>Ga0335077_10012593_pt1 | contig 10581 bp, 11 predicted proteins | sample Lox_Sample_31_FD_207151 | JGI IMG/M metagenome (GOLD analysis project Ga0335077, IMG submission 207151) | Soil microbial communities from Loxahatchee National Wildlife Refuge, Florida, United States - Lox_Sample_3.1 | ecosystem: Environmental > Terrestrial > Soil > Wetlands | place: USA...
AAGAGCCCTCGAGATATCGACTGGGTGATCATCCGCGAGAACAGCGAAGGCGAGTACGCCGGCCACGGGGGCCGCGCGCACCGAGGTCACCCCGAGGAGGTCGGAACCGAGACCGCGATCTTCACCCGCATCGGCGTCACCCGCATCATGCGCTTCGCCTTCGAGCTGGCGCGCCGCCGGCCGCGCAAGCTGCTCACCCTGATCACCAAGTCCAACGCGCAGAAGCACGGCATGGTCATGTGGGACGAGATCTTCTACGAAGTGGCAAGCAGCTACCCGGATGTAAGCACCGACAAGATGCTGGTGGACGCAGCCACCACGCGCATGGTGCTCAAGCCGCAGACGCTGGACGTGATGGTTGCAACCAACCTCCATGCAGATATCCTCAGCGACCTGGCCGCCGCGCTCTCCGGCAGCCTGGGCATCGCGCCCACCGCCAACCTCAACCCGGAGCGCAAGTACCCCTCCATGTTCGAGCCCATCCACGGCTCGGCCTTCGACATCGCCGGCAAAGGCATCGCCAATCCGATCGGCACGTTCTGGACCGGCGCCATGCTGCTCGAACACCTCGGAGAGAAGCAGGCCGCGGCGCGGTTGATGGCGGCCATCGAAGCAGTCACCGCGAAGCACGTCTTCACGCCCGACCTGGGCGGCAATGCCAAGACGAAGGATGTGACCGAAGCCGTGTGCGCGGCGATCGATTCGGTCACCGTACACGCGTAGCGCGGCAGTTGGGCCGAGTCCGCGGCTAGACCTTCACCACGTCCAGCGTAGCGTAGCGCCCGCCGAGGATGTCGGCCGACGGCAGTCCCCACCACCGCTCCAGCACGGTGGCATAGAGAGCGCGGAAGTCGACCGCGAACGCCATGTTTCCGTTGCCGTCGAGACGATTCAGCGCCGGTGGCGGGCCGTGCAGGCCGCCCTTGACCTTGCCGCCGAGCACGAAGTGCGCGTTGGCCGTCCCGTGGTCGGTGCCACCGCTCTGATTCTCCTTCGGGCGGCGGCCGAACTCGGCGTAGCTCAGGATGAGAGTGGTGTCCCATTTGCCCACCTCCACCAGCGCCGCCTTGAAGGCGGTCAAACCTCCCGCGAGTTCCTGCAACAACCTGCTCTGAGTCGCGATCTGGCTGCTGTGCGTGTCGAACCCGTTGAGCGACACTTTCACTGCCGCAACCCGTCCTCTGCCGCCGATCACCTGCGCTGCCGTCTTCAATGCGTTCCCGAAAGGGCCGGGCGGAAAGGTCGTCTTCAGCTCGATGTCGACGGTTAGCCTGGAGGCCGCCTGCTGGATGTCGCGCTCGACTTTGAGAATGTGCTCCAAGGCAGGATTGCGCGAGCGTCCGGTATCGGTGACCAGGTCCGCTTGCCGCAAGAATCGTTGCGGGTCGGCCAGCGCCAGCGCGCGCGTAGTGCCGCCCGACAGAGGCCCCATCTCCTGGCTCCCCACCACCAACCCGTCGGCGGCGAAATCCGACGCCACCGGATTACGAGAGAACACCCGCGCCAGCCAGCCCTGGTCGAGATACTGAGCGGAGTCGGATGCCGTGTCCCAGATCTCGATGGAGCGGAAGTGGGACAGGTTGGGTTGCGGGTAGCCCACGCCCTGCACGATGGCCAGCTCGCGCGCGCCCCACAGGGGCATCAGCGCCTGCAGGGATGGGTGCAGCCCAGCTCTGTCGTCGAGCTTGAGCACCTGGTCGCGCGGCACGGCCAGCCGCGGCCGCAGGGCGTAATACTCGCGGTCGGCATACGGAACGACCGTGTTCAGGCCGTCGTTGCCGCCTTTGAGCTCCACCAGCACCAGAAGCCGATCGTACGGGGCACTGCCCGCCGCAAAAGCCAGCTCGGGACCCACGGCGATCCAGCTCAGCGCGCCGGCCGATTTGAGAAAGTTGCGGCGGTTCATGATCGTGGCTTCATCCCATTCGCTCATTTACTTCAATTGGTACACGGGATCCTGGGTCAGCGCCCGGATGAGATCCATCCCCTGCATGCCCGGGTCGATCGGATTGACCGGCTCGATCAACAGCACCGCTCGCTCGACGGCCCGCGGATCGCCGCCGAATGCGGCCATCCACGTCTGCTCATCGAAGTGGATGTCGGTGAGCGCCTTGATAAAGCGATCGCGCATCTCGGGGCCGAGCTTGCCCGGGTTCCTGATCCCTGGGCCAGCGCCACCGCGCAGCGCCGCCATCATCGCTTGCGACTCGGTGCGCATCTCCTGCGCACGGAACAACCGCTCCAGGAACTGCTTGCGCGCGAGCAGAGTGGTGGAGTTGATCCAGGCCTCGCCGCCTGGCCACCCCTTCACATTGGGCGGCGCGAACAGGTTCTGCCCCAGGGCCGCTGTCAAGAGTGCGAACGGCGTCAGCTCGCCCGTCTCCACGCGGAACAGCTGCAGGGTGCCGACCGTCAGCTCCACGGGCGACTTGACCAGCACACCGCGGTTCTCGGGTGCGTACAACGCGGGGCATGTCAGCAGTCCGCGCAGCGCGACCTTGATGTCGAACCCGGAAGCTCGGAAGCGCGCGGCGACGCGCTTCACCTCGACCGGATCGGGCTGCGGAGAGACGAACTCGCGCCACAGCTTCGCGGTGATGAACTCCGCGCTCTCGGGCCGCGCGAGCAGGATGTCGAGCACGTCGTCGCCGTCGAAATTCCCGGACCGCCCGAGCACGGTCTTGACCCCGTAGTCGTGCTGAAATGGTCGGAACTTGAACTGCCCGGTGTCGGGCTCGATGCTCCAGCCGGTGAACGCCCGGGCCGCCTCTTTGATGTCGGTTTCGGAGTAGCGCCCTTCACCCAGCGTGAACAGTTCCATCACCTCGCGCGCGAAGTTCTCGTTCGGCTGGCCTCTCCGGTTCGACGCGTTGTCGAGGAACACGATCATCGCGGGGGCCTTGGAAACCGCGTGTAGCAACTCGCCGAACCGCCCGAGCGCGTAGCGACGCAGCAGCGTGTTCTGCCGGTACATGAGCACCGGCGAGCGCACCTTCTGCTGGCTGGAAACGAAGTGGTTGTGCCAGAACAGGGTCATGCGCTCCGTGAGCGGCGAGGGGGTGCGCAGCATCTCCTCCAGCCACCAGGCGCGGAGCTCCAAGCTCTTCACGAGCTCGCGCTGCAGGAAGGCCTTCTTCTCTTCCTCGGGAAGCTGGCGCAGCCGCCGGAATGACGTGAACTCGCTGCTCCAGCCGGGTGCGGGGGTCACCGCGGTGGTGCGTGCGCCTGCGAGCAGGCGCTCGACCGCCTGCTCGCGCGTGAGCCTCGAGAACACCCGCACGTCGTCAGCGGTCGCGGCGAAGCCCGTGCGCGTCAGCAACAAGCGCGCTTCGTCTTCGCCCATCGGCGAGGGAACCCCGAGCGCCGGCATGGCCGTCGCGATGGCCCAGCTCAGGGTAATGACTCGTATCAGGTCGCGCATCGGTGACGCTGCCGCGTGTTGGTTCCAGTCCCAGTTAACGGCGGACCGGCTCGCCTGTTGACCCGCGCCGGCGCGATCTGCTCGAACCATTACAGTAAAGGGCGCCGCGGCGTCGTAAGGATCTGCTGCAAGGGGTAAAGCTCTCGTAAGGAATCCGAATCAGCCCGTCGCGGCGTGCCGTGCAGTCGCCAGGGAGCGAGCCTTGCAAAAAGGTATCATCTCCATGGCCGCTACGAGACCCGAGGCACCCTATGCAAAGAACGCTTGAACCCGAAATCATGGCCGACGAGCAACAGGCGCTCGTCTATGCGCAAGCGGACTTCTCGAGCTCCAACCAGTGGTATGTCGACCACTTGCTGGCGGACTATCCGGACCACCTGGGGAGAGTGGTCGACATCGGCTGCGGACCCGGCGATGTCATGCTCAGGCTCGCGGCGGCACGTCCAGGCGTTCGCATCACGGCGATCGACGGGTCCGCTGCAATGATCGACCTGGCCCGCAAGGCGGTGCGCGCGGCCAACCTGCAGGCACGCGTTACGGCCATGCAGGGTTACATTCCGGGATTGGCACTGGAGGAGCATAGCTTCGATGCCATCCTCTCGAAGGACCTGCTGCACCACTTGCCCGATCCCATGGTGCTATGGGACGAGGCGAAGCGATTGGGACGGCCGGGCGCGGCGGTGTACGTGATGGATCTGATCAGACCGGCCACACCCCGGGATGCACGCGACATCGTGGAGACGGTCGCGCCCGACGAGCATCCGATTTTGAAGGAGGATTTCTACAACTCGTTGTGCGCGGCGTTCACCCTCCAAGAAGCCGAGGCTCAGGTGAAGCGGGCGGGCTTGCCGCTGGAAGTTGCCCAAGCAAGCGATCGGCACATGGTCATTAAAGGGGTGCTGGCGTGAGGGGCAAGCAGCGCAGGTGAAGGAGTCGAAGCGTAACGGGGACCCGCTCACCCCGACACACCCATTCCGGAAGCATCGACCTTCCTCTTAGGATTTCAAGCACCCGGTGCGGTCGGTTAACCCTGCCACGGTTGACAGATCGACTTCCGCCTTGTAATGTCTCTTGCACTACATTCTGCACTACAAAAACGATGGCAGTTCTCAGCCTGAGGCTTCCGGAGGATCTGGACGCGAAGCTCGAAGAACAGGCACGCCTGTCGAACAGACCGAGATCGGAGCTCGCCCGGGAAGCCATCGCCGACTACCTCGCGCGCCTGGAGCGTGAACGGTTCCTCTCCAGCCTGGAGACGGCAGCAAGAAACCTCGCTTCGAATCCCCCCAGCCGCCGCAAGGCGCTGAGCGTCGCGGAGCAGTTCTTACCCCTGGAGAACGAGGCGCTTGCGTTGGGCGAACCCGCCTCGCGCTACGGCGTGGGTCGCACCACTCGCCCTCGAAGAAAGGACAAGCGTTGATGCAGCGGGGCGAGGTCTGGGTCGCCAATCTCAACACGGGTGCCGGGGTCGGAAACATCCAGCCGGTGGTCATCTTCCAGGAAAACCGCGTCACCGTCGCCGGGCTCCCGACGGTCATCGTTCTCCCGCTGACGAGTCAGCTGCGCGAGGGGCTCGAACCGCTGCGGGTCGCGGTCCGGGCCCGGGACCGACTGACCAAGGACTGCCACGTCATGGTCGAGCAGATCCGGGCCATAGACCGTGCCCGCATTGCGGACGGGCCGCTGACCAAGCTCAATCTCGACGAGATGAGGGCGCTCGAGAGGAGCCTGAGGGGTGTGCTGGGGATGTGAGCCCCGCTGCGATCGAAGACAGGGCGCTCTCCCCTCGGCGGTTGCCCCATTTGCCCGCGCTCAGCGCTGCTGCGCCAGCTCGTCGAGGCGGTCCATGAGCGCCTTCTTCTGGTCCTCGATCTCTCGGTAGCGGGCGTACATCCGGTTCATGTCCTCGGTGTACTGCTTGATCCGGTATTCCCGCTCCGACCTCTCGCGCACCATGTCGTCGTAGTTCGGCGGCGGGTTTCCCATCGTGTAGTCGGGGGAGTTCTGTATGACCTGCGGATATTGCGCCTGGATCTCGGTACGGCGCAGCTCCTGGATCATCTGGAACTGCTGATACACCGACTGCTGCTCCTGCTGCAGAAGATTCAATTGGGATTCGAGGCGCCTCATCTCCGCGTCCGTGGCGGGATCGGCGAACGCCAGGCCCGACAGCAGCACGGCGAGCGCGGCCAACGTCTGTTTCATGTCCGGCGCCTACTTCGCCTTCAGCCCCAGGTGGCTTAGGTCGGCCAGATACGCAGGCGGCCCTATTGCGCCGGCGAGCCGCTCGTCAGGCAGCGGTGATTGCATCACCGTGTGCACCGGCACGACGCCCGCCCACACCGGCCAGCTGTGGTCGTCCTCGTCGTCGTGCGGCCAACCCGTCCGCACTTTCGCGGAGCCTTCCTCGATCGCCATGCCCAGCACGGTCGTCGCCTTGATTTCTTGAGTCGTGGCGGGGCGCAGCTGCTGCCAGCGGGTCGGGAACATCCGCTCCAGGAACTTCTCCAGCGCCTGCGCCTTCGCGCCATCGCCCTCGATCTTGTGGGCCCGGCCGAACAGCATCACCGAGCGGTAGTTGATCGAGTGGTTGAAGCCGGAGCGAGCCAACACCAGGCCATCCAGATGCGAAACGGTGAAGCAGACGTCTACGCCCTTTTCCAGCGTGCGCAACATCCGGCTGGCGCTGGAGCCGTGCCAGTACACGCGGCCGCTCTCGCGCCAGTATGCGGTCGGCGTGACGTACGGGTGCCCGTCGATGATGTACCCGACGTGACAGAGCAGCCCCGCATCGAGAATCGATGCGATCGTGTCGAAGTCGTACGCGCCGCGCTCGCGCAAGCGCTTGATGCGCGAACGGACGGTGGGGGTCAGGTCAGTCATAGGTGCCTTGTGTCCAATGCTCGGCCACTTCAGTAGCCACGGCCGCGGTCCACGAGCCCGAGCGGCGGTTCGCCACGCTCGATGCAGCGGATGTTGTCGATCACCTGCGACACCATCAGCTCGGCGATGGCTTGTGCGGCCACATGCGGCGTGACGACGATACGCGGATGGTGCCAGAACGGATGCTCGGGCGGAAGCGGCTCGTGCTGGAACACGTCGAGCATTGCGCCGCCCAGCTGGCCCTGCTCCAGCGCCGCGAGCAGGTCGCGCTCGTTCAGGTGGGCGCCGCGCGCGATGTTGATGATGCAGGCGCCGCGCGGCAAGCGAGCGAAGGTCGACGCGCTCAGGACGCCCGCGGTATCCGCCGTCAAAGGGAGGAAATTCACCAGGATCTCGGACTGCCCGAGAAACTCGCTCAGGCCTTCCGGTCCATGAAAGCTCGTCACGTTCTCCAGGCGCCGCGGCGTGCGGCTCCACCCCAGCACGGAAAAGCCGAGAGGAACGAGCTTGCGAATGAAATCGCTGCCCAGCACGCCGAGGCCCATGACCCCCACCGTGCGCTGCGCCGCCGGGACTGCCGGCAACTGTCGCCACAGTGCTCGCTGCTGCTGCTCGGCATAACGCTGCATGCTGCGATGAAAGTGCAGCACGCCGTACAGGGCGTACTCGGACATCTGGACCGCCAGTCCCGCATCCACCATTCGCACGATGGGTACCGCGTCGGGGAGGTGTGGATCCAGCAGGAGGTGATCCACGCCGGCTCCAAGGGAAAGGATCGCCTTGAGGTTCGGCAAGCTCGCCAGCAGACCGGGCCTGGGCCGCCATACCAGCGCGTAACTCACTCGCGCGGGTTCACCCACATCCGGCCAGAGCCGGAACTCCATCTCCGGCAGCTCGCGGGCCAGCGCCTCGCGCCAAGGCTCCGGGGCATCGGTGTCGCTGTAGAACAGCAGGGACATCCTTCTGCTCAGCCGGGTTCGCGGCCTGCCGCCGGCCATCGACCGATCGCGGTATAGCGCGAGCCTTCGACGTTGAGCTCGGAGCGAACCAGGACGAACTGTTCGACCCGCCACTCGATGGGCGCGAGCGCCAGATCGATGGGCCTGCACCGCGCTTTTCGCACAACCGTGACGTGTGCCGCATAGCGCCGCTGTTCGACGCGGAATCCAGCGTCCAGCAGCGCGGCCTCGAGGCTGCCGACCAGCGACAGCAGGGGCGCGGGCGTCGCGCGGGGCCCCAGCCACGCGACGCCGTTGTGCCCCCAGCATCCCGCCGTGTCGATGGTGAAGGCGAAGGGCTGGAACGCGGCGCGGGCGCCGATGGCGCGCACGTCGTCCATCCTGTCCAGGTCGATGTCCCCGAGGAATGCCAGCGTCAGATGGATCGACTCCTGGCGGGTGGGCTTGCCTCCCATGCGGCGCTGCAGCGCGCCCCCGTGCTGGGCCAATGCGGCCTGAATCTCCGGGTCCGGCCATAGGGCGAAAAAAACCCGGGCCTGCGACGAGCCTTGCCGAACAGCCCGTTCACGCGCTTCGGCGGGCGGTGACGGCTGCACGGCACTCACGGCGCGGCCTGCGGAGCAGAGACGCTTTCGATCAGCGCGACGGCTTGGGCCGCGATGCCCTCGCCTCGTCCGGTGAAGCCGAGGCGCTCGGTGGTCTTGGCCTTGATGTTGAGCTGCGACTCGGCGATTGCGAGCGTCTGCGCGATGCACGCCATCATCGACGCGATGTGCGGCGCCATCCGCGGCACCTGCGCGATGATGGTCGCGTCCACGTTGACGATGCGGAACCCGTGCCGATGCAGCTGCGCGGCGGTGGAACGCAGCAGATCGCGGCTGTCGGCGCCGCGCAGGCTATCGTCGGTGTCCGGAAAGTGGCGGCCGATGTCGCCCAGCCCCGCCGCACCCAGCAACGCGTCGCAGATCGCGTGCAGCAGCACGTCGCCGTCGGAATGCCCCAGCAGGCCGCGCTCGAACGGGATATCGACCCCGCCTACGATCAGCTTGCGCCCCGGGACGAGCGCATGGACGTCGAATCCTTGCCCTATCCTCACACCCATGTTCTCACCCAGCGTCGCCCTTGAGGATCAACTCAGCCAGAGCGAGGTCCTCGGGATACGTCACCTTGATGTTCGCGGCGCTGCCCATCACCAAGCGCGGCCGCTGGCCGAGCTGCTCCATCGCGCTGGCCTCGTCCGTTGTGCGCGCGGGGTCGGCCGCACGCAACGCATCGAGCAGTGGAGCGAAGCGGAACATCTGAGGCGTCTGCGCTTGCCACAGCTGCTCGCGCGGCTCGGTGAGCAGCACCCGGCGCTCGCCGTCGTTGCGTTTGAGGGTGTCGGCCACCGGAATCGCCAGCAGGCCCCCAGCCTCGCTCTGCGCAAGCTCGGCGATGAGGCGGTCGATCAGCTCCGCGGTCAGGCACGGACGCGCGGCGTCGTGCACCAGCACCCAATCATCGGGCCGCACTTCCGCCCGCATCCGGTCGAGCCCATGCATCACGCTCTCGGCCCGGCTCGCGCCGCCGCAGAACAGCGGCACCAGGGCATTGCCAAACCGGGTCCAGTCGCAGCGCAGAAACAGCTGATCCTCGGGATGCAGGACGACGAAAGTGCGGCGCAGGCGCGGGTGGCCGCACAAGTGCTGCAATGCGTACCAGAGCACCGGTCGCTGGCCGATGGTCAAGTATTGCTTCGGCAGCGCCTCGCCCATCCGGGCGCCAGTTCCCGCGGCTGGGACCAGCCCAAAGAAACCCGCCATTGCGTCTCATCGGTTGTGATCGCTGCCGCCATTATCCAGGCGCCGGCGCAGCGCTGCACTCAGCTCAAGCTCATCGCCTTCCTGTAATCTACAAGTTTTGCCGCATCGATGCTCAATCTCCCCGTTCCCGCCCCAGGTTCGCGCAGCTGCGTGAGCGGCCTGCACGGTTCCAGCGACGCTCTGGCCATCGCCGAACTGAGCCGGCAGCGGCGGCCGCTGGCGGTGTTCACCAGTCAGGCCCTGGACGGCCAACGGCTGGCGGAAGAGATTCCGTTCTTCGCGCCCGGGTTGCGCGTGCATTATTTCCCGGACTGGGAAACGCTGCCCTACGACAGCTTCTCGCCGCACCAGGATCTGGTGTCGGAGCGCCTGGCCACCCTGCACCAGATCACGCACGGGGCGTGCGATGTCCTCATCGTTCCCGTGACCACTGCCCTGCAGCGCCTGGCGCCGGTGGCGTTCCTCGCCGCCTATAGCTTCTTTCTGAAGCAGGGCGAGCGCATCGTGCCGGAGGCGCTGCGCCACCAGCTGACCCTCGCGGGCTACACCCACGTGACCCAGGTGGTCTCGCCGGGCGAGTACAGCTTTCGCGGCGGCGTCATCGACCTGTTCCCGATGGGCAGTGCCCTGCCCTACCGCATCGACCTGTTCGACAACGAAGTGGAGAGCCTGCGCACCTTCGACGTCGACACCCAGCGCTCCATCTACAAGGTCAACGACGTGCGCCTGCTGCCCGCACGCGAATTCCCTACCGACGAGGAGGCGCGTACCCGCTTCCGCCAGAATTTCCGCGAGAAGTTCGAGGGCGATCCGTCGCGCAGCCAGCTGTACAAGGACGTGAGCAACGCGACGTTCCCTGCGGGCATCGAGTACTACCTGCCGCTGTTCTACGAGACCACTGCGCTGATCACCGATTACCTTCCGCCCGAGACGGTCGTGGTGCTGCACGGCGACCTCGAGGGACAGATCGAAGCGTTCTGGCGCGACACGCGATCGCGCTACGAGTTGCTGCGAGGCGACCGCGACCGGCCTCTGCTCGCGCCGCAGGATCTGTTCCTGTTCGCGGACCAGCTCTTCGGCGCCATCAAGCCTTTCGCCCGCGTCGCGCTGGTCGATGCAGCCGATGCGACTGCGATCCGGGCTCCCGTCTCGCCTCTGCCGCCGCTGCAGGTAGACCGGCGCGCCGAAAACCCACTGCGCAACCTGCGCGGCTTCGCGGAGCAGTTCGCCGGCCGCATCCTGTGCATCGCCGAGACGCTGGGCCGGCGCGAGACCATGCTGGGCTATTTCGCGGAGCACGGCTTGCCGCTGACTCAATGCGATGGGTTCGCCGCGTTCCTGGCGCGCAGCGACAGGCTCATGCTGGGGGTCGGTCCCGTGGCCGGCGGTTTCATCGCGGAGGACGGCGGCTTCGCCATCGTCACGGAGAACGAGCTCTACGCGTCTCAAGCGCGCGCCCGCGACCGCCGTGAGCCGGTCAACCGCCTGGTGGCCGAGCACATGCTGCGCGATCTCT
>Ga0335077_10012594_pt1 | contig 10580 bp, 5 predicted proteins | sample Lox_Sample_31_FD_207151 | JGI IMG/M metagenome (GOLD analysis project Ga0335077, IMG submission 207151) | Soil microbial communities from Loxahatchee National Wildlife Refuge, Florida, United States - Lox_Sample_3.1 | ecosystem: Environmental > Terrestrial > Soil > Wetlands | place: USA: Florida...
AGACCATCTCCTGCCACCACGCCTGCTTGACGTTGCGCTTCAGCTCGACCCCGACCGGCCCGTAGTCCCAGCAGCTCGCAAGGCCGCCGTAGATCTCGCTCGACTGGAAGACCAGGCCACGCCGCTTGGCGAGGTTGACGATCCGTTCCATGAGCGACGCTTCCTTTCCCGCGTCGCGCTTCGGAGCTTCCGAGCTCATCTCGTGAGACTCGCTGGTCGGGGCATCGCGCATTCTCCTCACTGTTCCAGCCCGGGGGCCGCGCGCGCCTGCTCGAGCGAGTGAGCGCGCGCACAGATCAAGGAGTTGGGTTTAGCTGCGACCGGTCGACTCTTCCAGGGGACGACCGCGACCGCCGCCGTCCCCGACGCGAGCGAGGTCCGGACTCAGGAGCGGGCGGTGCTGTCGAGCGCCGCAGCCGTGCTCGCGACCAGCCGTCGCAGCTCGACCAAGACCTCGGCGGTCTCGCGGCCGATCGACGGCGCTTCGAGCCGCATGCGCTGGGGATCGATCTCGGCCGGGAGCAGCAGGGCAACCGGCACGCGCTCCATGTCGGGTCGCGATCGCAGGTGCTCCGTCAAGAGCAATCCGCCGCCGCCTTCGAGCGCGAGGTCGATGACGAACGCGTCGGGCCGCTTGATGATATCGAGAACCTCGATCGCCTGACGAACGTCGCACGCGACGGAGCTCGAGGTGCCGCCGGCCGACAGCCGCTCCCTCAGCGCCGAGAGCTCGCGCAGCTGCGAGCTGACGATCACGACGCGCTCGAGCTTTCCCGGCACCGAGCGCCGGAGCTGCTCGACGGCGCGCAGCGGATCGATCGGCCGGCGCAGGATCTCGGCGGGTCCGATCATCAGGCTCGAGCCGCGCTCCGGATCGGAGCAGTACGCGACGGTCCGCACCCCGCCCGACACCGTCGCCGCGACCTCCGCCGCGTCGCCGAGGCGATCGGCAAAGAGATTGATCACCAGCAGGCTCGCCACCGCCTGCGGTGCGTCTCCCTGGCCCGCCCAGAACGACGCGCCGGCGCCGGTCGCAACGCCCGACATCAGCGCATGCATCGCGGGATCGGAATCGATCAGCAGGATGGCGAGCCGCTCGAGCCCGATCTCCTCGGCCGCGAGCCGGTCGATCGCCTCGTCGCCGAGCTCCGGCCCGTCCTCACGATCGCCGCCCTCGCCCGCCGCCGTCTCGCCCTCGGCGGCTTCGCTCTCCGCGGCAAGCGCCGCCGCCGCTTCGCCGGCGAGGTCGGCGAGCGAGCCCTCCTCCTCGGCCGCGGTGACGAAAGCCTCGCCGGAGTCGTCCTCGCCCATCTCCGATTTCCACGCCGGCGAACCGACGTGCTGGTCGCGGGGCTTCCCGGCGCCGAGCGGCGAGCGCGCGCCAACCGCCGCCGCCTGCGCGCGCGCCGCCTCGAGCTCCGCCCCCAGCTCGGCGATCCGTCGGTCGCGGTCGGCGCAGGCGCTCTCGATCCGGGCGCGCACCTCGTCCTCGCTCAGCCGGCGGTTCAGCTCCATCGCGCGTTGCGCGACGCCAGCCTCGAGCTCGGCGATGCGTGTCTTGTTGCTTTCGATCTCGGAGCGGAGCTGCGCCCCCTTGCTCGACTCGCGCTCCTCGGCCAGGTGGACGGCTTCCTCCGCGTCGCGCAGACGCACGGCCATCTCCTGCATCTCGAGCGAGTGCCGCTCGTGGTCGGCGTCGCTCGCCTCGGGGGCGCGCTCGGCGCTGGGGGCATTCCCGGCGCGGCCGGCGGAGAGCAGGATGCCGAGCAGGTGGAAGCCTGGGGCGAGGGCGCGCATGCTCGTCGACTTGACCAGCCCGCCACGGCGCAGGGCAACCAGCAGGGCGCCGACGGCCGCCCCCTGGTCGAAGAGCGGGATGACGGCCCAGGATGCATGCACCGTGTCGCTCAGCACGGCGCTGAAGAGTCCCTTCTCGCTCGAGCCGACGACGAAGATCCGGTGCTCTTCGAGCGCCCGTGCCGACAGCGCCTGGAGCCCGCCCGGCGCGCCGGGCAAGTCACTCGAGAGCTCGGCCGCACCCTCGGGCCAGTTGCTGCTCGCGAGCAGGCTGAGCCGGCCGTCGCCCGGGTCGCGGCGCAAGATCGCACCCACCCCCAGGCGCAGCGCCCCGAGCGTCGCCCCGAGCAGACGCGCGCTCCTTGCCGGCGCATCCTCGGCGCGCTGATCGGCGCTGCGGTCCGCTGCGAGGAGCTCGCGGACCAGCCGCAGCGAGAGACCGAGCGGCGACGAACCGCCCGATCGGCTCCCCGGATCACGTCCGTTCTCGGCCGGCGCCGTCAGGCTCAGGGCTTGGCTGGTCGGCGTGGTTGTGGCGGCGCTCTCGGCTGGAATCAACATGCTGTCTCCCGTCTCACGCCGGGCGCGCGAGACACACTTCTTCATCGGCTCGCGGGACCCCGATCTTGACCCGGAGCTGCGCCTGCGAAACGCCGCAGAACGCGCGTCGTTCCTAAAGTTTTCCGCCCCGGCGACCGAAGACACGGGCAGACCAAGAAGGCACGGTAGCAGCGGTTCACATTCTCGTTTCGGGAGCTGGGGGGATTGATGGTCTCGGGCATTCCGGATGCCGGCGCAGCCTACCGCGCAGATGGCGTCCGGGTGATGGTTTCACTCGTCGACGGCTGCCGTGTTGCGATCCCGCTCGACGCGATCGAGGAGACGCACGACGCGGGCGGCGCCGCGCAGGCGTCGCACCCTGCGACCCGGCCCGCTCCGCTGGTCGACTGGTGCGATCTGACCGGGGTGGCGCGCGAGCCGGGGACGAGCCGCAAGCAGATCCTCGTCGTCCGCACGCCGGCCGGACCGATCGGCTTCGGCAGCGACGCCTCGCTGGGCATCCGCGAGCTGTCGCTCGGCTCGACCCCGGCGATCCCGACCCGCTTGCGTGACGCCGACGGCGAGCCGCTCTGCTTCCTTCTGATCATCGATCGCGAGCCGTACTTCCTGCTCGATCCGCGCGCCCTCGCGCACGCCGGGGCTGCCGACGCAAGCGAACCGCCGAGCCCGGCAATGGCGCGCGGCCACTGAGCACGCATGAGCAATCCGCAACGCATCCTGGTCGTCGACGACAGCCTGACCATCCGGCGCGCCTTCGAGTTCATCCTCAAGCCGCAGGGTTACGAGGTCGAGTTCGCTGCCGACGGCCGCGAGAGCATCGCCAAGGCCGCGGAGTTCGATCCCCACCTGGTGCTGCTGGACTACGTCCTGCCCGACATGCGCGGCCCCGACATCTGTGCCGCGCTCGCGTCGATGCCGGTCACGGCGCACACCCCGGTGATCCTGGTCTCGGCCAAGGGGGCCTCGGTGCGCCAGGCCTACCAGGACGCTCAGAACGTGGTGAGCTACATCACCAAGCCCTTCAAGCCGCAGGTGGTGACGGCGATCGTGGCCAACGCGCTCGCTCGCTCGGGAGCGGCGCCCGCCACTCCGAGCGCCGCGAAGCCCGAGCCGACGGCGGGAAAGACCCTGGCGCCGCGGCCGGAGGCGCTCGCGGCAGCGGTCCGGGCGAGCGTCAAGCTGCTCGCCGGCTCGACCGACGAGACCTTCACGAGCCTCCTCGGCCAGCTCGAGGACACCCTCACGATGCAGGATGGCGTCGAGCCGCGGCGGTTGGGGCCGGTGCTGCGCGGCCTGGTCGACCGCATGGCCGATGTCGATCAGCACCTGCGCGGCGAGTCCCTGGTGCCCTACCGGCTGCGCGACGACGGCTCGTTCGCCAACATCGCGGCGACCCTGCTCGACGCGCACCGCGCGCTCTGCGCCGCCGCCCTCACCCTCGCCTCGAGCCTGCCGCGCGAGATCGGCCTGCCGAGCCTGCCGCGGATCGTCGCCGCCTGTCCGCCCGATCATCCGCTGCACGCGGTGCTGTCCGACGAGGCGGCGGGCGCCGCGGGACGCGCCCTGGTCATCGAGTCGGGCTTCGCGCAGCTCCCCTTTCTCGTCCGCCTGCTCGAGCCCGCCTGGGTGCTGATCGCGACGGGAGCCCTGAGTGAGATCCGCGAGGGTGCACGAGCCGTCCTCGCCGAGGGTCCGGGCTCGAGCCCGAAGCTGATCGCGCTCGATCCGCCGGGCGGCGCGGTCGGCGAGGACACAGGGGTCGGCTTCTTCAAGCGAATCGACAATCCGGGCGATCTGAAAGACATGCTGCGCGCCTTGCTGATCGAGACAGTCCCGGCCGAGGCCCCCGCCTTGGCCAGCGATCTCGAGGTCGTGACTCTCGGGAACTGAGGCGATGCGCGCGAGGGGTGAGGACGCGCGATGAGCGCGGAGGCGAAGGCACAGACGGCACGCGGCCCGATCGAGAGGCGCCCCGGCCTGCGTAGCGACTACTGCATCTTCCGTCGCGGCGACGGCGAGTTCGCGGTCTCGACGCAGTCGGCGCGGGAGGTGCTGCACACGCGGAGCTACACGCCGGTTCCGCAAGCGCCGGCCGAGCTGATCGGCGCCTTCAACCTGCGCGGCGAGGTGATTCCGCTCGTCAATCTGGACCGCTTCCTCGGTGTCGAGAGCCGGTCGCCGGAGCGCCACGACGCCTGGCTTCTGTTCGGCGGGACCGACATCAGCTTCGCCGCCGTCGTCGACCTGGTCGTCGACATCCGCCACATCCCGCCGTGGGAGATCGACCGGCTGACTCCGGCCGAGCGCGAGCGCCAGGCTCTGGTGCGCGGCCGGATGACGCGCAATCAGCAGAACATCGTCGTTCTCGATGGGGAGCGACTGGTGGCGGCCGTCGTCGGGGAGATCGCCGCCGCGTTTCGCCGGCAGGCGCGGGCGGCGGCGCCTCTGCAGCTCTCGAGCGCCGCGGGCGAGGCACACCCCACTCCGGGGGGATCGAGGGGTGGAGAGGTCAGTGAGGGGGGGTAGGGCAATGGTGGCACAACCGAAGCCGATCGCCGCCGCGAAGAAGAAGATGGTCGCCGCGCGGCGCAAGGACACGACCGAGCCCGGTCGCGCCGGAGCATGGCGTCTGGCGCTGGTCTCCGCACTCCTCGCCGCCGCGGTGGGCGCCGCGGCCTACGTCACGTCGCGACACATGCTCGCCACGAGCACGATCGATCATCTCGAGGCAATCAGCGAGACGGCGCGCCGCGACCTCGCCACGATGCTCGGCAACTTGACCAACGATACCGCCCAGCTCTCCGAGGATCCGCGCACGGCGAGCGCCCTGCGTGAGTTCCGCGACGCTTTCCGCAAGGCCCCCGACGAGCTCGCGGGCCGCGACGGGAGCAAGCTCGAAGCCTACGACTCGACCCTCGCGCGCTTCTACGACGGCCAGTTCCTGCCCAAGCTCGCGATCGCCCGCGGGACGACGGTCCCCCGCTCCGAGCTCTATCCGAGCAACGACCGCAACGTGATCAAGGACGCGCCGGTGATCCTGCAGGCGCTCTACCTCGCGCAGAACCGGTTCGACGACAGCGAGAAGTACCGCCTCGGCGACAGCAAGGACGGCAGCAGCTACACGCGCGTCCATATCAAGTACCACCCCTGGCTCGAGGCGACGGCGCGGCGCAACGGCTGGCTGAACGTGCTCCTGATCGACTCCGACTCGAGCCATGTGGTGTACAGCTCCGCCAAGACGCCGGACACCTTCACCGCGCTGCGCAACGGGCCGTACAAGTCGAGCGGCCTCGCCCTGGCGGCCAAGAACGCCGCCGAGGCGCGCGAGCGCGGCGTGGTTCGGCTCACCGACTTCGATCGCGCCGAAGCGTACGCCGACAAGCCGGTGCTGTACGCCTCCACGCCCCTGTTCGACGGCCTCGAGCGCATCGGGGTGCTCGCGGTCGCGATCGGCGTCGACCGGGTCGACGACGCGCTCATGTCGCGCACCGGACCCGACCCCTGGGGCAGGATCGGCCTCGGCGCCACCGGCGACCTGGTGGCGGTGGGGAACGATCTCACGCTGCGCAGCTCACCGCGCGAGTTCCTCGAGCATCGCGACCAGTACCTCGCGGCGTATGCGAGCGACTTGCCGCTGCTCAAGTACGCTCCGAGCCCGGTCGCCCTCGCGACCTGGTCGTCCGGGCCGGTCAAGGGAGCCCTTGGGGGGCATCCCGCGAGCGGCGACTTCGCGACCGCGGACGGCCCGATCTTCGGCGCCTACACCCCGCTCTCGCTCGGCGAGCTGCACTGGGCGATCGCCGCCGAGATGCAGGCGGGCGAGGCGCTCGCGCCGCTCCAGCCCCTGTTGATCATCCTGGTCCTGGTCGTCCTCGCCGCCGCGGTCGCGGGCTGGGGTCTGGGCGGACGTCTCTGGCAGCAGTTCGCCGGGCGGCTCGCCGAGCTCTCCGACGTGGTGCGGCGCGTCCAGCACGGTGACCGCCGCGCCCGCCTCGAGGTCAAGCAGAAGGGCGCGGTCGGCGACCTCGCCGAGGCGATCAACCGCCTGCTCGACGATCGTCTGAACGCGCTCGGGCGGAGCGAGCAGGAGACCGAGCGGCTGCAGCGCGAGGTGGAGCGCCTGGTCGGCGTCGTGGCGGAGGCCTCGGGCGGCGACTTGACGCAGCGCGCGAGCGCCGTCGACGGTACCCTCGGCAACGTCGGGCACGCTCTCAATCTGATGCTGGAGAACGTCTCCACTCTGGTGAACACGCTCAAGAGCGCATCGGGGCGGGTGATCACCTCGGCGGATCGGATCCGCACCTCGGCCGAGCAGCTCTCGCAGGGCGCCGCCACGCAGACGCGCGACATCGGAGCGACCAGCGGCTCGTTGAAGACGCTCGCGGCGGCGTGCGACCGCGTCGTCCAGAACTGCCGGGCGGCGCTCGAGTCAGTCCGGCGCGGCGAGGAAGCCGGGCGCATGGCTCAGACGGCGGTCAGCGACGTCGCCTCGGGAATGGACGGCCTGCAGCGCGAGACCCGCGCGGCGACCGTCAAGATCAAGCGTCTCGGCGAGCGTTCGATGCAGATCTCGGCGATCATCGGCACGATCTCCAAGATGTCGGCCCAGACCGACATGCTGGCGCTCAACGCCGCGATCGAAGCATCGCGCGCCGGGGAGCACGGCCAGGGCTTCACGGTCGTCGCCGAGGAGGTGCGAAAGCTCGCCGAGCGCGCCGCGGCCGCAACCAAGGAGATCGAGCGTGTCATCGCGGGCATCCAGTCGGACATCAACGAAGCGGTCGGCGGCATGGAGCGTCACGGCGAGCGCCTCGAGATCCAGTCCGCGGCAGCCTCGCAGGCGGGCCAGGCGCTGAAGAAGATCCTCTCGGCCGCAGCCGATGGCACGCGCCTCGTGCAGGAGATCACCGGGGCGGCCGAGGAGCAGGTCACGATCTCGGGCAAGCTTTCCGAGACGGTCGCGGGCATCGCCGAGTTCGCGCGCAACGTCCAGCAGTCGAGCGACCAGGCCAGGCGTACGACCAACGAGCTGATGAGCGTCTCCGACCAGCTCACCTCGCAGATCGGGCAGTTCCATACCTAGCCGGCCGCCCGGACGCGAAGCGGGGAAATGAGCAGCGACATGGCAGAGAGCGATCCGGGAAGAGGATCACCCCCCGGCGACTCGTCGGGCCCTCGGTCGGGCTCGGGCGCCGCGCCGGTGTTCAGCCTCGACGCGATCCGCGACCTGTTCCGCGACGACGCGCGCCGCCTGCTCGACCAGATGGTCTCCAAGCTCACGCGGCTCGAAGCGGACCCCGGTGACGGCGCCGAGCTTCGCGAGGTGGCTGCGCACGGGCATGCGCTGATGGGCACGGCGGCGATGGTCGAGTTCCCGAGCCTGAGCCGCGCCGGCGCCGTCCTGCGCGCTGCGCTCGAGACCGCGGCGTCACAGGCGAGCCGCAACCGCGAGGCCGCGCGCTCGCTGGTGACCGCGACGCTCGCCGCTCTCGATCCCGCACAACGCATGCTCGACGATTGCCTCGACCGCCGGGCCGCGAACCAGGAGCGGCTCCTCTCGGAGCTCCTCGGCATGTTCGAGCCGGCGCAGCGCGAGTCGCTCCTGAGCTCCGTCGAGGCCGAGCTGTTGGCGAGCTCCGAGCTCCCCGAGTTCGAGGAGGACGAACCCGCAGGGAAGATCGCGCCCGCCGCGACGCCCGAGACGGGCGACGCCGGCGAGGCCGAGGCACTCGAGGACGGCGATTCCTCCTCGCTCGATCAGCTCGACCCCGACCTCGCCGCGTCCCTGGTCGAAACGTTCCTCGGCGAGCTCAAGGACATCCTCGCGGAGGTGCCCGACCTTCTCGCCCGGCTGCTCGACCCGGCCGAGCAAGCCGACGCGTGCGCCGACCTGGGGCGGGTGTTCCACACCGTCAAGGGCAGCGCGGCGACCGTCGGCATGGAGAGCCTGCGCGCGACGGCGTTCGCGCTGGAAGAGGTCTTCGAGGGGCCGGAGGACGATCCGTCCCTCCTGCCGCTGCGTCCCGAGTTCTTCCGCGGAGTCGCCGAGCCGCTGATGGAGCTCTTCCGTGCCGCCGAGCTCGATCCGCCGACCGAGGCGCTCGACCTCGCTTTGCAGGCGGCGCGCGCGAGCTCGATCGATGACGACGACGAGGTCCCCGCGACCCCCTCCGATCAGGAAGGCATTCCCCCGCAGGCGAGCGAATCGGCCGGTCCGCACGACGAGCACGCGGCCACGAGCCCGCCCGTCGAGCCCGAGATCATGCAGGCCTTCGCGATCGACGCGAGCGAGGCGCTCGACGCATCCGAGACCGCGCTGCTGCGCCTGGAGCGCAATCCGCAGGACCACGACCAGCTGCGCATCCTGTTCCGCCACTTCCACACGCTCAAGGGCGCGGCCGCGGCGGTGGGCTGCACGCGCATCAGCCACCAGCTTCATGCCGGGGAGACGCTGCTCGACGGAGTGCTCGAGCGCCGGCTGGTGGTCAATCCGAACGCGGTGGTCGAGCTCCTGCTGCGCCTGGTCGATTCGGTCGCCGGGCTGATCGCCGAGGCGCGCGGCGTCAGCCACACGCACCGCATCCTGGACGACGTCGACGATCAGGTCGCCCAGCTCCTCGCCGTCGAGGCGGGCCAGCCACCGCTCGAGGAGGTCGCGGCCGATTCCTCCGCCGCCGTCCCGAGCGTGCAGCCGGAGCCGCTGCGCGCCGAGCCAGCGGGTGCGGAGGCGACGGCGGCACCGGCCGGCTTTGCGACCGAGGCCGATGCCGGCATCGTGCGCATCCACGCAAGCCGCCTCGACCTGCTCATGAACCGGGTGAGCGAGCTGGTCGTGAGCCGCACGCGGATGGACGATACGATGAACCTCGTCCACGAGCTCAAGGACAAGCTCAACCTGTCGAAGCTCCGTCTCAACGAGACCATCGAGGGGTTCCGCGGAACGTCGGAATTCAACGCCAACGGAGCCGCGACCGCGCATGCGCCCGCGCAGCAGGAAACCCGGCCGGGCGAGTTCACCGATCTCGAATTCGACAAGTACGACGACTCGAACGTGCTCGCGCGCACGCTGGTCGAGCTCGCCGCCGACGCGGGCGAGATCGTCGACCAGCTCGGCAAGCTGATCGACAACCTCGGCGAGGAGACGCGCCAGATCTCGAAGGTCACCTCGAGTTTGCAGCGAGCGATCACCGGCATGCGCCTGCTCTCGCTCGAGACCCTGTATCGCCGCCTGCAGCGTCCGGTGCGCGAGGCGACGCGCCAGGTCGGGAACCAGATCGAGATGAGCCTCGCCGGAGGCGAGGTCCAGCTCGACCGCTCGCTCATCGAGTCGCTCTACGGACCGCTCCTGCACCTGGTGCGAAACTCCGTCTCGCACGGCATCGAGCTGCCGGGGGAGCGGCGCGAGCGTGGCAAGTCCGAGACCGGTCGGATCGACATCCTCGCCGAGCAACGCCACGGCAGCGTCGCGATCCTGGTTCGCGACGACGGCCGCGGGCTCGACTTCGGCGCCATTCGAGCCAAGGCCGAACGGCTCGGTCTGATCCCGGCCGACGCGACCGCGAGCCGCGAGGAGCTCTCCCAGCTCATCTTCCGGCCGGGCTTCTCGACGCAGGAGCAGGCCAACGACCTCGCCGGACGCGGCGTCGGCATGGACGTCGTGGCCCGCGAGGTGGCGCAGCTGCGCGGCAGCGTGTCGGTCGAGTCGATCGACGGCCAGGGCGCGACCTTCCGCCTCACGTTGCCGATCACGGCGGTGATCGACCAGGTGCTTCTGCTGCGGGTGGGCGCCCAGATCTACGGCCTGTCGCAGGGCCCGATCGAGACTGTCGTCAACGTCGAGCCGGAGCACCTGAGCGCCGGCAACACCCTGCTTCATCTCGGCGACGCCGAGATGCCGGCGCTTGCGCTGTGGGCGATCGCGGGCGAGGCGCCGCCGGTGGGCACCGTGGTGGCGGTCATCCTGCGCAGCGACGAGCAGCGGCTCGCGCTCCTGGTCGAGCGCGTCGAGGCACAGCGCGAGGCCGTGGTGCGGCCGCTCGGGCGGATGTTCGCCGGGCACGCGCTCTTGACCAGTGCGACCTTCGCCGGTGACGGACAGGTGATCTTCGTCCTGGATACGAGCCGGCTTGCAAGCCTGCTCGGGACCGCCGCCGCCGCCCCGGTACGCAGCGAGAGCAGCGAGGCCGCCGTCAAGGCGATCGACGAGGCGACGGTCCTGTGGG
>Ga0335077_10012595_pt1 | contig 10579 bp, 9 predicted proteins | sample Lox_Sample_31_FD_207151 | JGI IMG/M metagenome (GOLD analysis project Ga0335077, IMG submission 207151) | Soil microbial communities from Loxahatchee National Wildlife Refuge, Florida, United States - Lox_Sample_3.1 | ecosystem: Environmental > Terrestrial > Soil > Wetlands | place: USA: Florida...
TTTTGTGTCGTCCGACCTACTACACCCCAGGAATGTCGCCCACCAACACATTCTTGTATTTCTCGCCGCTTACGGTCTAAGGTCATGAAGAGGTCACTTTGGAAGTATTTTTCGATCGTCTTGGCCAATTCCACTGGATCGCCGGGTCTGCAAAGAAATCCGGTCTCGCCCTCGATTACATCCTCCCGAAAAGATCCCACGTCACTGGCGATAACTGGTAAGCCGAAACTGAAGGCTAAGAAGAGAATCCCGCTTTGAAAAATGGATCTATAGGGTAGGACCAAGACATCGGCCGCTTTGAAATAGAGCTCTGTTTCCTCATCCGGAATATACTGGATCTTCATAATGACACGATGGTGACCGCGGGCTTCCTGGATCTCCTTCCGAACCGCGTTCATGTACTGCTCACACCCTCCTTTTGGCTTTCCGGCTATGATCAAACGGTAGCCCTCGGGGCGAGTGGCCAGCACGAGCCAAAAGGCTTTTATGAGTAGATCTAGCCCTTTATAAGGCGCGATTGCCCCAAAGAAGAGGATGCTTCTCTCTTCTGGCCTGATTCCGCATCGCTGCTTTGCATCGGCCGGGGTAAGCTCCGTGTTGGGGACCGCGTTGTTAATCCCATACGGGATGACAGTGATCGCACGGCTGGGAACACGAAACTCTGCCATCAGCTCGCTTCTCATCTGATCGGTGTGAACGAATATGTGATCTGCTAGGCGGTACTGCATTCCTAAGCTTAGTCGATTGAAATGTGTGTCGGTCGAGTCTCTCCTGGCCGCATTGACGTTGTGGGCAGTGAAAACAACCTTTTTGCCAAGAAGCTTGTAGTAGATCATTAGCAGAGTCCGATCGAAGAACTCGAACTTGTTGTTCCATAAAATGTGAAACACGCTCGGAGTCGCCATGGAAGCATAGCGGATGAGCCGTCCATAGTAGCGCAGTACTCTCCACATCTTCTGCCGAATATTGACCCCTGCCCGTTGACTCCCACGCAGGTTAAAGAACTGCACCCTGGGATCATCGTGCAGTTCCGGGCTGTCCACCTCATCGCTGCCGATGACATCCAGGCGCACGCCCGCTGCCAACAGGGCAGTGGCAAGGCCAAGGGCATAGTGTTTGTCTTGCCCTCCTGTGAGCAAGGCAACTCTCGTGTCTTTGATCGGAGCCGATGACGCTGTACCGCTTCGCCTTCTGACCATGGCTGCACGTGTCTTTTTCACAGCAAGCGTTCAGAGTTGGCACATCGCGTCGGGATCAGAACGCAAGTGTACTCCCGCGCTCACAACTCTTTGTCTGTGTGTTCGACACAGAATGGAAATGTGCAATCTCAGAGTCGGGCAAAGTTCGGTGGCCTGCGATGTTCTGCTGATCCACACCATCATGCCAGCGGCTATGAGGCGCGTAGTATATTCCTTGCTTCGATCCAGCTGCAATCATAGCGAGTGGTTTGCTCATGTTTTGAGACGGAACCCAAAAGATGCACAGCCCGCCAGGGACTGTGACGATAAAACTCATCGAGGATCAACGAAAAGCCGGTGGATCAGCTCCAGAGTCAGCAGGTGATGAATTTCCTCTGTGTAATTTCGATCTCCCCGAACGTGACGGTGAACCATCTTCTCAACCGCTTTTCGTTGAAGGTAGGGCCGCGACAGTGTTCGCGGATCTAGCAACATTTCGCGAACGTATCCGGACAGTGTGTCCCGGTACCATACACGGAAGTGGACGAACTTGTGCCTGCCGAGGAAAAGTCGTTCGAAGTGCATCCACTTCAAGCTATGATCGATCCCGGCCAGCCACTGCGGCATTCCGTAGTCGTAGGCGTATTCGGCCTTGAACGTGAACTCGAGCGTCCACCTTACCAACGCGGCCCTCCAGCCCGGCTGGCCCGCCAGCCCACGATCCGTCCGCACACCTCGAAGATCGGGGTTCCCGTCTGCGATCAAATGATTGCAAACGTCTTTGTTGGCGAAAATGTCGGATTTGGCGAATCGCATGTCCGGATCCCGAAAAGCCGTACGAACAAGGCTGTTATCGAGATAAGGAGTGCGCACGGTAACCTGTGTCTGCTCAAGCGTGTCGACTCCGCGCATTGGCGTCTGGTTGAAGACCACATAGGAGACCGGGTGTTGGCGATTCAGGTCGACGAACTGCTCCTTGGCAATCTCCATCTGCGCCGAAAACTCCGGCTGGAACAACCCTGGAAGAACCTTACCGTGCTTGAATCTGCCCAGCCCGCGGAGCACCTCGCTCCCGTACGTCCCTGAAATCCGGACGGGTGCGATCGATCGCGCTTTCTCTTGGACGTAGAGATCAGGAGCACGGACGACGCGGACGCAACCGTCCGTCAAGAATACGCTGCGCTCGGCATAATGTGAGAATTGCGAAAGAAACTCCTTGCCCACCGGAATCACTTCATATGGCTGATGGCACATGCCAGCGATGCGCCGCGCCAAAATGACATCTTGACAATCTCGATACGGGCCGCCGAAGGTGTAGCAAGGCAGTGATTCTTGAGGAAGGCGCTGCCATGCCATAATCATCCGGGTATCGAGTCCTCCGGTCAGGGCCACCGCAACCTTCTCGTGTCCGTTGAAGTAACGTGGGAGATTTCGGGAGAAAACGTCTAGGAGTTCCTGATAATAGGACTGCGGCGTCGCACACGCCTGGCCTTCCCACTCCCGCGGATGAAAATAGCTGCCCTTGCGCGAGACTGAGCCATGCTGAAAGACCCACTTCGCGCCCGGTGGTAGCGTGCCAACGCCTTCAAAGATGGATCGGTTTTCGAGAACCCGGCCTTCCGCGACCATCTCAGCCATGCCCTGCACGTCAACTCTCCGACGGTCCGGCCGGACCTTCAGAATCGCTTTGGCTTCTCCGAAATAGAACGCGTCCTGCGACTCATGGTAATAGAGCTTGTGCATCCCGTAGCGGTCGTTGAAAAGTGATGCTGTCCCCCGGCGCGAATCGACTACAAGCCCTTGAAATCTTCCATTCAGACCAGCCGGAAACTCAGTGTCTTGTTCATATACATGAACTAAATACGATGCTCCGCCCGCCTTCGCCTCATGGCCGCGCTCTTTAAGTCCCCGAATCGCGTCTGGATCGGGGAATTCCTCTCCCGAAAAAATCAGCGTGATATCCCCACGTTCGTTTTTGATGGGCATGCAATCGGCGAAAGAGTTCTTTGCCACGGTCCATCCGACATAGATACCCAGGGATGCATCGATCCACGTTCCCGTCTCATAGAACGACTCATGCCTCATCGCCTCGACCATATGTCGCAACTGAGGCTCCGCCCACGCCTGCGGGCGTTTTGTGATTAATCCAACGATTCCTGGCATCTCAGATTCAATCAGTACGTTGCGGCGCTTGAGCACCCGCGTCGCGGCATCCGCCGTTGACTTCCCTCTCGCAATCGAGAGTCGAGCCTCGTCCGCAGCAAAGCTCCGTCATACTGCTCAGGCCTGTTGGCGTTTGTCCTAAGTCGCCGGAGCAGGCGTCGGCGCGCTTATCGTCGTGTCGTGCTCGTCTCTTTTAAAGCTTCGGCGATTGCCTCACCAATGACTCGATATCCATTCTTGTTAGGATGCATATCCCCAGCACTGGCAGCATACAGTCGTTGTTCGACAGACCGCTTCAACGCTGGTAACGTGTCTACGTAAGAAATTCCCGAGTCAGTCAGAAATCTAACTGTTTTCTTTTCCGCTAGAAGGCCGTTGACGGACGTTTGAATCACATCGTCACTGAGTGGTAGTTCAGGATGCTGCTCGTAATATTCGCCAAAAACCATTTCCTTGGCCGGTATTATGGCAACAAGGAATGCGATATGGTTTTGTTTGCAAATGTCGCTCATCTCCGAGAAGAGCTTAAACGTAATCCGCATTCCTTCCTGGACGGTGGCACTGTTCTGGTCGAGCCGATGGCGAATTCTTCCGGGCAGAAATGCTTCCTCAATGTGCTTCTCCGGAAGGATCAGCGATGTTCCTAAAGAGTTTATTTTATGAGCATTTCTGATCTGAACGTCGCCTTGGAGATTCCCCAGGGCCGAGGCATGCGCCGCAATCTGATAGACCACACTGTGTCGCGATAACCATAGTCTGATCCTCCTAAACAGGCTTGGATGGGGCTCGCGGTCTTCGGGGTTCCAAGTGTCCATGTCGACGGTCACGCCTTTCAAGGCCCTCAAGCCAGACCAGTAGTCTTCCCCGTACGTCATGAGGTACGCATTGTCGAAGTCGTCCCCCATGTAAAACCCGCAAATGATCAACCGGGGCTTCAACTGCAGCGCTTTAGTCTTGAGTAAATAATAATACTGGTTTGGGCCGTAGCCCCCCATGCCCAGGTTGTACACACTGCGGCCCGTCAGACGTCCAACGACGTACGGCCACGAGTCCTCCATCGTCGCGGTGTTCCCATACGTGTGAGAGTCTCCAATCGCCACGATGTCTGCGGTCGCCGGCACCCTCCGGTTCCGATAGCCCCATGAATCGAATCCGTGCGATCTTGCATTTACTGATGGAACTGCTCCAAGGATGGGGTCGCCGACCATTTCAACGTTAAGATAGTCGCCGGGATTCAGTATCAGCCCGGCAGCGCCTTCACAAAGCAGCAAGGCTAATCCGATCGAAACCGTCAACACGCCCATATTGACAGCGAGTTTATTTACATTCATGGCACTTAATCCAACTTGAATTCCGCCCGCCAATTATCGGTATCCGTCAACTGTGGTTGCTCCTTCTTATCTAGAAAATAGTTCCCTATAACCAGGTAATCCATCTCGGTCCTCATGAAACAGCGGTACGCGTCTGACGGAGTAGCAACGATTGGTTCGCCGCGGACGTTAAAACTGGTGTTCACTATCACGCCGTAGCCGGTTAGTTTCTTAAACTCGCGTATTAATTCCCAATAGCGGGGATTTGTGTCTCGGCTGACGCTCTGTATACGGGCTGAGTAGTCGATATGGGTGATGGCAGGCAGATCAGAGCGGAGGAAGTACAAGCGGTCGTACAGAGTCTGCTCATGGTAGCGTTCTGGAAGCGGGATCTTTCGGTCCTCCCGGATCGGCGCCACGAGGAGCATGTAAGGCGAGGGCCTGTCGATGTCAAAATACTCCTCAATGTCCTCCTCCAGCACGGAGGGGGCGAACGGTCTGAATCCTTCGCGATACTTGATTTTGAGGTTCAGCCGCTTTTGCATTTCGGGGTTTCGCGCGTCCCCAAGGATGCTCCGGTTGCCCAGCGCGCGCGGGCCGAACTCCATGCGGCCTTGAAACCACCCGATAACATTTCCGTCTTTGAGTTTCACCGCGACTTCCGCGGCCAGTTCATGGAAGTCCTCGTAGTAATGCGCCACTGCATCGTACTTACTTAACGCGCGAGAGGTTTCCTTAGTCGAGAACTCCGGGCCCAGATAGGAGCCCTCCATCGCATCCACCCGGCAACCGACTCGCCGTTCGTTTCCCCGGTGAATGTGCCACACCGCGTACGCAGCGCCGAGCGCACCACCGGCGTCTCCCGCCGCGGGCTGAATCCACAAATCGTCGAATATACCGGACCTCAATATCTTCCCATTGGCGACGCAATTGAGCGCGACACCACCGGCCAGGACCAGATTTTTGCATTCCGTTAGCTTTCGAGCAGTACAAACAAGAGTAAGAACAATCTCCTCCGTCACCTGCTGAATCGCTAAGGCCATATCCATGTAGGTTTGGGAAATCTCAGACTCGGGTTTTCGCCGGGGCACGCCGAAAAGTTCCTGCCACTTGCCTTCGTGGACCATCTTCAAGCCGGTGGCGTAGTCGAAATACCCCATATTAAGAAGAATGGACCCGTCCTTCCTCACGTCAACGAGGTCGGTTTTGATCTTCTTCTTGAAATCCGCGGTTTGCACAGATTCAAGATTGCCGTAAGGTGCCAACCCCATGAGCTTGTACTCTCCGCTGTTCACGGTAAATCCGGTATAGTACGTGAATGCCGAGTAAAGTAGTCCTACCGAGTGAGGGAAGTGCAGCTCTTTCTGAATTTCGATGTCCTTGCCTCGCCCACGACCAATAGTAGTCGTCGCCCACTCTCCTACCCCGTCGATCGTAACAATCGCGGCTTCAGAAAACGGTGACGGATAGAAGGCACTCGCTGCGTGCGATAGGTGGTGCTCAGGGTAGTAGATTGGAACGTTAGCATCGCCCAACGCTGCCAAATGCTTCGCGAGCAGCCGCCTCATCAGCAACTTCTCCTTGATCCAAACTGGTATCGCTGACGAAAAGCTTGCTAATCCGCCTGGCGCGAACGCGTGATACGTCTCGAGCAGACGCTCAAACTTCACAAACGGCTTGTCGTAAAAGGAAACAGCAGCAAGGTCCTTGTATTCGATCCCTGCTTCTTGCAGCACATACTGGCACGCCCTCACCGGGAACGAAGAGTCGTGTTTCTTCCGGGTAAATCGCTCCTCCTGCGCCGCGGCGACTGGTCGCCCGTCGACGAGCAGCGCAGCTGCACTGTCGTGATAGTAAGCCGAAATCCCGAGGATTGCGTTTTTCGTCGTCATTGGTGCCACTCTTAGGCGAACAGTTTAAAAAAGAGTGTAGATGAACGGCGCGAGCGCGGACCCACCCGCGAATACGACCAAGGCGCCGAACGTCAACAGAACCATGATGAGAGGGAGCAGCCAGAATTTCTTTCGCTGCCCGAGGAAACCCCATAAGTCCTTCAAGAATTCCATAACCATCGTCTCCTGATCAATATGGCTTTTCAAGGTCGCGTCCGGTGAATAGATGGTTTCGCGCCAGCATCACAGACTCATCCCCTTTTTTGAAAGCGCGAAGTTTGAGTGAATCTTTGCCGCCCATCCTGCGTAATACCCCGATCGGAGTTACAACAGCAAAGAAGACCACGAACATAAGAATCTTCGATACAAGCCCCCCAACGAGATCCGAAAATGCCAGCCACAGAATCGCGATGGGCTGGTATAGTTGCGGGACCACCATGTTAAACACATGCAGCACGATCGCGGCAATAACCAGCTCTTTGCGCCTCGAAGCGGCCGACAGAATGAGAAGCAGAAGGACCATCGCCATGCCGGTGTCCCGGCTCTCGTCCTTAGTGATCTTTTTCTTCAGAAATGTGAATATCGACACGTTGTTTTCCGCCGGTGACGAGTGACTCTTAAGAAGGCTCAGTTGCAGACTGAAACTTACGCTTGTACCAAGCTGTACGGATCTCACGCAGCTTGGTTCCTAAAGATTCCGGAATATAGTCTGCAAGCCTGCGATGCAGTCCCAGTTGAAAGGCAACCCGCCCAATCCCCGTCAATGGCACGTAGTATCGAGGGATGTCAATCTTCTGGAATCCGTTGCGCTCCTTGAAGTCGATGAGGCTACCGTGCTGCTTGTTCCCGTACACAAAGTTTGCATACACTAGATACGAAATCCCACGTTCCGCACAAGACCGCACAGCTTGTGCAAGTAGCGCATTGGTTGGCGCTTTGTCCCGATGGCGATTCATGGAAATGATATGCATCAAACCGGCTTGCGTACACGTCTCATCGTGAACCAATTTGATAAACCCGATCAGTGCACCGTCGAGAAAGGCACCGATAAAAATCGCCCTGTTGCGGAATGTCGATATCATGTGAAAGATGGCTTCAATATTCTTTCCATAGTGGACGTTCGGTAGCCCCTGCCGGAGGGGTGACTCGTTATATACCTGGTGGATTCCTCTCACGAGGGCGTCGTCGAACGCCACCTCCCGGACAGTCACTCCTTTTTTTTCCGCCTGTTTCGCCTTGTTCCTCGCTTTAAATCCGATCTGCTGGGTCCACCAGTGTTCGAAAGTGCTGACCCGCAGTGCTGCGAAGTTGTCCCATTCCATCGGATACGTATATTTCGGGGAGGTCTCGGGTAATCTCTGAATGAACGTGAAAAGGTCGATTCGGCTCCCGGACTTCTGGAGACCTTCGATGATCGTCTCGGGCCTGTCAAGGAACTCATATCTGTCGCCCTCCAGACGTGCAGTCTTGATCAGACTTCCCGCAATCCGGATTTCTTTATCGTCAACCGTAATTATTGACTGCATCCCCGAACTCCAATATGTTGGCCTTACCCGCCGACGCTGATGCGATCTAAGCCGCCGAGTGCTGGCACGATGCTTGGCTGTTGAACTGAGGTGTGGCGGAGAGGGAAGGGATTCGAACCCCCGGGTGGTTTTGCCCACCGCGGCCAGCAAGCCGGCCGCTGCCTTAGCCAACGGCGACCTCTCCAACCTCTTGCACCAAACGACGCACCTAACACTTTCAAGCCAACCCGACGAGACTGTCCCCTGCCTTTTTTGGCAGCGCCATATTTACGTTCTTGGTCCAGCTGATCATCGCCTCGCCCATGAGAAACTTATATTCTTCCATGACAGCCGGGTGCGTCTCAACCTCAACAAGACCTGTCCTCGCGAGCGAGACAATGTGCTGCAGCCGCCCTTCCGGCTGAATCGGCGGGAGGGAGAAGAAAAAGTCGGTAAGAACGTGGCGACGCGCAAGGATTCGATCGACGATTGATCGGTAGAGGCGGTTGAGTGCGCTTTTCTCGCCCGGCCGAAACGAAAAGTTTCTCCGCACGCGGACTCCTGCTGGCAGAAGACCCGTCAGTACGACGTTCGGGCACAGGTGCATGTGGTGGTGACCGTCGATACGCGTCGCTGGCACGCCATACCGGCGCTGAAACTCTTCGAGTTGCGCGATGACCACGTACTCGAATTGACGTCGGAGTCCCGGATGAAACAGCGCCCTCGAAAAATGATATCGCTGAATCCAGCCGATGATTTCCCGCTGCCGTTCCATAAGGCGAGCAGAACAGTTCTTTGCTGAGAACGGCGTGCTTAGATTCACGTGAAGACCAGCGTCAATACCCGCCTCCCGGCCAATGTCTGCCGCTCGTTCCGAATCCTCCATGAAAACCATCGCGCTCACGCTGGAGATCCGCCGCCGGACGGCGCACTCAAAGATTCGATCAGTTGTTTCGCGGTCCAACCCCCAATCGTCTGCATTTATGATGAGCACGCCTGTCCGGGACGACCCTCGATTCAAGAAGTCAGCGCCGTGACGGCTCATGCAGTCGCTCTGGATCTCACGGTCAGGGCCATCATCGCTTTAGGGTTATGACGGTTCACGCTGCGTAGAGGCTGGGTGAAACCGTGGAATGAAACTGCGCCACGACGCCCGCAACCTGGCCATCTGCTCGCGTCGCCTGAATTCTTCGACCTTCGGTGGTATAACCTTCCTCATCCCGCGAGCCATCGCCCAAAAAAAACCCACGAAGCGGAACCCGCCGCCGATAATCAGAGGACTCTTCGTCATTTGATACGGCGTACGAAAGGCCTCCCAGAGCGGATGCATCCCAAGCCGGTAATCGGCCACGCCGCCCATGAAGGCGATCTTCAGCGGTCCTCGTTCGGCCGATCCCATTTTGCGATGGTGAGTACAGACTCTTTCCGGAAAGGTTCTGGTTTCCCACCCCACCATCCGAGCCGTCGTCACGGCGATGAGATCGACACCTCCAATTTCGCTCGGCTTGTATCCGCCGACTTCCTCGAAGCAATTTCGCCTGAAAAGCTGGCAGGCTCCGGATACGTGCTCGATACTCGTAAACCGGTAATTGTACTGGTTGGATCCTTCTCTGAATGGTGCGCCCGCTACTCCTAACCGGGGATTTTGTCGAAATTTCTCCAGAAAAAATGCGAAATGATCCTCCGCCAGCGTGATGTCCGCATCGAGGTTACCGATCACGTCAAAATCTAAATCTTGAAGCCGCTCGTAACCGGACCTGAAAGCGATGGCCTTTCCTCCAAAATGGCGTTCCTTCCGCTCCGGCATCCGCAAGTACTCGATCCAATTATGCTGTGCGGCGTATCGCTTTACGATCTCGTCAGTACCGTCCGTCGAGCCATCGCTCACGATAACCCATCGCACGGGCCGGACCGTCTGGGCGACTACGGCCCGAATCGTCGCTTCGATCAGGGCCGCCTCATTTCTTGCCGGCGTCACCAATGCCAGGGTCAACTGGCTGGAATCCATCATACGCGCTCGTCAACCAAAGTTTTCAAAAGCCCCAAACGGTTAGATACAGAAATCGCAGTGATAGCAAGGTCCAGGCGACTACTCAACCCTGTTACGGGCAGTTGCAATCGCGGGTTCCGCTATCTGCGACGCGGAAGGCTGCTCGAGCAATTCGCTGAGCAGTGTTGCGAGCGCGAGCAGCATCCACGCTTGAGACCATCGCATGTACGACGTGCGGATCGTACACCCGCGAAGCACACGATAAAAGAAGAAGCCGCGCTCATCCCACATATGAGCTCTCGCCCACTGGAAAACCTTGAGCGCCAACTCCAGATTCGCGGGGTCCTGTTTCCGAAACGCGAGCAAGGTTATGATACTCTGGGCAATGCAATGAACGTCGATCGGGTACGTCCGGTTGTGGAAATACCGCGCTGCACCGTCCTCAAGAAAGAAATGCTTTTTGTAGAAATCGAAGCCCCTGGCAATCCGCGACTCAAATTCTTCCGTCCTCAGCAACTCTCCGATCTGCTGCAACGCACAC
>Ga0335077_10012597_pt1 | contig 10578 bp, 6 predicted proteins | sample Lox_Sample_31_FD_207151 | JGI IMG/M metagenome (GOLD analysis project Ga0335077, IMG submission 207151) | Soil microbial communities from Loxahatchee National Wildlife Refuge, Florida, United States - Lox_Sample_3.1 | ecosystem: Environmental > Terrestrial > Soil > Wetlands | place: USA: Florida...
ACACGACCGTGCCTCCGTCCTCGACCAGGTCATAGACCGTAGGTGCCTTTTGCGAGGACAGGGCGATCGGCTTCCAGTCGGAGGCGATGGCGGAACCGGCGACGCCGGTCGAGAACAGCGCAGTCGCAGGCGCTGCCGCGGCGTCACCCGCGGCAGCGGGCATCGCACAGGCCAAGAGCGCAGCAGCGAGGAGCGCGAGACGGCCGTTGCCCGCTGGCACCGGCAGCCTTCCAGGTCTCGCCCGATTGACCATCGACGTTCCACCTCGCCTGGATCGGCAGTTGATACAGGTCCCGGCGCGCCCGCCGGACCGCGCGCAGCATAATGTAGGAGACCGCAGCGAACCGCGCCAGCGGTGTCCACGTTTCGAACGCGCCTCGAGAGATCGTGAGTAGCGGCCTTGGCGATTGGCCGGAGGGCTGGGCGATCGTCGAAGCCTGGCGCCCCGAGCCTGTCACCGGGTGACGCATGGGGATTCCTCGCCCGCATCGGAAACGAATGCAAAACCCAAGACGCGGATTTACGCCGATGCACGCGGATCGGGCGAAGGATGATCCGCGCATATCCGCGTCCGGTTCTTCTCGATTCGCTATCGGACGGCGGCGTCAGACCTTCGACACGAGCCGCGCATCGAACAAAGGGTTCTCGACCGCGCCGTTCTTCGCATAGCCGCGCGGATTGCAGACGACGCGCGTGCCGCGCACGGTGTAGTCGAAACTGTCATGCGTGTGGCCGTGGATCCACAGCTTGACGCGTTCGCTTCCCATCAGCCGTTCGGCCTGGGACACGAAGCACGGATTCAACAGAGATCCCTCGAACCGGGCGTGGATGCTTTTCGGCGACGGAGCGAAATGCGTCACCACCACCGTCGGACCGGCGAACGGCTGGTCCAGCGTGCGGTCGAGCCAGCGGCTCGCTTCCTCGTAGAGCCGGGCGCAATCGTCGGGCGTGAACAGGCGTGCGCCCAGTGAAATCCGCTTGAAGTCGGCCACGAGCCGCAGCGCCTCGGCGATGGCTCGCCCGCGCAGGCTTCCTTCGCCATAGAGCAGGAAGTCGCTCCACAGCGTCGTACCCAGGAAGCGCACGCCGTCGATCGTGAGCGCATCCCGCTCGAGGAAATGGACGTTGCTGCCGGCGCAACGCGTGCGCAGGTCGGCCAGCGTGCCGTGCAGTTCGCCGCCGTAGAACTCGTGATTGCCGGCGACGTAGATCACGGGCTTTTCCAGGCGCTGCGCCCATTCGCAGGCGCCCGCGGGACGCGTGATATCGCCGGCCAGGACGACGACGTCGGCATCGGTGTGTTCCGGCTCCATGCCGGCGACGCCGAGATGAAGGTCCGAAAGAATCTGCAGCTTCATCGGTGCAAGGGCGCAGATTACGCCGCCCGCTCCCGCAGGTGGACCGAACGTCTCAGGCGGCGTGCTGGCGCAGGAGGGCGGCGAATTCGTGCGCCGGGATCGGCTTGCTGAAGTGGAAGCCCTGCATCTGGTCGCAGCCGTGCTTGCGCAGGAATTCCTGTTGCGCCGGCGTCTCGACCCCCTCGGCGATCACGGTGAGGCTCAGGGTGCGGCCCATCGCAATGATGGCTTCCGCGATCGCGCGATCCTCGGGATCGTCGGGAATCTCGCGAATGAAAGAGCGGTCGACCTTGAGCGTGTCGATCGGGAAGCGCTTGAGCTGCGCCAGCGACGAATAGCCGGTGCCGAAGTCGTCGATCGCAAGCCGCACCCCCATCGCCTTGAGCGCGGTCAGCACCTGCACCGCGCGCTCGATGTGGTGCATGACCGAGCTTTCGGTCACCTCGAGCTCGAGCAGCTCGGGCGTCATGCCGGTTTCGTCCAGGACCGCGCGCACGTCGGCGATCAGGTTGGGATCGGAAAGCTGGCGCGGCGACAGGTTCACCGCCACGCGCACGGTCGGCAGCCCGGCGCGCTGCCAGGCCATCAGCTGCGTGCAGGCGGTGCGCAGCACCCACTTCCCGATTCCGATGATGAGGCCGGTCTCCTCGGCGAGCGGAATGAACTTCGCCGGCGTCACGGCGCCGAGCTCGGGACTGTTCCAGCGCAGGAGCGCCTCGACGCCGGCAAGGCGGTTGGTCGCGAGCTCGAGCTTCGGTTGGTAGTGCAGCGAGAGCTCGTCGCGCTCGATCGCGCGTCGCAGGTGAGTCTCGAGCGCCAGCCGCTCCAGGGAACGTGCCTTGAGGCGGCCGTCGTAGAACTGGAAGTTGTTCTTGCCTTCTTCCTTCGCGTGGTACATCGCGATGTCGGCGTGCTTCATCAGCGACGGTTCGTCGTGGGCGTCGTCGGGGAACGTCGAGATGCCGATGCTCGCCGTGACGCGCCACTCGTGACCGGCGATCTCGACCGGGCGGATGATGGACGAGAGCAGCTTGCGCGCGACGGTGCCGGCGTGCTCGTTGTCGTTCATGTCCGGCAGCAGCACCACGAACTCGTCGCCGCCGAGGCGGGCGACCACGTCGCCCGAGCGCAGGCTCGCTTTCAGGCGGTGCGCCACTTCGCGCAGCAAGGCGTCGCCGGCTTCGTGCCCGAGGTTGTCGTTGATGAACTTGAAGCGGTCCAGGTCGATGAAGAACACCGCGAAGCGCCGCGCGTTGCGGCGCGAGTTCTCGAGCACGTGGCTCAGCAGCTCGCTGAACATCACGCGGTTCGGCAGCCCCGTCAGCTCGTCGTGGGTGGCGAGGTAGCGGATGCGCGCTTCGGCCTGCTTGCGCAGCGAGACGTCGCGCGACGTGCCGCGGTAGCCCGCGAAGCGGCCCTCCTCGTCGAACAGCGCCTCGCCGCTGGCGCTGATGTAATGGCGGCGGCCATGCCGGTCGGCGTAGTGATATTCGAAGTCGCGGAACGTCTCGCGCCGATCGAGGCGCGCCCGCAGGTCGCCCCAGTCGCAGGCGGGATCGGCGCCGGGAATCTCCCACGGCGCGCGGCCGACGAGCAGCGGCGCGGGCAGGTAGTTCTCCGTGCTGCCCCGTCCCTCGAACGTGATGAAGCGCAGGTCGGCATCCAGCTCCCAGTACCAGTCCGAGGAGAACTCGACCATGCTGCGGAACCGTTGTTCGCTGCGGCGGAGCGCGATTTCGGACTGCTTGCGCGCCGTGATGTCCTGCATGATGGAGATATCGTGAAGCGGTCGGCCTTCGGCGTCGCGCTGGACCGAGATCGTCAGGCCCACCCACACCACGGAGCCGCCCTTGCGCAGATAGCGCTTTTCCATGTTGAACGAGCCGATCTCGCCCGAGCGCATCCGGGCGCGCACGTCGTCGGTGACGTTCTTGTCGTCGGGATGCGAGATCTGCTTCACCGTCATGCCGAGCAGTTCCTCGCGCGCGTAGCCGAGCATGTCGCAAAGGCTGCGATTGACGTGCACGAAGCGACCGGCCTCGTCGACGTGGGCGATGCCGATCGCAGCGAGTTCGATCGTGTCGGCGCAGCGCTGTTCGGCTTCGCGCAACTGCGCTTGCGCGAGTTCCAGGCGCGCCGCGATCGATGCGCGGGTGCGCGTGCCGCGAACGACGCCACGCGGCCGGGCGGGTCCACCGTCAGGCATTTTCTTTTCTCCCTCAGGGTCGGTATCGACGCGCGCGCGCACCACCTTGAGGTAGCCTGCTGGATGTCCCGCCGGTTCAACCGTCGAGAAGGGCATGAACCCGCAGCCTTTTCGATGACGGTGTGCTGCCGAGCCGAAAGCGGGTCCGAGATCTCTCGCCGAGTTCGCCGCGAGATCAGCGCTGCTCCTTGTCCTTCCGGTTCTGCGCCTCGATCAGCGCCCGCGCCTCCGCCCACTGTTCCGGCGTCCAGTGCCGCAGCTCGTAGAAGTTGCCGCCCATGGCCAGATACGCGCCGCCGTCCATCATGATCGCCTGGCCCGTGAGCCACTCGCAGCCGTTCGAGAGCAGGAATGTCGCGAGGTTGTTCAGCTCGTCCTTGGTGCCGACGCGTCCCATCGGATTGACCGCCTTGGCGCGCGCGCCGGGCTCGGCGCCGGGGCTGAGGCGCTTGCTCATGCCTTCGGTCGGGATCTCGCCCGGGCCGACCGCATTCAGGCGGATGCCGTAGCGCGCCCACTCGGTCGCGAGCGAGCGCGTCATCGTCAGGATCGCGCTCTTCGACATGGCCGACGGCACGACGAACGGGCCGCCGTTTTCGACCCAGGTGACGATGATCGACATCACCGAACGCATCGGCTCGCCCGGTTTCCAGCCGCGTGCGATCCAGCGCTTCCCCACCGCCTGCGTGACGTAGAACGTGCCGTGCATCACGATGTTGGCGATTGCGTCGAACCCGCGCGGCGAAAGCGCCTCGGTGGGGCTGATGAAGTTCCCGGCCGCGTTGTTGACGAGGTCGGTCAGTGGACCATCGGCGAAGATGCTTTCGACCATCGCATCGACGGCCGCGGCGTCGCGGATATCGACACCGTAGGCGGTGACCTTGCCGCCGTGCGCGGCCATCAGTTCGCGTGCGGTCTGTTCGCAAATTTCCCCGCGGCGACCGCAGATGGCGATCTCCGCGCCCAGCGCGAGGAACTTCTCCGCCATGCCGCGGCCCAGGCCCGTGCCGCCGCCGGTCACCAGGATCTTCTTGCCGCTGAAGAGGTTGGGCGCGTACATGTCTGGGATCTCCTCCGTGGTTGCGCGGCCTCGCGACCGTTGCAGGGGCGACGATAAGCCCTTGTCCGGCCGGCGAACCGGGTTGCGCCGGCGGCCGGGTCCGGCCGCTCTCCCTTCTGGCACCTTACGGACCGGGCGGAACTCTTTCCGCCGTGTAATCTCAAACGCCCCGACTGGCGTTATCGCCTGAGTCCGGTTCAGGCGCTTTTCGCATGTTCGGAATAAGACCAGCCGATGGCGGCGCGACGAACCCGCACGCGTTCCCGCCGCTGCTTTCGAAGCCGCCTCCAGCCTGAGGGTCCCGCCGACCGGCGGGTCGGCAGCGCGCTGCCAACCGGGTTCGCACGGACCGCCGGCCACCGCGCCAGCGGCCATCATTGAGCGGAGAACACATGATCGATCTCGAACATCTGACGCGCCGGTACGGCGAGTTCACGGCGGTGGACGACGTGAGCTTCCACATCGACCGCGGCGAAGTTGTCGGCCTGCTCGGCCACAACGGTGCCGGCAAGACGACGCTGATGAAGATCCTCACCGGCTACCTCGAACCCACGGCCGGCACGGTCAGGGTGGATGGACTCGAGATCGGCCGTGACACGCCCGCGATCCAGGGCCGCATCGGCTACCTGCCCGAGAACTGCCCGCTGTGGCCCGACATGACCGTGATCGACTTCCTCGAGTACCAGGCCGGCCTGCATCGGGTCCCGCCCGAACGGCGGCGCCGGGCGGTCGCGACGGCGATCCGCCGCACCGCGTTGAAGGAGAAGGCCGCGGCGGCGATCCACACGCTCTCGCGCGGTTTCCGCCAGCGTGTCGGCGTGGCGCAGGCGATCCTGCACGACCCGGACATCGTGATCCTGGACGAGCCGACCAACGGGCTTGATCCGTCGCAGATCCTGCACATGCGCGAGCTCATCGGCGAACTCGCGCAGCGCGCCACCGTCCTGGTCTCGACGCACATCCTGCAGGAGGTGCAGGCGGTGTGCCAGCGCGTGGTGATCCTGCGCGCGGGCCGCAAGGTGATGGACGCGCGCATGGACGAGCTGCAGCGCGGGGCGCGGCTGATGGTGACCGTCGACGGCGACGAAGGGGCCGTGCGTGCCGCCCTTGCCGCCGTGCCCGGCGTATCGGACGTCGAGTTTGCCGGGGCGGTCGGCCATTGCCGTCGTTTCGGGTTGCAAGCGAGCGAGGCGACGGCGCCTGCGGTGAGCGCCGCGGTGCATAGGGCCGGCTTCGGCCTGCACGCGCTTGCATTCGAGCGCCGCGATCTCGAGACGCTGTTCACCGAGATCGATCGCGCGGCGCCCGCGGTGGTGCACGCCGGGGAGGTGCGCGATGCCGCGTGACACCTTGCAGGAAGCCCTGCGCAACATCCGGATGACGGCGCGCAAGGAACTGGCCGGTTTCTTCGCTTCGCCAGCCGGGTTCCTGTTCGTCGGCGCGTTTCTCGCCGTGACGCTGTTCGTGTTCTTCTGGGTCGACACGTTCTTCGCGCGCGGACTGGCGGACGTGCGGCCGCTGTTCCAGTGGATGCCGCTGCTCCTGATCGTGCTGGTGGCGGCGCTCACCATGCGCGCGTGGGCGGAGGAACGTCGCGCCGGCACGCTGGAACTGCTGCTCACTTCGCCCACCGCCCCGACCGAGCTGGTGCTGGGCAAGTTCTTCGGCGCCATGGGTCTGGTGGCGATCGCGCTCGCGCTGACGCTGCCGCTGCCGATCACCGTGGCGTTGCTCGGGCCGCTCGACTGGGGCCCGGTGATCGGCGGTTACATCGCGGCGCTGGCGCTCGCGGCCGCGTACGTGGCGATCGGCCTGTGGGTTTCGTCGCGCACCGACAACCAGATCGTGAGCCTCATCCTGACGGTTCTGGTGGCGGGCGCGTTCTACCTGGTCGGCACGACGGCCCTGACGAATCTGTTCGGCCACCACACGGGCGAGATCCTGCGCGACCTCGGCGCCGGCGCGCGGTTCGATTCGATCACGCGCGGCGTGCTCGACCTGCGCGACCTCTACTACTACCTCTCGCTCACCGCGACCTTCCTGGTGCTCAACCGGCTGGCGATCGAGCGCCTGCGCTGGGCCGGCAATCCGCCGCAGCCTTCGCACCGGCGCTGGGGATGGGTCGCAGCGCTCCTCGCCGCCAACGCGCTGGCGGCGAATCTCTGGCTCGACCAGCTGCGCGGGGCCCGCATCGACCTTACCGCGGGGCGCATGTACACACTGTCGGATGCGACGCGCACGTACCTGTCGCAGCTGCAGGAGCCGCTACTGATCCGCGGCTACTTCAGCGCCGCCACCCATCCTTTGCTGTCGCCGCTGGTCCCGCAGCTGCGCGACCTGCTGCAGGAATACGCGGTGGCCGGCGGCGACAAGGTGCGGATCGAGTTCGTGGATCCGCACGACGACCCGAAGCTCGAGGAGGAAGCGGCGAGCAAGTACGGCATCCGGCCGGTGCCGTTCCAGACGTCGAGCAAGTACCAGGCCTCGGTGGTCAATTCGTACTTCGACATCGTGGTCAGCTACGGCGACCAGTACCAGACGCTCGGGTTCCGCGATCTCATCGACGTCAAGGTGCGCTCGGAGGGGCAGTTCGATGTCGCGCTGAAGAACCCGGAATACGACATCACGCGCGCGGTGCGCAAGGTGCTGCTGAGCTACCAGGGCGGCGGCAGCGCATTCGCGAACCTGCAGCGTCCGCTGGAGTTCGTCGGCTACATCTCGGCGGAGGGCCTGCCGCACAGCCTCGAGCCTGCGCGCAAGGCGCTCGATGACGCCCTGGCGCAGTTGCACGCGCAGGCCGGCGACAAGCTTCGCGTGAGCTTCAAGGATCCGTCGACGGATGCGGCACTTGCCAAGCAACTGACCGACGAAGGCCTGCAGCCGTTGGTGACCGGCTTGCTCAACCCGCGTCCGTTCTGGTTCTACATGACGCTCTCCGACGGGCGGGAGACCGAACGCGTTCCGCTGCCGCAGACGGCCGACAGCGATGGCTTCAAGCGCACGCTCGAAGCGGCGGTCAAGCGCTTCTCGCCCGGGTTCCTCAAGACCGTCGCGGTGGTCATGCCTGCGGCCGCACCGAACGACATGGGCCGCGGCGCGACGTTCTCGACGTTGCGCGATGCGCTCGGCGATTCGGTGCGTTGGCTCGATGCCGACCTGCGCGATGGCCAGGTGCCCGCGGCCGCCGACATGCTGCTGGTGCTGGCGCCGGATGCGCTGAACCCCAAGCAGGTGTTCGCGATCGACCAGTTCCTCATGCAGGGCGGAACCGTGCTGCTGTCCACCGCGCCGATGGAGGTCGCGGTCGTCGAGGGGATCAGCGCCGTGCCGATCCAGAGCGGGCTCGCGGACTGGCTTGCGGGTGCCGGGGTCAGCCTCGGCAAGGGCTTCGTGATGGACACGAAAAGCGGCGCCCTGCCGATCCCGATCGAACGCCCGATCGGTGCCGGCATGACGGTGCGCGAGGTGCGGCTCGCGCCGTACCCGTACATCGTCGACGTGCGTGGCGCCGGCATCGACGCGAGCAACCCGATCACCGCGAGCCTGGGCCAGATCAGCGTGCCCTGGGCGGCGCCGGTCAACGTCGACGCGGAAAAGAACAAGGCGCGCAAGGTGACGACATTGCTGCAGTCCTCGCGTGACAGCTGGATCTCCGACAGCACCAACCTGCTGCCCGACTACCGCAGGTTCCCGCAGCTCGGTTTCGCGGTGGGCAGCGAGCGCGGCGCCCACCCGCTAGCGGTGATGATCGAAGGTACGTTCGACTCGGCCTTCAAGGGCAAGCAGTCGCCGCTCCTGGAAGCCGCCCAGGATGCGACGGCGCAGGCGAATGCCGAGAAGAAGAAGGACAGCCCGGATCAAGCCGGCGGCAAGGACGCGAAAACACCGTCGGCCTTCGCATCGGTCGGCCGGGTGATCGACCAGTCGCCGGCGTCGGCGCGCCTGATCGTCGTCGGCTCGAACGCGCTCTTCAACGACCAGACCGTGAATCTGGTGAGCCAGGCGCTCGGCACGACCTATCACAAGCCGGCCGAGTTCGCGCTCAATCTTGTCGACTGGTCGCTCGAGGACCAGGGCCTGCTCGGCATCCGCAGCCGCACGCGCTACGCACGAACGCTCGATCCCATGACGCAGAACGAGCAGGCCGCATGGGAATACGCCGACTACGGCCTCGTGCTCCTGGGCCTGATCGTGGTATGGCTGGTGTTGCGGCGCCAGAGGCGCATCGCGATGCGGCGGTACGAACTGCTGCTGCAGGAGGTCTGACCGATGCAACGCTGGATCACCCTTCTCGGCGTCATTCTCGGTGTGCAGGTGTTGCTTGCCGGCGGCCTGATGTTGCGCAGCGATCGCCTCGCGCCCGTGCATAGCGACGCGCCGCTGGTCGCGGCCGACCTGAAAGCGGTCGATCGGCTGACCATCGACGGGCCGGTGGCTGCGGATACTGCCGCGCAGAAAGCGGCCGGCGCCGGCGCGCGGGTCGAACTCGTCAAGCACGACGGCGCCTGGACGATGCCGGCGAACTTCGGTGCGCCGGCGGACGCGAAGAAGATCGACACCCTGCTAAAGCGGCTAGCGGCCGTGCCGCGTGGGCTGCCCATCGCTACGACCAGCGACGCGCTCGCCCGCTTCAAGGTCGGCGAACACGACTACGAGCGGCGCATCGTCGCGAGCCAGGGCGACAAGGTCGTGGCAACGGTGTACCTGAGCAGCGCGCCCGGGGGCCGCAAGGCGAATGCGCGCACCGGCGAGGACCGCGCCGTCTTCAACGTCGACCTGGCCACGTACGACCTGCCCACCGGCGCCGCCGACTGGCTCGACAAGACGCTGCTCCAGCACGACGCGTCGACGCTCGCACGCATCGAGGTCGCCGAGGCAGGCAAGCCGGTGGTCACGCTGCAGCGCGCCGCTCCCGTGGCCGCCAGCAAGGACCCGCAGGCGTCCGACTACGGCTCGGCGGAGAAAAAGGAGCGCACCAGCAGTCCCCCCGCGCCCGTGTGGTCGGCGGAGGGTCTCGCCGCCGGACAGCACCTCGATCAAGGGCGGGCCGATGCGCTCGTGCAGGCGATCGCGAACGTTCGCGTCGACGGCGTGCTGGGCACGCAGGAACAGCCGGACTGGCAGCAGGATCCGCCGCGCCTGCGCGTGACGATCGCCGATGCCGCGAACAAGACGGTGACGTGGACGCTCGTCAAGCCGAAGGCGGGCGATCTGCAGGTCTTGAAAGCGTCCGACCGCCCGTGGTATTTCGAACTGAAGAGCTGGAGCGCGCAGCCGCTGCTCGACGCGGCGGCCACCGACAAGCTCGTGGCGCAGGCGAGCGCACCGGCGCCTGGCGGTGCGTCGATGCAGGCCGCGGGATCGACGAAGCCGGGCGCGCCGACGAAGGCGCACTAAGGCAACGCGCGCTCAGTCGAGCGCAGCGCGCAGGCGTCCGTCCGCGCTGGCAACGCCGCCACGCTTGCCCGGCGCGAGATTCCCGTAGCGCTGCGCGAACACCGCCGGCAACTCACGGGCCGCGTGCGGCGCCAGCCACAGGCGCAGCAGGTGACGCCGCCGCTCCGGCTCCGGCCAGTCGACGAACGCGGTTCGATCGTGCAGCAGCGCGTGGTTGTGCACGAACTGCATGTCGCCGCGCTGCAGCTCCATCGTGAAATTGAGCGACGGGTCGTCGGTCAATGCATCGAAGAGGTCGAGCGCCTCGATCTGCAGCGGGGTGAGGCGCGGTGCGTCCGCGAAGCGCTGGGCAGAGTCGATGTATTGGCGCTGGTAGATCACGGAGAGGTGGCCGGGCGGTCCGCGACCCCGCCCGCTCCCCGACCGTCCGCCGTCCGCGCGAGAAGAGAGCCAGTTGAACACGGGAATCTCGAAGTACGGCCTGGCGCCCGGTGGCACCTCGCCGCGTCGATCGGTCGCGAGCGGCTCGAACAGGCATGCGGCGAGATCGGGCCGGC
>Ga0335077_10012598_pt1 | contig 10578 bp, 9 predicted proteins | sample Lox_Sample_31_FD_207151 | JGI IMG/M metagenome (GOLD analysis project Ga0335077, IMG submission 207151) | Soil microbial communities from Loxahatchee National Wildlife Refuge, Florida, United States - Lox_Sample_3.1 | ecosystem: Environmental > Terrestrial > Soil > Wetlands | place: USA: Florida...
ACTCCTAGGCATCTGAAGTACGATACCAATAGGCGCCGTTAACCGAAGGGAGAGCGGTTAAGATTAAGGAGCACTTCTGACCAGAGCAGAACAAAGCTATTCCGAAAGTCCCAGGTGGCTGGTGGCCGTCCGCGCAGCCGAGTCCAAGAAGGCGACTGACCTGCGAGTGCTGGACCTTACCGGAATCACCTCCTTCACCGATTACTTCGTCGTGTGCACCGGCGCCAATCAACGCCAGATCCAGGCCATCAGTGATGCCATCGGGCAGGAACTCAAGAAGCAGAATGAGTTCCCCATCAGCGTGGAAGGATACAGGGATGGGGAGTGGGTGCTAGCAGATTATGGCGACTTCGTGGTGCACATCTTCTCGCCCCGCGCCCGCACCTACTACGATCTGGAACGCCTCTGGCGCAACGCCAAGAGTGTGGCCATCCCCGCGGCGTGAAGCTGTTTCTTTATTACATCGGTAAGCCGCGCGACCCGGCCACTAACCAGATCGCCGCGGATTTTGTGAAACGCTCCGCGCACTACGCCGCTTGCGACATGCGCGAAATCCGGCCGGACCGCTTCGATCTCTGGTCTCGCCACGCTTCCGCGCGCAAGATTTTTCTCGACCCCGAGGGCCGCGAGATGGATTCTCGACAGTTCACCACGCTCTTGGCAAAGGCCGAAATGGAAGGGCGCGACCTTGTTTTTCTGGTGGGTGGAGCCGATGGACTTCCTGCAGACTGGCGCGGTCGCGCCGACTTGCTGCTGTCCCTCTCCCGCATGACGCTTCCCCACGAACTGGCTCGCGCCCTGCTCGCAGAGCAGGTTTACCGGGCCTTTGCAACGTTGCGGGGCCATCCGTACCCGCGCTAAGGTAGGTGGGTTCATGTCCTGGTTTAAGCGGGAAACCGGCGGCGCCGAAAAGAGTGCGAAGCCGGATAAGGGTGATCGACGCGTGAAAACCGAAGGCCTGTGGCTGAAGTGCGATGGCTGCAAGCAAATTATCTGGAAGAAGGACCTCGAGGCCAATCACAATCTTTGCCCCAAGTGCGGCGCGCACTTTCGCATCGACGCCGTGGCGCGGCTCGAGTTGTTGCTCGACGGCCCGTACGAACAGTTCGACACAGACCTCGCCTCGGCCGACCCGCTCGAGTTTGTGGACCAGCGTCCCTACCGGGAGCGCTTGCAGGCTGCCCAGGAGTCGACCTCCCTCTCCGATGCGCTCATCGCAGCTGCCGGAACCCTCGACGGCCGCAAGATCCAGATCTGCGCCATGGAGCCCAAGTTCATCGGCGGAAGTATGGGCTGCGTAATGGGAGAAAAGATCACCCGCGCCATCGAGCGTTCCATGAGCCGAAAAGAGCCGCTGGTCATCATTTCGGCTTCGGGCGGCGCGCGCATGCAGGAGGGCGCCATCAGCCTCATGCAACTCGCAAAAATCTCTTCAGCGCTCATGCGCCTGGATGAAGCACGCGTCCCTTTTATCAGCGTCCTCACAGATCCTACAACCGGTGGCGTCACCGCCAGCCTGGCGATGCTGGGTGATCTCAACATTGCCGAACCCGGTGCGCTGATCGGATTTGCAGGCCCGCGTGTGATCGAGCAAACCATCCGTCAGAAACTCCCCGAGGGTTTCCAGCGCAGCGAGTTCCTGCTGAAACACGGCATGCTGGACGCCGTGGTGCCGCGCCTCGAACTGAAGAATTACATCTCTAAAGCCCTGACGTTCTTTTGCGGCCCGGTGCAGTGATGACCTACCCGGATTCGGTCCGGTTCCTGTACTCGCTGGGCAACGAGGTCAAGACAGCGAAATACGGCCTCGAACGCATCAAGAACCTGCTGGACGCCCTCGGACATCCGGAGCGGCTCCCTCGCGTGGTCCATGTCGCGGGGACCAACGGAAAAGGTTCCACGTGCGCCATGATCGAATCCGGTCTGCGCGCCGATGGATTGCGCACCGGCTTGTTCACGTCGCCGCACCTGATAGAGCCCACCGAGCGTGTGAGCATCCATGGCTGCCCCGTCAGCGCCGGCGAATTCAGCGCGGCTTTCGATCGTGTGCACGCTTGTGCGGAGCAGCTTCTGGATTCGGGCGCCATCGACTTTCACCCCACCTACTTCGAAACCGTCACCGCCATGGCGTTCGTCTTGTTTCGCGAAAAGCGGACCGAAGCGGTAGTGCTGGAAGTTGGGCTCGGCGGCCGTCTGGATGCGACCAATGTTGTGCATCCCGAGTTATGCGTCATCACTCCCGTAGACTTTGACCATGAAGCCTTGCTGGGCAAAAGCCTGGAAGCCATAGCCGGCGAAAAGGCGGGCATTTTGAAGCCGGGCGTGCCCGCGGTATTTGCTGCGCAACGCCCCGAAGCACGGGCCACGCTGCATGCGCGCGCAGCCGATCTGGGCATCGAAGTGATCCCGGCCCAGGAGAAATGGAGAACAGAAAGTGTACGCTCTACCGCGCGCGGCGCCGATTTCGTCGCACGACCCGTCGCACAGTCATTAGCGCCCGCGCCATTGCGAATCGCCTGTCCCTTGCCGGGCCGCCATCAGGTGGAGAATGCCGTCGTCGCCATTGCGGCGCTCGAAAAGCTGGGTATTTCGCCGGCTGCCATTGAGAAAGGCATTGCGGACACCCGCTGGCCCGGCCGGCTCGATCGTGTTTCCGAATCTCCGGAAATCATTCTGGACGGCGCTCACAACCCCGCTGGAGCGCGTGCGCTCGCCGGTTACATCCGGCAATTCTATTCGGGCCGCCACATCGTGATGATCTATGGAGCCATGCGAGACAAGGCGGTTGCGGAAATGACTGGCGTCCTGTTCCCTTTGGTCAACGAGGTGATCGCAACCGCGCCTCATCAAACGCGCGCCGTCGATCCGGAAACCATACGTGCCCTGGCCGAGCACTCCAGCGTACGAATGGCGCCGGACCTGGCCGCAGCGCTCACCATCGCGCGCGCCGGTCCATCCGGTCGCGTCATCTTTGTCACCGGCTCGCTGTTTCTGGTGGGTGAGGCTCTGGCCCTGCTGAACGGTTAGAATACTCTCGACGGCAATGTCACTCGGCCACCTACGGTCTCTGTTGTTCACCGACCCGTTAATCGTGCTGCTCACCATTGGTTTCGGTACCGTCTCCTTCTTTGCCACTCTTTTCGACCGCAGTGGGCGTCTGCCCGAAAAGCTGGCGCGGATGTGGGGCCGCGCCCTGTTGCGCGCTGGTGGCGTTCAGCTCCGGATCGAGGGACTGGAGAAAATCGACCCCGCGCAGAAGTACGTTTTTGTCGCCAACCATCGCAGCTATATGGATATTCCGGCTGTTCTGGCCTCCCTTCCGGTGGAGATTCGGTTTTACGCCAAGCAGGGCCTGTTTCTCGTTCCATTTCTCGGAACCCATCTGAAGAGGGCCGGCCACCTGCCGGTCGTTCGCGGCGATGCGCGGGCATCGGTAAAAAGCATGACGCTGGGTGCGCGTTTGATTCAAGAAGGACACGCCTCCATGCTCTTGTTTCCCGAGGGCGGCCGCTCGCGCGGCCCCATGCGCGGGTTCAAAGAAGGCGCCGCGTACATTGCCATCAAGGCCGGTGTTCCCGCCGTGCCGTTAGGCATCGTAGGGACCCGCGACGTACTGCCGATGGGCTCGAGTTACGTGCGTGGCGGTCCGGTCGTTTTGAGGATCGGTGACCCTATCCAGACTGCGGGCATGAAGCTCCATGACCGGTCGCAACTCATTGCACGGCTCGAGCGCCAGGTCGCGGAACTGGCCGGTGAGCCGGCTCCTCATCCGGTCGAGGCTCCTCGGCCCGTCTGATTTCCGACATATCCACCGGAAATCAAACGCTATATCATGGCACCATGGCAGCTCCCCCTATCTCCAGAAGAACGTTCGTCGCGATTGCCCCAGCCGGCGCAGCCGCTCTTGGTGCACAAAGCCGCGCGGAATCGCCCGGCTTCGAAGCCCGGGCCGACGCCCTCCTGAAACAGATGACGGCCGAAGAAAAAGTCGGCCAGATGACGCAGGTCACCATTGACGTGGTTTCGCGCGACGCGCCACCGCATCAGCTGGATGCGGCAAAACTACGAACCGCGATCGAGCATTACAAAGTCGGGTCGATCCTCAATGTGATGGGCCACGCCTACACCGTCGATCATTGGCACGAGATCATTAACCAGATTCAGGACGCCGCCGCCAAAACACGCCTGAGGATTCCTGTGCTTTACGGCCTCGACTCCATACACGGCGCAAACTACGTCATGGGTTCTACATTGTTTCCGCAGGCGTTCGGTCTGGCCGCCACCTGGAACCCGGCGCTGGCCGAGCGCGCGGGCGAGATCTCGGCCTTTCAAACACGCGCCGCAGGCGTTCCCTGGAATTTCTATCCCGTCCTCGATATCGGGCGCCAGCCGCTCTGGCCGCGATTCTGGGAAACGTACGGTGAAGATGTGCTGCTGGCCAAGGAGATGGGAAACGCCTACATCCGCGGTCTGCAGGGCTCTGACGTCGGCGCAAAGGAAAAGGTCGCCGCGTGCCTGAAACACTATGCCGGCTACGGCCTTCCCTTCAACGGCAAGGATCGCACGCAGGCTCACATCAGCGAGCGCATGATGCGCCAGTATTTTCTGCCGACGTTCGAAGCCGGAGTGAAGGCCGGCGTGCCTACCGTGATGGTCAATTCCGGCGAGATCGACGGCATTCCGGGCCACGCCAACTATCATCTGCTGACGGAGATTCTGAAAACCGAATGGGGCTTTCGCGGCTTTGTGGTATCCGATTGGCAGGACGTCGAACGGCTGTACACGCGCGATCGCGTGGCGGATTCGCCGAAGGAGGCCGTGCGCATGGCCGTGATGGCGGGCATCGACATGAGCATGGTCCCCAACGACTTCAGCTTCTTCGACCTGCTGATGCAGTGCGTTGACGAAGGGTCGGTGCCCATGCCGCGCATTGACGATGCGGTGCGGCGAATTCTGCGCGTCAAGTTCATGACGGGTATTTTCGAGAACCCGAGGCCCGACGCGGGGATGAAAACTCACTTCGATCAGCCGGCGTTCGCGGAAGCCAGCCTTGCCGCAGCCCGTGAGTCCATCACGCTGCTGAAGAACGACAATCACGTTCTACCGCTTGCGCGCGGGCGCAAGATCCTGGTGACCGGCCCCACCGCCCATTTGCACACCGTGCTAAACAGCGGCTGGAGCAGGAGCTGGCAAGGCGAAGAAGAAGAGCTCCTGCCAAAAGACAAGCCGACGCTTCTGGACGGTATCGTCAACGCCGCGGGAAAAGAGAATGTAGCCTACGTTCCCGGAACCAGCTTCGACAAAGAGATCGACATTGCCTCGGCAGTTTCCGGCGCGGCGAGTGCGGATGTGATCATAGCCTGCTTGGGCGAGCACTCCTATTGCGAGACTCCCGGCAATATCGACGATCTGACGCTCGATGCCGCGCAGTTGCGGCTCGTCGCGGAGTTGGCCAAGACCGGCAAACCCATCGTGACCGTTCTCGCGCAAGGCAGGCCGCGTGTCATTCGCCCCATCGTTCCGCTCTCAAACGCCATCGTCATGGCCTATCTGCCGGGACTCGAAGGGGGGCGCGCCGTGGCTGACATCCTGTTCGGCGAGGTCAATCCCAGCGGGAAATTGTCTTTCACGTATCCACGATATCCGAACGCACTCACCACGTACGATTACAAGGTGAATGAAACCCTGGAAGGCAATCACATCGATCCGGAATTCGAATTCGGATACGGCCTGAGCTACACGACGTTTGCTTACTCAGGCTTGAAGCTCAGCAGCGCCACACTCCGCCACGATGGCGAACTGACAGCCAGCGTCGAAGTGAAAAATACGGGTGCCAGAGTCGGCAAGGAAGTGGTTCAGCTCTACGTTTCGGACCTTTATCGCAGCCTTACTCCGCCCAATCGCGAATTGAAAGGGTTCCGGAAAGTGGAGTTGAAACCCGGTGAGAGCCAAACGGTCTCGTTCACACTCAAGCCCGCGGACCTGGCATTTGTGGGATTGAATAATCGGTGGATTACCGAGCCCGGCAAGTTTCGCGCGAGCGTCGGAAAACTGTCGGAAGAATTCACGCTCCTGTAGCCCCGTCACGCCTGCCTTACAGAATTGAGCGCACTACGCCGCCGTCTGCGCGAAGCGCCGCTCCATTGGTCGCTGAGGATAACGGGCTGGCAACGAACGCGACCATGGCCGCAACCTCGTCGACGGAGGCGAATCGCTGCAGCAGCGAACTGGGCCGAATGCTTCTGAAGAATTCCTTTTCAATCTCAGCCTCGCTGACTCCTTTGGTGCGCGCCATATCCGCCACGAAGCCTTCCACTCCCTCCGATCGCGTCGGTCCCGCCAGCACGGAGTTCACCGTCACACCCGTGCCGGCCGTAGTTTCCGCCAGTCCACGCGCCAGCGCGATCTGCATGGTCTTGGTCACGCCGTAGTGAACCATTTCCGCTGGAATGTTCACGGCCGATTCGCTCGAGATGAAAATGATGCGGCCCCATCCGGCGGCCTTCATCTTCGGCAGCCAGCCCCGGCTCAGGCGCACGCCGCTCATGAAATTTGTCTCGATCATCATGTTCCAGTCGGCATCCGTGATCCTCTCGAAGGGCTTGGGTTGGTAAATGCCCAGGTTGTTCACCAGGATGTCAATGGCCGGGAACCGCGCCAAGGCGTCGACCGCCGCGCCAGCTTCAGCCAAGTTGGCCGCGAATGATTCCACGTGCGCCGACGGGTGGACGCGCCGGATCTCTTCCGCAGCCGCCTTCACCCGCGCCACAGTCCGGCCATTCACGATGACCCGCGCGCCTTCGCCCGCCAACACTTTTGCGATGCCCAGGCCAATGCCGGCGGTCGACCCGGTGACGAGCGCTACTTTACCGTTCAGTTGAAGATCCATGAGTATTTGATGCCGGGTTGCTACGGCCAGCTTCGTCCCAAGCGGCAATCGCGTGTTAGAATCGGCAGGTTTTCCATGCCTGAGCTTCCCGACATCACGGTCTACATCGAAGCCCTGGAGGCCCGCATACTGGGCCAGACGCTCGAACGAGTGCGTTTGGCGAGCCCGTTCCTTCTGAGAACCATCGACCCGCCCCTCACCGCCGGTCAGGGAAAGAAAGTCCGGGCGCTGCGCCGTGTCGGCAAGCGGATCGCCATCGGCCTGGAAAATGATTTGTGGCTCGTCTTGCACTTAATGATTGCCGGACGCCTGCATTGGCGCGAGCGCGGCGCCAAACTCGCGCGTAAGAATACGCCAGCGGCTTTCGATTTTTCAAACGGCTCGCTGGTTCTCACCGAGGCCGGTTCGCAGAAACGAGCTTCCCTGCACGTAGTGTCCGGCGACGACAGCCTGCGCGCGCTCGATCCCGGAGGTATCGACGTCTTCAACGTTTCGCTCGCTGAATTCTCAGAGGCCCTCACTTCGGCCAATCACACCTTGAAGCGCGCTCTCACCGATCCCCGCACCTTCAGCGGCATAGGAAACGCCTATTCGGATGAGATCCTGCACCGCGCGCGGCTCTCGCCAGTGGCTCTCACGCAGAAACTGAAGCCTGAGGAGATCCAGCGCCTTTACGACGCCGCCAAAGCCACGCTTGTCCACTGGATTGACCGGCTCCGTGCCCAGGCACAAGGTGAATTTCCAGAAAAAGTAACGGCATTCCGGGAAGGCATGGCCGTACACGGCCGCTACGGAGAGCCGTGCCCAACTTGCGGAGCCAAAGTGCAGCGCATCCGCTACGCCGCGAATGAAACCAACTATTGCGCGCGATGCCAGACCGGCGGACGTCTGCTGGCCGACCGCGCATTATCCCGCCTCTTGCACGAGGACTGGCCCCGCACGCTGGAGGAGTTGGAAGCCCTTCCCCGCCGCGCGATGCCCGGCTCAGAGACCTCGTGATAGCATCATGGTCGATGCCCGATCGCACCGTCTTCCGCGTCCTTGAAGAAACCGCCGAGCAGTATGGAAACGCACCTGCGCTTCACCAACCCTACACCGAAAATGGCCAGCGCAAAGTGCGCACGCTGAGCTGGATCGAGTACCGTAACGCTGCCCAAGAGATTGCCGCCGGGCTACGCACGTTGGGCATTGGCAAAGGCGACATCGTCGCGCTCGATTCCGAAACGCGCATGGAATTTTACCTCATGGATCTCGGCATCATGGCCAATGGATCGATCGCCGCGGCGCTTTATCCCAGTTACCCACCCAAAGAGTTGATCCACACCATTCAGTCCTGCGACGCCAAAGCTGTCGTTGTCGAAGATGTGAAGACGTTCGACAATCTCAAAGAAGCTCCCCTAACCACGTGGATACTGCTCACCGGGGAAGCTCCCGGCGCCATGGCGCTCGACCAGTTGCGCAAGTGTGGCCGTGACGCCATGCAGCGGGATCCCAGCTTGCTCCCTCGGATTCTCAGCGAGGTAAACCCCGCAGATGACGCCATCCTCTATCTCACGTCAGGAGCAACCGGCCAGCCGAAAATGGTGATGGTGAGTCACCGGGCGCTGGTCGCCAATATCGATACCGGACCCATTGCTTTTCCCATGGGTCCTGAAGACCGCACCGTGGCTTTTCTTCCCTCGGCGCACATCGCCCAGCGCGTGGTGGTCGAACTGCTGCCCATGCGCGGCGGGGCGCCGGTGACCTTCGCCGAGAGCTTGTTGAAGCTTCCCCAGGACATCAAAGAGGTGAAGCCCACCATTTTTCTCGCGCCTCCGCGCCTGTGGGAGCGCATCTATTCCACCATCTGCACGGAGTTGAAAAAGCGGCCCGCGGCCGCTCAGAGGCTGTTTTATGCCGGGCTGGCGCTGGGACTGGCGGCGGCGAGATATCGCCGCAAGGGTCAGCGCGTGCCGGCGCGTATTCGCTTTCCGCTGGCTTTGGTCGACCGGCTGGCTTTCGCAAAAGTGCGCGACCGCTTCGGCGGCAAGATGCGGGTGGCGGCGTCGGGCGCCGCTCCTCTGGGATCTGAGCTGGCCGAGTTTTACGAGGCCATCGGAATGCCGCTCGTCGAAGGCTACGGACTGACCGAAGGCAGCGTGGTCTCGTTCAATCCCATCGGCCGGCCTAAACCCGGCAGCATTGGAAAACCGCTGCCGGGCGTTGAGGTACGTGTTGCCGAGGACGGTGAATTGCTGGTTAAGAGTCCCAGCCTGATGTCGCGTTACTACAAAGACCCCGAGGCGACCGCCGAAGTCTTGCGCGACGGCTGGCTGCATACCGGCGATATTGCGTCCATCGACGCCGACGGCTACGTTTTCATCACCGGGCGTAAGAAGGAGATGATCATCTCCTCCAACGGCAAGAAGATCTATCCTTCTCACGTCGAAAGCCTGTTCAAGTTCGAGCCGCTGATCAGCCAGGTGATTCTCATCGGCGACGGCCTGCCCTACCTGATGGCGCTGTTCACCATCAACACGGCGACCGCTGAACTTCTGGACGGGATGAAAGAGTATCAGGGCCGCGCGCCGGCGGAGATCGCGGACGCGCCCCCCGTGCACGCCGAGTTGCAGAAGATCATCCGCAAGGTGAACAAGCAACTGGCGCCCTTCGAACAGGTTCGGAAATTCCGCGTGCTGGCTCGCGACCTGTCCATCGAGGCGGGCGAGCTCACCGCCACCATGAAGGTGCGCCGCATGCGCGTCCTCGAAAATTTCAAAGAGAACATCGAAGAGCTCTATACGGGGAAGGAAGAGGCAAACTGAGGGCGCCGAATACCAATAGAATAGCTGTAGCATGCTCCTACGTTCGATCACGTTGCGGAATCTACTGTCGTTCAAGGACGTGAGCCTCGAGCTGGGTCCTCTGAACGTGCTAATAGGCCCAAACGGCTCAGGGAAGTCCAACCTGATCGATGCCATCAGCTTGCTGCAGGCCGCGCCCGTGGATTTGAATAGTACTATCGTCCGAGGTGGAGGAATTCATGGCTGGATTTGGAACGGCGTGGATGCCGAGTCTCCGACTGCTTTTCTTGAATGTGAACTGGAACCCGAACGCGACGCCCCACCCCTATCCTACGGGTTGAGCTTCTCCGGAATCAGCGGATTTGTTATCCACACCGAGAGGCTGCAGGGTGCGAAAACTGCTCAGAAAAGGCGGATCACTTACTTTGAACGTACCGAGAGCCAGGTGGTATTTAATGGCCAGACGCGCTCGGCGCCCGGCATCGTCTCTAATCACGAATCTGTGCTCAGTCGCTACAAGAATCCCATAGATCCGACTCCCACAACACGCCTCGGACGCACGCTAGAGCAGATCAAGATCTACAGAGAGTTCCGAACTAGTGGTTCCGCAGCTGGGGCGAGAACGGGAACGGCATCAGATGCTCCCAAGGATTTCTTGGAAGATAGCGCTTGGAATCTCGCCTCCGCTCTCAAGGAGATGGAATTTAACGGGAGCATTGGACCTGTCAACGAGTACTTGAATAATTTCTGCCCGCGGTTTAAGGGTGTCCGTACCAGACTGGATGGGGGGATTCTTCGAGTTTACGTCCCTGAGGAGGGCCTGCGTGATCCGAGTTCTTCATTTCGGCTCTCCGACGGCACGCTCAAGTTTCTGAGTATCCTTGCAATTTTGTTGAACCCAAGCCC
>Ga0335077_10012599_pt1 | contig 10577 bp, 11 predicted proteins | sample Lox_Sample_31_FD_207151 | JGI IMG/M metagenome (GOLD analysis project Ga0335077, IMG submission 207151) | Soil microbial communities from Loxahatchee National Wildlife Refuge, Florida, United States - Lox_Sample_3.1 | ecosystem: Environmental > Terrestrial > Soil > Wetlands | place: USA...
CAAAGGGGCAGGTCGGCCTGCTCCTGCGTTCGTCCCGGTTAGCCCTTTTCCTTTGTCGCACGCTAAGTTGCGGGGCGCCGGCACTGGGATCGGTATGCGCCACTGGCTGATGAAGTCCGAGCCGGACGCGTTCAGCATTGACGACCTGGCACGCGCGCCCGGCAAGACTACGGCTTGGTGGGGTGTGCGTAACTACCAGGCGCGCAATTTCATGCGCGACCAGATGCAACTGGGAGACCAAGCTTTCTTCTTCCATTCCAGCTGCCCGCATCCGGGCATCGTCGGGATCGTCGAGGTATCCAAGCTGGCCTACCCCGACGCCACGCAGTTTGACCGTCAGAGCGAGTATTACGACCCGTCTGCCACACAAGAGAAGCCGCGCTGGTTCAACGTCGACGTCAGACTCCTGCGCAAGACGCGGCTGCTCGGGATCCGGGAAATGCGCGCTCACGCGGAGCTGGCGGCCATGCGCGTCTTACAGAAGGGCAACCGGCTGTCGATCACACCGGTGGATCTTCGCGACTGGAAGTTCATTTTGAAGCTGCTCGATCAAACCTGACAAGCGGTAAGCCGCCGCAGGTGCTTGATCGCGTGAGTGGTCGTGGCACCTGCAACCCCGAACGTGCCGGTGTTTCCCTTTACCGCCCCGCGGGCGTGCTGGTCTGGTCGGGCGGCGTTGCGCGCTTGCGCCGCACACGCCCCACCGCGATCATCACCGCACCGCTTAGCAGCCCCAGTCCTGCCCATGGCAGCGCGTGGCGAACGCACTCCTTATAGAGCGCCGCCGTGTCTTCCAGCGTCACCACGCGTAGCAGTCCGCGTTTCAGCTGCCAGAGCCTTCCACGAGTCCTCGCGCCGCGCTCGGGGATGTACCACGCCACCACGCGATCCCCGACCACGACCGACTCCAGAGGCCAGTCTCGGGCGGGGAGTCGCTCGACCTGCGACAGGCCTAGCTCGTAATCGGTGTCGTCCCGCGTAACGACCAGCGCAAAGGTGCGGCTCGCGCCCTGGCCCTCACTCACCGCAGCGCTTTTCACGCGACCCGACACCTTCTCCAGGCGATCCAGGCCGGGCGCCCTGGCCCACCACAACGACCAGACGATGAAGGCGGCGGAAGCCAACAGGAAAAGAGCGCCGATCGAGCCCACAAGGACTCCAACCCGGGACGCGCGGGGAGACGGTTTCGATTCGGGAGCGCTCACGCCGGCGATTTGCTGCCGTTACGATGCGCGAAGGGCCGCCGCGAGTTGCTGTCGCAGCAGGTTCTTCTGCACCTTGCCCATAGCGTTGCGCGGAAGATCGGGAAAAAAATACACGCGCTTGGGCACCTTGTAGTTTGCCAGATGGCGCTTGACGTGCTCGATGACGGCGGATTCACTGAGAGGTTCACAGCCTCGCTCTACCACGATCACCGCCGTGACCGCTTCGCCGAAGTCCGGATGCGGTACGCCCACCACGGCGGACTCCCGCACGCCGGGCATGGCGTCGATCACCAGTTCGACCTCTCTCGGGTACACGTTGTAGCCGCCCGTGATGATGAGGTCCTTGGCGCGGCCGACGATGGACAAACAGCCGTCGCCGTCGATTACGCCGATATCGCCGGTGCGAAACCAGCCGTCGGTGGTGAATTCCTCCTGGGTCTTCGACGGGTTGCGCCAGTAGCCAGCGAACACGTTGTCGCCCCGGATCTGGATCGCACCCGGCTCTCCCGCGGGCGTCGGCTGGTCCAGCTGGTCGACCACACGCACCGAAACACCGCGCAGTGGAAAGCCCACCGTGCCCTCGCGGCGCTCGCCGAGGAGAGGGTTGGAGGTGATCATGCCCGCCTCCGACATGCCATACCGTTCGAGGATGGCGTGGCCGGTGCGCGCCCGGAATGCTCGAAACGTATCCGAGGATAGCGGCGCCGAGCCGGAGATGAACAGGCGCATGTGGGCACAGGCCTCCCGCGTCAGGCCGGGTTCGGCGAGCAGCCTCGAATAGTGCGTTGGCACCCCCATCATGACCGTCGCCCGGGACAGGTCGGATAACGTGGCCACGGCGTCGAACTTGGCTCTCCACAGCAGCCTCGCCCCGGATAGCAGCGCGCAGTGGTTGGCCACGAACAGGCCGTGAACATGGAAGATGGGAAGCACGTGCAGCAGCACGTCCCTGTGGCTGAATCCCCAGCTATCGACCAACACCACCGCATTGGACACCAGGTTGCGATGAGTCAGCATCGCTCCTTTGGATCGCCCGGTGGTGCCGGAGGTATAGATGATCACTGCGAGCTGCTCCGGTGCGACGATCGCGGTGGCAAACTGACCGGAGGCCTCCCCCACAGCCGCGGATAGCGAGCCCCCTCCGCTCGCGTCCAGAGTCGCGACCTGTGCGCGTACTCCCGAAGCTCGAACCCGTTGCCGGATGCCTTCCTCGGCGGACGGGCTGCAGACTACGAGGGCCGGCTCGGCGTCAGACAGGAAATATGTCATCTCGGCCAGGCGATACGCCGTGTTCAGCGGCAGGTACACAAGGCCCGCGCGCAGACAAGCCAGGTACAAAAACAGGGATTGAGGCGATTTCTCGACCTGCACCGCGACCCGGTCGCCGCGCTGCAAGCCGAAGCTGCATAGCGCGGATGCGCACCGACCGGTCTCCCGGTCGAGCTCGGAATAGGTGCAACTGTCACCGGTGTCGACCTCCAAGGCGGCCCGCGCCGCGTTGATCGCGAAGCTGCGCTCGAATGCAGCGTAGGCATTGGCGTTGGCCATGATCAACCTCCGTCCGCCACCGCGGCGTAGCCTTCGAAGCGACGGTCGAGAAAAGCGTCGATGACGCCCGTGTGCAGCAGCGCATCTGGGTCCGCCGGCTGCTCCGTGCTCGCGCCTAGAATCCGGCGCACCGCGGCCTCAGGCAAAATCCGAATGCGGGCGCTGTGCAGCGCCGACACACGCTCGGCCGGCGCGGCGAACGCTACGTACACTGCGCCTGCTGCCGCACCGGCGATCCAGAGGGAAACTTCATGCCCGCACTGCGCCAGCCACCCGAGCGTCAGGCTCAGATGTGCCAGATAAGCCGATAGCATCGACGCTTCCTCCCGCCGCGTGGCGGCATGCCCCGCTGCGTCCAACACGAGCAGGATCGGGCTCTTGGGGTTAGACCGGTGCAACTCAAACAGCACGTCGGCGAGCTGCCAGCAGGCCTCCGCGCCTACTACGCCTCCGCTCAGCAGTCCCAAGAAGGCCGGTCGCTCGGAGTCCGCTGGCGGCAGCGCCAGGCAGACCGGGCCGCGCGATGCAGGGACATATCCGGGAGGCAGCAGCTGCTGCAGGCGCCTGCCGGATAGGGCCTGATCGCGCTTGAGCGAGGTGTCGTCGGTTGCACGTCGCGCCAGCCTGCGGCCTAGACCGGAGTGCTGCGCCATCCAGTCAACGGTACCGCTTCCGGCGGGACCCTGGCGCAGCAACCGCACCAGCGCATCCCGAAAACCGATCACATCGTCTGCGGTCAATTGCTCGCTTGGCCCCAGCCTGGTCCGCGCTTCTCCACCCATCAGCGCGCGAACCTCGTCGCTATCGGCAGCATTCAACTCGCCTTTGCCGCCCAGCGCCTCGATCACGCCCGGCCCCGAGACCCCGAGCAGGGTCTGGCTCGAGTACAAACGCAGGCCGCACAGGCAAGCGAGCATGCTGGCACCGCCGAAGCAAGACCTACCCAGCGGCGCCACCATGGGTACGCGGGCGAGCCGCGTCAAAAGGGCCTCACGGAACAAACGACGAAAGGCGCCGAGCGCGGCCAAGCCTTCGTCGACCTTCGCACCCGCCGAGTCGATAAGCAGCAGCAAGGGGCGGGGCGCGCGACGCGCCGTCTGGAATAAGGCGCACAAAGCGTCGGCTTCGGCCACGCCCAGGGCCCCGCGTGCGCGGGTTGGATCGGTAGCCGCGATCCACACGGGCTCGCCCTCGAGGCGCCCGCCGCCGGCGATGAGCGCGGCGCGCGACGCGGGGCCGACCAGCGGTTCGAAGCTCGCCAGATCCAGGAGGCCGTTCACCCGCGCCGAAACCGATGCGGTGCTGAAGCGCTCCATTCAGGTCAGGCACCAGCGGCGGATGATTTCTTCGCAGCCCTTCACGGATCGCTCCCCGCACTCAAGCACGCAATACGTCGTAAGTCTGATGTGCGTCCGACCCAGCTCCTTCCTTTGCTGGATCGCGTCCCTTGCGCTGGCCACGACACGCCCCTCGTATCGGCTTCCCGAATGAACGGCAACGGGTTGGAGGCTATGGGCTCATACCCCTGCCTGTCAACGTCGGCAACATGTCCTTCCTGGAGCCTTTCGACCCGGCCAGGACCAGACAAAAAAAGCAGCCGGAGCTGCTTTTGTCAGACCCCGGCGCAAACACCGGAGCGGTGGTCGTTGTTGGTTGTTGCCCTTCTTGTGTTGTTATTTCTTGCGCAGGCGTCGGATGGCCGCGAGCTGCGCCGCCAGCGAGGCCAGTTCACCCTCTACGGTCGCGAGTTCTTCCTTACCCTTCGCGTTGCTGCGCGCCTCCTCGGCCCGCTGCAGCGCCTCCCGCGCCTTGGCCTCATCCAGATCCTGACCGCGGATGGCGGTGTCAGCCAGCACGGTGATCACATTCGGCTGGACTTCGAGGATGCCACCGGCGACAAAGATCAGCTGTTCTTGCGCCTCCCCCGGCATCCGGATGCGTACCGAGCCGGGCCGTATGCGGGTGATCAACGGCGTGTGCCGGGGATAGATGCCCAGCTCCCCTGCCTCGCCGGGCAGAACAACGAACTCGGCTTCACCGGAGAAGATCGATTCCTCCGCGCTGACCACGTCTACGTGTATGGTGTTGGCCATTGCTTCCGCGACTCTACTGGAGCGTCTTTCCCTTCTCGAAGGCTTCCTCGATCTGGCCGACCATGTAGAAGGCTTGCTCGGGCAGTTGGTCGCACTCGCCGTTGACGATCATCTTGAAGCCCTTGATCGACTCCTTGAGGGGCACGAACTTGCCGGGTGAGCCGGTGAATACCTCGGCCACGTGGAACGGCTGCGACAAGAAGCGCTGGACCTTGCGCGCCCGCGCCACGGTGAGCTTGTCCTCGGGCGACAACTCGTCCATGCCCAGGATAGCGATGATGTCGCGCAGCTCCTTGTAACGCTGCAAAGTGGCCTGAACCTGGCGGGTGGTGGTGTAATGCTCCTCGCCGACGACGTTTGGATCGACCTGGCGCGATGTCGAATCGAGGGGGTCCACAGACGGGTAGATCCCCAGCGCCGCGATGTCGCGGGACAGGACCACTGTGGCGTCCAGGTGTGCGAAAGTAGTTGCGGGCGAGGGGTCAGTCAGGTCGTCCGCAGGCACATAGATCGCCTGGACCGAGGTGATCGACCCGACTTTGGTGGAAACGATTCGTTCCTGCAGCCGGCCCATCTCTTCCGCCAGCGTCGGCTGGTAACCCACTGCCGAAGGCATACGGCCCAGTAACGCTGACACCTCGACTCCGGCCAGTGTGTAGCGATAGATATTGTCGATGAACAGCAGGATGTCGCGGCCATCGTCGCGGAAGCGTTCGGCCATGGTCAGCCCGGTCAGGCCCACGCGCAGCCGGTTGCCCGGCGGCTCGTTCATCTGGCCGAACACCATCGCCACCTTGGATTCGGACAAGTTGTCCAGCTTGATCACACCCGCTTCCGACATCTCGTGGTAGAAGTCATTGCCCTCGCGAGTACGCTCGCCAACACCGGCGAACACCGATAACCCGCTGTGCTGTGTTGCGATGTTGTTGATCAGCTCCAGCATGGTGACCGTCTTGCCCACGCCTGCGCCGCCGAACAGGCCGATCTTGCCGCCCTTGGCGAAAGGACAGATTAGATCGATCACCTTGATCCCGGTTTCGAGCAACTCGACCGAGGGAGACAGCTCGTCGAACTTTGGCACCGGCTGGTGGATGGCGCGCCGCTCATCGGACTGGATGGGTCCGACCTCGTCGATCGGTCGCCCCAGCACGTCCATGATGCGTCCCAGCGTGCCATTGCCCACCGGCACGGAGATGGGGGCGCCGGTATTCCTGATCTTCATGCCGCGCCGCAAACCGTCGGAAGAGCCCAGTGCGATGCAGCGCACGACGCCGTCCCCGAGTTGCTGTTCCACTTCGAAGGTAAGACCCCGCTCGGCGAAACTGCCGTCGCCCGCATCGTCAAGCACCAGCGCATGGTAGACCTTCGGCATCGCCTCGCGTGGAAATTCGATATCGATCACCGCACCAATGCACTGGACGATCGTACCTTCAGCTTGCTCTAATGCCATGAACTGCTCCTGTGCGTCCAATCGAATCTGGGTGGACTAGACCGCAGCGGCTCCGCCCACGATCTCGGCGATCTCTTTGGTGATTGCCGCCTGGCGGTTCTTGTTGTAGATCAGCGTCAGCTCGCCGATGAGGGTCGCGGCGTTGTCGGAGGCGGCCTTCATGGCCACCATGCGGGCGGATTGTTCGGATGCCATGTTCTCCGCGACGGCTTGATAGATCAGGGCTTCGACATAGCGTGTCAGCACGTAATCCAGCACACCCTTGGCCTCCGGTTCGTAGATATAGTCCCAGGCGCCTTCGGGTGCGCCGAGACGCTCGCCGGTCAGCGGCAGGAGCTGCTCCATCACCGGCTCCTGCCGCATGGTGTTGATGAAACGTGTGTAAAAGATCATGAGACGGTCGAAGCGGTCGCTGCCGTAGCCGTCCAACATTACCTTGACAGGACCGATGAAGCTTTCGAGATGCGGTCTGTCGCCGAGGTTGGTGACATGCGACAGAATGTTCGCGCCCAGCCGTTGCATGAAACCGAACCCTTTATTGCCGATGCAGCAAACGTCGACTTCTTCGCCCTGGCCCTGCCATTCCTTGTATTGGTTCAGCACCATGCGCAACAGGTTGGTGTTGAGCGCGCCGCACAGACCCTTATCTGTGCTGATGACGATGATGCCGATGCGCTTGACCGTATCGCGTTCGATGAGAAAGGGATGGCGATACTCGGGGTTGGCATGGCTGATGTGCGCCGCGACGTTGCGGATCTTGTCGGCATAGGGCCGCGCCGCGCGCATCCGCTCCTGTACCTTGCGCATCTTCGAGGCCGCCACCATCTCCATGGCCTTGGTGATCTTGCGGGTGTTCTGAACACTCCGGATCTTCATCCGGATTTCTTTGGTGCCTGGCATAAAGTCCCGTTTTTGCCGCCTACGTTCGCCCCGCCTAAGCGGGGCGGGAAATATGCGCGTAAGCGCTTTGTTTAGTCCGCGCAAGCGCTCAACTAATAACTCCCGTTTTTCTTCCAATCCTTGATGGCTTCGTGCAGCAGCGCCTCGTCTTCTTTGGAGAGGTCTTTCTTCTCTTCCATGCGAGCCACCAGCTCGGCGGACTTACCTTTGACGTAATCGCGCATCGAACGCTCAGCGGGTAACGCCTTTTTGACGTCGATGTCGTCGAAGTAGCCGTTGTTTACGGCGAACAGCGTCAGCGCCATCTCCCATACTTGCAGTGGAGAGTACTGCGGCTGCTTCATGAGTTCGGTCACCAGACGGCCGCGTTCCAGCTGTTTGCGCGTGGCCTGGTCGAGATCCGATGCAAACTGCGCAAAGGCAGCCAGCTCACGGTACTGGGCCAACGCCAGCCGCACGCCCCCGCCCGTGTCGCGCCGCTTCATGATCTTGGTCTGCGCCGCGCCACCCACCCGGGACACCGATATGCCCGCGTTGATCGCAGGCCGGATACCGGCGTTGAACAGATCGGTCTCGAGAAAGATCTGCCCGTCGGTGATCGAGATGACGTTGGTGGGTACGAACGCGGTGACGTCACCGGCTTGCGTTTCGATGATCGGAATGGCGGTGAGCGAACCAGTCTTGCCTTTCACCGCGCCTTTGGTGAAGCGCTCGACCCACTGCTCGTTTACGCGCGCGCCGCGCTCCAGCAGGCGGGAATGCAAATAAAAGACGTCGCCCGGATAGGCCTCGCGGCCAGGCGGTCGTCGCAGCAACAGCGAGATCTGGCGATAGGCCCACGCCTGTTTGGTCAGGTCATCGAAAATGATCAACGCGTCCTGTCCCCGGTCGCGGAAGTACTCGCCCATGGTGCAGCCGGAATAGGGCGCGATGTACTGCATCGCGGCGGACTCGGAGGCCGAGGCGGCAATGACCACGGTGTACTCCATGGCTCCGTATTCTTCCAGTTTGCGAACCACGTTCGCGATCGTAGATGCTTTCTGCCCGATCGCGACATACACGCAGAACAGATCCTTGCCCTTCTGGTTGATAACCGTGTCGATGGCGACCGCGGTCTTGCCGGTCTGGCGATCGCCGATGATGAGCTCGCGCTGACCCCGCCCGATGGGGACCATCGAGTCGATCGCCTTGAGCCCGGTCTGCACCGGTTGCGATACGGACTTGCGCCAGATCACGCCCGGCGCCACCTTCTCGATCACGTCGGTGAGCTTGGCGTTGATCGGGCCTTTGCCGTCGATCGGCTGGCCGAGGGCGTTGACCACGCGCCCGAGCAGCTCGGGGCCCACCGGAACCGCGAGGATGCGCCCCGTGGTTTTGACCGTGTCGCCTTCCGTGATGTGCTCGTAGTCACCTAGAACAACGGCCCCCACCGAGTCGCGCTCCAGGTTCAACGCAAGGCCAAAGGTATTCTGCGGAAACTCTAGCATCTCGCCCTGCATGACATCGGCCAGGCCGTGGATGCGCACGATACCGTCGGTCACGGAGACCACGGTCCCCTGCGTGTGCATCTCGGCGCCGACGGCAAGGTCTTGAATCTTGCTCTTGATCAGTTCGCTGATCTCGGAAGCGTTCAGTTGCATGCTCTGACTCCTAGCCCCGTCGTCCTAGGTGGTGAGCGCAGCGGCCATGTTGTTGAGTTGGCCACGTACGGAAGCGTCCCAAACGTCGTCCCCGATCTTCACCGTGACGCCACCGATGAGCTCTGGCGCCACGGTCACGCTCGCCTGCACTTTGCGCCCTACGTGCCGCTCGAGCACGGCAACGAGGCTGGCGAGCTCCTGCTCCGATAACGGAAAGGCCGAGTCTACCCTAGCCTCGACGACGTTCTCGTGCTCCTTGCGCAATTGATCGTACAGCTCGACGATGTACGGCAGGGCAGGCAGGCGGTCGTTGCGCACCAGAACCAAGAGCAGGTTGCGAGCGATGCCGTCCAGGTGTTCGCCGCAGATTCCGAGCAGAAGACGCTCGACATCGTCTTTGGTGAATTTCGGGTTGGCCAAGGCCAGCTGGACCCGGTCGTTGCTCCAGATTTCGGCCATGAAGCGCAGCATCTGCGACCACTGCGCCAGCTGTCCCTTGTCCTTGGCCAGGCTGAATACGGCCTGCGCGTAGGGTCGGGCGATGGTAGCGAGTTCGGCCACGGCAGGGAACCGTTCAAAGTTGGTCGGCGACGGCACTCAACAGCTCGGCGTGCGCCCTGGCGTCGACTTCGCGTCGCAGAATCTTCTCCGCTCCCTGGACCGCCAGTACGGCCACCTGCGTGCGCAGCGCCTCCTTCGCACGGAACACTTCTCTGTCGATCTCGGCCTTGGCCCCGGCGATGATTCTGTCGCCTTCGGTCCTGGCCTGAGCCTTAGCCTCTTCGACGATCTGCGTGCCGCGCTTGTCCGCTTGACCAAGGATCTCCTGCGACCGCTGACGCGCCTGGTTCACGATATCTTCCGCTCGCTTGGACGCCAGCTCCAAGTCCTGGCGGCCGCGCTCGGCGGCGGCCAGACCATCGGCGATTTGTTTCTGCCGTGTCTCGATCGCCCGCAGAAGCGGCGGCCATATGAACTTGGCCGTGAACCAGATGAAGATCGCGAAGGCGGCGGCCTGAGCGAGCAGCGTCAGATTGATGTTCATGGCTGTTACCTCAGTGGCGCGACCCCGGCGGCTACTGCGGGATCACGGCAAGCAGAGGGTTACCGAACGCGAACAACATGGCCAGCCCGACACCGATGATGAACGAGGCGTCGATCAGACCGAGCAGCAGGAATACTTTACCCTGCAGCTGCGGAATGAGCTCAGGCTGGCGCGCCGCCCCCTCCAGAAACCGGCTACACATGATGCCTACGCCGATACAAGCGCCGGCCGCGCCGAGCCCGATGATGAGGCCGATACCAATCCCGGTGTACGCCTGGATCATCGCCAGCAATTGCAGTTTATCCACGTTCGTTTCCTTTCTGGATCGTGTGGTTTAGAGGTGATCGAAACAGGTCAATGGCTTTCGTACGCCATGGCGACATAGACGACAGTGAGCATCATGAAGATATAAGCCTGCAGCACGACGATCAGGATGTGGAAGATCGCCCAGCCGGCCCCGAGGAGCGAGCCGAAGAAGGTGCCTGCTACTCCGGTTGCCGCCCACAGACCGATCAGCAAAAAGATGATCTCTCCCGCGTACATGTTGCCGTACAAGCGCAGCGAGAGCGAGAGCGGCTTGGACACGTATTCGACCAGATTGAACAGGAGGTTGGCGGGCCACAGGAGCGGATTCGAACCGAAAGGCGTGCAGAACAGCTCGTGCACCCAGCCGCTCAGACCCTTGACTTTGATGCT
>Ga0335077_10012600_pt1 | contig 10577 bp, 13 predicted proteins | sample Lox_Sample_31_FD_207151 | JGI IMG/M metagenome (GOLD analysis project Ga0335077, IMG submission 207151) | Soil microbial communities from Loxahatchee National Wildlife Refuge, Florida, United States - Lox_Sample_3.1 | ecosystem: Environmental > Terrestrial > Soil > Wetlands | place: USA...
CGGACGCGGTGGGCGAGCTGGTGCGGCTGCTCCGCACGGAAGCGAAGGTGCTCTGATGGCCAACGTGCTGGCGGTGACCGAGCAGCGCGACGGCGCGCTGCGCAAGAGCAGCCGCGAGGTGGTGTGGGCCGCGCGGCAGTTGGCGGACGCGATGGGCGGGACCGTGGACGCCCTGGTGCTCGGCGGGCCGGGCGTGGACGCGGCGGGCGCGAAGCTCGGCGAGGTGGGCGCGGACCGCGTGCTCGTGGCCGAAGAGGCGTCGTTCGCGCGCTACTCGCCCGACGGCTACGCCGCGACCGTCGCCTCCGTGGCGAAGACCGGGAGCTACGGCGCGGTGCTCGTGGCGGCGACGGCGGCGGGCAGGGACCTCGCGCCGCGGGTGGCGGCGCGCCTGGACGCGCCGCTCGGGACCGACGTGACGGGCGTGGCCTTCGCCGGCGGCAAGGTCGCGGCCACGCGTCCGGTGTACGCGGGCAAGGCCGTCCAGCAGCTGCGGTTCGACGCGCCGCTGGCCGTGATCTCGGTGCGACCCAACACGTTCGCGCCGGGCAGCGCGGGCAAGCCGGGAGCGGCGTCGAAGGTCCCGGCGGTCGTCGAGTCTCGGGTCGTGGTGCGCGAGGTGAAGGCCGCGGAGCAGGGCAAGCTCGACGTGGCCGAGGCGTCGGTCGTGGTGTCGGGCGGCCGCGGGCTCAAGGGACCCGAGCACTTCGCCCTGATCGAGAACCTCGCCAAGGCCTTCGGCGGCGCCGTCGGCGCCTCGCGCGCCGTCGTGGACGCCGGCTGGCGGCCGCACGCCGAGCAGGTGGGGCAGACGGGCAAGACGGTGAGCCCGCAGCTCTACGTGGCCGTCGGCATCTCCGGCGCGATCCAGCACCTCGCCGGCATGCGCACGGCGAAGGTCATCGTCGCCATCAACAAGGACAAGGACGCGCCGATCTTCCAGCTCGCCGACTACGGGATCGTCGGCGACCTGTTCGAGATCGTGCCGAAGCTGACCGAGGAGATCGCGAAGGCGCGGGCGGGCTGACGCCGCCGCGGGCAGGCGGCTCCCGCCCGGCGGTCGTCCCTAGTCGCGCACCAGCGCGCGGCGGACGGCGGCGACGTCGGCGACGAAGGTCTGCAGCTCCTCGGGCTTGGGGCGCTTGCCCACGCGGTAGACCGCGAGCGCGCCGTCCTTCACCTCGACCGACCAGCCCTCGTGCTGGCCGAAGTACGCCAGCGCCTCCGCGCCGAACGCGGTGCGGATCGCGGTCTCGTCCGGCCCCTTGAGCAGGTAGTGCTTCGAGAAATCGGGGCTCGCCTCGAAGTCGATGTCCTTCTGCCCCAGGATCTCTCCGATCTTGTCCCACCAGTGTTCGGGCGCCAGCAGGAACGCCGGCAGCCCGCCCGCGTCGGGGAAGACGGCCACCGTCTGCGTCCACGTGTGCGAGTTCTTGCCGCCCCCCGTCGTGTACCGGTAGTCGAACATCGAGACCGCCGCGCCGCCGGCCTTCCCGGTCATCAGGTTCCAGCCCTTGCGCCTGCGGCCGCGGTTGAAGAGGTGGAAGGTCCCGAACGTGGAGGCCTGCTCCGCCGGGATCTGGGGCTGGAAGTTGAAGCCGAACCTCAGGCACGCGTCCGCGAGGGCGGCGGTCCGCTTCTTCTCGTAGGCCCACGACAGGTAGAGCACGGCCCCCATCGTAACGACGACGGCGCCCATGATGACGAAGGGGAGCAGGGGCGTGGCGGCAGCGGCGGCGGTCACAGCTGGGCCTCTCCGATGAGGCGGATGATCTCCGCGTAGGGGGCCGTCGCGGCCGTCGGCTGCCCGGTGGCCGGATCGGTGCGGACGTGCCACTGCAGCAGCTCGGCGAGCTCCATGCCCTCGTCGTCCGAGAGATGCAGGCGGTACGTGCCGGCCTGCGGCGTGACCGTCGCGATCTCCTTCTGCACGTCGGGCGGCACGTGCTCGGCTCGCTTGAGCGCTTCGAGCATCGCGACGGTCAGCAGGATGTTCATCTCACGCCTCGGATCTCACGGGTAGCTCGCTCGTCAGGGTCCGTTCGTCGTCCAGCAGCATCGCGTCGAGCGTCGCGCCGGCCGGGAGGTCGTCCACCGCCTCCGGCACGATGAGCAGCGCGTTCGCGAGCGCCATCGAGGTGAGGATGCCGGACCCCTGGGGACCGGTGAGGCGCGCCCGCCATCCGGCGGGGGTCTCGCGCGCCACCGCGCGGAGAAAGTGGGTGAGCCGGCCCGGCGTGTGCACGGGCTCCTCGGTCACGACCGGCACGGCGCGGCGGTGCAGCAGCGCGTGCCCCTGCATCTTCCGCACGGCGGGCCGCACGAACAGCTCGAAGCAGACCATGGTCGAGACGGGATTGCCGGGCAGGCCGATCCACGGGACGCCGCGGACGACGCCGAACGACGTGGGGGAGCCGGGCCGCATCCGCACCTTGCTCACCGCCGTGCGGCAGCCCATCTCGTCGAGCACGCGGCGTACGTAGTCGTATTCGCCCACGCTCACGCCCGCCGTCGTGACGACGAGGTCGCACGCCCCGAGGCCGCGCCCGAGCTTCTCGCGCACGCTCGCGGGCGTGTCGGCGGCGATGCCGAGGTGCACCGGCACGGCGCCGGCGAGCCGCACGAGGCCGTCCAGCGTGTACGAGTTGGACGACGCGGTCTTGCGACCCGCGAGGATCGCTTCCGCCTGGTCGAGGTCCGCGATCTCGTCGCCGGAGGCCAGGATGCCCACGCGGGCGCGGCGGCGCACGCGGACGCGGCCGCGTGCCATGGAGGCGAGCACGCCGATCTGCGCCGGACCGAGACGGACGCCGGCGCCGAGCACGCGCGCGCCTTTCTTCAGGTCCTCGCCCGCGAACCGCACGTTGCGCCCGGCGTCGCGGTCGTCGAGCACGCTGACGCGGCCGCGCTCGAGCGCCGTGTCCTCCTGGCGGATTACGCCGTCCGCGCCCTCCGGCAGCGGCGCGCCGGTGAAGACCCGCGTGGCCTGGCCCGGCCCGATCGCGCGCGTCGGCAGCGCGCCGGCCTTCACCTCCTCCAGCACCTCGAGGCGCACCGGGGCGGCGCGGGTCGCGCCCCGCACGTCGGCCGCGCGCACGGCGAAGCCGTCCATGGCGGAGTTGGTGCGGGCCGGCAGCGTCAGGGGCGAGTCCACGTCTTCGGCGAGCACGCGGTCCAGCGCGTCGCCGAGGGCGACCTCCTCGGCGGGCAGCACCTCCACGCCCGCCACCACGAGCGCGATGGCCTCGCGGACGCCGATCATCGCCGCGGCTCCCGGCGGCTGAAGCTCGCCAGGCGCTGGACGATCTGGTCCTGCGCGGCCTCCACCACGCGCTGCGGCACCGTGAAGCCGTTCACGAGCAGCACGAACGACAGCATGTCGCCGTCGGCGTCCCGCACGTAGCCCGACAGGCAGCGCACGTTGCTGAGCGAGCCGGTCTTCGCGTGGGCGTTGCCCGCGGCCCTCGTGCCCTTCAGGCGCGTGGCCAGCGTGCCGTCGACGCCGGCGATGGGCAGGGCGGCGAAGAAGGCCGCGAAGCCGGGCTGCCGGTACATCGCCTCGAGGACGCGCGCCACCGCCTCCGGGGCCACGTAGTTGTAGCGCGAGAGGCCGGAGCCGTCGGCGAGCACGTACGCATCCGGCGGCACGCCGAAGCCGCTCAGCACCTCGCGCACGACCGCCCGGCCGCTGTCCATCGAGCCGGCGCCCTTGAGCTGCGCGCCCAGCACCCGCAGCAGCATCTCGCCGATCAGGTTCTGGCTCGGCTTGAGGAACAACGCGAGGATGCTGTCGAGCGGCGGCGACTGCCAGGTGAACAGCGTGTCCGCGGCGGTGTCCGCGGCGACCGTGTCGCGGGGGAGCGCCGGCGCCGTGTCTCCGCGGACGGGCGCGACGGTGTCCCCGCGGACGGTGATGCCGGAGTCGTCGAGCGCCTCGGTGAGCCCCGCGACGAAGTAGCGCGTCGGGTCGGGCACCGACAGCGGGAGCCGGAGGGCGGGCCGGCCCACCGACAGGCGCCCGCTCAGCGTGACGGAGTCGCCGAACGGCGCCCGGTTCCAGACCAGCCCCCGCGCGTCGGAGTCGGCGGGCACGGTGATCGCCGTGCTGAACAGGCGGAGCGGCGCGCGAGGGGGCAGGAGCGAGGCCACCAGGGGGCGGCCGGGCGCGGGGCCGGGCGCGACCGAGATCCACGCGACGCCGTCGTCGAGCTCGAGCGCGCCGACGGGCGCGGCGTAGTCGGCGTCCAGGTCGTCCCACGCCCAGCCCGGCCCGAGCGGCGGGTCCGTGAACAAGGACGCGTCGCCGACCACCCGGCCGGCGACGACGTGGATGCCGCGGGCGCGGATGGAGTCGGCCCACGGCCGCAGCGGGGCGAGCGGGTCGGCGGCGGTCGCGAGGTCCACGGCGAGCGACGGGTCGCCGCGGCCGACCACCACGATGTCGCCGGCCAGGGTGTCGGCGCGGCGCGGGCCGCGCGCGAGCACCGCGGTCCGGAACCGGAAGTCCGGGCCCAGCCGGGTCAGCGCGGCCGACGCGACGAGCAGCTTGAGGTTGGACGCGGGCAGAAAGAGGCGCTCGGCGTTGCGCCGGTAGAGGACCTCGCCGTCGTCGAGGGCCTCGACGACGACGCCCCACTCCGCCCGGGCGAACGCCGGATCGGCGAGCGCGCTGTCCACCTGCGCGGCCAGCGCCGCCACCTCCGGCGCCGGCGGACGCACGGCGGCCCTGCCGGCGCAGGCCGCGACGAGCAGCGCCGCGAGCGGGCGCCCGGCGCGCCTCAGCGCGCGCCCTGCGACACGAGATCGACGAGTCGGTAGAGCCAGTTGGTGTCGCTGAAGCGGAGCACCGGCACCGCGGCGCGGAAATCGGGCACGTCGGTCACGATGGCGATGTAGTGCGAGGCCTCGGGCGCGGCCGGGTCGTAGAGCGGCGTGGCGTGCGCGGCGCGCCGGTACACCTCGACCTTCGGCACGTCGAACCGCTTGAATCCCTCCACCACCACGAAGTGCGCGTCGCTCAGGTAGCGCGACACCAGCTCGCGGGGGCCCGCCTCCTCGTCCGTGCGTGCGATCAGGATGCGCGAGCCGGGCGTCTCCATCACCACCCGTTCGGCGCCCCCCTCGTGCAGGTGGCGCCAGGTGTCGCGCCCCTTCTCGTCCATCTCGAAGGCGTGCGCGCCGTGCTTGATGGTCATCACGCGGTGGCCACGGCGCACCAGCTCGCGCACCAGGGCCACGACCAGCGTGGTCTTCCCGGAGTTCTTCTTGCCGATTATCGAGACGAGCCGCGGTTCCGGCATAGCTCTTCCGCTCGCGCCAGGTCGTCGGGCGTATTGACGTTGAAGAATAGAACCGCCGGATCGCCGTACTGCAACACGGTCTCGCGCGGCAGGCGCGTGACGCGCACGGCGGCGTGGAAGCCGATGGCGCGTGCTTCGCCGCGCGCGATGGCGGCGCGAATGGCGGGGCCGCAGGCGGGGCCGTACGCGGCGCACAGCGGCTCGACGCCGCGGCGCGAATCGCTCTCCGGCAGCACGGCGTCGGCGTGCTCGAGGCCGGCCGCCAGGGCGGCGAGCAGCTCCGGGGGCACGAAGGGCATGTCCCACGCGACGCACAGCGCGGCGCCCAGCACCTCGACGGCCGTGAGGATCCCGCCCAGGGACCCGATGTCGGGAAGGACGTCCGGCACCACCCGCAGGCCGGGCCGCCAGGCGGCGGCGTCGGCGGCGTTGGCGATCAGGACCGGTGCGGAGCCGGTGGCGCGCTCGAGGCTCTCGACCACCCGGTCGAGGATCCGGCGGCCGCCGACCTCGATCAGGCCCTTGGCGGCTCCGCCGTAACGCGTCGCGCCGCCCCCCGCGATGACCGCGCCGAGGGCGGTCAGTAGCGGTGACCCCTCCGCTTCTCGAGCACCACGTCGAGGCCCATCGTGAAACTCGGCACGCTCACCAGCCGCATGCCGATGGGAGGATCGGGGAACGCGCCTTCATTCGCGATCTGGGCCGTGTCGGTCGCGGACCCCGTGGGGCGGGGCAGCGCGATGAAGATGTCCCGGAATTCCATCCGGATCTGGTAGCCAGGTGCGAGCGGCAGCATCAGCCCTGCGCCCACCGACGCCATCCAGGTCAGTTCCCTGTGATGCTCGTCGGCCAGCATGTAGACGGTGGCCTGGGTGGTGCTGCTCACGATCGCCTGCCCGGTCGTCTCGACGAACGAGCTGCCGAGGAACGCGGGGCCGATGCCCGCGCGGACGTAGGGCTGCACGCCACGCGTCGTGACGCGGTACGCCAGGCCGGCGAGGAAGCCCGTCGCGCTCCCGGGCAGGTTCAGGCCGTTCGCCGTCGCGCAGGCCTGCGTGTTCTGGTTGTTGTTCTGCGGCGTTGGGGCGATGGCCCCCACCGGCGAGCACGCCGACTCGCTCTCGAGGCCGAAGAAGCCCGCCTCGACGTTGAGGCCCAGGTGCGGCTTCCAGAAGTAGGTCGCGGTCAACGTGGCCTCGAAGCCCGAGTGGAGCTTCCGCCCGAGCGCCATCGTGTCCCACTGGTCGCCCATCCCGGTCTGGTCGGAGAACACCAGCTGGCGGGGCAGCGTCCACAGGTTGCCGCCCGCGAGGATCCCGCCCGAGATGGTGAAGATGAGATTGGGCTGCTCCCCGGTCTGGGCGCGGGCTGGCGCGGCCAGGCACGCGAGCACGGCGAGAGCGGCGCCGGCGACCGCGCGCGCGCTACGCATCGGGCCGGTGGACCTGCGGCGCGCCCGATACGGCGCGACCGACGAGCTCGACACCCGAGCGCCGCGCGATGGCGAGCGCGAGGGTCGAAGGCACCGAGGGCGTCGCCACGTACGCGATGCCCGCGCGCGCGGCCTTGAAGGCCAGCTCCGCGGAGATGCGGCCGGTCACGAGCAGCCCGAGACCGTCCGGCGACCGTCCCGCCATGAGGATTCCCCCGATCACCTTGTCCACCGCGTTGTGCCGGCCGATGTCCTCGGCGTGCTCGAGCAGCGACGCGCCGTCGGTCAGCGCGGCGGCGTGGATGCCGCCCGTCTCCTCGTAGCGCCTGCCGCGCCCGTACAGCTCCTTGAAGCGCTCGCGGAGCGTCGCCGCCGGCGGGGCCGCGCCCCGTGGCGGCATCGCCGGCAGCGAGGCCGGCTCGGCCAGCGCGACGCTCACCGCCCCGCAGCCCGACGCCAGCACGCGGCGGCGCGCGTCCCGGCCGATCGCCTCCACCCGCTCGGGCGCGAGCTCGGCCCAGAACCCCAGGTCCGTGGCGCAGGGCGTGAGCGAGAGGAGATCGGCCAGCCGCTCGATGTAGCCCTCGCCGTGCAGCCACCCCACGGCCAGCTCCTCGAGCTGGTCCGGCGTGCACATCCACGTCACGGCGGGCCGGCGGTTCACCTCCAGCCACACCGGCGTCTCCTCCACCGCGGCCAGCCTGCCCTCGACGACCTTCTGCCGGCTCACCGACCGTCAGGCCTCGCCCCGGTATTCGGCGAACAACGCCGGCTCCTCCTGCACGCGCACGCTCGCGAGCGTGCAGCCGCCGGGCAGCCGCGCCGCCACGCGGCGCCAGATGTCCAGGCACAGGGCCTCGCCCGTCGGCACCGTGCGGCCGTACGCGTACTCCGGCAGGTCGAGGTTGAGGTGCCGGTGGTCGAGCCGGGCGACGACCTCCTCGGCGAGAATGCGATCGAGCAGCCCGAGGTCGGCGGCCATGCCGGTCGTGTCGTCCACGCGTCCCCGCACCGTGACCGAGCACTGGTACGTGTGGCCGTGGCCGTGCGGAGCGGCGCACTTGCCGAACGTCTCGGCGTTCTTCGCCTCGCTCCACTCCGGCCGGAAATAGCGGTGGGCCGCGCTGAACTGCACGGTCCGGGTGAGGTACGCGGTGGCCATCGGGGGAAGATACCCCTCAGAACACCTTCACGGCCACGCTCTTGAACGACGCGACGACCTGCCGGCCCACGCCCAGTCCCATCTCCTCGAAGCTGCGGCGGGTGATGCGCGCCACGAGCTCGATCCCCGCGTCGATGGTGACCCGCATCTCGGCGCCGTGTTCCGCCACGCGGACGATCCGGCCGGGGAACGCGTTGCGCGCCGACGAGACGAGCGGCGCCGCCGAGAGCACGATCTCGTCCGGGGCGATGGCCAGCGTGGCCGGCCCGCTGCGCTCGGTCACCACCACGATGCGGAGCGGCCCGACGGCCGCCTCCTGCATCGGACCGCCGCCCGTCAGGTCCACGCGGAAGAGGTTCTCCGGCGTGACCGGCGAGGGCGCGCCCTGGTGCAGGGCGAGCAGGGAGCCCGCCCAGCGGTACGCGTCCTCCAGGAGGTGCGAGGCGAATACGACGGTGAGCGGCCGCCGCGCCTGCTCGTCGGTGAGGGCGGCGAACAAGGCCTGCTGGGCGGCGTGGTCGGCGCTCGACGCGGGCTCGTCGAGCAGCAGCGCCACGGGCTCGACGGCCAGCGCGCGCGCCACCGCAATCCGCTGGATCTCGCCTTCCGAGAGCGCCCGGGCGTCGCGCCCGCTCAGGCTCTGCAGCTGGAGCCGCTCCAGCGCGGCGCGCACCCGCTGCGCCACCGCCGGCCCCCGGACACCGGCGGATCTGAGTCCGAACGCCACGTTGGCCTCGACGGTGCCGCGGAACAGGTACGGGCGCTGCTCGACCAGCGTGACCCGGCGCCGCGCGGCCCGCCGCGCCGCACCAGTCGCGACGGGCGAGCCCTCGAGCGCGATGCTGCCGGCCGACGGCGGCTCCAGGAACGCGAGCAGCCGGAGCAGCGTGCTCTTGCCGGCGCCGTTGGGGCCCACCAGGGCGAGCCGCGCGCCGGGCTCGACGCGCAGCGACTCGATCGCGAGCACGGTGCGCGCGCCGTACGTCTGGCGGAGACCCGCGACGTCAAACGTCGCCACGGCCCTGCAGCATCTGGATCAGCACGTTGACGGTGAGGGCGAGCGCCAGCAGCACGAGGCCGAGCGCGACGGCCAGCGAGAAGTTGCCCTGCGACGTGGCGAGCGTGATGGCCGTGGTGAGCGTGCGCGTCTCGTGGCGGATGTTGCCGCCCACGATCAGCGCGGCGCCGACCTCCGAGAGGACGCGGCCGAAGGCGACCACGACCGCCGCGGCGAGCGCGAAGCGCGCCTCGCGCGCCACCGCCCAGGCGGTGCGCAGCGGGCCCGCGCCCAGCGTGAGCGCCGTGCGCCGGACGCGCGGGTCCACCGCCTGCACCGCGGCCGCGCTGAGGGCCGTCGCGATCGGCAGCGCCAGGATCACTTCGGCGATCACGATGGCCTGCCAGCTGAACAGCAGGCCGAGGCCGCCCAGCGGCCCGCGGCGGGCGAGCAGGCCGTAGATGGCCAGCCCGATGACGACCGTGGGAAAGGCGAGTGCCGTGTTGAGCAGGAGCAGCACCGCGCGCCGGCCCCGCAGCCGGCTCGCGCCCAGCGTGAAGCCCAGCGGGATACCGATCAGGCAGGCGAGGACGGTGGCGGTGACGGCGACCTTGAGCGAGAGCGCCGCGATGCCGAGGACTTCGGTCTCCACGCCGCTACGCCCGTTCCGTCAGAAGCTGAACCCGTAGGCTACGCCGACCCACAGCGTGAGGTTGTTGGTCCAGCTCTTGTTGCCGCTGCCCACCGGCAGGACGGAGCTCCGGGCCGGAGGGCCGGCGTAGTGGAGGTCCAGCGAGTCGAAGTACGCGGCCGGGTACGTGTAGCGGAAGAAGTAGTCGCGCACCTCGAGCCGCACGGCCAGGGCGTCCGACAGGAAGTAGCGCGTGCCGATGGTCGGCACGAGCGCGAAATCGAAGCCCACCTGGTAGCCGCCCGGGTCGGTCACGTTGTGCGTGGGCGTCACGAAGCCGAAGCCGAGCCCCGCGTAGGGCGCGAGGCGGTGCCAGGTCTTGTCGCCGGTCACGTTGAGCACCAGCGCCAGGTCGGCCAGCACCATCGGCATCCTGATGTCGGGGCCGCGCCGCGCCGAGTCCGTGTGCGTCACCGACGTGTCGGCGACGATCACGTGCCGGCTGCTCACCGCCTCGCCGAGCGTCGCCCACAGCTCGACCGGCCCCGACAGCCGCACGGCCAGCCGCCCGCCGAACGCCGCGCCCGGCAGGGCGCCCACGTCGGCGTCGCCGGCGTTTCCGGCGAACCTCCCTCCGAACAGGGTGAAGCTCTCGTGGTAGACGATGTCGCGGTACGGAGAGTTGTCGGGCGGGTTGCCGACCACCTGGGCGGACAGGCGCACGGACGCACAGACGCACAGAGGCACGCCGAGTGCACCCGCCCGGCGCCATCGCCGGAGTGCCGCCTGGAGACCCGTGCGTCCGTGCGTCTGTGCGCCTGTGCGTCCCGTCTTCATGCCGCCTCCCGCAGGTCGCGCCCGGTCATCACGCCCGGCGGCTCGAGGCCGAGGAGGCCGAGCACCGTCGGTGCGACGTCGCGCAGCGAGCCGCCGGCCCGCAGCAGCCCGCGGTAGTGCTCGTCCATCAGCACCAGCGGCACCGGGTTCGTCGTGTGCGCCGTGTGCGGGCCGCCGGTGGCCGGGTCGATCATGAGTTCGCAGTTCCCGTGGTCGGC
>Ga0335077_10012602_pt1 | contig 10576 bp, 7 predicted proteins | sample Lox_Sample_31_FD_207151 | JGI IMG/M metagenome (GOLD analysis project Ga0335077, IMG submission 207151) | Soil microbial communities from Loxahatchee National Wildlife Refuge, Florida, United States - Lox_Sample_3.1 | ecosystem: Environmental > Terrestrial > Soil > Wetlands | place: USA: Florida...
AACCCAGACCTCGTACGTGGTCGCACTCTATACGAAGATGGCACCCGCAGCACTCGAACCTGTGTTGGTCGACAAGTTAGTCAAAGACATCGAAGCGCGCGGCTGGCATCTCTCCACGGGGTTTCTCGGCACGCCCTTCCTGCTCTTCACGCTTGCCGACCACGGACGAAGCGACGTAGCGTATCGCCTATTGTTGAACGATACCTACCCATCCTGGGGTTACATGCTCTCGAAGGGCGCAACCACCTGGTGGGAGCGCTGGAACGGAGATACCGGCGACCCGGCCATGAACTCATACAACCACTATGCCTTCGGGTCGGTCATTGCGTGGGTGTATCGCTACGCCGCCGGAATTGATGCTACTCCCGATTCGCCAGGCTTCAAAAAGATCGTGATTCATCCGCATCTCGACGCACGCATGACTTCGGCACGCGCGGAATACGAATCGATCTACGGCAAGATTATTAGCGATTGGAAGGGAACACCTGCTGGACCGTTCTCTCTGAAGGTTACAATACCAGCGAACACCTCGGCTCAGATCTTGTTGCCGGCGATCGCCGGGGCCCACGTCACTGAAGGCGGCAATCCAGTGGAGGCGCACTCAGAAAACGGATCTTACACAATCCAGATCGGGTCAGGGTCTTACAGTTTCGAACAGAAGTGATGCGGAGATCTCGCGCTGATTCGCCGGAGACTTCTTGACATTCGCCATTCAAGCAACGTCAAGTGCGGGCGAGTCTAAGTAGCGCGGAAGCAGCAGGTTCATGGCGGCTGCCAATCCTAGAGCCGCCCCCAGCAGAGCCAGCAAAGAGGCATAGGAGCCCGTCGCATCAAATGCACGACCCAGGATTACGGGTCCGATGGCCCCCGCCGCCGCGTAAAACGTCCAGGTGACACCGTAGAGAGTGGAGAACGCTCGTAGCCCAAAGTAGCGGGTTAGCAAGTAAGGTGTAGTGGCGGCTTCGCCTCCGGCCCCCACACCAATGAGCGCGGCAGCAAGGCAACCCGCCGGGAAACTGTTCGCTCGAGCCAGGAGAAAGATGCCGAGCGCAGTAATAAGATTAATCGCAAACGCGACATGAGGTCCGAAGAACCTGTCCAGCAGCCATCCCACCACGATCCTGCCAAGCAGGCTTGATCCACCAAGTATGGATGCACATAGCGCCGCGTTTGCGGCGGTGAGGCCGCGATCGGTCAACAACGCGGACAAGTGAGTGATGGCTCCATTCATGCTGATCGAACTCACGAAAAGGATGGCGGTGACAATCCAGAAAGCATAAGAGCGCAAGCCTTGCCGCCAAGTGATTCCAGAATGCAGGACGGGCGCACTCTTGTGGACGGTTGCGCCTCGCTCGCGGATGTATCGCCAGCTGAGGGGTAACCCGAGTAACAATGCGAGGACGCCAAGCGTCCCGTACGCTGTGCGCCATCCTGACCAGCTAATGACGGTCTGGGCGACCACGGGCAGAATCATGGCTCCCAAACCTGCTCCAACCATTACGAAGGCCAAAGCCAAGCCCAACCGTCGATGGAACCAGGTGGATATCGATCGGGAATAGGCCAGATGCGCTGCGCCGTTCCCAACCAGACCGAGCACGAAGCAAGTCAAATAAAATTGCCAGATCCCAGATCGCAGCAGCGAGAGCGAGGCGATGCCGCATCCGTACACCGTCATGCAGGTGAGAATGATTTGGCGAGGACCAATGCGATCGATCCAGCGACCCAGCAGAGGCGAACTGAGCCCCAGCGTGACGGCCGCGATCGCGAAACCGCCTGAAATGGCTTCACGACTCCAGCCAAAATCGGCGGCCAAGGGTTTCACGAACACGGAGAAGGTATAGACGAAGAGTGAGCCAAATCCCGCCATCACGCCGAGGCACGCTGCGAACACGACTCGCCAGCCGGAGTAACCGAGATCGAATTCAGTGAGGCCGGACGTCGTTTCCGTGTGCTTGATCGTGTTGGTAGGTCGAGAGGCTAAGTTCACGCTTACCTTTTAACGCCAACGCGTCGCTCGCTTTGGCAGGAGACGAATGGTACACGCATCCCTCGACGGCCATCTCTAGTCTTTTTCTAGTATTGAAGAGGTTCGCCGGTCGCGGGTAAGGTTTCCGGCACTTAGGCCGCGTGATCGAAGAACCGATCATTCGCATGACACGCCGCGCGGCAAGATCAAGTCACGCTGGTTAAGAATTCCAGGGAAAGAGCAAAGAACCGTACACCATGTCAATTCCGACCGAACCCATTGGCAGCATACCCCGCCCGCCTGAGTTGTTAACGGCGATGCGGGCTCATGCCGCGCGTCAGATATCGGACGAACAGTTTCAGGCGGCAGAGGCGGCGGCGCTGAGCGACACGATCAGTCGCCTGGAAGCAACTGGATCGCCCGTCATTACGGACGGTGAACAGACGAAACCGAGTTTCGCAACGTATCCTCTTAGCGGCCTGGAGAATCTCGCTGCCGATGGTGTCACCATTCCCTTCGCGGATGGGCACACCCGGCAGCTCCCGCGATTGACACGAGGCCCATTCGGCTATGGCATTCATGCAGTGAGTTACCTCAAGGCCGCACAGCGACATGCTCATCGTCCGGTGAAACAGGCGGTCATCTCGGCGTCTGCGTTGAGCCTGTTGTATCCACAGGATGGCCTCAGCGGATATCCGCGCGAAGCCTTTCTAGAAGACCTTATTCGGCATGCCGAGAGAGACATTCGCGAGTGTCTCGAGGCGAACGCCGCGTGTGTGCAGATCGACTTCACGGAAGGACGTCTCGCGCTCAAGCTGGACCCGTCCGGTGGATTACTAAACATGTTCATTGATCTGAACAATCGTGTGCTCGACAGGTTCTCGGACGGTGAGCGAGGGAAGATTGGAGTGCACACTTGCCCCGGCGGCGATCATGATTCCACGCACAGTGCCGACGTAGATTACTCCAGTCTGTTGCCGGGATTGTTCCGTTTGAACGTCGGTCGATTCTATGTTCAATTGGCCAGCGAGAAGGACCGCCGCCGAGTGCTCAGTATCCTTCGAAGTCTCATCAAGCCGGGGCAGATGCTCTTCGTGGGAGTCACCGATCCCATCAATCCAAAGATCGAGAGTCCAGAGGATGTCCGCGACCGTGTGCTCGAAGCGGCTGCGTTCATTCCTCTGGAAGCACTTGGAACAACGGATGATTGCGGGTTCTCACCGTTCGCTGACGATGTCTCCACGTCGCGCCAGACAACCTTCGCGAAAATAAAGAACCGGGTCGAGGGAACAGCAATGGGTGCAAAAGTTCTCGGAGTCTGACTGCGAGAATTGATCCTTCGCAGGAGTGGGCAATGCCAGTCTCTTTCCCAGCCGGCATCATCACCCCCTGTGGCCATAAGAGATTTGACCTCTTCCGGAGTGCGGATCATCCTCATCGTTTCATCCCGGTATGCGGTGATTCTTGACGTATCTTTACGTTCGCGCCCACCGTTACGCGTCTGCCTCTCGGCAACCACCGCCTGCTTCCCATATACTGCGACGGATAGGATTTGCGCCGCATCAAAAGAGCTATCTTACCGGCGCGTATAGCCGCAAGTATCAGTTTCGCCCTACCCGGGTTGGAGACTAGCCAGACCGATGTGGATTGTTGCATTAGCCCTCAGGCGCCCTTATACGTTCGTGGTGATGGCGTTGGTACTCATTCTCCTAACGCCGCTCGTCATATTCCGGATGCCGGTCGACGTCCTGCCCGACATCAATATCCCCGTAATCAGCGTCGTCTGGGCCTATTCAGGTCTCGCGCCCGATGAGATGGCCGACCGGATTATCACGAACTCCGAGCGCGGGCTCACCATCACCGTCAATGACATTGAGCACATGGAATCTCAGTCGCTCAATGGCATCGGTGTCATCAAGATCTTCTTCCAGCCGACGGTGAACATTCAGACCGCGTTGGCGCAAACCACGGCGATGGCGCAAACCATCCTCCGCGGTCTGCCGCCCGGGACAAATCCGCCTCTCATTATCACCTACTCGGCTTCCTCGACCCCGATTGTGCAGCTGGGACTGAGCAGTAAGACACTGCCCGAGCAGCAACTCTTCGATCTCGGCCAGAATTTTCTGCGCACGCAGTTGGCGACTGTCCCGGGCGCTGCGACGCCGTACCCATACGGCGGAAAAATCCGGCAAATCCAGGTAGACCTCGATCTACCGAGGCTTCAGGCGAATGGCCTTTCGCCGAGCGACATTGTGAATGCGCTGAACGCGCAGAACCTGATTCTTCCGGCCGGCACCACCAAGATCGGATCTCTGGAATATCAGGTCGAGATGAACGGTAATCCGCAGACCATTGCGGAATTGAACGAGCTTCCGGTCAGGACGGTGAATGGATCGACCATCTACATGCGAGATGTGGCCCACATCCGCGACGGATTTGCGCCCCAGACCAACATCGTCAGGATGGACGGCGCCCATGGCGCGTTGATGTCGATGTTGAAGGTGGGCAGCGCGTCCACGATCACCATTGTCGAAGGCGTAAAGCGCATGGCTCAACTCGCCGCGCAGTCCCTCCCGCCGGAGATGAAGATCACCGCTCTTTTTGATCAGTCTCTGTTCGTCCGCGCCTCCATTCGAGGCGTGGTGCTGGAGGCTCTGACTGCGGCGCTCCTCACTGCGGCGATGATCCTGCTTTTCCTGGGAGACTGGCGCCCCACGATCGTGATCTCTATCTCGATCCCGCTTTCGATCTTCGTCTCCATCCTTGTGCTGAGCGCGCTGGGGCAGACGATTAACATTATGACCTTGGGTGGTCTTGCGCTGGCAGTTGGCATCCTCGTGGACGACGCCACCGTTGAGATCGAAAACATCGAGCGAAACCTGGCGCAAGGGAAAGAGATGAAACAGGCGATTCTGGACGGCGCAGCCCAGATTGCCGTTCCCGCTTTTGTCTCCACGATCTGCATCTGCATTGTGTTTGTGCCGATGTTTTTTCTGACGGGAGTGGCGAAGTTTCTCTTTGTGCCGCTTGCCGAGGCGGTGGTCTTCGCCATGTTGGCCTCGTATTTTCTTTCGCGAACGCTTATTCCGACGCTGGTGATGTACATCATGCGCGGACACGAGCACCGCGCAGCCGGCCCGAAAACGTTCATGGGGCGTTTTCAACGCGGATTCGAGAGAGGGTTCGAGAAGTTTCGCAGCGGTTATTACCAACTGCTGGAGACCACGATCCAGCACCGCAAGCTCTTCGCCGTCTGTTTTCTTGCGTTCTGCCTGCTGTCTCTGGGCTGGGTGTTCTTCCTCGGGCAGGATTTCTTTCCCTCAGTTGACGCGGGACTCATCCGATTGCATTTGCGGAGCCGCGCCGGCCTGCGGGTGGAAGAAACGGCGCGCCTTTGTGATCGGGTAGAGCAGTACCTGCACCAGGATCTCCCCAAGGGAGAGATCGCGAATGTGCTGGACAATATAGGATTGCCCAATTCGGGTATCAATCTCTCCTACAGCAATTCCGGCGTGATCGGCACCAGCGACGCGGAGATCCTGGTCGGCCTGAACTCCGAGAATCATCGTCCCACGGAAGAATTGGTGCGGCACTTAAGGCAGGAACTCCCGCGGAGGTTTCCTGGAGTGGAGTTCTTCTTCCAGCCGGCCGACATCGTGACGCAGATTTTGAACTTCGGCCTACCTGCCCCGATCGACATCCAGATCATGGGTTCGGACCTGCAGAGTAACTATCAGATCGCGCAACAGATCGCGAACCGATTGCGCCGTGTTCCGGGTACTGCAGACGTGCATGTGCAGCAGATGTTTGGTCTGCCGACGTTGCATCTAGACATGGATCGCAATCTCGTGACCCAGGTTGGCATGAGCCCGCGAGATGTTGCCCAGAGCGTGCTCGTTTCGCTGAGCGGCAGCTTTCAAACCACCCCCAGTTTTTGGCTGAATCCGAAAAATGGGGTCACTTATTCGGTCGTCGTCCAGTCACCTCAGTACCGCATGACATCGCTGCAGGACCTGATGAACATGCCGGTTAACGATCCCGCGGTTCCAAACTCTCAGGTGCTGGGGAATCTAGTGCAGTTGGCCCCGACATCGCGGCCGGCGGTGGTGTCGCACTACAATGTGCAGCCCGTCATGGATGTCTATGCCAGTACGCAAGGCCGCGATTTGGGCGCGGTTGCCAAGGACACGACCAAGGTTCTGAAGCCCTTTATGGAACATCTCCCGCGAGGCACCCGCATCGTCGTGCGCGGGCAGGTCGAGACGATGCAATCCTCGTTCCTGGGTTTAGGCATTGGTTTGATGGGTGCGATTCTACTGGTGTACTTCTTGATCGTAGTGAACTTCCAGTCGTGGCTCGATCCGTTCGTGATCATCACGGCGCTGCCGGGCGCACTGGCGGGAATCGCCTGGATACTGCTGCTGACGCACACCACGTTGAATGTGCCGTCGCTGACCGGAGCCGTCATGTGCATGGGGGTCGCTACGGCCAATTCCATCCTGATGGTGTCGTTCGCGCGCGATCGGATGCAGGTCGGTGTGCCCGCCGTGCAAGCGGCGCTGGAAGCGGGTTACACTCGAGTTCGACCTGTGCTGATGACGGCCCTGGCGATGGTGATTGGAATGTTCCCCATGTCCCTGGGCTTGGGCGAGGGCGGCGAGCAGAACGCCCCGCTGGGCAGGGCCGTCATTGGAGGTCTTCTTTTCGCGACTGTGGCAACATTGTTTTTTGTGCCTTGCGTCTTCGCCATTGTTCACAGCCGTCGAGAGGCGCGGGCGAGCCAAGTTAGAGAATCGTAACCGAGGCATCATAATTTTACGGAGTTAAACGAACCATCATGCTGACAGAACCAGACGTGAATCATTCCCGGGAGGAATCGCGCCATGCTCCTCCCCAGGTGACGCCGCCTCCGGAACTTCCCGCGGCGCCGCCCCGCAAGGCCATAGTGATCGTTGTGTTGGTGTTGGTGGTGCTTGCCTTGAGCGGAGCCGCGAGCATGTTGAGCCGGGTTCGCGCAGGACGCGCGCTGGCCAAGGAGACGGAAGTCGATTCCGTACCCACCGTCGTGGTGGTCCATCCCATCGCCGAGAAGCCGGACGAGGAGCTGGTGCTGCCTGCATCGTTGCAGGCTTACGAGGAGTCGCCCATTTTCGCCCGCACCAGCGGGTACTTGCTGCGCTGGTACAAGGACATTGGTAGCCACGTCACCAAGGGCGAACTGTTGGCGGAGATTGATACTCCGGAAGTCGACCAGGAATTATCGCAGGCGCGCGCCACTCGCCAGCAGATTTCGGCACAGTTGGATCTGGCGAAAATTTCTGCCGACCGCTGGCAGAATCTGCGCAAGACCGACTCCGTTTCTCAACAGGAAGCCGATACCCAGACGAGTTCGTATCAGCAGGCCCTCGCCAACCTCGCCGCGGCTGACGCCAATGTGCGCCGCCTCGAGCAGATGGAGTCGTTCAAGCACGTATACGCGCCTTTCTCTGGCGTGCTGATCAAACGAAATGTTGATCCAGGAGCGCTGATCAACGCCGGGTCCACAGGCGTGGAGTTGTTCATTCTTGCAAGAGTTGATCCTGTGCGGGTCTTCGCAAACGTTCCCCAAGCCTATTCTCCCGCCATCAAGAACGGGATGCAGGCCTACATCACCCTGCAGGAGCTTCCCGGGCAGAAATTCAGCGGAACGGTGGCGCGCACGGCCGAAGCGATTGATCCGGCGACGCGCACCCTGCTCACGGAAGTGGATGTTCCCAACAAGAACGGCCGGTTATTGCGAGGATCCTTCGGCGAAGTCCATTTCTCACCGAAGATTAACGCCGAAAAAGTTACAGTGCCGGTGAATGCGATGCTCTTCCGTCAGGAGGGCACACGCCTGGCCGTAGTGGGGACTGACAACCGAGTGCACTTGCGCCCGATCACCATTGGCCGGGATTACGGCGCCACGATAGAGGTTCTGGGTGGCGTGGATCTCGGGGAGCGCATCATTATTAATCCCGCGGATTCTCTCGAAGATGGCCAGACCGTCAACGTTGCCTCCGACAGTCCGGAAGGGAAGCATTCATGAAGTGGGACGCGGTGGCGGCACTCTCGGCCAGTTTGTGTCTGGCGGGCTGTGCAGTGGGTCCCAAATATCAGCGTCCGCCGATTCCGGTGCCTCCGGCGTGGAAAACGGAAGCTCCCTGGCGCGAAGCCGCACCGAAAGATGCCATTCCCAAGGGAGTATGGTGGGAAATTTTCCAAAACGAAGAACTCAACCGCTACGAACAGCAGTTGCTGGCGGCGAACCAATCGCTCGCTGCCGCCCGTAACCGCCTGAATCAGGCCCGTTCGCTCGCGCAGGTGGCCTCAGCCGGACTGCTTCCTACACTGAGCACCGATCCCAACGCGTCGCGCAACCGATATTCCGGACACCGTCCGGAAAGTCCGACTCCCACGACCCCACTCACGCAAAGTCTGTATCAGATTCCATTTGCCCTGAACTATGAGGTCGATCTGTTCGGACGCGCGCGGAAGAATCTGGAAGCTGCCAATGCCAACCTGCAAAGCACCGCGGCAGATCTGCAAAACGTGCAACTGGTCTTGACTGCCGAACTCGCAGCAGACTACTTCAGTTTGCGCGAAATCGATTCCGAATATCAGGTCGTGCAGGAGTCAGTAAAGATTCAGCAGGAAGGCCTGGTCCTCGTAAAACATCGCCATGAGGGGGGGATTGCTTCGGGACTGGATTTGGCGCAACAGCAGACCCTGCTTGATTCGACCGTCACACAACTGGAATTGCTGCAGCAGCAGCGGGCGCAGTTTGAGCATGCGATTGCGACCCTGACGGGAAACGCTGCTTCCACGTTTGGCGTGCCAGTGGCGCCGCTGAACGCTACTCCGCCGCCGGTTCCTCTCGGAATGCCCTCCGACCTGCTGGAGCGCCGGCCAGATGTGGCCACTGCAGAACGAACCATGGCTCAGGAGAATGCGTTGGTGGGGGTTGCCCGGACTGCGTTCTATCCTCAATTCACCATCTCAGGTAGTGGAGGATTCCAGAGCGTCAGCCTCGGTTCCCTCATCAGCACACCCAGCGCGGTCTGGTCGCTCGGCGGTGATTTATTGCAGCCGATTTTCAACGGGGGCCGCAATCGGGCGAATCTCGCAGCTAGCAAGTCTGCGTACGACGAATCGGTCGCAAACTATCGCGAATCGGTGCTCACTGCGTTCCAGCAGGTCGAAGACGGCTTGTCGGGTTTGAATTCCCTGTCTAGGGCTGCCGAGAGCCAGAACGCAGCCGTAGCGGACGCACACCGCGCGCTCGACATCGCGAACGACCGCTATGTGGGCGGGCTGACAACGTTCCTCGATGTCATCACCGCGCAATCTATCCTGCTGACGAATCAGCGCCTCTCGACCCAGTTGCTCGGCCAGCAGATGGTCACCTCCGTCTTCCTGGTCAAAGCGCTGGGCGGAGGATGGGATGCATCGTCGATTCAGAATGAAAAAGTACATCCCACCGCAGCCCAGGCTCTTCAGCAGTAACCCCGCTGGCGCGCTCCGCGACTTGCCAACTACTGTGGCGGTGGTGGCGGGTCTTGCTGTCCAGAGCCGGAGTCGGGCGGTCCCTGCCGGCGGTGTTGCATCCACTCTTCGCGCTTGGCCTGCATCTCATCCCATTTCTTCTGCTGAGTAGAGTCCAGCAGAGCTCGCACCTGTGAGTTGCTGTTTTTTCTGATATCCATCATCTTGGCGCGCCGATCCTGCTGAGACAGCGACGAGTCCTGGTGCAAGGCCTCCATCTGAGTGTGCTCCGACTGCAGGATGTCCTGTACCTTGCTCTGTTGATCGGATGTGAGCTTGAGTTGTTTGGTCAATTCTTTGGTGCGTTGAGCGGGGTCGGGCATAGCGTGGTGCCGTCCCCCGTTTTCGTGCGGGGGCGGGGCTGACTGATCGTTGGATGGGCTGTCCTGGGCCACGGCAAAGCACGCCGTGATCGAGATCAGCCCGGCGGTGACGAACGCGAGCAGGCACTTCTTGAGCATGGGTGTCTCCTCTTCAAAATTGATCGATCTGGATCTATGAATGGGATTATCCGTCAGAAGTTGCGCGTGGACGCGGGATTCGACGAATCTTTGCGAAACTTTACAAATTGCATACGTGCGCAGGAACTGTGCACATGAATGCGAAACATCAGGGGACAAACCTTCAGAAAACGGCACAAAAATTTACAGTGTCGAGCCGGTCAGAGCGATATCATCCGAAGCATAAAGAGTCGATCGTTCCGACCTTATGGGGAGTTCCGGGATTCGCTTTCGCTTCACAAACGGCAAGCTGCTGCCCGGGCTCGCCTCGCGGTTCCTCCTTTTCTTCTTGGTCCAAATGCTTGTCCTTCAATCGAATCTCATGCGGGGGCAGAAGGCTGCGCAGGCCGTCCCCGCGGTTGCTGCGCGCGTCATTCATGGCGTCGTCAAGTCGGGAAACATGCCCATTCCCGGGGCCGGGGTGTCCGTCACAAATTCGGCGACGAAAGATCAGTTCAACACCTGGACAGACGTCGACGGCATTTACTCGTTGCGAGTTCCCGCAGATGGCCACTATACGGTGAAGGTGCAGATGGCGGCGTTCGCT
>Ga0335077_10012603_pt1 | contig 10576 bp, 9 predicted proteins | sample Lox_Sample_31_FD_207151 | JGI IMG/M metagenome (GOLD analysis project Ga0335077, IMG submission 207151) | Soil microbial communities from Loxahatchee National Wildlife Refuge, Florida, United States - Lox_Sample_3.1 | ecosystem: Environmental > Terrestrial > Soil > Wetlands | place: USA: Florida...
CCGACCTACTGGACTGCCTTGCCGCTGCGATAGCTCTCTTCAAGCAGTTGCAGATTGGCCTGGACATAGGGGTTGGCCGGGTCCTTGGATTGCGCTTCCTGCAGCTTCTTGCGGGCACGCGTGTAATCGCCGCGCAGCATGTAGGAGAAGCCCTGGTCGTTGAGGATTTCCGCCGTCGGCCCGATGAGGCGAATGGCCGCCGCGTAGGCACGGTCGGCGAGATCGAAGCGGCGCAACCGGTCATAGGAGGCCGCCAGTCCAACCCAGGCCTCGGCGTCGCGCGGACGCTTTTCCACGGCGCTGCGGAAGCTCTTTTCGGCGAGGCCGAAATTGTTGCTGCGGAAATATTTCTTGCCGAGCTGCACGTCATCGTTAGGATCGTCGCCGCTGAGGCCGGGCGCCGACAGCGGCGCCACCGGCTCACCGCTCGGCCCCGGCTCGGCTGGCTGGGTAATGACGGTGCCGGTCGTGTCGCCGGTATCGGCCGCGGCCTCGCTCGGCGTCGAATTGCTGCCCCATTTCCAGAAATCGGTGAGTTTCGGAGCAGACGAGCAGCCGCCGAGCCCTGCCAGGCACGCCGTCACCACGACCAGGACCCGCGCACCTCGAACAGCCATCAACGCGCTCCGGACCACGGCGCGCCCTGTCATCTTCGCAATTGCTGCGAGCAATGAGGCATCCAGCCGAGGGCTGGTACGCACCGGACGCCAAGGCTAGGCGACGATGGTTAAGGAATCCCTTGCCGGAACTGGCCGGTCCTGACCGCCGGATTCGCCGGCGCAATGCGCTCACCAGTTGCCGGTCACCATGCGGACAATGACTGGCAGCAGGATCACCACGAACAGGGTCGGGAAGATGCAGATCATCATCGGCAGCGATAGTTTGGCGGGCAGCGCATAAGCCTTTTCCTCCGCCCGCGACAGCCGCTTGTGCCGCATATCATCGCTATAGACACGCAGCGCATCGCTGATACTCGAGCCAAGTTCGTCCGATTGCTGGATCAGAGTCGCAAACGAACGGGCTTCCTCAAGGCCGAGCCGATCGGCGAGATGTTCGAGCGCCTCGGTCATGGTGCGGCCGGCGCGGATTTCGAGGTTGGCCATGTGGATGTTGGCGGTGAGCGAGGGGTAGGAATCGCCCAATTCGCGGCCGACCCGGTCGAGCGCCGCCTCCATGCTCAGGCCGGCGTCAGCGCAGACGACCAGCAGGTCCATGAAATCCGGAAATCCGGATTGGTGCTCCTGGCGCCGCGCCGATATGCGGCGGTCGACATAGATGCTTGGGAACAGGTAGCCGAGCACGCCGCCACAAATAACGAACAGCCAGTACGAGGTCGTGCCGCTGAAACCGAGGATCGGCAGCGCGAACATGACGGCAAAAACCAAGCCGATTGCCATGGCGATCCGGGCAAAGAAGAAGTAGGCCGGCCCCTTGGAATCGTAGATGCCCGCCTGGATGAGGCGCTGGCGCAACAGCTTGGTGTCTTTGTTGTCGGCGGTCGAATAATTCTTGGTCGTATAGTCGATCAGCTTCTGCACCGCACTGAGACTGGCGTAGCGCAGCGATCGCCGGCTGCTGGGCGCGTCCTCGTCGATATTGACGCGCGCGGCGCGACGGCGCACGGCTTCGCGCGCCCGCACGGCGACCATCACTGCGAAAGCGAGTGTGCCACTGGCGAGGAAGACAAGCACGCTCACCATGGCGGTGGCGCTGTCGCCGAACAGGCTGAAGCTGCTTGCACCCATGGCTCGGTCGTCGCCTTCAGATCCTGAAATTGACCATCTTGAACATGATCAGATTGCCGATGCTCATCCAGCCGGCCGCCGAGAACAGCAGCACTTTGGTCAGATGCTCGTGCCAGACTGCGCCGTAGAAATCAGGCGCGATGAACTGAATGACGAAGAACATGCCGATCGGAAGTGCCGAGAGGATCATGGCAGCGGCGCGGCCTTCGGCGGCCAGCGCACGAATCTTGCGTCGCATCTTGAACCGCTGACGAATGACTCCCGACAGATTCTCCAGTATTTCGCCGAGATTGCCGCCGGTCGAACCCTGGATCGCCACCGCAGTGACGAACAGCGGCAGATCGTCGGAGCCGATGCGCGCGTAGAGATTGCGCATAGCGGTCTCTAAGTCGGCGCCGTAGGTGATTTCGTCGGCGACAATGCCGAACTCGCTGCCTATCGGGTCAGGCAATTCGCGCCCGACCATGGTGATGGCGATCGGCACCGGATGGCCGGCTCGCAGGCTGCGCACAATGACATCAAGCGCATCGGGAAACTGCGCGCCGAACAGCTTTTGCCGCCGGGCCCGCAGAATGCGCAGGACGAGATAAGGCAGCACCGTCGCACTGAACAGCGTGCCGATCGACGCTTCCAGCAGGCTGCCGCGAAACACCATCAGCAGCACGAATGCCGCGGCGGCGGTGATCGCGATGATCAGGAGCACGCGCGGCAACCCGATAGTCAGGCCGGATTGTAGGATCAGTCGATTGAGCGAGGTGAAGTTGATTTGATAGTCGCCGCGGCTGGTCAGGCCGCGCTCACGGCGCAGTTCGATAAGCACGCTCTCGCGATCGGTGCGATCCTTCGACAGCATCAGCCGCCGATTGATCTGGCTGCGATAGGAGGCGCTGGAATAGCAAAGCAGATAGACGGCCTCGACCGCCAATCCCGCCGAAATGGCGACGAACAGCCACACCAGATAGATCGGGTCGAAATCCAGCATGATCAGAGCGGCTGAGAGGGATCGAAATAGGAACCGGGAATCTTGATTCCCATGGCGATGAGATCGGCCAGGAAGCGCGGCCGCACGCCGGTTGCCAGGAAATGACCCTGAACGGTGCCGTCTGCCGCAGTGCCTGTGCGCACGAACTTGTAGATTTCCTGCATCTGGATGATGTCGCCTTCGAGCCCGGTGATCTCGGCGATGCTCATCACCCGGCGCTTGCCGTCCGACAGCCGCGAAAGCTGAACGATGACGCGGATGGCGGCCGCGATCTGGCCGCGGATCGAGGCGACCGTCATCGGCATTCCGGCCATGCCGATCATCTGCTCGAGGCGGGAAATGGCGTCGCGCGGCGTGTTGGCGTGAATCGTCGCCATCGAGCCTTCGTGGCCGGTATTCATCGCCTGCAGCATGTCGAAGGCCTCCTCGCCGCGACACTCGCCGAGGATCACGCGGTCGGGCCGCATGCGCAGCGCATTCTTGACGAGGTCGCGCTGTCGAATTTCGCCCTTGCCCTCGATGCTCGGCGGTCGCGTTTCCATGCGGCCGACATGGGGTTGCTGCAGCTGCAGCTCAGCGGCGTCCTCGATCGTGAGCAGGCGCTCCTTCTCGGAAATGAAGGCGGAGAGCGCGTTAAGCATCGTCGTCTTGCCCGAGCCGGTACCGCCCGAGACGATCAGCGTGACGCGCGCCCGCACCGCCGCCGCCAGCAGCTCCGCCATCTGCGGCCGCAAGGCACCGACATCGACGAGCTTGCTGAGGTTGAACGGCTTCTTGGAAAATTTGCGGATCGACATCAGCGGGCCATCGACGGCGACCGGCCGCACCGCGACGTTGACCCGCGAGCCGTCGAGCAGCCGGGCGTCGCACATCGGATGCGACTCATCGACCCGCCGGCCGACGGCGGAGACGATCTTGTTGATGATGCGCAGAAGGTGGGCTTCGTCCTTGAATCGAACCCCGGTCGGTTCAAGCACGCCGTGGCGCTCGACATAGACACATTCGTGTCCGTTGATCAGGATGTCGTTGACCGTGGCGTCCTTGAGCAGCGGCTCCAGCGGACCGAGACCGGTCATCTCGTCGAGGATTTCCGAGACGAACTCGTTGAGTTCCTGGGTGTTGAGCGCCAGCCGCTCGACCAGCACGTATTGGGAGACGAGCTGCTGCACGTGGCCGCGCATTTCCTCTTCCGGCAGCTTCTCCAGCGCCGACAGGTTGATCTCTTCGATCAGGCGGCGGTGCAGGCGCACCTTGGCGTCGAGCAGCTTGTCGGTCAGAAGCGGATTGCTGGGTGCCGCAGCGGCTGGGGCCGCCGGCGCCGGCTCCGATGCAACATCGGGGAATACCGTCCACGACACGCCTTCCATCACGTTCGGCTCGGGCACCGGCGCAAGCTCCGGTGCAACGGCTCGACGTGTTGAGAATCGACCTGCCATGGCGATGTCCTGCGGCGCGCGTCCGCGCTGTCATTCTTCGGCGGCTACGAACGCGCCAAGGACAGCTTGATCTTCTTGGCGGCGCCTGCGGTCTCCTTGCCCGGCTTACCGATGGCCTGCTGCAGCACGAGCTGCTTGAGCTGCATCGTGATCTTGTTGCCTTTTTTGACTTCCTCGAGCGGGACGCCGCGGTCGATCGCCTCACGCACCAGCGCATAGTCGTTCGGCACGCAGGCGAGGAACGCATCGCCGATCGCCTGCTCGATGTCGCTTCGACGCAGTCCCGAGGAAAACATCTTCTGCACGAAACGGTTGATGATAACCTGCGGCTTCGGGCCATCGCCGAGCCGCTCACGGATCGCTTCGACGAGTTGCTTCGCCTGACGCAGCCCCGGTACCGTGGTCTCGCTGACGATGAAAAGCTTGTTCGAGCCGAGCAATACGCTGTCGGTCCAGGAAAACCACGTACGCGGCATGTCGAACACGACGTAGTCGAAATGCGACGAGACGAGGTCCAGCAGCCGCGTCACGACGTCGGGATCGAACAATCGCATTTCGGCCGGCCGGTTCGGCGCCGCGATGACGGCAAGCCCCGAGGCGTGTTGTGAGATCATGATTTCAAGGAGCTGCCGGTCGAGCCGCTCCGGCCGCGGTTCGATTTCGCTGAGATTGAGCCGCGGCTCGATGTCGAGATAGTCAGCGCAGGCGCCGTGCTGGAAATCGAGATCGACAAGGCAGGTTGCGGACTTGCCGCGGCTGCCGCTGTTGAGCAGCAGCATCGCCGTCTGGATCGCCAAGGTGGTAACCCCGGCGCCGCCAACTGCGGGCAGAAAGGTGAAAATCTGCGCTTCCTTGGCATCGGCACCCCCCGGGGACTCGGCAACGCGCGCACAAGTGCGTACCAGTTCGACCGGCGGCACCGGCTTGACCAGAAAATCGGCTACGCGCATCTGCATCAAACGGCGCGCGACGCCTTCATCGAAGCTCGCCGTCACGGCAACGACCGGCGGCCAATGGCCGATGCGCGTCATCAGCCGATCAAGTGCCTTCAGTTCGGCTTCTTCGCCGGCGCCGACATCGGCGACGACGACGGTCGCACTGTCGATCGCCGTCGTGTCGGCGATGCTCGAGAGCGTTCCATTGACGACATCAAGCGCGATCTGCGCGCCGGCGCCGAACGTCGAGCGCACGGACTGTTCGAAGCCCTCGTCGGCCGTGACGACCAATACTCTGGTTTTGACTCCGGAAGCTGCCGGCCGACGCATTACTCAGGCTCTCTGTTGTGGGTTGCTATTTCGATGCCGTGCTCGTGGGCGTCGCGGTGCCGCCGAGGATAGTGCCCATCGCCGGCGCAGCGCTGCCGCTGGTCATGCGACCCTCGCAGGCGCCGCCCGTCGAAGGCGCCGCCCCCGTATCGGACGACGTCGAGGGGTTGAGATCGGCCGGCGGGGTGACCTTGTCGACGCGGTAGCACTCGACCGCCCGCTGCATCCGCTCGCCGTTGAAGGCGAGATTGTTGTTGTTGCTGTGACGCGGCCACGGATCGACCATTTGCGTGATCATGTTGCTGGCGACCGCGTCCTCGGCGCCGAGCGCGACCGTCTCGCGCCGATCGTAATAGAGATCCGGGTCGGCGCAGCCGGCGAGCAGAGCGCCGAGCGTCGCGATAGCGACGATGCTGCGCACGGCGCGATCAATCCTTCGCCGAGACATAGAAGCCTCCATTCTTCGGCAGATCGAGGACATGGCCGACATACGGCCGACTGAGCGCGCCGACCGCGAGGCGGGCGAGCGCCGGGCTGACTTCAGCCTGGCCCATCAGGAAGAAGTCGATGTCGTTGCCGGGCAGCGTGTTGTCGAGCGGGCTGCGTGCAGTGTCGGTCGGCCGCATCGGACGCACGATGTGCGGCGTCACGACGATGACCAGATCGGTCTCGTTCTTCTGATAGGCCGCACTGCGGAACAGGGCGCCGAGCACCGGGACGTCGCCGATCCACGGCAACTGGTCCTGGTTGGTCTGGCTGATATTCTGCAGCAGGCCGCCGAGCATAAAGCTCTGCCCGTCGCGCAACTCCACGGTCGTGGAAGCTTCGCGCACAATCAGCGCCGGCACCGAAATGCCGTTGGCGACCGACACCGAATGCGTCGGATCGAGCTGGCTCACATTCGGCTTGATCACGAGGTTGATCTGGCCGTCCCTGAGCACGGTCGGCGTGAAGGCAAGGCCGACGCCGTATTTCTTGTAGTCGACCGTGATCGCGCCGAGCGCCCCCGGAACCGGGATCGGGAATTCGCCGCCGGCAAGGAAGCTCGCCGTATCGCCCGATAGAGCGACCAGGTTGGGCTGCGCCAGGTTGCGAATGAGACCCCTCTGCTCGAGTGCATTGAGCTCGACGTCGAGGATGTTCGATCCACCGGCGAGCCGGCTGATCAGGAAGCCGAACGGCGAGGCGCCGGACAGCACGCCCGCGGCAACGGCCGTCGAGAGGGTCTCGGAGGCGGCCGAAACGTTCGGGCCGCCGACATTGACGCCGGGCTGCTGGAACGCGCCGCCGGGCGTCGTGACCGGCAGTTGCGCGGCCGGAAGCTGGTTGCCGACATTGGCGACGGTGCGGCTGCCGAACATGTTCCATTGCACGCCGAGAGCGCGGCTCGCGTCGCGCGAGGCTTCGATGAACCGCACTTCGAGCATGATCTGCTGCGGCTGCGTGACCTGAACGGTATTGATGATGTCGGGCGCGAACTGCTTCGCGATGGTCACCGCCTTGTCGAGGGTCACCGCATCCGGCACCGAGCCGCTCAGCATGATGCGGCCATCGACCGAGGACACCCGGATACTGCCGGCGGCCAGCCGATTGATTTCAGCGGCAAGCCGCGAAATGTCATAGGACACTTCGACGTCGAAAATGCCGACCGGCTTCTTGCCCTCGCCGTAGACGGTGACCCGCGTGGTGCCGATTTTTTTGCCAAGGATCGACAGCGCGTGGTCGGTCAGCGGATTGACATCGGCGACATCGGGATCGCCCACCATGATGTCGACGAGGCTCTGATCGGTGCGCACGTCTTCCGATTTGCCGACCGTCACCGTGACGGTCGAAGTGCGGGCGGTGGCAAAAGCGACCCGCTGCTGGGCCGAGGCGAGATTCGGCGCCGCAGCCAGCACCGTCAGCGCCGTCGCCAGCGCCAAGCCCCATCGGCGCCGCCGCAGGGGTGCGCCGCTCCTGTCCGGATATCGTCTGCCCGGATTGTCGTCATCGTCTGTGTTGTGGTCGTTCACGTCGGCCTCCCCGCCGTACTGGTTGTCCCCAAAAACTCGCATTCCAAAGTCCAAGTCGTTGGTCACTTGCGCCGGTCTCATCCGGCCTTATTCGCGTGATGGAATTTGTCCCGGCAGCGCAGCGGAAAGATCGGCGCCGCGTTCGGTCGGAACGGTGTATTCCATGCGTTTGGTTTCGCCACTCGGGCGGATAACGCCGACGGTGACGAAGCGTGCATCGGTCGTCGGCGCGGCCGAGCGGCCGAGATCGGCGCTGCTCACGCGCCGCGTCGCATCGGCTGTCGACTCGCCCGCCTTGCGCAGCAACAGCGACAGCGTGCCAGTCGTCGCCGCGAGCGCGATCTTCTGTCCACCCATTTCGTCGACTTGCAGCGTGACCGCCTTCACCACGGAGGGCTTCTCGGCCTTCTGATCGGCGATCTGGTCGATCGCGAGGACGGGTGCGTCCTGGAGCACCACGTCGTTAATCGCATTGTTCTTCTCGCCCTGTCGCGTCAGCAGGACGTCGACATGGTCGCCCGGCAGCACGAAGCCGCCGACGCCTTCGACGTCGTTGACGCGGATCGTCACTGCCCTCATGCCGTCGCCGAGCACCGCGGAGAGCGTCGCGCGCTGCCCCGGCCCCGTGACCTTCGAGGCGAGGACCGGCTCATTGGTGTCGATCGGCAGCAGCACAACGCGCTTGCTCGACGTCACGTCGGCGATTTTTCCGAATGCACCTGCGGGCAGCGCGTCCTGTGGCCACGGCACTTCGCGCAGTGCCATTGACGAAAGCTCATCGCCGAAGCGCAATGGCCGCGATGCGACGACGATGGTGTGCGCAGGCGGCGCAGCCTTGTGCTGCGCCTCTAGGCTCTTCATGCGTTGCTCGGCCTGATTGTTGAGCCAAGCCTGCGCCAAGAACACCGCAAGCAGTCCGAACAGGACTGCAAAGGCTGTCATGACGATTGTACTTTTACGCACGTCCGTCCCCTGGTGACGCCGGGAAATTGTTCGTTGTTCGCGTCGAGTATTGGGACGGCGGGAGTATTGAATTGGTGAAGCTACAGAGGGTTCTACCCCTATGCTGAAGATTGCTTGAAGCTGTATTCTTTACAGCCTGTGTATCGGTTTGCTCGAAGTGAAGAGATATCCTTTACGAAATTTTTTCAGAGCGCCTCGCCTGTGCACGGCCCGTTGGCGAAAATGGCCGCGGCAACGCGCTAATTCGCATGCGACAGCGAGTCTTGCCGCGTCGTAATTGCCACGTGCCAAATTCGAAGAATTGGCGTAGGAGACCGTTAAGGACACGCCACGAAGGGCGAGCTGCAGCAGAGGAAAAACGATGGGCAAGCCGCGGATCAGCTATGTCGACCCCGCGAGTGTTAAGGATCGGGCGATGCTCGCCGAGTTCGAGCGGTGTGCGCGCGAAGGCACACCACGCCCGGAAAGCCAGGCGATCCGCGCGCACGTCCCGGCCGTGTTCTGGTCGTTTGCCAATTCCTGGCGCGACGTCTTCAAGAACGGCGTCGCCGACCACGACATTAAGGAATTGTGCCGGGTCTATGTCTCGCGCTCGGTGAAATGCGAATATTGCGGCAATCAGCGCTCCATGAAGGCGGCGTCGCAAGGCCTTATCGAGGATGATTATCGCGACCTCATCAACTTCGAATCCTCGGCTCGCTTCGACGAGCGGCAGAAGGCGGCGCTATCCTATGCCGAGGCCATCACCTGGGATCTGCCGGTCGGCGATGCATTCTGGGCGCGCTTGAAAAAGCATTTCAGCGAGCCGGAACTGGTCGAGATCGGCTTTTTCATCGCACTGACCATGGGCCAGCAGCGTTGGCTGCGAACGCTCGACATCGACCATCACCAGATCATGGCCGGCACCGACGCATCCATGGCGCCGGGTTTCGAGACCGCGCAGTCGGCTGCGCGCGCAAAGAAAAGCGACGACTATTGGGCGCACCATAACGTCAGCGCCGCCGACCGCGCTGTGGAATAACGCGATCACGCGGATCACACGCGCACGAAGCCACGCGGCACGGCGTGCATCGGCACGATGCCGGTTTCGGTTATGAGTACCATCTCGCCGGTCTGCACGCCGGCTTGGCCGTCGGACGTCACCACGTTGGGCTGAATCACGACGACCATGCCGGCGCGGAACGGCTCGTCGGGGACGTGTGCGCTCGGCCGGCTTTTCGATCCGAGCACCGGCGGCAGGTAACCGCCGCCATAGCCGTGCAACAGATCGTCGATGATGGTGAAGCCCGCCTGCTCGATGACACGCGCCGCCTCGATTACCTGCCGCGGAAACGCGCCAGCCTTGAGCACGGCGGCGACCGCATCGAACGCCGCATCCGCCGCGGCATGCAATTCGCGGTAAAGGGGCGGCGGCTCCGCGCCGACCGCGAAGCTGCGCAACACCTGGCCGGGATGCTCCCAGAATGCGGCGCTGATTTCGGCGAACACGATGTCGCCTGCCGCAACCTTGCGGTTCGCGGCGAACTGCGCCGGCACGCCGAGGGACGGCGTCGCCATCGCGGTCACGCCGAAAAAATGAATGACGTTGGTGCCACCAAGCGCGACATAGCCGCGCTCGACCACGTCGCCGAGTTCGCGCTCGCTCAGGCCCGGATGCAGATTGTCGCGCAACGCCATCATGCCGCGATCGGTCAGCGCGGCACCGATGCGCAGCCAGTCGAGTTCCTCGTCCGACTTTACCTGCCGCAGCCGCGTATAGTGGCGGTTGAGATTGGCGATGGGGCCAAAGCGCGCCGACAGCATGCCATGCTGCTCGAAGGTCATCGGCCCGATGACGCCGACGTGTCCGGCGCGCGCAGCTCGTTTGTCGAGGACAGCGATTGCTTCGCCGATCGAGGAGCCGCGGCCCCAGGCGACCTCGACGGGCGCGGCGATGCGGCGCGCCAGCGGTACGTGATTGACGTGCTGGACGAACATCGCGTCCGCTTGCCCCGGCGTGAAGACGCCGACGGCTTCGGTCGTGACCGGCCAGCCGGTGAGCCACTGCACCGCGGAGCCAAAACGATTGGCACCGCAATAGATCAAGTGATCAAGATCTCCGCCGCGCAGCAAATCCTCTATGGCCACACGGCGACGCGCCATCTCGGCATCGCTGAAGCGCGGGTATTCGGCC
>Ga0335077_10012604_pt1 | contig 10576 bp, 7 predicted proteins | sample Lox_Sample_31_FD_207151 | JGI IMG/M metagenome (GOLD analysis project Ga0335077, IMG submission 207151) | Soil microbial communities from Loxahatchee National Wildlife Refuge, Florida, United States - Lox_Sample_3.1 | ecosystem: Environmental > Terrestrial > Soil > Wetlands | place: USA: Florida...
TAAGGCCCGCCGGCCCGGCGAATGTTCGTTAAACGAGTTAGCGTGAAAATCTTCCGCGGCGGTGGAATTTCCAAGCACAACAATGCTCGCGTCGCGATGCGCGCGGCTTTGCGCGAGCGCGATTTCAACGGAAAGCGAGGAGCTCTCATTCGAGAGTAAATGAGTGTAGCCGCCAAAGTAGAACAGGACAGCGACGCCGGCAGCTAGAACCGCAAATAGCGCGTACCCCGCATACCACGCTGCGCCGCGTGGCCCCGGCTTCTCGCGCATACGTCGAGTTTAGCAGGGGCTACAGACTCTCCACAGCCGTGAACAGCCGCTTGAACCAGGGTCTTCGTTCTGGCGGCTTTTTCTCTTGCCTCTCTTTGGGCATGACGTGATAAGTTTCAGCGCCCGCGCGAAAGTTGCCTTCCGGCAATGGCCGGCAATACCGTACTACGCCGAACGTAACGTTCATTTCGCTTTCGACGGCTAGCACGTCACCCGCGTGCAGAGGAAGCGGCACCTCAAGGCCGATGCCCAACGCTGAGATGTCCACAATCCGTCCATCGATAGCATCCGGCTCATCGGCCGCGAAAATCCGAGCTGGGAGGTCGACGGTAAATCGAGGGGCGTGCCGCAGCCCAGCATTTTCGTTGTTTGAGGTTAGGATATGCGCTTCGTATTGATTGGCGTTGGCCCCGCAATAGACCACTTCACCGTGCAGTTGAGCAGTCCGCAGCTCAATCGTCACCGGTGTACCGTCGGGCAACGGGCGGTCCAGCGTAATTACCAGTTCGCCTGGGATCAAATCGTGCAGCACACCCGTGAGCCTAAGCGCGGAGGTCCGAACGGACACGACGATATCCAGGCCGCGCTGGCCGCGAATGTCTTGAGTATCGTTTTTCGGTTCTAGCTCGCCGAGGGCTCGTGGCACCAGGGTCTGTTGCGACATTATCGGCATGTCATCACGACGTTGCACTCCGATGACCACTCGGCAAGATGTGTTGCATCACCAAGCTTAGAAGTCGGCTCTATACTGGAATCGCCCAAAGGTGGGAGAAAATCCATCAGTGTTTCGCCCTAGGGGCGGCCTACAATAGAGGGTTGGAAAAGCATCTTGCTGGGAGCATGCGGAATAGGGGCGGCCTTGTCGCCGCTGGCTTAGTTACGATTCTGTTTCTGGTCTCGTGCCGGAAGCCGGTTGCGAAGGTCGTAGTTCCGGAGGTGTTCCGCGTCAAGTTCGAGACCTCGCAAGGCGACTTTGTAGTGGAAGTCGCGCGCGCCTGGGCGCCGCATGGCGTGGATCGTTTTCACGAATTGGTACGCAAGCGGTATTTCGATGAAGGCCGCTTCTTCCGCGTCGTGCCGGGATTCATTACGCAGTTCGGCGTGCATCGCGACTTCAACGTTCACGCTACCTGGCGGCAGTTGTTCATACCGGACGATCCGCCGAAGGAAAAGAATGTGCGCGGGACGTTGGCGTTCGCGATGTCGGGACCGGCGACGCGCGCCACTGAGATCTTCATCAATCTCGCGGATAACCCGATGCTGGATGAGCAGGGGTTCGTGCCGTTCGCGAAGATCGTCGAAGGCATCGACGTGGTGGACAAATTCTACTGGGGTTACGGCGAGATGCGTCCCAAGGGCAAGAACATTGACCCGGGCCGGGTTGAGGAAGAAACGAACGAGTACTTAGTGCAACGCTTCCCCAAGCTGGACTACATCAAGCGCACTGAGTTTGTACAGTAGCCACGAATTACGGCGCGATCCGGTCGGCCAGGGTATCGTTGTGAAACACGGCGTGATCGCGCAGTTGAAACCAGGGGCCGCTGCCCTTCATAGTTTGCGTACGGCTATTTGCTTCATTGGTCGCAAATTCTTGCCAGGAGTTGTAGCGAGCAATCGAAAGATATTGCCAGGGTCCTCCTTCCAGGTGCTGCAGCACTACATTACCGGCGGAAGTGTCGCCCTTGTCGGGCGGCGCCAGAAGAAGTTTCTCGAGCGGATCGCGATGTGCGGGAGCAGCTCGATAGACCGAGACCACATAAACCGAGCCCGCCGTGCGCGCCGCTTGGTCGACACCAGTGGACCGTGCGAAGTCCGCCCAAGAGGGGCCGCTGACAAAGGTATCGTTATGATAGGCGCCCAAGTCGCGGGCTGCTTGAGGTGGCGGTGGAGCGTTGGGTTCGACGGTGGCTTTGGTCCCGAGATGCTCAATCACGACGTAGTCCCAATCTTCTCCCTCCTGGTGCCGGAGCACGAGGTAATGGCCCTTCATCGGAGCGTTGGCGCTTTGGGTCTTGAGGAAGTCAGCCTCCTCCGCGGCCTTGCCAAGAGCGGCCTTGGCAAACAGGACGTGGTACACGTCGGTGCGGGCCGGCGATGGCGCGCGTGGATTGGTCTGCGCCGCAGCAATTTGCGATGCGCAGACTGAAACGAACAGCAAGGTGCAGGCGGTCTTGATCAAGTTCACTCCTGGTGTCATATTAGTCCCACGCGGCATGTGAAGCAAGCTGCGGGCCTTACAAAGATAGAATGTAGGGGAATGAAGATTGTTATCGACACGGCAGCGGGCACTCTTACGCAGGCTGCCGGCGGCTCGGAAACCAGCGTTGGCCTTTTTACCAAGGCCGCGTTCGAAACTTTGTCGCGCGAGTGGGTGCGCATCGGTTGGAGCCTGAAGTATTATCACAACTTCAGTTGGTTCGGGCTTCCAATTCTGCAATTGCCTGAGGATCTGCTGCGCCTTCAGGAGGTGATTTACCAGCTTCGCCCCGCCGTGATCGTGGAGACTGGCGTGTTCCGCGGCGGCTCCCTGCTGTTTCATGCAACGCTCTGCCAGGCACTCGGGCAAGGGCGCGTGATCGGCATCGATCGTGAGATCGCCGCGGCCGACCGCGAAGCCATCAATCGGCATTTGCTCGGTTCCCGGATTACGCTGCTCGAGGGCGATTCTACCGATCCGCGCGTAGTGGCCCACGTAAGGCAGCTCGCCGGCACCGCGGGACCAGTGCTGGTAATACTTGATTCCTGCCATTCTAAAGAGCATGTGGCGCGCGAGCTGGAGTGTTACTCACCGTTGGTGACAAAGGGCTCGTTCATGATTGCCACGGATGGAATCATGCGCGATCTGGTGGATGTTCCCGGCGGCCTGCCGGCGTGGAAATCCGACAATCCTTTCGAAGCTGCAACCCAGTTCGCCGCGCGGCATCCTGAATTCAGGCAGGAGCAGCCGCCATGGCTATTCCACGACGGCGAATTGACTGAAAATGTCACGTATTGGCCAGGAGCCTGGCTGAAAAGGTTGCGCTAGCACAATGACCAGCCAGGAAGCACAACAACGAATCGGTGAACTTGGGCCGTGGTTCTACGAGTTTGATCTCGGCAGATATGGACGCACAACTTCGGAGCTTCCTTCCGAGGTGTTGCCCATTCATCAGACGCGGCTCGCGATGGTGGAGCGTTTAGTGGACGAACATTTTCACGGCCGCCTGGACCAGGTCCGCTGCCTGGATATCGGATGCCACGAAGGATACTATTCGGTCGCGATGGCGCGCAAGGGATTGCGGGAGGTGCACGGAATCGATGTGCGGACGTCGAGCTTGGAGAAGGCGCGGTTTGTAGCAGACGCTCTCAATCTGCGAAACATCTTCTACGAGGAGCGCAATTGCGAGGAATTGGGTTCCGATGTCGGGCCGTACGATCTGTGTCTTTTTCTCGGCGTCTTGTACCACTTGGAAAATCCGATGCTGTGTTTGCGCAACATCAGCCGGATGACGCGGGAACTCTGCATCGTGGAAACGCAGGTGGTGGATGAAGTGGAAGGCTACGCGGAATGGGGCGCGCGCGAGTGGACTCGGCCGTATCATGGTGTCCTTGCGTTGATCGACGAATCCGGCGAGTTTTACAACCAGAATGCTGAGACCGGAGCGTCGCCGGTGGCGGCTTGCCCTTCTCCAAAGGCGCTCCACTTCATGTTGCGTCAGGCGGGCTTTCGGCGCACGGAAATTATCGAACCGCCTCACGACGCTTATGAGCAGCACCGTCGTGGTAAGCGCGTTGTCTGCGCCGCATACAAATGAAGCCGCTGGCAATCGCGGCGCTGGCTTATTTGTTATGCCTTCAGTTCGCATTCCCTGGCTACATTCATCCATTAACGCCGCACCACAATGATTTGTATTTTCCTCCTGGCCTTAGTTTTGATGGGCACTCGTTGCTGGAGAAACTGGCCTGGCCTCGGCCACTCGGTTTCATCGCGTTTCAAATGTTGGGCAAGCTGGGTTTGCACGGCTATCTATTCGTGGTCGGGTGCATCGCGCTGGCAAATGCCGTTTTGACGATGGCGCTTGCCGGCCGGATACTGGGACGTCCTGTTTATTGGGTCGCGGCATTGGTGTATTGCGTGCTGTTATTCGCGCATCCGGACTTTTACGTCGACTATCTGCACGATGGCTTCGCGACCCTCGGCCTGTTTTATTTGCTTTTGGCTTTGCATGCCTGGCGCAAGTACCTGGATACAAACCGGAGGCGTTACGTAGTCGCATGCGGAATACTGATGCTGTTGCTGGCGTTCACCAAAGAGACGTACTTCGTTTCCGCACTTTGTCTCTGGCTTCTGGAAGCCGCTTCGCACACGGGCATACAGCGCACAGTTGCGAGCGTCTTGTTCGCGATGTCGGCTGGCGTCTTTGCCATCGCGGCCGTGGCTGGAGCGTACTCGTTGAAGAATGTGATCCGGTTGCAGACGGGCGCGGCGGAGCCATACCATGTCAGCCTTGCGCCTCAGGCGCTGCTCGAAGGCGGCTGGTTTTACGTTTCGCATCTTTTTCCGATAGTCGCCTTGGCCGCTCTTGCCTGTGCATTTGCGGTGATGCGCGAGCATCGTTTGGAGGCTGCCGGGCTGTTTGGGGCTGGAGTGCTGGCAGTGCTTCCTCACGCCCTGCTGCCAAATCACACCGACAGCATGTATGCCTGGACGGGAGCTACACTCGCCTTTGCACCGATCCTGTTTATTCCGCGGTTTTCACGCAGCGCGGCCAGATCTCTGCAGATGGCCTCGGCGGCGCTCCTGGTTGGCGCTTTTGTGTGGACGAACCACGCCCGATACCAGGCGCACCGCTGGACCATCGACCAGGAGAAGATCAATCGGAACATAATTGCCGCCTACCCGGCTTTGAAAAGCTCCGCGGGCGCTGCCAGGAACATACTGGTCACCGGACTCAGCATGCCGTTTCATCCGTTCTATACGGCTAACTATGTCCGCGAAGAGTTCGGCTGGGAGCGAAGCTGGACCGTGATCGTTCCGCGCGGTCAGGCCGCCAAGTTTGAGGTGCCGGTTCAATTGGCGAAAGCAGAGACCGTCAATCCGGCTGATTACGACTACGCTTTTGGATTCGACGATGAAGGCAGGCTGATTTCTCAGTGGACGCATGCCCAGCTTCAACAGGCGGCAAGCGGCGAGGAGCGCGACCGGGTGCTGTTTCCAACACTCAAAGGTGTCTTTGACGACAAGGGCAAATGGTCGGGCGAGTGGCTGCCCCTGCTTCGCGCCGGCCAAATTTATTGGCAGTGGGGACAAGCGGATTCCGCCAGCATCTGCTTGCACCGTTCAGCTGAGCTGGATGGGTTCCATAATTCGTACCCGTTCTTTTTTTTAGGCCAGGTCAGCGAGGAGCAGGGTAAATCAAACGAGGCCGCGGATTACTACGCCAAGGCGGTGGCGCTGGATGGCAGTCCGCCGAACCCCGCTTTCCGCGAAGCGCTCGGGCGCATGCAAGCGGTTAATTCTCGCCGTTGACGGCGGCACTCCGCGCACGCTTTTCGCGCAGGACGGCGTGATAGCTCTCCACCAATTTCTTGGTGAGAACAGCCGTATCGCGCGTGGCAACAACCCGCTCGCGAGCTCGACACGCTAGCGCATGGGCTCGTTCGGTATCGTGGAACAGTTCGACGATTTTGGCGGCGAATTCGGACGGCTCATCGGCGAGCGAGCAGATGTCGCCGTCTGTGTCGGTGAGTCCTTCCGCTCCGAGGCGCGTGGACACGACCGGGATTCCAGCCGAGAACGCTTCTAAGAGCTTTACGCGCATGCCCGAACCGCTGAGAATCGGGCAGACAAAAACAGCGTAGCGGGAAAGCGGCTCGCGGACATCGTCGACAAATCCGCGAAGTTCCAGGCCCGGCAGATCGGGAAGGGAATGGCGCGGAGGCGGTTCTGCGCCGACGATGATCAAGCGTGCTTCCGGGCAGCGCTTCAGCACGCCAGGCATTACGTACCTTGCGAACCAGTTCAGCGCTGCTTGATTGGGGAGGTGACGGAAGCTTCCGAGGAAGAGCATCGTATTTGGTTCGCGCCCTTCCAGGCGGAATTGGTAGCGCGACGTGGCAATGCCAGCACGGTTGTCGTCCAGTTTGCCGCGTAATCCAGGAAGAAACGATAACAGGTAATCGCGGTTTTCGGGACTGCAGATTTGAACCCGGTCGAACTTCGGGAGGACGCCAAGCTCGTAGCGCAAAGCCCGCAGATATTCGAACGCTGCCTTCGGTTTTCTCAGGAAACTGCCGGCGCCTGAAAGACCGCGGCCGATAGACTGAAAATAGACATCGTGCTCGAAGAGCGTGCAGGCAATCCGCCGGTAATCGGCGAAGTATTGAGCGAGCGTGGTGTATTCAAGCTGCACGACGTCAATGCTTTGTAAGTAGGTCTCACGGTGAATCAACCATTCCAGATCGGGATTCCAAAATTCCCGGACGGCATAAGGGACAATCGAACCGAACTCCTTGGGATGCCCCTCCATTCGTACTATGTACGCCGCCGACGCGGCTGTTTGCTCGAATTCTCGATGCTGCGCGCGCTCTCGCGGATAATCGAGCAGGACGATCAGGTGCAAAGAGCAGAGGCGCGCGAGCTCAACAGCGGTCTGGTACATGAAGACGCCGCCGCCGTGAACGGGCGGGCAGATCGGGTAGGGAGATACGAACAGAACGTTCAGCTTTTCGGGATACTCAGGAGTTGAAAGAAAACGGTCGCGGAAATAGCCGCCCATCGGCCTGCGGAACGCCTCGGTGTCGCTGATGGCGGCTAACGCTAGGGCGCGCGCGCGGGAGCGCAGAGCGGACGGGAGTTGAAGGAAAGCCCGGCAAAGCCCGGTGAAGTTGGCTCGCTCAGGCGAATCGCCAAAGAGGACGCTCAGAAGCGAGCCGGCGAAGGTGAAGAAGAAGTGCGCGGCCAGCCGGGGCCATTCGTGAATGTTTTTCCAGCAAAACAAGAGGAAGTTCTTTTTTAAAACGCGGTCGATGGCTGATTGCGAAAAGTGTTTGCCGATCGTGCCGCGATGCTCGTGATAGACCACGCTGCGCGGCTGATAGAGCACTTTCCATCCGCGCTTCCAGGCTTGATAGCCCAGGTCAGTGTCTTCGAGATAGAAAGGGCGAAGAATCTCGTCGAATCCGCCGAGCTCGAGGAATTTGTGGCGATCGAAGGCGCAGGAACCGCCGCCGCCATAGAAGCAGGGAAAGGGAACTTGGATGCTCGCATCTTCACGATGGCGCACGCGCAGGCCGCCGTTTTCCCACCATCCCTGGGTAAGACCGGTTTCCTCGCGAATCTTTTTGGGATCGCTGAAGAAGATTTGGCAGGAGACGGCGAAGACTTTGTCGTCCGTGAAAGCGTCGAGAAGCGGCGCGAGGAAATCGGAGTGAACTCGCATGTCGCTATTGAGAAGCACGACGATGTCGTTCTTGGCTGCGCGAAAGCCGGCGTTGGAGCCACCTCCGAACCCGAGGTTGTGCGCGAGCGCGAGCAATCGGACGGAGGGGAAATGATCGCGCACGAACTGCGCGCTGCCATCCGAGGAGCCGTTGTCGACAACGATGATCTCGTTTGCCGGATTCCCCGCGAGTGCTTCGATGACGGAGGGCAAGTATTTTTCCAGAAGGTCGCGTCCGTTCCAATTCGGGATCACTACGCTGGCAGCAGTGTTGCATGGGCGGCGTGGCGGCGTTAGTCGGTTCTTGTGCAAGGTGGTGGCCAGATCGGTCGCAGCAATCGCCACAGCGGCCAGGATGAGCAAGATGGGAGATAGCAGAAGAACTGGAACTGATTTGACGAGGCGCCAAAGAATGACTAGAAACGTTTTCACCGGGTCGTGATTTTAAGGCTGCTTGGGAATGGGACCCAGTCCGAGCTTGCGGCCTAACTGGACCCAGCGCGACGCGCGCATGAGATTGAGCTCTGTCTCTAACGCCTGGCGTTGAGCTTCGAGGCGCTGTGCCCAATGCGTCCGCTCCTCTACCGTGGATTCCGCAGTTTCCAGCAGGCGAACGCACTCGAGCAGTTCGTTGCTTTTGGCGTCCAAAGCTTGGCTGACGCGCGTGGCCCACTCGGCCTGTACTCGACCCTCCTCTTCCAGTTGGACCACTCTTGTCTCGTATGCGGCGGTTAGCGCTTCTGCTTCGTTCTGGAGATCGGCGATGCGTTTCCCCGCGGTTTCCAGGCGGGCGTTTAGTTGAGCGGCCCAGAGGTTGCGTTCCTCCAACTCCTCCTTTTGCCGGCGAAACATCTCGATCAGGCCATCGCGCTCGATCTGCGTCTCGGCCAGCCATTCCTTTGTACGGGCGAGCTCCTGTTCGAGGAGACCGATGTGACGCTCACGCTCGCGAAGAAGGTTTGCGGCGCGAGGAACGTAGACGAACGAACGAGCGTGAGGGATCAGCTGAGACGAGCAGAGGCAGATGAGGAAGTGGGCATCTTCTACGTTGTCATGCGTGGCCGCAATACGCGCATCCGCGATTTCGCCGCCTTCAATAAGATGAAATGCGAACGACTCCGTCCGGTTTTGGAGCAGCAAGCGGACGTGGGAAAAGACACGCCGCAATTCGGTTGTGAGCTCTTCGGCTTCGAACTCGTGCTCATGATAGGGGTTTGGGCCGGTCTTGGCGCGAGACTCCGCATAGTAGCGCTTGTTGGGCGACGAGACGATCAACAGACCTTGGTGGCGGAGAACTCGGGCGCACTCGTCCAGGAAGGCGCGGTAATCGGCCAGGTGCTCGATCACTTCGAATGCGACTATGGCGTCGAATGCATTCGGAGGGAAGGGCATTGCGGTACAGCTCGACACGCAGAACTGCAGTGTGGCGGCGGAGTAGCGCTCGCGGGCGAACGCGACCGCAGCGGGGGCGAGATCGAGACCCGTTACGAAGTTAGCTGAACGGGATAGCTCGGCGGAGCCATAGCCGGTCCCGCAGCCCGCATCAAGCACCTGCTTGCCTTCAACGTAGCGGCGAGCGAATACATAGCGGGCTAGGTGCTCATTCCAGAGGTCATCGTTCACGTGGCCCGGGATTACACGCTCTCCGGTGAACTCAACCAACTTTTGACTCCATGCGGGATAGGGCAGCTTGTGGAACACCGAGAGGCCGGTTCAACTCCACCCGGCAAGGGACATGAACGTAACCGTATACTTGGCCGGCGGCAGGGCTCATCTGCAAGACGATTGCGTTATCGATCCAGTCGCAGACACGGTTTGAATCGAGTGTTCCATCCGCGATGGCCGGCGAGAATGAGAAGGAGGAAGGATAGAATTCCGGAAGCTGGAGGTGGAAATCGAGCGTGTACACGTCGCCGCTGCGCATTGGCGGGCATACGAAGCCCTCCCGGGCGGTGTTGGTGCCCGCGAAGTCCAGACCCATGTGATTTCTCATGAGGAAGCCGACAATCGGCGAATTGATGTTGTCGTGAGAGCGGACGCTAATCCGCACAATGACTGACGAAAACGGTTCCAGCAGATGAACAGGTTGCCCGGTACTATCGATGAGGGCGATCCCGATAATCTCAGCGCGGCCGTCGCCGAAGCGGTGATCAATGTTCGGGATGTTGGCGACCGTTTCGGGAGGCTTAAGATCAGCGGCCAGCTCTGCGTGGCCGCTAGGGTGATGAACGTTGAGATAAGCGTTGTCTTTCCGCACCATCGCCGCCATGTACCTGTTCACAACGTCTTCGGTCGCACCGATCTCCCGGACTTGGCCGGCCTCCAACCACATTGCGCGATCTCCGATCAGCTGAACGTCCGGAATCGAGTGTGACACAAATACGATTGTTACTCCGTTTGCGCGCAGCTCGTGCACCTTGCGCATGCAGCGCTGGCGAAAACAAATGTCACCGACAGAGAGAGCCTCGTCGACAAGCAGGATTTCAGGCTTCACGTGGATCGCGACAGCAAAGGCCAAGCGGACGGCCATCCCGGTTGAATACGTCTTTACGGGCTGATCAATGTATTCGTCGATTTCGGCGAACTCTTCTATTTGGCGGAATGTTCTATCGATTTCTGGACGAGAGAGCCCGAGGATCGCGGCGTTCAAATAGACATTGTCGCGGCCGGTGAACTCCGGATTGAATCCACTGCCGAGCTCGAGTAAAGCGGCCACATGTCCACGCACGACCGCATACCCCTGCGTGGGCCGAAGGATACCCGCAATGATTTGCAGAAGCGTGCTTTTGCCCGAGCCATTCTCTCCGACGATACAAAACGTCTCGCCGGGGAAGACGTTGAATGTTACATCGCGCAGAGCTGCAAAGTCACGATGGCAGCGGATG
>Ga0335077_10012608_pt1 | contig 10574 bp, 11 predicted proteins | sample Lox_Sample_31_FD_207151 | JGI IMG/M metagenome (GOLD analysis project Ga0335077, IMG submission 207151) | Soil microbial communities from Loxahatchee National Wildlife Refuge, Florida, United States - Lox_Sample_3.1 | ecosystem: Environmental > Terrestrial > Soil > Wetlands | place: USA...
GTCCGGTCGTCTCGGCGAGACGACCCTACCTGGATTTGGCCGTCTTCGCGGAGGGTGAAATGGGTAGGAGCGAGGAAATGCGGGTTTTTGACAGAATCAACAGAATGGTCGGAATGACTTTTGTTCGGTGGATTCTGTAAATTCTGTCGAGAAATCTTCGGCTTCGGCGCGGGCCGGCGATAGAGGAGTTTGTGAGACTTTTTCGGCACGCCCGGATCAATTGATCAGATCAGCGATCCAGATCAAGGGAATTTCCACGACACGCCGGGACCAACTCCGAACGCTTTCGCGAGCGGGTTGATCACATAAGCCGATCAGATCAAGCGTGTTAACCGCCAAGACGCGGAGGACGCCAAACAGGTTGAACCACAGGGAAACGAAGGAGCGAAGATTTCTTTTTCCCTTCCTTGGTTGCCGGCTCGATGATTCAAAATCAGCGCCGGGAATGGGATTGTGAATAAGTTTAATGGTTTTTTTCTTGTAGGGGAGCGGGATTGGGAGTGTATTTGATACAGTTCAAAAGTTCAACTTATCAGAGACAACTATGAAAACAGAGACAACTATGAAAACCAACCTGTTCTACAAATTCAGCGTCTTGAACATCCTCGCAGCGGCCTTGTTTGTTGCCAGCCCGGTTCGGGCGCAAATCTTAGGCATCGATGCCGCCAATTCGTTTTCGACCAACGTTTTTTATGATAGCATGTCCTTTAACGCTCTGCTCCAGCCGGGTGCTAATTATGTTACTTCTGCCAACCCGTGGAATGGCTCGGCCATGGGCATAAATAATGTGACGGATCCCACGACGGGTGATTTTGCCAATGCCAGCCTCAACGCCGCAGGCGGTGGCTTTGTCTATTCGGTGGCCCTGAACAATGTCACCTTAACCCAGACCCCCACCGACACGGGGTACGCCGAGTCGATCTATTTATTCCAGGTCGCGTATTCGCTCGGTGGCAGCGGGCTGCCTTCGCAGGCGACGCTGTATCCGAATTTACAGGTGAGCGGCATCGTCCAGAACACCGGTGCCAGTTTTGCCTCCTTGACTGGCTTTATTGACTATTATGATGTCGATGTTACGGGAGTGTATACTCTATTGGACACCGTCAGTTACAACTTCTATGACAGTAATCCCGGCCCCTTCAACAATGTTTTGGTGAGCAGCAGCTTTATCAATGGCATCACACCGGTATTGCCCGCCAATAGCACGTTGGTGCTATTAGGCTATTTTGATTTCAAGGTTGACCCGGCCTCTTTGTCCGTGGAAACCGTCCCGGAAGCTTCGAGCAGCCTGCTGCTGGGGCTGGCGGGCTTGTGCGGCATTTTGTGGCGGCGTTGGGCAGTGAAATAGACCGCGCTTTCTGCAAGTTCACGTCCACGGTCGCGTGAGAATTTCCGCGACACGCCGGGATCAACTCCGAACGCTTTCGCGAGCGGGTTGATCACATAAGCCGATCAGATCAAGTAATTTCGGCCACAGATGCACACAGATTTTCACAGATGTTTTTATCTGCGTTTCATTTGTGTTCATCTGTGGCTTGGAACCCTGGCCCGGAGCGGTTAATTTCAGGTTGCCTTTTTCGAGGGGATGGAAATCATCGGGAGGAACCAGCTTCAGGTCCAAATCCGGATAAACTTATGGAAGCGACACCTTACCGGCCTTCGACGCTAAGAATTGCGCTCACGTGGGCGGTCATGGTGGCGTTCAGCGTATGTGTTGTGGTCGCCGCGTTCTGGTGGACTCGCCACCATTTGGCGGCGGGAGAGTCAGCGGCAGCGCCCGGAGGCGGAGTCGCATTTTCCGCCGGCTCGCTGAGACTCGGAGGATTTTTTCTGGGGTCGGGTCTGCTGTTTTATCTGGTGGCGATAGTCACCGGCTGTTTCAGCTTCAGTTTCAAGCGCCCCGTCTGGAAGGCGGCGAAGGTAAAATTATATTTCGCGAACATTGTTTTGATTGTGCTGCTGGGACTGGGGCTGGGTTTCCTGTGCGCGGCGTTCGGGGGACCGGTGCTGTTGCGGCTGGGTCTGGATGTCCAAACCGCGCGGCTGTTGCCGGTGATGTTCATGATTGTGGTGGTGCAGATGGTGTTGTTGTGGGTGTTACTCTGGTCGCCGCTGGAAAAACGAATCATCCGAAAACGGCTCAGGACCGCGGGCGTTTCCCGGGCGGAAGTGCATTCGGCGATGCTGGTGGGGTTGTCGAACCCGGGGAGCGGTTTTGCCAAACGGTTCGGCATGATTGAGGAGGACCTGGGCGGTTTATGGCTCACGCCGGAGCTGTTGATTTATCGGGGCGACGGCGAGCAATTTGGCATCACGCGGGGACAACTGGTGCAAATGGAGCGCCGGGCGGACCATCGCAGCACCTCGGTGCTCGGCGGCATTGCGCATGTCATCCTGCACGTCAGTTTGCCGGACGGCAGCGTCCGTCCCATCCGCCTGCATACGGAAGGGCATTGGACGATGGGACGGAAGCGCGCGGCGATGGAGGCATTGGCCGGGGCGATTGCCAAATGGCACGCCCAGAGGCAGTTTGCGTACATCGCCAAACCACTCAAGATACCAAAGTTTTAACCGCCAAGGCGCGGAGAACGCAGGGGTTTAGCCACAGATTCACACAGATTTTCACAGATGTTTTTTAACCGCAGAGAACGCAGAGAACACAAAGGCGGGCGCGGGACAAAGGTCGGGAGTCGAGGGTCGAGGGCAAAGCTGTGTCGTTAACAAGTATTTTGCTTGCTTATTATTTGGGTTTGGGTTAGTTATAGCCGTCAAGGATTGATGGCAAACGAATTGTCATCAAAAAACGAAAGGCAAACTATGCATCCCATGTTAATCCCGCTGGTTTTTGCCAGCAGCCTTGCGGTTGCCGAGAGCGGAGCCGTTTTCCTGGTCATCATTTCCGTTCTGGCTCTGTTGCGGAGTCGTAGCAAAGCCTAGGCGCGTTGCGCCGGCGATTGGGGAGGTTGGAAGTCTTTGAGGACAGGCGCCAGCGCCGACTTTGGCGCTGATGTTGGGGGTTTTGTGTGTCCCAATAATGGCGCTTTACAAAATTTCAACCGCCAGGGCGCGGAGAACGCCAAGGTTTCAGCCACAGATGAACACAGATTTTCACAGATGTTTTTTGTGTTTCATCCGCGTATAGCGGCGTGGCCGCCACGCGGCTTTACGCGGTGTCCATCTGTGGCTTGGAAATTCTTCTTTGCGCCCCTGGCGCCTTGGCGGTTTCGTCTTACGGCGCTTGTTCGAGCAGCCGGGCGACTTCAGCCGGGCGCGAGCGCTCGACGGTGTGCCCGCCTTCCATGACAGGCGTGGTCCGGTCCAGGCATCTTGCCAGATATCGCTGGATTTGATATTTTCCCGGGCATGAAATCAGAGTGCTCCCCAAAATCACCGGGCGGTCTGTTGGTTCAACTTCTTTGCTGTCTTATAATGGGAGGTTTGCTGACCGGCTGCGCATTCAGCCGGACGCCCGTCAAAGTAGGTTTTACTCCCCGCGTGGATCAGCCATTAGCGGCAGCCCGGAAGGCTGCCTTGGAAGTCGGCCCGGTGAAGGATTCGCGGCTGGTTCTGGATCAATATGTTTTAATCCAAAAAGCAAATGCCTATGGAACGACTTCGGGCGCGTATGTCACGGAAAAGCCGGTGGCCGAAATTTTTCGCGATGGCCTGACAGCGGCACTGCAACAAAACGGGTTTGAGACGGCGAATACAAATCGTTATGTACTGCGAAGTGACCTCCAGAATTTCGGCCTGGGCGCCATTCAAAATGTTTTTTCCCCGGCAACGATCAAATCGTGGCTCACCGTTCGCTTTGAGTTGGTGGACCAGACAACCTTGCAGCCGGTCTGGCACGAAACTTATGAAGGACAGGACACGACCCAGGCTTCATGGGAAACCGGAGAATTCATCGCGCAGGAATTTTCCAAGGTGGCCGATGTGGTCGTCAGCCAATTGATTTCCGACCGATCGTTTCGTGCCTTTTTTGAATGATGAGGGTGGAAACCCGGGCGTTGACGGGCTGCGTCATGGCGCTTGTTCGAGCAGCCGGGCGACTTCAGCCGGGCGCGAGCGCTCGACGGTGTGCCCGCCTTCCATGATGAGTGTGGTCCAGCCGCGCGCCTGGGCGCGTTCGTAAAACGAATAAAAATCGTCCTGCTCCGGCGCTTGGCCCTTCTCCACGGTGAGGATGTAGGTGGCGGGCAGTTTTCCGGCGATGGCCTGGTTGGTCAGGGTGATGGGTTCGCCGAAGGTCCGGGCCGATTGCGGCACGTCGTGCGGCGGCGGAGGGTTTCCTTTAATCCAGAACGGAATGACGAAACCGTCCTGGACGGGGAATTTATGGCCGGGCGGCAACATGGTGTCAACGCTTTCGCCGTTGGTGGGCAAGAGGGCGTCAATGTAAACGACGTGTTTGATGCGGCCGGGGATGCGGTCGGCCACGCCGGTAATGACCATCCCGCCGTAACTGTGGCCGACCAGGACGACGTCGTGCAAATTTTCCCAGAGGATGACGTTGACGATGTCCTGAATGTGCGTGTCGAGATCAATGTTTGTGCTGGCGAGATTGGAATGTTCGCCGAGGCCGGTGAGCGTCGGGCGATAGACGGTGTTGCCGTCGGCAGTGAGCAAGTCAGCCACGCGTTTCCAGTCCCAACCGCCGCCCCACGCGCCATGCACAATTACGTAGGTGTTTTTCTGGCCGCCGACGGCGAATGATCGCGACGCAGAGGGAGAATTTGTTTTGCAGCCGACGATGCCGGTGAGGCAGGCCAGGGCCAGGGCCAGGGCCAGGCGGCAAAATAATTTGGTTGTCATGGATAAAACATCGAACATTCAACATTCAACGTTCAGCATCGAATGAAATCCAACCACGAAGGCACCAAGGCACAAAATTTTCTAACCGCCCAGGCGCGCAGAACGCCAAGGTTTTAAGCTCCTCCATTCAGGACTCGGCGCCACGGCACCATGGCGCCATGGCGGTTTACTTAATGGTGATGCCAGCCGCCGCCGCCATGCCAACCGCCGTGCCAGCCGCCGCGATAACCGCCCCAGCCACCGCCCCAGCCAAAGGAAACGGACACCGCCGGATAGGGCCAGTAGTAAGCCGGATAATAGCCGTAGTACGGACCTTGGGAGTAAAACCAGTTGTCATAGTAGTAGGTTTGCGTGTCGGGAATGACATAAACCGACGAGGACGGAACGGTTTGAACATAAGTCACCGTGGGCGCCGGCGTAGGGGTCGGAACCTGGGTATTGTAAGCGCTTGAATCAACCGACTGCGAGGTGGTGGCGGTTGACGTGGTCTGCGCCGCTTGCGTGCGCTGGTTCAGCATGGCGTTGATGACGGCGTCGGAAACGCCTTGCTGCCGCAGATAAATGATTTGGGCGGCGTCCAATCCGTAGTTGTTCCCCGAATTCCGGATGTAGGCGATAATGGTGCTGTCGCCGACTTTCGCCTGCGAAAGCTGCAAGACCTCGGGCACGCCGTAGGACAACTGCGGCGCGGCCTGGCTGGCGGCGGCCGGTTGGGCAGTGGTGGTGGTGGTGGTGGAAGTCGGGGAATTCTGCGCCAGAGCGTTGCCCGCCACCAAGGCCAGCACGGTGAGGGCGACGACGGTCAGGCGCGGCTTTTGAAAGATTCGAGTTTTCATAAAATCAACACCTAAAGGTTCAACACTGGAAAATGGCGCTAGTTGCTCCGGCTGTCAAATGCAACTGGTTTAATCAAAAACCGCCAAGAGGCAGAGAACGCCAAGGTTTCAGCCACAGATTCACACAAATGTTCACTGATGTTTCTATCTGCGTTTCATCGGAGTCCGTCTGTGGCCGGGAATTCTTCCTTGCACCTTGGCGTCGTGGCGGTTTCCCAAATCAGGCTTTTTCCAGTTTGCGGAAGGCGCGCTCGCGCCGTTTAGTTTCGGCGGACAATAATTCTTCCGCCGACCAGCCATTGTGTTGTGCCTGTTCCGCCAGTTCGAAAAGTTGTTTAGCCAAAGCGGCTTTGGTCGTTTTCTTCCGGCAGGGACGCGCCTTGCCCCGAAAGCTTTCGGGGTGAACTGCGCGTCCGGCTGCGCGGCAGTGCAGCCCCACCACAGGATGGCCGTCGGCAAAGACCTTGCGCGCTTTTTTGACGAGTTTTTCGGCGCGCGATAGCGCGGGCAGATGTTTCGGAATGCCGTCGAACGCTGAGGCGCGTTCGTGCCGCGTGCCTTTTTTCTCCGCGTGCTTGATTTTTTCCCAGTTCGCCCAGACTTCGTCCACGCCTTTGACCTTGGTCTGGCCGAAGACATGCGGATGGCGGCGCACCAATTTTTCCACAATCAACCGGCAAACCTTTTCAAAATCGAACGCGCCGCGTTCGCGCGCCATTTGACAATGAAAGACGACCTGCAACAGCAGATCGCCGAGTTCCTCGGCCATCTCGTGGTCGTCCTCGGCTTCGATGGCGTCAATCAATTCATAGACCTCTTCGATGGCGTGGCGGCGCAGGGTCAGGTGGCTTTGCTGCCGGTCCCACGGGCAGCCCGTCGGCGAGCGCAGCCGGGCCATGACCTTGAGCAATTCTTCGATGGCTGGTTTTCGTTTCACAAAAGTTTTAGCCACAGATGAACACGGATGAAACACAGATTTTTATCCGCAGATCGCACAGATTTTCGCAGATTTCGGTTCCAATTTTCAATCTGTGCCATCTGTAGATGCTTTTATCTGCGTTTAATCTGTGTTTCATCTGTGGCTTAAAGAATCACAAGATCATCCCGGTGCACGAGTTCCTCCTTCGGCAGTTGGCGGGCGCGGACGGCGGCGGAATCGAACCGCGCAATGCCGCGCGCAAATTCCGTCCCGTTCAAATCGCAAATCCGCACCACGTCGCCGGCGGCAAAATCGCCTGCGCAGCGCGCGACGCCCGGCGGCAGCAAACTCCTGCCCTTCTCGCGCACGGCCAGTTTCGCGCCGTCATCCACGAACAACGCGCCCTGGGGATGATGGAAAAACGCAATCCAGCGTTTGCGGCCCTGAAGCCTTTTGGCCGGCGCCACGAACAACGTGCCTTCGTTCTCGCCGGCGAGAATCTGCGCCAGCACGTTTTTCTTCCGGCCGGACGCGATGACCAGCGGGATGCCGGAGCGCACGACAATTTTCGCGGCTTCAATCTTCGATTTCATGCCGCCCACGGCGATTTCGCTGTCGGTGCCGCGCGCGAGTTTTTCCAATGCGGAGTCAATTTTTTCGATGACGGAAATAGTTTTCGGATTGGCCTTGCCGAAATTTTCAATGACGCCGTCCACGGTGGTGAGAATCACGAGCAAATCGGCGGGCAACAGCGATGCGACCAGCGCGGACAGCGTGTCGTTGTCACCGAACTTGATTTCGGTGAACGAGATGGCGTCGTTTTCATTGATGATGGGCACGACGCCGCGACCAAGCAGCGTGACGAGGGTGTTGCGCGCGTTGAGATGGCGCTCGTGATGTTCGAGGTCCTCGTGCGTGAGCAGCACCTGCGCCACCTGCAAGCCGTGTCGCGCGAACAGTTCCGCGTAGGTGGCCATGAGCCGGGACTGGCCGACGGCGGCGCAGGCCTGAAGTTCGGCCAGGTCGGTCGGGCGCTTTTCCAGGCCGAGGGCGCCCATGCCCGCGCCAACCGCGCCGGAGGTGACGACCACGATCTCCCGGCCGGCCCGGCGTTGCCCGGCGATTTGCGCCACGAGTTGCTCCAACTGCGCCGGGTCGGGCTGCTTGCGGCTGTCCGTGAGCATGCCCGTGCCGAATTTCACGACGACGCGGGCGGCGGATTTGAGCGGTTTACGATGCACGCACCGAAGTTAAAGAACAATTTGCGCGCGGAAAATGTTAAAATAGAGGATAATCTCCGCGGGCGCGCGCTGCCACCACTTGCGACGATTCCTTACCGCGCACTGTGTCCGGGCAGGCCAACCAGCGAGTCGAAAAAACCGCCGCCGCGCAGGGCGACCAGGACGGCCAGCCCGGCGAGGTCAGCCTGCGACTTCACATTTTTGATGACCAGATTTTCGATGCCGATATTCTGGGTGCGATTCCGGCGCTGGTTTTCAAGGTCAATGAACCTGACCCGGCCGATGGAGATGTCCAACACGTCAATGGGCGGAAACTGTTCGTTTGGGAAACCGCTCAACCCGGTGATTTTGCCGCCGCCGGATTTTTTGGCGGGCAGTTTGAGTCCCAGCGCAAAAATGTTCGTCTGCCCGTTTTGATTTTTGACGATGTCAATCTCGGCAAGGTCCAGGCGCAGCAGCGTGATATGCAATTCGTGTTGGGCGAGCGCGACGGGATCGTATTCCACGTGGAGTTCCGGGATTTTCAGGAACGGCGTGCCGGCAAAATCCGGCGGATTGTAAAGCCGGAGATTTTGAATCGTCACTTCCGGTTCGGCCAGGCCAAGGGAAAACCGGCCAATCTCCGCGTCCATGCCGGTCCGGACATGAATCTGGCGCTCGACGTAAACCCGCAAAATCGCGTTGCGCGACAGCAGCAGGATGACCACCAGCGCCACGACCAGAATAACCAGCCGGAACAGCCACTTGAAAACGAATTTAATCATTTGCGATTTACGATTTACGAGCGCATTGAATGACGAACCAATCGTAAATCGTAAATGCAAAATCGTAAATCACATTGCCACGTCTTCGGGCCGCACTTCGAGGCATTCGTCCTGGTCCTCCCAGACGATGGCAGGGTAAAGGTTCAGCAACTGCGGCGCGAGTTCGCGGCCGGCGCGCGAAAGAAACCGCTCGGCTTCCTTTGCCGCGTTTTCATAGGCGGCTTCGTAATTGCTGACGCGGCGGCGCTGACGGTCGTCCCAGTGCGCGACGGCGTGGACGGGTTCGTATTCTTTTGCCCACGCGTCGAGTTCGGCGCGAACGTCCCCGGCAATTTCGTCGAATGACACGAGGGTTTCGTTGCAATGCTGGCAAATAAGGCCGGACTCGCGCACATCGCGGGTGAGCAGCGGCAGGAACGGCGCGCGGCAGCAGGGCGATTCCGCATAGGCCACGGGCGGCGTGGCCAGCCGCTTGAACCAGATTTGGCGGTTATGCGCCAATTGCGCCCCCAGCCGGTAGGCGCCGACGAGCGGATGCGACAGCCGCCACGCCCGGCCTTCGAGTTGGCCGAGCGTTTGCGCCAGCCAACGAGCGAGCGAGAGGTCGTCCCATTTCTCAAGCGGCCGGCCATATTCCTGCCAGAGGCGGTCGAGCGGCGAATCGGATTCGGATGCCATGACGGGCAGGATGGCGCGGGAAAAAAGCTTTGTCGAGCGGCGTTACTACTGGGCAGCGGCGCGGTTTGAGATTTTTTGAAATGAAGCAGGCGACCCCTTTAACCAGTTTGCGCGATCAAGCATTGCCAACAAAAACAGCGCTTAGCCAAACTGTACCACGACCCCAATAATTGAATTTCGCCGGCCCAAAGCCTGTGCCACCCTGGTTTTCATTATGACCAACACAACGGCCTCCCGCATTGCCGCGGCCGCCGGATTTCTGGCTGTGGCGCTCGGCGCGTTTGGCGCGCACGGCTTGAAGAAAATCCTGGCGCAAAATGGAACGGCGTCCATCTGGGAGACTGCCGTCTTTTATCATTTTATTCATGCCGTCATGCTGTTTGTGCTGGCGGAGCGGAAGCCGCTGGCCGCCGGGCCGTGGTGGTGTTTTCTGGCGGGGATTGTGATTTTTTCCGGCTCGCTTTATCTGCTGGCCGCAACTGGCATGAGCTGGCTGGGCGTCATCACGCCGGTTGGCGGAATCAGTTTTCTGGCCGGCTGGCTATGGCTGGCCATCGCCGCCGTCCGCGCAAAGGATTGACATAAAAAACTGGGCCCAGCAGGATTTGAACCTGCGACCAACCCCGAAAGGGTTCGGGGCTGCTCTAATTGTCGCGATGCCGCCTTTGTTCCAACAGAAACAAAGCGAGATGCGGATGCTTCTTCCGTTTCATTTCACGCTCCAGGGCACGAGCTTCCGGCAGGGAATCCAATTCCAAAGTCGCTGCCAATTCCAGTGATGGGCCCAGACGGCAGGTGGAGTAGGTATGGCCTTGCCGGTGTTGTTCGAGCCGCCGGTTCAAATCAGTGGTTGAGCCGATGTAATAACGGCCCGATGATCCGCGCAGTATGTAAACCCAGGCCATGGTTAAATGTGGGCCCAGCAGGATTTGAACCTGCGACCAAGCGATTATGAGTCGCCTGCTCTGACCACTGAGCTATGGGCCCAAAAAAATTTATTTTGCAGTCTTATTTCCACTTTTTGGAGACTGCCTATTTGACATTTCTATACTCATGTTCTATACTATTTGCATGAATACGAGCAAATCAAAACAGAAAACGAAATGGCAAAAAACGCCAGTCGCAAACCTCGTTCGCAACTCGGTTTCAGGGATTTACTATGCCAGAGTCCGAATGGGCGGCAAGTTGATTTGGAAAACCTTAAAAACAGACCGTTTGTCTGTGGCAAAACTGCGCTTGGGAGACTTCCTAAAAGAAGAAAATCACCGGGTCGAAGTAACCCAAGCGGCAACGCGAGGGAAAATGTTTTTCGCTGATGCCG
>Ga0335077_10012609_pt1 | contig 10574 bp, 9 predicted proteins | sample Lox_Sample_31_FD_207151 | JGI IMG/M metagenome (GOLD analysis project Ga0335077, IMG submission 207151) | Soil microbial communities from Loxahatchee National Wildlife Refuge, Florida, United States - Lox_Sample_3.1 | ecosystem: Environmental > Terrestrial > Soil > Wetlands | place: USA: Florida...
AACGCTGGCCATCCATGTGGCCGATAGCATCAATGTAGGAGACGAATTCGTTGCCGTTTCCAATGGGGCGCGTGAACTTGATCTGCAGATTGCGGCGGGGATTCCGGATTTGCACCCGGCCATCCTGGACAAATCGGGTGAGCAAGTGGATTCCCTGCTCAAGCATCTGATCCCAGGTTTCGCTCTTGGGGTACTCCAGGGAAGAGTCTTTGTACTGCGACCAAGCGTCGAAAAGCGCGCAACCCGGATCTTCACGGCGGAACAGCGCTGCCAGGGCTTGTTCGAAGGCACGTCCGAACAGCAGCCCGGCCCGGGTTTCCCGCTCCTGCCAGCCGTCCAGGTACCGATAGCGGTAACGCAACGGGCAGGCGAGGTACTGCGCGAGCTGGGTGTAGCTGTAAGTCATGAGGCCGCTTTCCGGGCTGTATCCTTATTAATAGCTGGTTGCGGGCCAATCCCGGCCCAAGCGCCTGCTGGGGCGAAGGCATCCGGATTCACCAGCGTGCGACCGTTCACAACGGTGTGGGACAGCTTGACCGCCCCGCGGAGTCCGATGAGGCCTTTTTCTTCCACCTCATCGCGGCCGAGCAGCTCCGGGTCGTAGCCGAAGTCGCGTAAGAACCAGCTGAACTTCCACAGCGCCTTCGGTGTGCAGTAGAGCCGGCACGAGAAGGTGCGCCCAGCCAAAGGCTCGGGCTCGAGCACGGAGAACCGAAGGGTGTAAAACGGTTTCTGGCGCTCCCGCGAGTACCGGACCTGATCGACTCGGACCAGGAACACGCCGTCGGAAACCTCGGTATTGGCTTGGGACGTTGATGCAAGGCCCTGAAAGCGCCGCTTCATGCTGCACCATCCTCTCGCTTCTGGCCATAGCTGTTGAGCTTACAGAGCAGCCCATCACGGTCTTTCGCGGCCAACTCCGCCAAGTGAGTGATGAAGGACTGGATCTGCTCGCGGCTGGCCTGCCGGATGTCCTGCGCGGCGCAGAACTCGGCCGCATACTGCTTCACCAGAGAGGCATCGAGGCGGTGCTGACGAATCAAAAGGCAGAGCTGATCACGGAGTTTTGGTTCGCCATTGCCGTTTACAGGCTGGGGCGGAAGCTTCCGTACATTCGGCTCGGGCTGGCTGCGAGCGGGCAGGGATCCGATCTCCTCAACGGAGCACAGGCCGATCCCGTAGGCTTTCCGCAAGGCGCGGTTGACCGCCCGCGTCTCGGCCATGCGCATTTCGGCGCCGCGGATTAGGGAAGAAACATTGGACGGGTCGGCGTCGCCGTAGCCAGCAAAACCCTTCGTCGCGGCTGATCTGTAGACGATCGCCTTGAAGACCCAGTGAGCGGTAGTGGGATCGCAAAATCGTTGTTCCGCTTCGACACGGATGCCACAACACCGTCTCCGCTCCGCCAAGCGAAGCAAGCCGCTGTGCGTGACGTACCACCGGCCATCCATGAGTCGGAGATCACCCAATCCGATGGAAAAAGCAAACCTCGTGGTAAGCTCTCGGAGACTTGTGAGAATCGGCTTGGAGCATTCGGCGGGCCAAGCGGCTTTGGCTCGCCTTACATTCTGCCGCAGAAGCGTGTGGAGTTTTTGCCGATTAGAGTCCATTGGAGTTCTCGTGCCAATCGAGATTGCTGTCAGCCTTTTTTAACGGGTGCGTCGTAGAACTAGTAGTTCTATTTTAGCACTAATAGGTCTATGGCTGTAAAGAGGAAAGTTCAGCTCCGACCGGACCTGGGTTCGATCGGTCGACGTATTCGGCAAATCCGCGGCTTCGATTTGTCGCAGGCCGAGTTCGGGAAGATCCTCGGCGTTAGCCAGCGGCAGCTTTCGAAGTACGAGAGCGGCCAAAGTGCTCCCACCTTGGAAGTGCTGCTCAGACTTAGCGCTTACTCTGGCAAGAGCATCGACTCGCTCATCAAAGGCGGGGAAGAGGTGTGAACGGGCACCGACCGGCCACGAGTGCCGGGATTGTGCCGCGGTTCATTTCCGCCGCTTGATCATCGCAACTTGGAGAAGAGTTGTATGCGGATCGTCGCAGTCACCGTTTCCCTATGTGGATTGCATTTAACCCTTCCCGGAACCTGCCCAAGACCTCCCCGGGGTGCTTTGTGAAGCCTTTCTGGAGGCAGCTTCAGAGGGCTACAAGAAAGAAGGCTCCAAATACCTCCAGCGGTTCCTCTCCCGTCGCAAAGAAGGTCCCACATAGACAATTCACTGGCGCATCGTGCCATGGATCCTTCTGTTGGGTTCACGGTCTCGCGACAGCAGTGGGTCGGGACCGGCCACGTCAAAATGTGCAACTGGATTACACAAAATCCCGGACTCCGCGCCCTCTAGCCGTGCGCCGACATGGAGGAGCCCGCTTGACATCGAATCTGTTTCGATGGGAGGAGCCGGAGAGACTCGATCCGACATTTGGGTTGTGTCCTCCCACAGCTTGAAGAGACTGGCCACCTGGCGTATAGAGACGTACAGGAGGCCGCGATGGAGGATACAACCCCCAACGGAAATGCCCACCCTGGAGACGGGCCTGCCGACCCAGGGCGCAGCGGAGGAGGGAAATCGCGTCGCTCGACATCGCGGCGCATGACCCGACGGAATGCGCTGAAGCATGGGGTCCTTTCCGAAACTGCCGTGTTGCCCAACGAGAACAAAGAACTGGGAAGCATTGCCGCGCAAGCGTCCCAGGGGCAAGGCATCCAGTTTGACGAGCCGAAGACCGTGATTAAGGCCATCCGTGAAGTGTATGGCCAGACAAAAAGACCGTAGTTGGCAAGATGTTCGGTTAGCGGGGGCGGAAGTTGTGTCCTGGCGGCAGCAGATTTATGAGATAGCTGATAGCTTGTAGTCTCTTTCGCGGTAAGGAAGAGATCGAACGGGTCGTTCCGCGTGAGCACTGACCGCGAGTGTGTGACCGCTGTCACATCCAGAGCCGCTCCCAACCGGCTAGCCTGCTGCCGTCTTCCAGGGCTCTAGAACCGAACGCAACCGGCAGGCGGCGCTCCCCCAACCCGTGGCGCGGACGTCTGCGCATTTTAGAAAATGAGCGTCAATATCGGCTTGGACATCGGGGCGGTGAGCCTCAAGCTGGCGGCCCTCGGCGCCTCGGGCGACGCCGAGCTATTGCAATCGCTGTGTGAGGAGAAGAAGGACAGCTTCTTCCCCGGGCATTTCCCGGCCACGAGCGCGTGGGCGGAACGTCCGCTGGTGCTCGCCAGATATCGTCGCATCCAGGGCAGCCCAATCCAGTCCACCTTCGATCTGCTCAAGGAGTTTTACGAGTGTGTTCCCGAGCACGCCGTGGAAGGCATCCGCGTGACCGGCTCCGGCAGCCAGCTCATCGCTAAGATGCTGGGCATTTATTTTGAGAACGAGTTTCGCGCCGTGGCCAAGGGGGTGCGCGTCTTCTATCCCGAGGTGCGGACCGTCTTCGAGATGGGCGGCGAAGCTTCCAAGTATCTGCGCCTGGAGCCGACGGAAGAATCGAAGTACCTGGGAATCGTGGACTATTCGGCGAGTGGAGACTGCGCCGCCGGCACCGGTTCGTTTATCGACCAGCAGGCTTCGCGCTTGTTGTACTCGGTGGATGAGGTGGGCCGGGCGGCGGCCTCGGCCAGTTGCGCGGCGCGGATCGCGGGGCGCTGTTCGGTGTTCGCCAAAAGCGACATGATCCATGCTCAGCAGAAGGGCTACACCACCGAGCAGATTCTGCGCGGACTCTGCGATGCGGTGGCGCGCAACTTCAAGTCGAGTATCGTCAAAGGGCGCGAGGTGGCGCCGCCGGTGGCCTTCATCGGGGCGGTGGCGCTGAACCAAGGCGTCCGCAACGCACTGCGCGAAGTTTTCAAGCTGGGGGAATCGGAGTTTTTGGTGCCGGAGCTGCACGCCTGGATGGGAGCGCTTGGCGCGGCGCTGTTCGAGGCCGAGGAAACGCACAAGCGCTCCTTTAAGCGCATCCATCAGTTGCAGCGACATGTCGCGGCCAAACGCAGCTTTGCCGGCACCGATCCGCTTTCCATGGAACAGGTCGTGCTGCTGCGCGATCGCGTGGACGACACACGCCAGCTTGCGCCGGGAGAAACCGTAGACGCCTATCTAGGGATTGATATCGGCTCGGTGAGCACGAATCTGGTCGCCATCGACGCGGCCGGCAACGTGCTGCACGAGATCTACCGGCGTACTCAGGGTCGTCCCATCGAAGTTGTGAATCAGGGACTGGCGGAGATCGCAGCCGTGTTGGGATCGCAGCTTCAGATCCGAGCCGTGGGGACAACCGGTTCGGGCAGGGAACTGATCGGCGAACTGGTGGGCGCCGATACCGTCAACGACGAGATTACCGCTCATAAAACCGGTTCTATGCATGTTTGCCGGCGGCTGGGCATGGAGCCAGTGGATACCATCTTCGAAATCGGCGGGCAGGACTCCAAATTCATCAGCATCGACCGCGGCGTGGTGGTGGACTTCACCATGAATGAAGCTTGCGCCGCCGGCACCGGCTCCTTCCTGGAAGAGCAAGCGGAAAAGCTGGGAGTGCAGATCAAAGGTGAGTTCGCGCGGCTGGCGATGGAGTCACGCAGCCCGGCGCGGTTGGGCGAGCGCTGCACCGTGTTCATGGAGCGCGACGTCACCGGCCTGATGCTGAAGGGTGCGGAGGTCGGCGACCTCTGCGCCGGCCTGGCGTACTCGGTGGCGCTGAACTACCTGAACCGGGTGGTGCGCGGCCGCCGCATCGGCAAAGTGATCTACTTCCAGGGTGGCACGGCGTACAACGACGCAGTGGCGGCGGCGTTCTCGCAGATCCTGGGCAAGCGCATCATCGTCCCGCCACACAACGGCGTGATCGGCGCCATCGGCATGGCGCTAATCGCGCGCGACCTCATGCAGGCTTCCGGCCAGCCCAGCAGGTTCCGCGGCTACGATATGGACCAGGTCAATTACCAGACCCGCGAGTTCGTCTGCCACGCCTGCTCCAATTACTGCGACATGAAGGAGTTCGTCATCGAAGGCCAGCGCAGCTACTGGGGCGATAAGTGCTCGGACAAATTCCGCAAGCGCGCCCGCACCGACCGCAAGCCGGTGATCGAAGACCTGATCGAGTACCGGGAGAAGCTGCTCGAAGAAGTCTTAAAGCCCCCGGCCGGACGCGGCAAGAAGATCGGCGTGCCCCGCACCATGTACTTCTACGACCGCTTCCCCTTTTGGTGCGCCTACTTCCAGGAGCTGGGATTCGAGGTGGTGGTTTCGCCGCGCACCGACGGCAAGATCGCCGCCGCGGGCGACGAGCTGGCCATCGCCCAACCCTGCTTCCCCATCATCGTCGCCCACGGACACGTGCAGGAACTGGCGCGCCAGGGAGTGGATTACATCCTGCTCCCCAACATGATGGACTACGAGGCGCCGGTGTGGACTTCCGCGTCTCACCTCTGCCCCTGGAACCAGACGCTGCCCTTCGTCATCCGCGCCGTGCCGCAACTGGAGCCGATGCGCGAGCGCATCCTCGCTCCCACCGTGCATTTCCGCCTGGGGCGCAGGAAGGTGGAACAGGAACTGGCGGCGTTCGCCAAAGAGACGCTGAACGTCTCGCGTCGCGCCAGCAACCGCGCTGTACTTGCGGCTTATGCGGCCCAGGGAGCGTTCACCGAGGCGCTGCTCGAAACCGGCCGCACAGCGCTCGCGCGCCTGGAGAAAAGCGGCGCGCCGGCGCTGGTGCTGGTGGGACGCTCCTATAACATGTACGACCGCGGCACCAATTGCGATATCCCGCGCAAGCTGCGCGCACTCTACGGCGCCAACGTGCTGCCCATGGATTTCCTCCCGCTCGACGACGAGGAAATTCTGGATGTGAACCCCAACATGTACTGGAATTCGGGGCGGCGGATCCTGGCGGCGGCGCGCATGACGCGGCGCTATCCCAACCTGCACGTGGTCTACATCTCGAACTTCAAGTGCGGGCCTGATTCCTACATCAAGTCGTTCATGAACGAGGCCGGCCGCAAGCCCGGGCTGGTGCTCCAGTTCGACGGCCACTCCAACGACGCCGGCTTCATCACCCGTTGCGAAGCCTATCTCGACAGTAAAGGATTCCTGCGATGTGCGCCCTCCGCCACCAGCATGTGAGCCGCAAAGTCGGCGCTGAGAACCCGCTGTACGGAAAAGTGGTTTACGTGCCGGCCATGTCCGAGGGACATCCGGAAGCGTTCGCGGCGGTGTTTCGCTGGCTGGGCGTGGAAGCCCATCCCACCCCGTCCTCGGACGCGCGCACCCGCGAACTGGGCGGCAAGTTCACCGCTGGCGATGAGTGCTATCCCGCCAAGGTCACGGTGGGGGACTTCCTGCGCATCATGGAACAGCCGGGATTCGACCCCCGGCGCACGGTGTTCTTCATGGCCGCCGCCGATGGTCCGTGCCGCTTCGGTCAATATGCGCCGTATCTGAAAAGGCTGCTTTCTGAAGTGGGGCGGGGCGAAGTGCAGATCCTTTCCCCCAGCAGCAAGAACGGCTATGCCGACCTCGGCGACATCGCCACACCGTTCATGCGGGCGGCGTGGCGAGCGCTGGTCTGTGGCGACTTGCTGCACAAGGCGCTGCTCGAAACCCGCCCCTACGAAGACGCGAGCGGCGCCACCGACCGGGTCTTCCAGGAAAGCCTGCGCGATCTGTGCCAGACCATCGAAGCCAGTTGCGCCGAGCCCGACTGCCAACTGCGCGGCTTGGTGGACTCGATGCGACGCGCACGCGAACGCTTCCGGCGCGTGCCCGCACACTACGATCCCGAGACGCCGCTGATCGGCGTAGTGGGCGAGATCTTCTGCCGGCTGAACGCCTTCAGTAATGAAGACCTGGTGCGCAAGCTGGAAGGCTACGGCGCCGAGGCCTGGCTGAGCGACATCGCCGAGTGGATCGGCTACAGCAACCAGGAAGTCCGCCGCAAGCTCCGGCTGTGCGGCCGGGGATGGTCGCTGGAGATGGTGAAAGCCAAGCTCCGCGAGCATGTGCAGCACGGCGACGAGCACGCGCTGCGGACGCCCTTCCGCGATGACTGGATCGGCTACGAAGAGCCGGAGATCGAGCAGCTCCTGGAACTGGGCACACCCTACCTGCCGCACACCGGCGCGGAAGGCGAGATGGCGCTCAGTGCCGGCAAGGCCGTATACCTGGCGCAGCACGGAGCTGACGGCATCATCGACATCAGCCCCTTCACCTGCATGAACGGCATCGTGAGCGAGTCGGTGTACCCCAAGCTGAGCAAGGACTATGGCGGGATCCCCATCCGCAACTTCTATTTCGACGGCACGCAGTCCGACCTCGACCGCGATCTCGGGATCTATATGGAGCTGGCGCGTTCTTATCGGGCAAAGAAGCGGTACACGCGGCGCTATCCCGCGTATTTTGGGCTGCCAGTGGTTGCGTAGCCAACGCAGGGGTATTTAGCGGTTTCCCGCGGCTACTTCACGAGACTTCCACAAGCCCTACACCGCGGGCACTACTGTCCACTCGTTCATGCCGACGTTGCTAACCCGCAGAACCGTCCCATCGTCAGCGTAGAGGTCATAATCACCTTCGGGAAGAAAATCGCCCGCCAGGTCCTCAACCCGCCCAGTGGTTTCGCCGGCAGCCGCAACCTGAGGGGATCCAGGTCGGTGGATGGTTGTGGTTTGAATTTGGAAGCGGAAGGCAACTCTCCATTCTCGACGAGACAGTTGGAGCGAAACGAGTCGTCCTTCTCCATCGAATGAGTGAAGCATGCATCATCATCGTTCATTTTAAGGGTCGGCGACAACACTCAAGTAGTCTACGGGGACAAGCTGTCCGGCCCAGCCTTCCGCGCTCGCATTGTGGACAAGGTGTTCGCTTCGCGAAAGGAGTGAGTCATGGGCGAATTCGATCAAATCAGCGCATCGCCGAGGACGTGTACCAGAGTCTGAATTCGGGCTATTCCGAGGAAGTCTATGACCGCGCCATTCAGCTCGGGCTCAGGCTCGCCTGAACTGCTAGGGGGCAGAAGGTGGTTGAACTGAAATACAAAGCGCCATCGTGTAGGCGAGGCTACCCGGAACGCGGATTACCTTAGCGATGGCATCACCGAAGGCGTGATCAACAGCTTGTCGCAATCGCCGCAGATGCGGGTCATGGCGCGAAGGCCGGATCGGTGGCGCAGTTGACGAACGGCAAGACCCGCCAGGGAGTCGATCTGCTCCCTGCCGCGGCCGCCCGTGATGATCACGGCCGCCACCGCAGCGTGGAGAGCTCTAAAGGGGGGACTGTCGATTCAGTTGCTTGCAATGATTTCTTTTCGGATGTCTGCTACAGAGAATCGCGCGACCGCATCTAGGATCGAGTCACGCCCCCGCAAAGTCCTCGATCCATCCCAGTGCTGAGGTCTGACAGTTACTCCCGCCTTATGAAAAAGTCCCTTGCAGTTGATTTCTGGACCCGTGCCAACTATGAAGCGCTGGCATCGGTTTTCTCGGCACAGATCCAGCAGGTAGTCACAATCGGTGGCGAAGCGGTTGCGTTGCACGGTATCACCACGGACGATTTTTTTTCCCCAGCCCAGGTACTCCAGAGTCATCACGAAGGGATGCATTAAGTAGTCGGCCAACCAGGGGCTGGGGAAGGGGGGCAACAATTGCGATACCAGCTCAGTTGCTGCCGAAGCCAGCGGCAAGCCGCTATAGATGCGGCGCACTTCTTTCTGCATCTGGGGAAACCAGTTGGAACGCTCAGGGACACCGACGCGGTCGATGGGCATGCCCTTCTCGCTCACCGGAATCTCGATCTTCCACGTGCATCCAGCAACCGAACGAAGGAAGCACTGGTTTGCATGGTTCTTGTCATCAAGCCGGCGGTCGCTCAACACGAAAACCACATCGGAATTGAGTACGCGCTCAAAAAGAAAGACTGGAGGAAACAGTGCGAGCGAAAAAACGGTAGCGGTTCTGGGCGCCATGAACACAGAATATGGCATTGGCGGCGTGCGTCAAGCTGTGATGGTCATCTCCTCTACGTAACGGCGAACGACCCGTTCGACAGAATTTTTCTGTCGACAAGCCCAGATCGAATTTCCACAAATCCACACTGGATTTCAACCGATATAGCTATTGACAATTCTTTCGTGCTGTAGCAGTGTGAGCTTGCTGCCCGAAATGGGCATGAGCGGGCGTCTCCCCGAGAGGCGCCCGTTTTTTTTGTTAATGGCATTGATGGAGCGCAAGTATGCGCAGACTCTATGCTCGACGGAGACCCCCATGAGCCAACCCACCAGCGATCAGAACGAACAACCGACGGACACCGTTTGCCCGCCGGACAAAAGCAATGGAACGCCGGGCGCACAGGCCCCAGGCGAGCCACCGAGCTCGGAGCGGAAGATAAAGGCAAATCGCGAAAACTCCAAACACTCCACCGGCCCCAGGACTGAGCGCGGAAAGGCGGCGATCAGGAATAATGCATGGCGGCATGGCCTCTATGCCAACGACGCCGTCATCCGAGAAGGGCACGGACAAGAAAACGAGGAAGAGTTTCAGGTGTTGCTTAGGGGACTTCAGCGCTCCTGGGAACCAAGCGATGCGATGCAGGAGCGCCAAGTGCGCGCGCTCGCCGAAACAGAGTGGCGACTGCAACGAGTGGTCCGCGCAGAAGTCGGTGAAATTCGGAGGCGGACCGAGCTCGATTGGGAAATGGTGTCCACTCGTCATTCTAAGGAGATCTCAAACTTGGAAAGCAAACTGAATTGGCTAACGGAGGTCCGCGGCGACGTAGAGGAGTGCGGCTACGTTTCCGGCGCGTTGCAGGAACAGTTGGAGAGCGTTTTCGGCAAAGATGACTCGCTCGTAGTGGATTGTCGGGAGATTTCACAGTTAGCCCAAAAGGAGCAGGAAGAGCGGGATCTATCAGATCTATCAAGTGCTGAACTCGAACAGCCGCAGGACGGGGTTCAGGATGGAGGCCCTAGTCCGGAACCCGCCCAAGGCAAAGATTCCAGCCCTGAAGATTCCAGCATCGTCGACTACAAGTTCGATCTGTTGCTCCTGATCGATATCAGGGCCGCCTTCCTCAGGCATCACCTCGAAAGTCTGAGAACGGAACAATTGCGTTGGCAAGAAGCCAATTTGCTGGCTTGCAAGCTGCCCTCCAGGGAATTTGCCGACACACTGATTCGTTATGAAACCGCACTCGAGAAAAAGAAAGAGAAGATCATCAAGCTGCTGCTGCAGCTCAAAGGCAAATAACGTGGTTTTGGAGGAACAAAGCCAATAAGTTATTTCTTTTCATTGCGGCTTGTCAAAGGGAGGACGATTCCGCCGGGCCCAGGCCAGCTAGAACAGGATATTTGACAACCAGGCGCGGTAGCAACTGGGACGGGTCTGCCCAGACCCGGGCAACAATTTCCGGTTTCTAATCCGCCCGCGCTCACGCGCGGGATGGCTGTGGAGAGCGGGCCGCGCCGCAATAGAGTCCCTACATTATCGCGTGATCTTGGGTTCGGTTTGCCTCGGCTTATGCTCGGTCCTGCTCACCAATCAAGCCGACGCAGCCCTTTGACCAAATCGAAATGTCGGTCTCGGCTAA
>Ga0335077_10012611_pt1 | contig 10573 bp, 8 predicted proteins | sample Lox_Sample_31_FD_207151 | JGI IMG/M metagenome (GOLD analysis project Ga0335077, IMG submission 207151) | Soil microbial communities from Loxahatchee National Wildlife Refuge, Florida, United States - Lox_Sample_3.1 | ecosystem: Environmental > Terrestrial > Soil > Wetlands | place: USA: Florida...
GAAAACTGCGGCCTTTCGCGGCTCTGCCGGATGTGGCCGCGCCGGCGCAGGGCTCGCTGAGCGACGCCAAGATCGCGCTGGGACGCATGCTGTATTACGACGCCCGCCTGTCCAAGAGCCAGAAGCTGTCTTGCAACAGTTGCCATAAGCTGACCGAATACGGCGTGGACAACGAGCCGACCTCGGACGGACACAAAGGGCAGAAGGGCGATCGCAACTCGCCCAGCGTGTACAACGCCGCCGCCCACTTCGCGCAGTTCTGGGACGGCCGCGCGCCGACCGTCGAGGAACAAGCCAAGGGTCCGGTGTTGAATCCCGTGGAAATGGCGATGGGCTCGGAAAAGGACGTCATCGCCGTGCTGAAGTCCATGCCCGAATATGTGGAAGCGTTCACGAAGGCGTTTCCCGATCAGAAAGACCCCGTGACCTACGACAACGTGGGCAACGCCATCGGCGCGTTCGAGCGCAAGCTGATGACGCCCGGCCGCTGGGATAAGTTCCTTACCGGCGACCAGCAAGCCCTCACACCGGCGGAGAAGGCGGGCTTCAACGAGTTCGTGGGCGCCGGATGCCAGTCGTGCCACGCCGGCGCGCTGGTGGGCGGCGCCATGTTCCAGAAGATCGGAGTGGTGGAGCCCTGGCCGGACACCACCGATCCGGGACGCTACAAGGTGACCAGGAACGAGGCCGACCGCTTCCTGTTCAAAGTGCCTTCGCTGCGCAATGTCGAGAAGACGGCTCCGTACTTCCATGACGGCCGCACCGCGACCCTCAAGGATGCCATCGCGAGGATGGGCCAATACCAGGTTGGGAAGCGCCTGACCGACGCTCAGATTCAATCCATCGAGACCTGGATGGCGTCGCTCACGGGCGAGATTCCCGCCGGGTATATCAAAGAGCCGGTGCTGCCCAAGAGCACCAGCAAGACGCCCAAGCCTAGCGAAGCGGATTAGTCCGGAAGCCATAAGGAGAAGAGGCGGTTGCCATCGACCCGCCGTCCGTGAAACGCTGGGGGCGGACCTGCTCCGTTGCAGAGCCAGGCCACGGCACTCACCTCTCGGGGCCAGTGGTTTGACACTTCACCGCCGTGCGGCGCATAGACTCGCAGACCTTGCGCGCTGTACTCGGCCCAATAGACATCCGGATATTCTTCAGTCACCGTGCGGATGTTGGGAGCCTCGCTTCGCTGGCGGAAGCAGACGATCAGCTTTTGGTCTGGCGGTCCTGGCAGCGCATCGATCAAGCAGCGGATGCGGCGCTGAGAGTCTTCGAGCAGACCGGGCATGCGCGGCGAAGAGCGCAGAACCTGATAGACCGCCGTGGGAACCGCGGGATTGATGAAACGCTCATAAGGGAAGTAGCCGGCCCCCAGCGAGACGGCAATGATGGCGGCGGTCCAGCGCAGGTCGCGCAAGGCAGGCAGAGCGTATGATGCCGCGAGCAGCACAAGAGGCGGCACGGAGAGCAGGATGTAGCCGGGTTGGCCGCAGTGCATGAGGTAGACGACGGCCAGGTTGGGCGCCAGCCATAAGGCGAAGCAGAGCGGTGTCGCGCCGATGGCGGCGCGCTTGCGTTGAATGCAGATGGCGACCGGCAACGCCAACCCTACCAGCGCCAAGGCGAAGAAGATGCACACGTCGATCGCCATGTGCGCGTGGATATAGCCCGGCGCGCCGAAGATGATGGAGGTGGTCCGGAACGAGGCGATCATCTCGTCCCGGTTGAGCTTCGACAGGGCGGCAAAGCCTCCGGACAACAGCGCAGTGGGAACGTACCAGGCGAGGCCGCACACAAGGTAGATACCGATGTCTCGCAGCAGCCGCCAGTCCGCGCCGGCGCGCCATCGCGCGACAAGCAACAGCGGGAGCAGGAAGGTGACACCGCTGGGGCGGAATCCGGCGGTGACGGCGGCGAGCGCGAAGGCGAGAGTCTCCCAGCGGGTATCGCCCTCCCAGAAGCGCGCAGCGAACCAGCCGATGGCGCAGGAGGCAAACAGGTCAACCGCATAAAGAAGCGGCGTCATGGCGTGCAGGAGCACGAGCGGAGAGAACGCCAGGGCCGCGGTGGCCGCCAGCCCGGCCATCTCGCCGAGTAACCCGGTGGCCAGCGCGCGGAAGAAGATCAGCGCCGCGATGGTGAACACCATCGCCAGCACGACCTGCGCGGCAATTCCCCCCCCCACCAGCGGGGCCAGGCCGCGCAGCGTCAGAATCCAGAGCGGGTATCCGGGCGGATGCGGCTGATGGCGGGCGATATCGAAGTGCTCGATGCCGCGCTCGAACTGCGAGGAATCCCAATCGTAGGAATAGCGGGCGCCGATGTGCGGCAACACCAGAGCCAGCCACAGCACAGCCAGCAGCCCGTAGGCCGCGCGGAGCCGCACGCCTACTGCCCCACGGCGGTGACGATATTCCAGAGTAACCGGGTGCCGGCGTCGAGGTTGCGCCACGAAATGCGCTCGTCGTTGCCGTGCGCGCGGCTTTCGCGGTCCTCGCGCAGGAACAGCGGCACGCCGTAGACCGCCATGCCCTTCTGCCGGAGATACGAGCCGTCGGTGGCGCCGCGCTGCATGTAGGGAACGATCAGGGCGTTGGCTGCCGACTTGCGAAACACGGCCTCCATGGCCTTGTATAGCGGCGTCGAGAGGGAGCTAGGCTCGGTGGCCGGCATCTCCTCGCCGGGGACGGGCAAGACCTCCACGGAGGCGTCGTGAACGACGTGGCGGATGCGCGCGAAGACCTCATCGCGAGTTTCGTCGGGCAGGCGGCGCACGTCCAGTTGAGCCTCCGCCGTGTTGGGAATGACGTTCACCTTGGATCCCGCGGTGAGCACGGTGGGGGAGATGGTGGTGCGGAGCTGGGCATCGATCTCGGGATCACGGCTGCGGATGCTGGCAGCAGCGGCGAGCAGGGAGGCGGGCTTGTCGAGCGATGGCAACAAGGGCGCGAGCCAGCGGAACTCGTCGAGGCCCGCGATGGTTGTGAGGTAGCGCCGCGTGGTGGAATTGAGGTGCACTGGTTCCTCGTAGTCGGCAAGCCTGACCAGCGCTCGCGCAAGCGCCACCACGGGATTGTCGGCCCTCGGCAAGGAGCCGTGGCCGGCCGTGCCGCGCGCATGCAGCACCACACGCGTGGGGACCTTCTCGGAGGTTTGGATGTGGAAGAGGCGGCGACCCGAAGGGAGGTCCATGCTGAAGCCTCCCTCGTTGAGGGCGAACTCCGCATCGATCTTGGGCCAGGCGTTCCGGATGAGCCAGGTGATGCCGGTAGAGCCGGTCTCTTCGTCGCTTTCGGAAAGCAGGATGACGTCGCGCCGAAGACCCGCGCTGCGGAGCTTGAGCTCCGTAAACACGGCGAGCTCGGCGGCGAGCAGCGACTTGTCGTCCTGCGTGCCGCGTCCATATACGAAGCCCTCGCGCACCTCGGCAGCGAAGGGGGGCACGGTCCATTTCTGCGGGTCGGCCGGGACCACGTCGCTATGGGCCATCAGCAGCAGCGGGCGCGCGGCGCCGCGTCCTGCCAGGCGGGCGACCACGTTCAGACGGTCCGGATCCTCGCCGGCCAGCTCGCACGGGATGCCTGTTTCATCCAGCACGGATTTGATGTACTGGGCGACACGCGTTTCATGGCCGGGCGGATTGGTGGTATCCAGCCGGGCCATGTCCGTCAGATAGCGGCGGGCACGGGCGGTGAGATCGTCCTGGGCGCTAGCGGCGGCGCATATCAGCAGCAACCAGACGCTACGCCGGAGCATGATCCAGGATGGCTTCCGAGGCGGCGTCCCAGTACAGTTTGCGGCCTTCGCGATAGGCGCGCGCGGCCATGATGACCGCTACGGAGTGGGCGAAGCCGTTGCGCACAGTGGCGTTGGGCTCCTTGCGGCTGCGCAGGCATTCGAACCAGTTGGTCATATGCGACAGGTCTTCGTCACCGATGAAGGGTGGGCCCGGCTTGTCCTGTCCCGGCAGGGTCACCCATTTCTCGGCGCGCTGGATGAACGGATTGTCCTCGTGTGTGCCTTTCTCCTCGACCAGTTTCCAGCGCTGGCTGCCTTCGCCTCCAATATTGATGAGCGTGGCTTTTTTACCCATGATGCGGGTGAAGCTGTCGGAGTCGTTGCCGAAGCTGGTGGAGTAGCTGACCAGGAATCCCTTGGGGTATTCGAGCAAGGCTTGGAATGTGTCGGGATTCTCGCGCCCATCGGGCCAGGCAAAGATGCCGCCGTGGGCCATCACCGAGCGCGGGAAATTGTCGTCGAGGAAATAGTGCGCGAGGTCGATGCCGTGGCTCATCCACTGGTCGGCGATGCCGGCTGAGAAATCCTTATAGAGGCGGAATTCGAAATAGAGCTGCGGGTCGAAGGGGCGGTAGGGCTTGGTGAGCAGCCAGCGCTTCCAATCCGTATCCGCCTCGCGGATCTGCTTCACTTCGGGCCGGCCGCGCCAGCGCGGGCCGTGGTAGTTCCACACGATTTCGTACTTGCTGACGTCGCCGAGCGCACCCGTGCGGATGAGGTCGCGAGTGAGGATCTGGTATTGTTCGCTGCGATGCTGGGTCCCGACCTGGACGACGAGGTTGCGCGCCAACACAGCGTCGCGCGCGGCCTTGACCTCTTCGAGCACGTTGCCCATGGGCTTTTCGCAATAGGCGTCCTTGCCGGATTCCGCGACCATTTTGAGGATGGGCGAGTGGGCGTGTTCGGGCGTGGAGATGAGCACCGCATCGACGTCCTTGAGGGCCAGCAACTCATCGAGGTATTGGAAGGAGCGCGGCTCGCGGCCGTACGACTCCTTGGCCTTGGCGGCGGCACGTTCGCGGTTGACTTTCCACAGGTCGCAAACGGCGATCATTTCGACGTTGTGTTTGGTTTTGAGCTGAGAGGCGATCCAGGCGAGTTCGCTGCCGCGGGAGCCCACGCCGATGTGGCCTAGAGAGATGCGCTCGTTGGCGCCTTTGATGCGGCCGTAGGATAGCGCGGTGCCGGCGAGAGCGGCGGCGCTCTGGTTAAGGAAAGATCGGCGATTCATGGACATGATGACATGTAGTGTACAACAGCCGGCTCCGCCGGCGTGGCTGGCGATCGGTGGCCGGTGTTCGGTCGTTTGGTCGCGGCGGAAGCACGGTTTTTGAAATTTGCTGCACGGGATGGCCTGTTTCTGGCGGCTTTAGCGTTTGATAAAACCATTGTGTTGAATGGATTACGTAAGCACTTCGAAATATTACAAACGAACCCACCCCCCCCCCAGAGCCGGGTCTTTGGCAGGCTGGGCCGGGAACCAAGAGCCTGGCCGGCGGAGAGGAGAGAAACGGGCGATTTTGAAATTCGCTGCACGGCACGGCTCGTTTTTCCCTGTTTTTTCGGTTGATAAAGCCATTGTGATGAATGGATTACGAAGGCAAATCGGAATATTACAAACGAAGCCACACCCCCCCCAGGCCCCGGTATCGCGGGTATGGCTTTCGGTATTTCTTCGCTTTTTGTGCAAAATGTGCATCGAAAACGGTTTTTTTAGTTGCGGCGGAGCTGGCCTTGGGCCTGGCCTTGCGCGATTTTTGTTGAATCACGCATGAACGGCGCTCTCCTCCTCTACTCCAAACTTAACATCGAGCGATGGACGGAGCTTCACTCAAAACTGGCGCGGGTGGCTGCAAGGGATTGATAATGCAGGCTGAGGTTCTGCGCAAACTTTCGCGCTAAACGTGTGAACGGGTTTTCAGAAGAAGAGTGCGGATGTTTGGAAGGCCTCCTCCGGCGTGCCCTGGAAACTGCCGGTGACCAGGAAGCTGGGTTCGTATTTTTCGTGGGCGTAGGTGTAGTGCGCGAAACTCCAGCGGTCCTCGTTTCCCGAGTAGCGAATGCGGCAGAGATGGTAGGGAGTGTTGTTGAGCTGCTCGATCCAGCCGGCACGCGTCTCACCGGGAGGCGGCTTCATCCCTGGAGGCATGTTCGCCTCCTGGTAGACATCGATGTAGCAATGAGCGCCGCGGAAGCGCACATCGACCCGCGTGAATTTTCCGGGGTAGTGCTGGTTGGCATATTTCAAAACGCGCTGGCGGGTACGCTCTTGGACGTTGGGCGGAATGGCCTTTCCGCCAGTGCGGGGTTTATAGGACCAGGGCACGGATGCTCCTCTTTCGCTGGGACTGCAGCGAATGAGGTGGGGAGGGAACCTGATTGTAACGCGCCGGATAGAGAGCGGAATGATTGTCTGGAGGCGCACCACGGCGAGATTAGAGCGCTCAGCTTGTCTAGGCTAGGCCGCTCTGCCCTCGATAATGTCGTCGCAAGATTGTGCCAGGGCCGGCCCGTCCATGTCGGGATGCAAGGCCGGGAAGTACACCCGCAGCTCAGCACCGCACCGGGTGCAACTGGCTGACGCGCTGCCGTTGCCCGTGTGCCACTCTCCGAGTTCATGGCCGCGTACCGCAGCTGCAAAGGCCGCGATTCGCTGCAGGGCCGAAAGTTGGTTTGTTAGTCCGCCGGTCATTTTGAACGTCTTCCTTTCACTTTCGCAGTTGCGTTCACCTTAAAGAGCGTGAAAGGAAGACCGGAACCGTAACGGCACAAAAGTTCTCGCGGTTGCCGACACAGCGTGTCGAACTATACAACGGCCCGATTGTGCTAGCTTGGCAACCGAAGGGTTCAGCTCGTGCCGGCATCAGCGCACCATCTAACGCAACTCCTCCAGTCCTGGAGCGGCGGGGATGAGCGCGCGTTAGAGGAGCTTATGCCGGTGGTCTACAGCGACTTGCACCGGGTGGCGCAGCACCATATGGCGAAAGAACGCCCGGATCACACGCTACAAGCCACCGCCCTGGTGCATGAAGCCTGCGTCCGGCTGCTGGATGCAGAACGCCAAGCTGGCAAGACAGGGCCCACTTCTTTGCGGTGTGCGCGCGCACGACGCGGCGCATTCTGGTGGACTGGGCGCGTTCGCGCAAGACGTCCAAGCGCGGCGGCGACGTCCCGGCACTGCAACTCGAGGAAGCGCTGGCAAGCGTGGGAAATCCGGGCAAGGACCTGGTCGCCTTGGATGATGCACTGACCGCTCTGGCGGTGGTGGACCCGCGCAAAAGCCAAGTGGTGGAGATGCGATTTTTTGGTGGCTTGAGCGCCAGGGAGACGGCCGCAGTGCTCAAGGTATCCGAGGAGACCGTGCTGCGGGATTGGAAGTTGGCGAAGAGTTGGTTGCGGCGGGAACTGAAGAAGGAGCCATCGCGTGGAGCCTGAGCGCTGGCGGAGAGTGGAGCGGTTATATCACGCCGCGTTGGAGTTGGAACCGGGCAAGAGAGCGGCGTTTCTTGCGGGGGCGTGCGGCGGAGACGCGGCGCTTAAGAGTGAGGTGGAATCGCTGCTCGCAGAAGCAGAAGCGGCGGACAGCTTTCTGGAAGCACCGGCGCGGCAGCAACTGATGGAAGCCGTTGGCGGGCCGGTCCGCGTACTCGAGGACAGTGCCCGCCGGGCCGGTGACTCGACCGTGGAAAACATGAGCGGCCAGAGTATCTCTCACTACCGCGTACTCGAACGACTCGGCAGTGGGGGCATGGGAGTGGTTTACAAAGCCGAGGACACGCGGCTGGGCCGAACCGTCGCCCTGAAGTTTCTGCCGCACGATTACGCCGAGGACGAGGCCGCGCGTAAGCGATTCAAGCTGGAGGCGCGCGCGGCATCGGCGCTGAACCACCCGAATATCTGCGTCATCCACGATATCCATGAGGGCGAGCCCCGGCCTTTTATCGCGATGGAACTGCTGGAGGGGAAGACCCTGCGTGAACGAATCCAGGGTAGGCTGCTGGACACCGATGCATTGCTGGCGGCGGTGATTCAGTTGGCCGATGCTTTGGCGGCCGCGCACGAGAAGGGGATCGTGCACCGGGACATCAAACCAGCGAATATTTTCATCACGGCGCGCGGGCAGGTGAAGGTCCTGGACTTCGGCCTGGCGAAGATCGCTCCGAGAGAAGCAGCAGCCGCACGACCTACGGACGCCCCAACGGAAGCGATGCTCACAAGCCCCGGCATGGCCATGGGAACAACGGCCTATATGTCGCCGGAGCAGGCGCAGGGGGAGGACTTGGACGCGCGCACGGACCTGTTCAGCGCCGGGGTGGTGCTCTACGAGATGGCGACGGGCCGGCTGCCGTTTCAGGGCAAAACCACGGCGGCGATCATGGGGGCGATTCTGCACGAGGCTCCCACGCCGCCTTCGCGGCTGAACCCAAAGCTGGCGCCGGAATTGGACCGGATTATTCAGAAGGCGCTGGAGAAAGACCGCGACGTGCGGTATCAGCACGCTTCGGAGTTACGCGGGGATCTCAAGCGATTGCAGCGGGACACGCAAAACGAGCTGGTCCTCCTCGCTGCCTTCGCTGCCTGCCGTCTCTACGCGATCGGTCTTTCGTAAATCTCGCATGCTACTTGTGGCTGCTGTCGTCGTTTTGGCTACTGTGGTGGTTTCACTGTGGCTGAGCCGTCCACTTTCAGTTCCGCGAGTAACACATACGGCGCAAATCACCTACGACGGCCGACGGAAAAACAGTTTCGTGACCGACGGTGCCCGAATATTTTACGACGATGGCGCCGGAAGGATCTGGCAGGTATCCCTCAAGGGCGGAGACCCGGTGCCAATGCCGAGCGCCTGGGACGGCATGGAGCCGCTCGACATCTCGTCAGACGGGTCCGAGCTTCTGCTAGGTCAAACCCGGGCATTGATCACTGGCGGTTTTCGCCTATGTGTGGCATCGGCCACCGGGAGTGTTCCGCGGTGCTTCGGTGACCTGAGCGTCGACGATGCGTGCTGGTCTCCAAGATCCGACCAGATCGCGTACGCCAAGGGGTCGGAAATCCACATTGCCCGCCTTGATGGGTCAGAGTTGCGGAAGCTGGCACAAGTCCCCGGCAATATCTCGAACCCGAGGTGGTCCCCCGACGGTCATAAGATCCGGTTCACGGTGGTGGAGAATTATACGGGCGCGTTGTGGGAGGTCTGGCCGGACGGCAGCCATCTGCACCCAGTGTTTTCCAGCTGGGCGGGATATGGGCAGGCCGAGGGATCGTGGAGCATGGATCGCAAATACTTCGCCTTCACCGCATTTTCCGGTCCCGTCGCGAACGCCCCGGGAGCCTCCATCTGGGCCATTCGTGATCGACGGGGGATTTTCGAGCGCGTCGACCCTCGACCAGTGCAGCTAACTACAGGGCCGATGAAGGCCGTCAACCCGCATATCACACCGGACGGAAGGCATATCCTGGTGTTCGGAGTATCCTCGCGCGGCGAACTGGTCCGCTACGACACTTTGTCTTCTCAGTGGTTTCCACTTTTGGCGGGCCTGTCGGCGACAGAGCTTGATTACTCTCGCGATAGGAAGTGGCTAAGGGCTTGCTAAACAATAATCTGTACAATCGTTCATGAAGAAGCCATGCTGGGTGGGTCACTTGTGTGGAATCAGCGTATAGTTCCAATCGGGATGTACCTTGTGTCGTTTGAGTCGAAGGCGGTCGATATCTTCCTCTGATACCTCGACCCCAGTCTCATATTGATTGGTGTCCAGGACCGCTCTGACTTTCAGCCCAGTGCGGGTCCGGGTGCCGCCAATCAGGTTGACGACAGTTTCAAAGTTGACCAGCGGCTTGCCTTTCCAGTTCAGGCTGATGAAAGAAAACAGTCCATGCTCGATTTGGTTCCACTTGCTGGTTCCAGGCGGGTAGTGACAGACCGTGATCGCCATGCCGGTTTCGTCGCTCAGTGCTTGTAGGTGCAGTTTCCAGGCACGCTGCCGGTTTCCATGGCCGCCTCCACTATCAGCACAGATTCGCAGCCTTGCGGCATCACGGTAGTACCGCCGCCCATCCAGGCGCCACCATCGGCGAATGCTTTCCACGGCGAACTCCGCTGTCTCATGCGTCACACCCACGTGCACAACCGCCCGGTTCAGGGCGATGTCATAAGCTCCATACGGAATGGCCTTGCCCTGTCCCAAGTGTGCAAAATCATGAACGGTGACCTCATCGGGTTGGCCCTGGGGCAACCATCTGCGCCCCGCATTTTTAAAGGCTCCCACGAGTTCTTTCTTCTTGGTGTCCACCGAAATTACCGCATCGCCCGTTCGCCGGAATGCCTTGACTTGCCCGCGGATATACCGAAACTGCGCATCCCGATTGGGATGCTGAGGTCCTTCACGGGTCTTCACGTTGGATTGCAAGGTGTACCCCATGTCCGCCAGGCACCGGCCGACAGTCACGCTGCTGATGGGATGTCCGGCAGCGTGCAACTCATCCGCTATGGTACGCGTAGACTTGCTGGTCCACTTCAGCGGGCTCATGGGATCACCGGCAGTCGTCTCTTCCACGATGTTCTTCAGTCGCCGGGCCAGTTCCGCATCAGCTTGCGCGACTTTCTTACGACCGCCACCGGGTTCGCGGATCCGTCCCTCGGCCGGACTAGGAAGCTTACCGCCCCGCAGTTCTCTCAGACCCTGGGTGATCGTTACGCGAGACATTCCGGTCAACCGCGATAACCGGCTAACTCCGCCCCGGCCCAGTTGGACGGCTCTCTCCGCTACCAGCAAACGCG
>Ga0335077_10012612_pt1 | contig 10573 bp, 13 predicted proteins | sample Lox_Sample_31_FD_207151 | JGI IMG/M metagenome (GOLD analysis project Ga0335077, IMG submission 207151) | Soil microbial communities from Loxahatchee National Wildlife Refuge, Florida, United States - Lox_Sample_3.1 | ecosystem: Environmental > Terrestrial > Soil > Wetlands | place: USA...
TCTATGTCTACGAGAAGAAGAGGAACTGACGATACAAATGGCAAAAGAGACCAAGACGGATTCAGCGGCGAAGGAGCTCAAGGAGCTCCTCGACCTCCGCAAGAGCGTAGCGGAGGCCAGGCCGGACTTCGTCCGCCCCGAGAGCTGGCGCTACGTGAGGATACACCCAGAGTGGAGGAAGCCAAAGGGCCTGGACAACAAGATCAGGAAGGACTTCAAGGGCTACCCGGCCAGGGTCAAGGTGGGCTACAGGGGGCCGGTCAAGGCCAGGGGCTACCACCCGAGCGGGCACGTCGACGTCCTCGTCCACAACACGGCCGAGCTTGAAGACCTTGTCCCGGAGAAGGACGCCGTGAGGATAGGCAGGCGGGTCGGGGCGAGGAAGCGCGCTGAGATACTCAAGAGGGCGACGGAGCTAGGCCTCCGCGTCTTGAATCCAACGAGGTTGAGGACAATTGAACCTAAGAAGTAAGAGGCGCCTCGCGGCCGACGTCCTCGGCGTCGGCGAGGACAGGATCAGGTTCGACCCGGAGGCGGAGGACTTCATCCAGGACGCCATCACGAGGAGCACGATCAGGGGTCTCGTCGGGCTGGGCGCCATCAAGGTCGCCCCGGAGAAGGGCGTCTCCAGGGGGAGGTTCAGGGAGAAGATGCGCAGGGGCAAGCCCAGGCACCAGGGCTCGTTCCGAGGCGTCAAGACATCTCGCACGCCCAGGAAGACGGCTTGGGTGACCAAGGTCAGGGCGCTCAGGTGGAGGCTCACCGTCGCCCGCGAGAGGAACGAGGTCTCGAAGGCGAACTACAACAAGCTCTACAGGCAGATAAAGGGAGGGCAGGTGAAGGACGTCAAGCACCTCCTACAGATGATCAAGGAGACGAAGAAGTAAATGCCGACGACCAGGCACTCCTACGTCCCGGTCTTCAGGAGAAGGAGGATGGGCGCCACCGACTACCGCGCCAGGAAGAAGATAATCACCTCCTCCATACCGCTCCTCGCGGTCAGGGTCTCGTCGAAGAACGTCTCCGCCCAGTTCATCCGCCCAAAGGCGGAGGGCGACCAGGTGCTCTCGTCGGCGCACTCGAGGAACCTCAAGCAGCTGGGCTGGAAGGGCTCGACAAAGTCCGTCCCGGCCTGCTACCTCCTCGGGCTCCTCGCGGGCAAGCGCGCGAAGGAGGGCGGCGTCGAGAAGGCCTACCTCTACAACGGGCTCTCTTCGTTCGTCAAGGGCTCGAGGATCTCTGCCCTCGTCAAGGGAGTCAAGGACGCGGGGGTCGACGTCCCGATGTCGGAGGACGCGGCCCCCTCCGAGGACAGGCTTACGGGCAGGGCGACGGCCGCCTACGCCAAGTCGCTCCTCGCGCAGGACAAGGCGAAGTACTCGAAGCTCTTCTCGGGGATGATCAAGGCAGGGTTCAAGCCAGAGGACTACGCGGAGAGCGCGACCAAGGTCAAGCAGGCGATACTCAAAGGAAAGTGATGGTAGAAAATGTCACAGGGTAGAGGCTACAGAAGGCGCGACGAGGAGAAGGTCATCCCATGGGTCCCGAGGACCAAGCTGGGGGTGATGGTCTCCGAGGGGAAGATAACCTCTCTCGAGGAGATCTTCCAGCAGGGCTGGAAGATTCGCGAGCCGGAGATGGTCAAGAAGCTCGTCCCCGACCTGACGTCCGAGGTCGTGAGCGTGGGCATCGTCCAGAAGCAGACCGACGCGGGCGAGCTGACGAGGTTCGGCGCAGTGGTGGCCGTGGGCAATGGGAACGGCTGGTTCGGGGTCGGCAAGGGCAAGGCCGCCCAGATGAAGTCGGCCATCGACAAGGCGACCAACGACGCCCTCCTCAACATAATACCGGTCAAGCTGGGCTGCGGGAGCTGGGAGTGCAAGTGCGGCACCGCCCACTCCGTCCCCTACAGGATCACGGGCAAGGCGGGGAGCGTCAAGGTAGAGCTCCTCCCGGGGCCCCGCTCCCTGGGAAGGGTCGCCGGCCCCGCCCTCACCAACCTCCTCGCCCTCGCCGGGGTCAAGGACGTCTGGGTGAGGACGTTCGGCTCCACGAACACTCTCTCCTCGCTCGCCAACGCGGTCTACGACGCGTTCAGCAAGTCGCACGGGCTCAACGTATAGCTGGTGGATAGATGGGCAAGCTCCTAGTTGTGAACCTGCACGGGATGATCAACGTCCCCACCGCGACGAGGTCGACCCTCGTCCAGCTCGGCATAGGCAAGAGGTTCGCGGCGACGGTGGTGGGCGACGACGCGGTCTCCAAGGGCGAGGTCAGGCTGTGCAAGGACTACGTCGCCTGGACTTCGCTCGACCAGACCTTCCTCACCGACCTCCTAAAGGCGAGGGCGAAGAGGAGCAACTCAAAGCCGCTCGACGATGAAGGGTTGAAAGCACTCGGGTTCAAGACGCACGCCGACATGGCGAAGGCCATCATGGCGGACGGCGGCAGGCTCTCTACCGTCGGGCTCAAGCCTTTCCTCGGCCTCTCGCCTCCAAAGGGAGGGTTCAGGCGCTCGTCCCGCAGGCAGTTCAAGGAGGGCGGGATACTGGGGGAGAACCCGCAGCTCGTGGAGATAGTCAGGAGGATGATGTAGGGTGCCCACCAGGCTGAGGAAGGTCAGGAGGATGCGCGGCTCGCGCACCCACGGCTACGGCCAGGTCGGCCAGCACCGGCACTCGGGCAAGCAGGGCGGGCACGGCAACGCCGGCCTCCACAAGCACAAGTGGTCCTGGCTCAACATCCACGACCCAGACCACTTCAGGCGCGACCCGTTCAAGCCGCCTTCCTGGCGGAAGGTCTCGAAGTGGGCCAATGTGGGCGACCTCGGCTCGTTCGCGGGCGACGGCGACGGGAAGGGGCCGGTGTCGATAGACCTAGACGCCAAGGGCGTCGAGAAGCTCCTCGGGGGCGGCGACGTGACCCGCGCCTACAACGTCAAGGTCTCCTCATATACCGAGAGGGCCAAGCAGAAGCTCGAAGAAGCAGGTGGCAAGATACTCGAAGAGTGAGAGCGGAGGACAGAGCTAGCCTTGGTCTCATTGCGAAACTTCGTAAAGAGCGTCGCCACCGTCCTTCCCGAGATCCCCAAGCCCATCAAGAAGCCCACCCTCACTGAGAAGTTCATCTGGACCGGCGGCGCCCTCGTCATCTACATGATAATGTCGATCACGCCGCTCTTCCACTTTGGCAACCAGCAGGACCAGTTCGCCTTCCTCAGGATAATCTTCGCCTCGACGCAGGGAACACTTACCGAGCTCGGCATCGGCCCGATCGTCACGGCCGGCCTCATCCTCCAACTCCTCCAGGGCAGCGACATACTGAGGCTCGACCTCGGCAACCCCGACGACAGGGCACTCTTCGGAACTGCTACCAAGCTACTGACCTTCCTGGTCATAGCCATAGAGTCAGGAGCGTACATCATCGGCGGAGCGCTGGGCACGCTCCAGACCACCCAGGCGATAGTGATCTTCTTCCAGCTGTTCGGGGCGAGCGTGATAATCCTACTCCTCGACGAGATGATACAGAAGGGCTGGGGCATCGGGAGCGGGATATCCCTCTTCATCCTCGCCGGCGTCGCGCAGACCCTCTGGTGGGACAGCTTCTCGCCGTATCCGGTCGCCCCGACCCAGGGAGCGCCCACCCAGATCTATGGCTTCATCCCCGCCCTGGTCAACTCGCTCTTCTCAGGAGCGGGGGTCTCGTCCGTGCTGATACGCGCCAGCCAGTTCCCCAGCGCCTTCACCTTCGTGATGACGATCGCAGTCATCCTGTTCATCACCTACATCGAGGGGATCAGGGTCGAGGTCCCGATCACGTCAGTAAAGTACAGGGGATTCCAGGGTGTATACCCGATCAAGCTCCTCTACGTCTCGAACATCCCGGTCATCCTCGTCTCGGCCCTGACGGCCAACATCTCGTTCTTCACCCGGCTTCTCCACAACTACGTCGGGAGCACCCCCCCGTCGTGGATGCACTATCTGGTGACCTACGACACCAACTTCAACCCCACGGGAGGACTGGTCTACTACATCACGCCTCCCAACGGGATCGCCCAGACCACCCAGGACCCGCTCCACGCGGTGATCTACTGCATCTTCCTGATGTGCTTCGCAGTGATGTTCGCCCGGATCTGGGTCGAGATAGGCGGCCTCTCCTCGAGGACGGTGGCCAAGAACCTGATGAACGCAGACGTCCAGGTGCCCGGGTTCAGGAGGGCCGGGCTCTCCATCGAGCAGGTCCTGAACAGGTACATCCCGCCCATCACCGTGATAGGGGGACTCATCATCGGGTCGGTGGCCGCCATCTCGGACGTCTTCGGGGTCTTCGGGACGGGGGTCGGCCTCCTCCTGGGCGTCGACATAGTCTTGCAGTACTACCAGATGCTGGTCAAGGAGCAACTGGAGGAGTTCTCGCCGAGACTGGCGGGAGTCCTCGGCCAGGCCTAGACGGTGGATGATCATGGGCCTAAGAATCGTAATCGTAGGAGTCCCCGGCGTGGGGAAGAGCACCGTGGTGGAGAAGGCGAAGGCAGCCGTCAAGGGGTCGACCGTCGAGGTCTTCGGCACCGCGATGTTCCAGGAGGCCATGAGGCTGAAGTGGGTCAAGCACAGGGACGAGATGCGGAAGCTGCCCGTTGAAAAGCAGCAGAAGCTCCAGGCAGCGGCCGCCGCCCGGATAAGCAGGGGCAAGGGCAGGGTCGTCTTCATAGACACCCACCTCTTCATCAGAACCCCTGAGGGCTTCTGGCCTGGCCTCCCGCTAAGGGTGATCCAGCCGATGAAGCCGACCCACCTCATCCTGGTCGAGGCCTCCCCCGGCGAGATACTCTCCCGCCGCAAGAACGACACCACCAGGTACCGCGACGAGATCACCGAAGACCAGGTGAGCGAGGAGCTGGCGCTCGCGCGGAGCTTCCTGACCACGGCCTCCCTCGTGAGCGGGGCGCCCATGCTCTTCGTCAAGAACGGGGAGGGCAGGTCCGACGAGGCAGCCGAGAAGATAGCGGCCCTGGTGAGGGGCGCCAAGGCTTGAGCATATCCATCCCCGACTCCACGCTCATCATAACGAGCACCGCCATCTTCCTCGGGTTCATGTCTAACGTCGCGACCAGGTTCCTCGTCGACCTCAAGCGGGAGAGGAGGATGCGCGCCGAGGTGGCGGCCTTCGACAAGGAGCTGAAGAAGGCCGTGGCCGACAAGGACAAGGAGAAGGAGGAGAAGCTCAAGAAGAAGAAGACGCAGATGGACCAGATGAGGCTCAAGGCCTCCACCGGGAGGTTCAAGGTCGTCCTGGTCACCTGGCTCCCCTTCATCGCCGTCTACTACCTCATGGCCAACTTCGTCGGAGGATTCCAAGAAGCGGTCGCCTTCTCCCCCATCCCCATCCCCGTGATAGTCAACGCGACCAACGGGAGCATGGTCCTGATCTACTGGTACTTCCTCTCCTCGCTCTCCTTCTCCACCCTGATGACAAAGCTGCTCGGGACTTCGCAGACGTGAGGGAGCCGGAGCGGGCCGATCTGAAAGCTATAATCCTCTGCGGCATGCCGGCGGTGGGCAAGACCACCGTCGCGAAGATCCTGGCCTCCAAGCTTGGCCTGAAGGTCGTCGGAGGTGGAGACGTCCTCAAGGAGATAGCCCTCGAGGAGGGCTACAACGCGGTCGGCGACGACTGGTGGGACACCGCCGAGGGGATGACGTTCATGGACGAGCGCGCCGGCGACCCCGAGTTCGACAAGGAGGTCGACAAGAGGCTGCTGGCGAGGGCGAAGAAGGGCGACGTGGTGATGACCAGCTACACCCTCCCTTGGCTCGCCGAGGACGGCGTCAAGGTATGGCTCTCAGGCACCAAGAGGAGCAGGGCCGAGAGGATGGCGAAGAGGGACAACTCCTCCCCCGAGGACTGCGCCAAGGTCATCGACGCGAGGGACAGCGAGAACTACGCATTGTACAAGAAGCTCTATGGAATACGCTTCGGCAAGGACCTCTCCCCGTTCAGCATAGTGGTGGGGACAGACGGCGTCCCGGCCGCCGAGGTCGCGGGCGCCGTCCTCGGTCAGCTTGCCCGAGGCCCCCAGGCAAGGTCGACCCGCCGCGGGGCAGGCGGGAAGAAGGCGTGACCGCCGAGCCGGCCGACGACATCGTCAAGGTCAGCGAGGAGCCGACCGACCCCGGCCACGGCTGGGAGCCGGCGAAGCGCCCCATCAGGGAGCTCCTAAACTATGGCCTCATCCCTCTCGACAAGACGCCCGGCCCGACCAGCCACGAAGAGGTCTCCTGGGTCAGGCGCCTCCTCGCCACAGACAAGGCTGGGCACAGCGGCACGCTCGACCCCGGCGTGACCGGGATGCTCCCGATCGGCCTCGGAAGCGCGACGAAGGCCCTCGGCCTCCTGCTGCTCTTCCCCAAGGAGTATGTCGGGATAATGCGCATCCACTCCTCCGTACCGAGGGCGGAGGTGGACAGGGTCATCGCGGAGTTCACCGACGAGATCTACCAGCGCCCTCCCCAGCGCTCCGCTGTCAAGCGGGAGACGCGAACGAGGAGGATCTACGAGCTCGAGGTCCTCGAGCAGAAGGGGAACCTCTTTCTCCTTCGGTGCCTCTGCCAGGCCGGGACATACATCAGGAAGCTCTTCTACGACATCGGGGAGGTCCTCTCCGTCGGCGCCACCATGGTCGAGCTCCGGAGGACGAAGGTCGGCCCCCTGGACGAGGCCAAGGGAATAGTCACGCTGACAGACCTCGACATAGCGGTCAAGAAGTGGAAGGACTCCGGGGACGAGTCCGACCTCAGGCGCGTGGTCTGGCCGATAGAGTCCTGCCTCGACGGAATCAAGAAGGTCGTCGTCAAGGACTCCGCCGTCGACGCGGTCTGCCACGGGGCCATGCTCGCGGTCCCCGGGGTCGTCTCTCTCTCCAAGGGGATCTCCAAGGGGGAGACCGTCGTCCTCCTCACAGCGAAGGGCGAGCTGATCGGCATCGCCGAGGCGTCGATGACGACCCAGGATGTCCAGGAGCAGCCCAAGGGCATCGCCTTCCCAATCAAGCGGGTGATCATGGACCAGGGGACCTACCCAAAGATGTGGAAGAGGCAGGACAGGGTCGCGGACGAGGCCGCCGAGCCGGCAGAGGGCGCAGGGGCCGCGTGACGGCGTCACGCTGGCCTTGAGAGCGCCCTGCCCAGAAGTATCTCGCCCGGGACGACCATCATCTCGCGGTACATCAGGAGCGACCTGATCCTCCCGTACCTCGACGCCATGTCTGACCCCTTTACCTCGGCGAACCCCCTCGAGCCGAAGAGCCTCTTGGACTCCTCGTTGTCGTCCTCGACGCTGGCGTAGACGTGGCCGGCTCCCTGAGCCGCGAACCTCTCCAGCGCGTCGTCGAGGAGCCGCCCTCCGACCCCCATCCCCCTGAACTTCCTCGGCACGGCGACGTAGTAGACGTAGCCCGCCTCGCCATCGAGCATCTTCAGCATCGCCAGCCCCGCGTCGTCGCCGTCCTCCGTCCTCGCCGCCCTCACGACCTCTATGCTCTGGAGCGTCCTCCTAGCATGCCAGAGATACAGCCCCTCGAAGCTGTCCTCGAGTATGGGGAGGAGCTTCGCCCTCTCGCCCTTCGTGACCTCGACTATCGAGACGCCTTGCGCCGTCAAAGGGAGAACAACCTCGAAGCGTTCCTCCAGAGGATCTTCTCCTTGTCCTCCGGCCTCACCTTGAGAGCGGAGACCAGTGCTAGGCCGCTCTCCAGCGTCTCGACGGGGTAGTCGGTCCCAAACAACAGCTTGTCGGCGCCCCCCGAGAAGTACACAGCTTCGTCTATCCGCCGCGCCATCATCGCCAGGTACTCCCTCTCGTATGGCGACCCTCCCACCATCAACCCGGAGATGTCCGCGTAGACGTTGGGGTGCTTGTAAAGGAGCTCTGCGGTGTCGGCAATCCACGGGTTCCCAGCGTGGCATATGACGATGCGCAGCCCTTCCCTCTCGTTCGCGAGCTCGTCCAGCGTGAGGGGGTGGGCGTGGACGAGACTGCCGGTGCTGCTCGCCGTGTCCCCCGTGTGGAACATGACCGGGAGGCCGTGCTCCTCGCCGAAGTCGTAGAGCGGGGCGAAGACCTCGTCCCAGGCGTAGACCCGCCTGTACCCGAGCCATATCTTGAACGCCTTGACGAATCCCTTCTCCCGCCTCGCGAGGGCGATCCCTTCCTTGACGGCTGGCTTCGAGGGCTCGACTGTGAGCACGGGGAAGAGGGTGTCTCCGCTCTTTTCGCAGAGCTTGACGACCTCGGCGTTGGGGAGAGGGTCGCCCTTACCCATCGGAGGGCTGAGCAGCAGCCCCTTCTCGACCCCCTTCTCCTCCATCTCAGCGAGGAGCTCGGCGAGGTCGTACCTGAGGCCGTTGAGCTTCGCGTACGCCCTGAGCCTGTCATCTTTCCTCCCGTCCGAGCAGTGGACGTGCGCGTCGATGACCTTGCTCAACGCCCCGTCGGCCGCCCTCCGCGGTTTAAGTCCTTGGGATCGCGGTAGAGCGTCAGGACCACGGCCATCAAGACCACGTAGGGCAGCACCGACGTCGCTATCAGGACGGGGGCGACGGGACCTCCCGCGACGCCAGCGATCCCCGGCCCTAGGAACGCCCCGACGAACCCCGAGGTCTGGACGACGCTCGTCGCCGCAGTCCTCTTCTCCTCCGGGACGTTGACCTGGCACATCGCGGTGATGAGCGACCAGAACATGTTCGCGAGTATCCCTGTGAGGATGACGAACGCGATCATCACGGGGAACGACCCTGCCAGGTAGACGCCCAGCATCATCACCGCCGGAAGCGCAGCCGCAGCGGTCGCGCTCTTCCTCCCGCCTATCCTATCGAAGAGGAACCCGCCAGTCAGCGTCCCTAGCCCCCCGAGCCCGAGCCCTATCCCGAAGATAGAGTCGATGGTCGTCACGCTCCCGACCGCCCCGAACGTTGAGACGAGGAACTTGGGCGCCCAAGAGAGGTAGACCAGAAACCCAAAGTCCGCGAAGAACGCCGCGACCGATAGCACCAGCACCACCCTGTTCCTGAGCAGCTCGCCGAATGCCCCAAGGGCCCCGCCCGCGGAAGCCCTTCCACCCAATCCTAGAGCCGCGATGAACACGGCCGCGAACGCGAGTCCCACCGCCGCGAACTCCGCGAAGGGCGCGTGCCACCCGTAGGCGGAGAGGAGGTAGCTTGCCGATGACGGACCGATGAACCCAGCGAAGCTGTAGAACGAGGTGACGAAGCTCGCCGCGAACCCCTTCCTGTCAGGGAAGAGCGACGCCGCCACGCCGTAGGAGGGTGTTATCATCAGACCGCTCCCAAACCCCGCCACGAGAAAGAGGGCAGAGAATGGAGCGAGCCCCCCGCCCAGGGTGATGATGCCCATCGGCACGGAGAAGATAAGGAAGCCCGCGACGATGGCCTTCTGGTCACCGAACCTCTGGGCGAGGTAGCCAGAGCTGATGACTCCCAGCCCGACCATCCCGACAGATGCTGAGACCACCTCCCCCGCGGTCGCGTCGTTGATTCCATAGGTGGTCTCGAACGCTGGTACCAGCACCCCCACGGAGAACCTGTAGAGCCCGTAGAGGAATGCTGGGAGGACCAGCGCCGCTATCCGGAGGAGGTTCCGCCGCTTCACGGGTGCCAGAAGGTTCGGGAACCTATTTGTGCCGGTCGCCAGGAAGCCTGACGCCGGGCCGGCGTATGGGTAACCTGGTAACCCAGCAGCCTGGAAAGCTGCCGCTCGAAAGGGCTTGCAAGTTCAAATCTTGCCGCCGGCGCCTCTTCTTCTCGCCGATTGTCAACAATGGCTGGATAGCTTGTCAACAAGCCCTTGATGGCTGTTACATCGCCCGACAAGCTGGCTAGGCTCTTCTCGACCTTGGCGAGCGTAACAACGTCCTGCGGATTGTCAACAAGGCTGTGGACAAAGGCGTTTAGCGTCTCGTAACCTCTAGCCTTCAATAGCTCGTTGAGCGTCGCCAAGTCGTCGTCCTTCACTCTGACGCTGACAGTGTGCCAGTCTGCCACGTTACGCACCCTCTGTCGGGACGATGGGGATGCCGCAGTTGGTGCATTGATCGCAGACGCCGTAAAGGCTGCCTGCTATGCCGGTTAGCCCCATGCCTTCACGATGACAGGCTCGGCATTGCCCATACCAATGCGCAATCTGCTCGGCGATTTGCCACTTGCCAGCTTGCCAAGTTGCCTTTACCGATTGTCTTTCGACCGCTACCGTTGCCATGTTGACCGGCAATCTAGGCATCAAGGGTGTGTATAAACTATACTACAGCGTAACACGGCTCTGAAAAAGGAGCCGTTATCAACGATGTTTATGTGCTACCTATGATACAGCGTAACAAGCCCTTGGGAAAGCACTTTCTGATGCGCATGACAGAGACGACGGCCAACCGCCTGCACGTTCTCCGTTCTCATGCGATGTCGTTCGACCAGATAATCCTAAACACGCCCGACGAGGTATTCACAAAGAAGCCGCACGTAAGCCACCACATACTGACGGACACAGCGATGAGCAGGCTAGATGC
>Ga0335077_10012613_pt1 | contig 10573 bp, 5 predicted proteins | sample Lox_Sample_31_FD_207151 | JGI IMG/M metagenome (GOLD analysis project Ga0335077, IMG submission 207151) | Soil microbial communities from Loxahatchee National Wildlife Refuge, Florida, United States - Lox_Sample_3.1 | ecosystem: Environmental > Terrestrial > Soil > Wetlands | place: USA: Florida...
CGTTGCAATCTGACTACCCGTTACTCTGTCAGACACTTTCTGCAAAGGAAAATTGAAAGGCCGGTCCAAATCGTAAGCACAACTGCAACTGTGATTTTGCCAAGTGAACAATTCGGAGCTTCGAATCGCTCCCCGGCTTATTTGCGAACACTTGATTGCTAACTTTCCCAAACACTAGCAACCGGCATCCTTCGAACTGGTTCCGAACAACTGAAGTCGTACGATTCCTACGAAGAGCCAAAATCGCTTGCGCAACAAGCCGAAAAACAACGCCTCTCGGGGAAGCGTTTTCCCGGCGCGAACATTTCTACTCCTGAGTCACAGGCGCTGTCAATAGGGAAATTCATCACGGACAAAGCTCTGAGATTCGGTAATGTTCCCGTACAAATCCCTTTACCTGATCCGTGCGCCCAACGCCAGCCGTAAAACGATTGAGGGGCCCACGTGGTGAGTAATCGATTTCTGAGAGGTCCGCAAGGCCATGTGGGAATAGAAGAAACAGACCGGATTCGCGGTCGTCGAAGCCACGACCCCCTCTTCTCGCGATAAACATGAAACCGGTCGGCCCGGAAACTTGTCAGCTTCTGGATCTGGGCCCCAGCCAGATGACCTCCAGGGTTTTCCACACGGCCATCCTGACCCGGTTCGAAGTGAGCACGCAAGCCCTTCTGTGACAGATGGCTTCTTCCGCTACTCGACTTGCCTCCCCAGCCTCATTCCCTCTTCGCCAGGACTTCGATCAACCTGTCCTTGTTGCGGCTTGCCAGGTTGTCGGCCCTTCGCAGCACTGCGAGCCAAACGAGAATCATGACAGCTGCAAAAAACAGAAAGACAGGCGGCGCAAGCCAAAGCCTTTCAACGAGTTCGCAGAGTTCAAATACTGCAAGGCCAACGGCGATCACCCCCAATTGAACGAGCATGCTGATCAGCGCGCTGGTTTGGGAACCGCGCTGGCGCGAGAGACGCCCGAGGTTCATGCGGTATGGCATGGAGAGCGAAAGGAGATTGCCCGCTGCGAGATTCGTCGGCAGCGCGAACAGCAACCACGCTCCGGTCGCAGCCAGCAGAATCCCGTCTGGAGTGCCAAGCCGCGAAGCGGCGAAGATGCCTGCCACGATCGAAACCACTGCATAAAGGAGCGCGTGGAAGAGATTCTTCGCCAGCAGGACTGTGCGCATCGGCGTGGGCGAAAGAAAGAAGATCTGGATTCCCGTTCCTTCGGCGCCGAGGTTGTTATAAATGATCGGCGCAAATCCCAGGAGCGTGTACGAAACGCAAAGCGGAAACGCCAAATGAAAAGGCGAGGTCTCGGGGGGAAAGCTATTGCGAAGGACGGTTCCAACGATAAGGACAGTAAGCAGAGGCGCGCCTATCGCAAATAACAGCGGCATGGCGCGGGGAAGCGTTCGGAGCTCCTTCTCAATCACAGCGGCAATCGGACCGGAACCGTCAATGAGCCACGTGCGCTTTCCCGCGGCAACCTTGCTTCGAACCGGAGCTTCGCTGAGGTTTTCGCCGCTGAATTCGGCCTTGAGCCGAACCAAGAGGACCCCGCCGGTTCCCAGTATGTACAGCCCCAGCAAGCCGAACGATTCCAGCGCATGCCCGGGATGATGTTCCGCTGTTTCGCGAAGTGCTTCGGCTGCCAGTCCCGGCGGCAACCACTGGACCACCGTGCTCAAGCTGCGCGTCCACGTCGTGATTTCCCCGGAGGCATGCTGGGTATTTGCATGCGGAGCGTGGGCTCGGCGAACGTGACTTCCATTCTGATAAAGCGCGGGATTCAGAAGCTGCAGACTCAGCATGAGGACGAGAAAGACAGCGCTGACGATTTCGCGCGTCCTGCGCTGAGCCATCCAGCGATCGATCCAGGCGAGAACAGCCCGCGCGGTGATGATGTTAAACACGGCGAAGATCGCGAGATCAAGTGCCGTCCAAAAGAAGTACTGGGGGCGTGCAAGAACAATTCCAACATAGATTCCCAGGCAGCAGAGGCCTCCTAGAATCACGGGAACATCCACAAGACCAAAGACAAGTTGCAGCAGATAGAACGACGGGAAGGTAACTGGAAAGCGAAGGATTCCGGTGATGTCGAACTGCTCCTGAAACGACGCAAGCGCGATCGGAACCACCTGCCACACGATGAAGGTAATCCAGAACAGCATGGGCAGTGGTTGCCACATGGTGCGCGAAGCCATGATGTATGCGCCGATGCAAAGTCCCGCGCTGAGCCCACAGCCCATGAGAGCGTAAATGAGAAACGTGACCGTGCGCGCGCCAAATTCAAACGCTCCCTGTACCGAGCGGACATTGTTTGCGAGCATGTGGAGTCGCATGCGGGCGAGAGCGCCATATTGGGACCGCGCAAGCGGGCTGAAGAGGCCGGCCCCTGCGGCGACGGGCTCTGGAACCGGGGCTAGGCCAGCCATGAAAGCTCCTGCGCCTGCTCCTGTCCGCCCGCACCGACGATGTTCAAAAAGATCTCTTCGAGCGTGAGGCGTTGCGGAGAATCAGTCCCAGGGAGAGTGCTGGCCACGCCGGCGCGCAACTCCTCAAGCGAGCCGTTGGCAACCAGCCTTCCCTGATGGATGATGGCGACGTGATCGCAGAGGCGCTCAACGATCTCAAGCACATGCGACGTGAGAAAGATCGTGGCGCCGCGATTGATCATCCCCTGCAACAGGGTTTTGAGCATTCCAGCGGCAATGGCATCGACTCCTTCGAAGGGCTCATCGAGGAAGAGCACACGCGGGCCATGAATCACCGCCGCGGCCAGTGCCAGCTTCTTCTGCATGCCATGGGAGAAGTCGGTAATCAGCTTGCGCCGCTCGTTGGCGAGCTGCATGAACTCGAGCAGTTCTTCGGTGCGCTTATTTACTGTGTCGCGATCGAGTCCGTACATGCGCCCGACAAAGCGGAGATACTCGGGAGCCGTCAGTCGCCCCAACAGTGCCATGCCTTCGGGAACCACGCCGATCTGGCGTTTCAGGTTGGTCGCACCGGCGCCGAATGGCTCACCAAGGATTTCCATGGTGCCCGACGTCGGCTCAAGCAGGCCGGTAAGCATCTTGATGGTCGTGGATTTCCCGGCGCCGTTTGGACCCAGAAAGCCAAAGAATTGACCTGCAGCCACGCTGAACGTGACATCCTCCACGGCCGTCAGCGATCCGAAGCGGCGCGTCAGGCCATGGGTTTGAATTGCCGGGGTTTCCATGTGGGGCAAGGATAGCAAGGCAGGGGCAGCGCGGCCAAAGTCTCCGAGGTACCTGAAAAGGAAAAGGTCAGACCTGGGCCGAAGCCGCCGCACCTCTGCCAAGCGGATCGTTGTCCCGGTCCGTGACCTCCACGAGCGCCGCAAGCTTTCCCGCCAGTTGCGGCGACAGGCTTCCCTCGGAGAGGCGCCAACTCCAGTTGCCGTCCGGGACAGATGGCGTGTTCATGCGCGCCTCCGGACCAAGTTCGAGCAGATCCTGAACTGGGAAGATCGCCATCTGCGCCACACTCGCCGCCGCAGCGCGGATCAGGGGCCAGCAGGGGCGACCGAGGACAGGACCGACCAGTGCTTCGAGCGCCGCGTGATCGTGTTTCCCCGCCGTCTTCCACCATCCCTGGGTCGTGTCGTTGTCATGTGTGCCCGTGTAGGCCACGATACGCGGCTCGAATTGATGCGGCAGGTGCATGTGCGCTCCCTTGTCGCTGAAGCCGAACTGCAGCACGCGCATTCCGGGCATATCGAGCTCAAGGCGCAGCACGTCAACCTCCGGCGTGATGAGTCCGAGATCCTCGGCAACGAGCGGCAGGGGTCCGAGCTTCGCTTCGAGCGTCTGGAAGAGATCGAGCCCCGGGGCCTTGACCCATTTGCCGTTGATTGCAGTCTCCTCTTCGGCTGGGATGGACCAGTAGGCCTCAAAGCCGCGGAAGTGATCGAGCCGCACGATGTCGTAGAGTTCGCGTGAACGGCGAATACGCTCCACCCACCAGTCATATTCACGGTCGGCAAGCACATCCCAGCGGTACAGCGGATTGCCCCAGCGCTGGCCTGTCGGCGAGAAGTAGTCGGGCGGCACGCCGGCGATGTGAACGGGCTTGAGATCTTCGTCAAGTTCAAAGATGTCAGGATGCACCCAGACGTCAGCCGAGTCCATGTTGACGAAGATGGCCACGTCGCCAAGAATTCGAATCGAATGTTTCGCGGCCGCTTCACGCAGGTTTTCCCACTGCCGCGCAAACGCGAACTGCAGCGCCTGCTCCTGCGCCAGGGCACGGCCGGAGTGCGAGACAACTTTGGCAAGCGCCTTCGGGTCGCGGCGGCGAATGGGCTCCGGCCACTCTGTCCATGCGCCCGTGTTGAATTGGCGTCGTAACTCGGCGTAAAGCGCGTAGTCAGTCAGCCAATTCGATTCCAGATCACAGAAATCCTGAAACCGCTTCCACTGGCCGGCGAGGTCCGGGTCATGCGGAGCGCGATCAAGAAAATTGCCTGCCGCTTCATGCAGAAACGCGAGCTTGCGTTGTTCCACTTCCTTGAAGTTCACATTGCCTGCGCTGCCGGCAAGTCCCGCAATACGATCGCTGCCGATCCATCCCCAGTCGCAAAGGTGTTCGAGGCTGATCAGGAACGGATTGCCCGCAAATGCGGATGAGCCCGCGTAGGGCGAGTTGCCAAATCCAGTGGGACAGAGCGGAAGCACCTGCCACACATGCTGTCTGGCCGCCGCAAGGAACGCAACGAATTCGTACGCCGCGGGGCCAAGGTCTCCGATGCCGCCGTATGAAGGGAGAGATGTGATGTGAAGCAGAACGCCGGACGAACGCTGAAAGTCCATGAGGGTATTATCTCCGGTCGTTTTCGGCACAAACTTTAAAGGAGTCGGAGATCGCTCAGAAAGCGAAAGGGCCCGCATCTGAATGCGAGCCCTTTTGGGGGATCGTCGCCGGCCTACTGGCCTGGGAACGGCGACTGAGACTTTGCGTTGATGCGGACGCGGTTGCTCTTCTTGTAGTCGGTGATGACGTTGTTCGCAAAGACCTCGAAGACCTGCTGCCGTTTCTGCTCGAGAATCTGGTCGCGCGTCTGGTCAAGGTTCTTGGCGATCTCGTCTGCGCTCGGCTCCTGTTTGTCGAGGAGCTTTGCCACCACGCCGGTGCGCCCCGTATTGATGGGCCCGCTGATCGAGCCGGGAGTCATATCGAAGAGCTGCGGAGCAACCTGGCCCACGCTGCCGAGTTCGGGAACCTGTCCGTTCTGCCCGACAAGGTCGCTGGCCTTCACGGTCGCGCCAACTTCCTTGGCGGCTCTGGCAAGATCATTCTCCGCCTTTGCCTTGGCAGCCAACTCGGCCGTCTTCTGAGTTAGCAGAGCCGGGGCCTGCTCGTTGCGATAGTCGTCGGCAACATGGGACTTCCAGTCCGCAAAGGCGGGCGCGTGCGCTGCTTTAACGCCTGTGACCTGGAAGATCGCGTAGCCTTCGCCCGTCGGCGCGGATTGCGCGGGATCGCCCTGCTTGGATTCGAATGCGCGGGAAACCAGTTGCGTGCTATCAGGGAGAGCCGGGATGATCCCCTGTGCGTTGACCGGCGACGTCGTCACCAGTTGCAGGTGATGCGCGTCCGCAGTCTTCTGCAGGCCGTTCTTGATGGCTTCTGAGGTGAGAGCGCGCGCATAGTTGTCCTGCGTGGCGGCCGATTTCTGCCGGATCAGCGTAGCCTGAATCGTCGGCAGCACTTCATTGATCGCCTGGGTATGGGCAGGCGTGCGCTCTTCCACCTGAATGACGTGGTAGCCGTACTGCGATTTGACAATCTTGGTACCTCCGATCTTCTGCGTGAAGATAGCGTTGTCAAACTCCGGCACCATGTGACCGCGCTGCGCAAAACCGAGCTCGCCGCCGGAGTCCTTGCTGCCCGGATCATCCGAGTCCTTCTTTGCCAGATCAGCGAAATTGGCACCGCCCTGAATCTGCTTCACAATTGCCTCGGCCTTGGCCTTGGCTGCGGCATCGGTCTTGGCGTCGGCGCCGGGTGCCACCTTGATCAGGATGTGACGCGATTTTGCCTGCTCCGGAGTCGCGTATTCCGACTGATGCGCGTTGTAATACTGCTGGATCTCCTGCTGGGTGGGTTGCTGCACGCCGCCGGGTACATCGCTTGGAGTGAATGCAAAATAGGTGATTGTGCGCTCTTCAGGAACCGCATTCGCATAACGCGCCGCGTTCTTCTTGAAGAAGCCTTCCAACTCAGAGTCAGAAGGGTTGATCTGCTTGCGGATATCGTCACCGGAGATCACGGCGTACTGGAACTTCACCTTGAGGCTGCTCTTGCGGTAGAGTTCGCGGGCTTCGTTGTCGCTTACGGTCACACCGGCTGTAATCAGCGATTCCAGCCGACGCATCATGATGTCGTGCTTCACGCTTTCTTCGAAGTCCGCAACCGACATCTCAAACCGCGTGGCAATGAGCGAAGCGTACTGATCCTTGCCGATGAACTGGCCGTTGGGGAAGAGCACCTGTCCGGCCTGCCCCTGGTGCAGAAACTTGACCACGTCGTCATTGGTCGCGGTAATGCCAAGCAGGCGCGCCTCAGAGAACAGTATCTGCTGCTGGACCATCTGCTGGCCCACCTGCTGCTCGAACAAATTGACGATCATCGGATTCGAGGCGTACTGGGGATTGCGCTGCTGCAACTGCATCCGCGCCTGCTGCGAAACGCGTTCCTGGCTGATGGCATCGCCGCTTGAAAGCCAACGGCTGTACCAGTGCGGGTAGATCACGGCGAAGGTGTCGGCAGACACGGCGCCCTGCCCCGTCAGACCGGGGATCAGGTAGACGACCATCGAAACCGAGGCGGCAGCGATGATGACAACAAACAATGCCTTGACGACGCGATTGTCTTTGCTTTGCAGGAAACGAATCATGGGTGGGTTTAAGCCTTCAACTCTCTACGCGCGGACAGCACCGCCCGGCCACTCCGCCACGCTCTCTGGCGATTTTCGGGGGCAGGCGTCTCTGACAAAAGCGCAATTCTCGCTCGTTGCGATTCTCTGACATTATAGACGACGGCACGCATGGATTTGGCATTGACCGGCACCCCTGCCCGCCGGTTCGGAGCAAAAAGAACGGCGGGCATCCAAGATATGCCCGCCGCTTTTCAACGGTCGTCTATGAATCAGCTATCCGGACCACGTATTACGAGCAAAGCTCTTGACCAGCCAGCGCATTACGAGAATCCGAGCCGTATTACCGCCAGTAGTAGTACCCGCCAACCGTGTAATACGGACGGTAGTAGATCGGCGCGTAGTAATACGGATTGGGCCCGTAACGATAGGGGTACGGACCACGACGGTAGAGCCTCGGCCCCCCTGGGTACAGCCCCTGAGCCATCCGCATCGCCTCTTGCGCCGAAACAGGCTGTACTGTGATTGGAGCCGCCAGGTGGAAGCTCACCAGCGCTTCTGCCGGGATCCAGACGCCGGGCCCCGACGAAGCTGCGGAACCAACGGCTCCTGCTCCGCCACCCGCCGCCGCCCCGATCGCCGCTCCCGGCCCGCCTCCTACGATGCCGCCAATGACCGCGCCGAGAATCGCTCCGCCGGCAATGTTGCCCACGGAGTGCTCGCCCTTGCCGGGTCCCTTCACCTTGAACTGGTCAGACTCCAGCGGATAGCTCATGCCCTGGAGATCGAGAGAGGTCAACTGCAAAGCCAGCTCCGCGCTTCCCGTCAACGAGCCTTTCTCCGGATGACGTACGTCGGTTATCACTCCACGAACCGTGGCGCCACGCGGAATTGCGAGAACATCACCGAGAGCCACATCCTGAATGACTGTGAACTGAATTGGTTGGCCCGGTTGGGCCTGCTTGCTGTTGACCGGCTCATTCGTGCGCACCTGGATCAACGTTCCCGCGGGCACGGTCACCGGTCCGCGCGCCGGCTGGTATTGCGGCGCCGGAAGCTGTTGAGGATACGGCTGGTACTGCGGGGGATAAGGCTGTCCGTATCCCGGAGGAGGAGCCTGCCCATAGCCCGGATATGGGCCTGGTTGGCTCGTGGGGCCCTGGCCATAAGCTGGACGCTGATTCTGGCCCCCGTCGGGCGGCGGATTCTGACTTACACCCGGATTCTGGCCGTATGCCGGGCTGCCGCTCTGGGGCGGCGCAGGCTGTGACTGATCGGAGGAATAATCCTGGTCGCTCTGGCCCATCTGATCAGTGGGAACGCCCTGAGCGCTCGCGTCCTGGGCAGGATTGCCGACCTTGAGATTGTTATGGACCGCTTTGACTCCGGGGACGCTCTTGGCAAGCGATTCGGCAAGCTGGCGCGAAGAGTCGCTCGATACCGTTCCTGAGAGTGTCACTTCGGCCTGGATCGTTGCGGCTGTAATCAGGTCGTCCTTCAGCGCCTGAGAACCATCAAGCGCGTGAACGACATCCATCTCGATCTGACCGTCAGTGGGCTGGTCGCCAGCGGGGGCGGCGGACTGCGCCAGCGCCAGGGCGCCGCCGAGGACCAGGACAACAACCCAACCGCACATCAATGAAAATAATGACTTTAACAATGGCTTGCTCATTTCTCTATCTCCCGCGTCATCGCTGCCCTTGTCCCCACTTCGACCGGGGAATTCACATCCCGGCCGCTTCCTCTTTTGACCCAGGGCCTGGGAAAAAGTTCCGGTCGTAGAGTACAGGATTGCCTTCGGATTGCGGTAAACACCTTGGTACTGCGAAGAGGCACGACGGTTTTGCAGATACTGCAGCGCCTGGACCCTGGGCAAAGCCAGCGATGTTCTGACTTGACCGGCCGGCCTACGCTTCAGCCTGGACCTGGGTTTCAGCGGGTTGACTCACTGACTCTGTCAGCATCTGGTGATCGGGAAAGAACATCTGGAATACCGTGCCCGACGAGCGTCCAGACGATGCGGAACGGCTGCGCACGCGTACCCTGCCCCGATGCTTCTGAATGATCTCGGAGCTGACCCAGAGACCGAGGCCGGTTCCAGTGATTCCCTTGGTGGTGAAAAACGCCTCGAAGAGATGCTGCTGGGCTTCCGGTTCCATTCCCGAACCGGTATCGGCAACCGTGATGCGGATGCCTGTCCTGCCGGAGTCTTTCCAGTCCCTGGAGCGTCGAGCACAAACCACCAGGCGTCCTCCGCCCGATGTGGCATCGATGGCGTTGCCCACCATGTTCGCGATGACTTGCCGCACTTCTCCTGCAAAACAATAGAGATCCATCTTCGGATCGTATTTTCGCTCCAGCCGGATGCCGAGCGTGCTCATCCGGACGTTATAGAGAGTGAGCACCGAATCCAGCAGCTCCGCCATTGTGGCGCGCGAAGGCAGGGTCGATTGACGATAGAAGCGAAGTGTCTGCTGAGTGATCTCAGACATGCGCCGAACCTCTTCCTGCGCCATCGCAACGTAGTTTTCCGCCGGCCCATCAAGCTGGCAAAACTTGCGCAGAAGGAAGAGCAGATTCGTGATGGCCTCGAGAGGATTGTTGATCTCGTGCGCGATCGATGCAGCTAGGCGTCCGGTTGCAGCCAGCTTTTCGTTCCTGCGCAGGGCCTCTTCGCCTCGCTTGCGTTCGCTGGCGTCGACCACGATTGCCCCCACCCAGCGAACATGGTTTGAACCTGTTCGCACCGGATATGCGGTAACGACCCAGGTCCGCGGCCACTTGAGCTTGTCATTCGCCGGGCCAGTGACTTCGAGTTCCTGCACGGGCATCCCGGTTGCGAGGACTTGTGCGATCGCTCCTTCAAGCTGCATCGCAACCTGCTGAGGCAACAGCTCAAGAAGTGTTCGTCCCAGGTGCTGCGTGAGCGACGCTCCCGTCATGTTGGCGAAGACATCATTGGTGCGAACAATGCGACACCGGCGATCGAAGAACACGAGTCCGATCGGCGCATTGGCGAGCATCGAGTCAAGCAGCGAGAGCGTATCGTTGAGCCCGGCTCGCTGCTCCTCGAGAGAAGCGACCATCGTGTTGAAAGCCTCGATCAGATCGCCAAACTCGTTCTCAACCCTGACAGGAAGAGGAAAGACAGCCGTATCGTGTGTGGAATACATCAGCGCGCGGGTGCCTTTTTTCAGGAGCTTGAGCGGTTGACTGATGGAGTAAGACATCAGGAGAACCAGCAAGGCCGAGGCCCCGATCCAGATGAGCCCGAAGGAGAGTACGCTCCGAAGCACCTCAGTCTGTTCTGGAGCCCACGTAACGTCCGTCGCGACCCACACATAGCCGCGAAGGTCGGCGCCCCCGGTGTAAACGGGCTGCACGGCTTCAAGCCGATGCCTGCCAAGTGCAAAGACTACTGGAGAGTCGTGATTGACCCTGGCCAACTGTGCTCTTTCTGCGGGATAAAGCGGGTGCTGCGATGGATCACCATCGCTCGCAGCAAGCACGTTGCCGGCCGTGTCGGTGACTCTCGCGAGGTCGATATTCGGTGCGCCGCCGATCATCTTCACCGCAATCAGCACCCAGTCGGCACGATCCTTCTGGAGCGCGTCGCGCACGTGGAGAGCCGCAGAGGTTGCCTGAAGCTCAAGACGCTCGATTGCACGCTCGCGCACTTCT
>Ga0335077_10012615_pt1 | contig 10572 bp, 7 predicted proteins | sample Lox_Sample_31_FD_207151 | JGI IMG/M metagenome (GOLD analysis project Ga0335077, IMG submission 207151) | Soil microbial communities from Loxahatchee National Wildlife Refuge, Florida, United States - Lox_Sample_3.1 | ecosystem: Environmental > Terrestrial > Soil > Wetlands | place: USA: Florida...
GCAAAACCTGATAGCTTGGTAATGCGATTGGTTTGTAAAGAGCTACCGGACGACGCCTTCTGCCGGCGAACTCGCGGTCGCGTACAATTTCTTAGGCATACGCCCCGCGAGATAGGCTTGACGGCCAGCACTCACCGCATGCTTCATGGCCTCGGCCATTAAGACTGGATCCTGAGCGTTCGCGATACCTGTGTTCATAAGCACGGCGTCAGCACCCAACTCCATAGCAATCACCGCGTCGGAAGCCGTACCCACGCCTGCATCGAGGATCAGCGGGACGCCTGTGATCATCTCGCGCAGGATGCGGATGTGTGCGGCATTCTGGATCCCCAGGCCGCTTCCAATCGGAGCACCCAGCGGCATGATCGAACTCGCACCGGCGTCCAGCAATCTTTTGGCAACTACTATGTCATCAGAGGTATAGGGAAGAACTGTAAAGCCTTCCTTCACCAGAATACGCGTGGCTTCGAGAGTGGCCTGCACATCCGGATAAAGTGTTGCCTGGTCGCCAATGACTTCGAGTTTCACCCAGTCAGAGAGCCCAACTTCGCGGCCTAAGCGAGCGGTTCGAATGGCTTCGTCGGCCGTGTAGCAGCCGGCAGTGTTGGGCAATAAAAAGTATTTACCGGGATCGATGTAGTCGAGCAGCGATTCCTTGTTGCGGTCCAGATTCACCCTGCGCACGGCGACGGTTATCATCTCCGCACCGCTGGCTTCCAGGGCTCTGGCGGTTTCATGAAACGATTTGTATTTTCCTGTCCCCACAATCAGCCGGGAACGGAAGGCACGGCCAGCAATGATTAATGAGTCCGTCATGAACGTATTGTAATGAAAGCTGTAGGACAGCACAAAGATCGACGCACAGTGAGCCTAACGTTCCGCCCGCAGCAGGTCGGCAATAGTCTCACGTCGCCGGATCACCTTAGCCGACTTGCCATCGACCAGCACTTCCGCCGCGCGCAGCCGCGAATTGTAGTTGGAAGCCAGCACCATTCCGTATGCGCCCACATCCATGATGGCCACGAGATCGCCTTCCTGAACAATGGGCAGCTCGCGATCCCGACCAAAAAAGTCTCCGGTTTCGCACACCGGACCTACTATATCTACTTTTTCCGTCTGCTCGCCCCCGGCGTGGACCGGCACGATTTTGTGATACGCGCTGTAGAGAGAGGGCCGCAGGAAATCGTTCATTGCTGCATCGGCAATGAGAAAGCGCTTGCCATCGTTATTTTTTCTATACAGAACCTTGGTGAGGAGAATCCCCGCCGGGCCGATAATCGCGCGCCCAGGTTCGAGCAACAGATGAACCTTCAACCCTGCCGGCGGACCCGATACAGCTCTGGCATAGGTGCCAGCGAAGTCGGAGAATTTGCAGGTAGCTTTTTGTTCGTAGTCGATTCCTAGGCCGCCGCCGGCATCCACATACTTGATCTGATGTCCTCGTCCTCGCAATTCCCGGACGAAATCCGCAACTCTCTGCATGGCGGCTGAGAATGGCTGGACGTCCGTGACCTGCGAGCCAATGTGAACGCTTACGCCACAGCAATTGAGATATTTGATCTTCGCTGCTTCGTCGTAAATGCGAAGCGCGTCGCCGATCGGAATGCCGAATTTATGGCGGTGCAAGCCGGTCGAAATATAGGGGTGGGTGTCGGCCGGAACGTCCGGATTAACGCGGAGAGCGAGGGGCGCAATTTTATTGACTCGAGTCGCACACTCTGCCAAGACGTGCAGCTCAGATTCGCTCTCCACGTTAAACAACAGGATGCCTGCTTTGAGGGCGGCGAGAATCTCCCCGCGCGTTTTGCCGACTCCCGAAAACACAACTTTTCGTGCGGCGGCACGGCTGACATGAAACAGTCGTTCTAGTTCGCCGCCCGAGACCACATCAAACCCGCAGTTCATTTTCGCGAGAAGTCGCAGGATCCGCAGGTTCGAATTCGCTTTCACTGAATAGCAAATTGTGTGCGGGATTCTGCCAAATGCCCGGTCGAAGTCTTGGACCCGAGCTCGAATAGCCGTGGCGGAATAGACGTACAACGGTGTGCCAAAACGTTTCGCCAGTTCGGTTAGCGCAACGTCATCGCAATATAGGACAGGGGGATGATTTTTAGTCGCACGATAAACAAAGCCCGAATGCGCACGATCCGGACTCACGCGTCTTTCCTGGCATCGTTTTTGACGCGTATGATAACCACGGTTTGGTCGTCGAACGCATCTTCGCTGCCCGCATGCTCGGCTACCGCTTTAAAAATTGCATCAACCACCGCTTCCGCCGACAAGGAACAGCTTGCGGTAACGACCTGTTCTAACCTGCCGCGACCAAACAGTTCACGTTGTTGGTTTTGGGCATCCAGAATGCCGTCACTGAAAAATACAAATAGATCGCCAGGCTTCGGCTTAAAACTGAGTTCCTCGTATTCCGCATCGTCAAACAAGCCCAGAGGCAGGCCGGTGGCTTCAACGATCTCGATTTTGCCGTCGCTACAATACAGCGGCCGGGGCAGGCCGGAATTCGCTACGCGCAACTCGCGATGCTGATCGTCCCACAGTGCGAAAATCAGCGACACGAATTGGCCGTCGATGCGACGCTCACTTAAAGAAAAATTCACCGCCGACAGCATCTCGGAGGGAGCCGGTTCAATCGGCGCGTGCGATCGCAAAATCCCACTGACCAGCGCCGCGTAGATCGCGGCCGGTGCGCCCTTCCCGCTGACGTCTCCAACCACGATCGCCGTTCGCGAAAGCGAATAACTCATGAAGTCATACAGGTCTCCGCCGATTGCACGTGCGGGAACAAATCTGGCCGCGAGTTCCAAATGCGCGACTTGGGGGAGACTGTGCGGGAGCAGCCGGAACTGCAACTCCCGCGCCAGCGAGAGATCACGCTCCAGCCGCGACTCCTGTTGCGCGATTTGCTCGTAGAGTTGCGCATTCTCGATGGCAATCGCAACCTGCGCCGCCAATGTGGTTACGGTCCGCTTGTGATCATCAGTGAAGAACCCACGACGGGTATGTTCGAGGTCGAGCACCCCGATGGCTTTTCCCTTGTAAATCAGTGGCACCGCCAGTTCTGAGCGTGTTTCTGGATTCAGAGCGATGTAGCGAGGGTCTTTGCTGACGTCTGGCACCAGCACAGCTTGCTTATGTTGCGTGGCATAGCCCACTACTCCTTCGCCAACCCTAATGTCGTGTTTCAAATGAATATTCTCTTGAAAGCGCAATGAGAACCGATGTTGCAGCTTTTCACCTGTGGAATCGAGCAAGAGAATGCTGAACATTTGATAGTCAATAAGGCGGCTCAATAGTTCGGCAATGCGTTTCAGCAGTTCGTCGAGATTGAGAATTGAGGTGAGCTCACGCGAAATTTCATTCAGCAATACCAAAGTGCGCGCTTGACGGGTTGTCCGCGTATAGAGACGTGCATTCTCAATTCCCACAGCCATGCGGGAGCCGATCAGCATTAATAGCCGCTGGTGTTCTTCCGTGAAGTAATCCGGCTTGCGTGACTCGATATCGATGACGCCGATGACCCGATTCTTGACAATCAGCGGCAGGGCCAACTCAGACCGAACATTGGGCACAGCCGAAATGTAGCGAGAATCCTTGGTGACATCGCCGATCAGCACCGGTTCGCGCCGCTGGGCGGCAACTCCGCTAACGCCCTCGCCTACTTTCACCCGTGTTCGCTCAGCGACTTCGCGCGAATATCCGACTTGAAAGCGGATGCGCAGGTCCTGGGTTTTCTCGTTTAACAGCAGGATGGCGAAAATTTCGTAGTCGATGACCTTGCGGACCAGCTCTGCGACCCGGCTTAGGGTGGTATCCAGGTCAAGTGTGGTATTAACCACGTCCGCGACTTCCAGCAGAAGCGGATCGATTTTGGATTGAAATTCAGTCTCTGTGGTAGCCGTTTCCACGCCCCTATGATATCAGTCGCTCTTTTGAGCGTGGTGAACCTCGTACGCATCACGCGTTAATCGCAAGCCCGTAAACGCTGTTTGAAGCATCCAACATCGCCTCAGCCAATGTGGGATGAGCGTGGATGGTCCACATCAGTTCCTCCACTGTCGCTTCCATCTGCATCGCAGCCACAGCTTCGGCGATAAGCTCTGTTGCTTGTGGGCCAATGATGTGCACACCGAGGATCTCGCCATATTCTGCGTCCGACACGATCTTGATGAATCCTTCATGCTGCCCAACAATTGAGGCCCGCGAGTTCGCGGTGAAAGGAAATTTGCCGATCTTGAGGTTGTAGCCGGCTTCTTCGGCCTTTTTCTCAGTGAGACCGACACTGCCGATTTCGGGGTGGCAGTACGTTGCATTCGGGATGTGTTCTGGGTTGATCGGCTTCGCTTCCTTCCCCGCAATTTTTGTGACCGCGACAATACCTTCCATGGCTCCAACGTGCGCCAGTTGGGGCGTTCCCAGCACGATGTCTCCGATTGCATAAACGCCTGGCTCTGCCGTCTGCATCCAGCTGTCCGTTACGATGAAGCCGCGATCCGGCTTGATCCTGGTGCGCTCCAAACCGATATTTTCGGTTCGCGGCTTGCGACCGACCGCAATCAAAATCTTTTCCGCTTCGATCTTGTGCGGTTTGCCATCGACACTGAACGCCACGGTGATCCCTGTCTTCGTTTTCTCGACTTTCTCCACTTTCGCGCTTGTGTGAAACGCAATTCCGCGTTTGCGATAAACGCGGGCTAGTTCTTTGGAGATGTCTTCATCTTCGATGGGAACCAAGCGCGGCAGCATCTCCAAGATGGTCACTTCGGTCCCGAAGGATTTGAAGATTGACGCGAACTCCACGCCCACGGCTCCCGCGCCCACGATAACTAGTGATTTCGGCAGGTCCTTCAGATCGAGGATTTCGATGTTGGTGAGGACACGGGAATCCGGCTGTAGGCCCGGCAACATCCGCGCCTCAGATCCAGTTGCCAAAATTACATGTTTAGCCTTTACGTGAGTTTGTTTGCTGCCGGCAATTACTTCAAGCGTATGCACGCTGCTTTGCGCCGGACCGGTCAACTTGCCATAGCCTTTGATCGTCTCGACTTTGTTCTTACGCATCAGGAACTCGAGCCCTCTAGCATGCTTGTTAACAATTTTTGACTTTCGCTCCTGAATGGCCGACCAATTCAACTGACGGGAATCTACTCTCTCGATTCCAAATTCCTTGGCATCCTTGAGGTGGTCCCAAATCTCGGCGTTGAAAAGCAACGCTTTCGTCGGGACGCAGCCTACGTGCAGGCATGTGCCACCCAGAAAGCCATCTTTTTCGATCAAGGCGGTTCGCAACCCTAGTTGTCCAGCCCGGATTGCCGCGGTATATCCCGCAGGACCGCTGCCAATTATGACGACGTCATACACGGTTTCAGGCAAAGTGCAACTCCTCCGGAGAAATCACTGTTACTGCCCAAATGATTGATTCTATGCTGCGGGCTCCGGATTTGTGAACCGGACGGGCTTGGTTCGCGTATTGATGAGTGTCGGCGTTAGACTAGTTTGTAGAGGGGAACGGTCATGAACCTCGTCGCAATGTTGTTCTTTCCGTTTTTCGGCTTCGGCCTTGTCCTGTATTTTCTGCCGTCAATCATTGCGGTGGCTCGAAGCAAACGTGACACTACAGCCATCTTTGTACTGAATTTGCTTCTGGGCTGGACCGCAATCGGCTGGGTGATCGCCCTGGTTTGGGCACTCAAAACTGACGTGCCGCTGGTCGCTCGTTGACTGTCGAGTCTAGTCCACTGTGTGCTTGGCTGTGTAACCCTCGCGCGCGATGACCTGGTATTTCACATCTTTACCTTTCTGATCGCGCACTTTGAGTGGGCCGCCGTCGGGCGCCACCACCTCGACTTTCAGTTTTCTATAGGAGCCGTCGAGTTTCTGATTGCTAGGGTGATAAGCCAGCATGTACTGGTGGCGAATGTCGCCCGCGATGTCACGAAAGATTTCAGGATATTCCGCCTGGAAACGCGGCTGATAGAAGCGCCCGCCTGTAAGCCGAGCGAAGGTCTGCATTTCGTTGTCTGCCTGGTAATAATCCATGCGGTTGACTGGAATCATGCCACGCGTCATGCCCGTACAGTGATTCACTTCGCAGAATTCTCGCAGCGTCCAGCCGATGCTGATGGGGAAAATTGTTACGTCCTTGGTGGTTTTGACCTTCTTCAGAATCTGGTCAAGGTTAAGTTTGCTGAAACTATCGAAGCCGGTGCTCACGAGAATGATGTATTTGTGCCCTTCGATCCGATCGAGCCGGTCCAAGGTGTCGTAGAGCGCGTCAAAAAGATTGGTTTCCGAAAAACCGGGGATTCGCAATTGATTAAGAGCCCCCAGCAGGGCGCCTTTATCTTGAGTGAAGTCGACTAAAATTTGCGGCTTCATGTCGTAATATTCGACGGCGACCCAGTCTTCTTTCTTCAGGCTCTGGACGAAACTGTATGAGGCCTGGAGTGCGTCGATCATGAAGGCATAGTTCGTTGACGCATATTCGACCAGCAGCACGGCGGTGATGGGTGCGTCGGAAACATTGAAATTGCTTAGCGTTTGCTGCACACCGTCTTCGAATACGCGGAAGTTATCCTTTTGAAGTGTTGAAATGAACTGTCCCTCCTTGGTAGTTACCATGACCGGTACTTGTACCAGGGGCACGTTAACCTGAATGGAGTAGTCCGGCATGCCCTCGACCTTCTTGGGCTTTTCAGGTGGAGGAGGTGGGGGCTCTTCCTTCTTCTTGGGAATCGCGTAAGGGCCAACATCTGAATCCGGGCCTCCGGCTTCTGGTGGAGGCGCTTGCTGGTTTGGATTTGAAGGAGTTTGATCCTGTGCTAGAGCCGGAAGACTCTGCACCATAACCGCCACTAAGCACAGGGTGGCTACTAGCTTAAACCAGGCTTGGATTGTGCTTTTTGCTGTAAGCAATCGGAAATTAAACTTGGAGGACATTAAACAACCCTATGCTAGTATATGACGCAGCGCTTTGCGATGGGGATGTTTGCTGCGCTTTTTACCACCCTCCCGGTCGGCAAACTAAGCATAAGCGAAGCTTGAAACCTTGCGTTTTTAGAGGATTAGTTGGCATCCTCCTGGGGAAATATGGTAATGGGTCGAGTGTCTCTCGCCGCTGCTGCGTCCTGTTTTCTGCTCTCAATCTTAGGCATCGCGCAACCCGTCAAGTCAGTCGACACCATTCCGGTCGAGCAAATCCATGCCGGGATGCATGGAGTCGCTTACACCGTTTTTCAGGGTACCAAGCCTGAACCAATGGAAGTTGAGGTGCTTGGAGTTCTCAAGAATGCGAACGGCCCAAAGGGCGACATTATCCTGGTTCGCCTTGGCGGAGCAAAGGCCGAATACACAGGGGTGGTAGCTGGAATGAGCGGTAGCCCGGTGTATTTCGATGGCAAACTTGCTGGGGCGGTGGCATTTCGTATCGGAGAGTTCTCGAAGGAGCCTATTGCTGGCGTAACGCCTATCTCGGAGATGCTCGAAATCAGTGCCATCGATCACAGCCTCGCCTCAGGTCCGGTGGAAGCCAAGGCAGGGGTACCAGGATCGAGCAAGACTGCGAGCCCTGGCGCGAGCAGTCTTCCCGTGCAGAATTTCGCGAATTACTTAAAGCCGATTGAAACACCCCTGGTGTTCAACGGTTTTTCAGAGGACACGGTGCAGCGCTTCGCTACACAGTTTGCCGCGTCCGGGGTAGTACCAGTCATGGGAACTGGGTCTGTTAGTGACGCTAAGCAGCCCGAACCGATGGAGCCAGGTTCTGCGGTCAGCGCTATTCTGGTGCGGGGAGACATGGACATCGCAGCCACCTGCACTGTGACCTACATGGATTCCGACCATCTGCTGGCTTGCGGTCACCCGCTGATGCAATTCGGAATGATTGACATTCCGATGACCAAGGCACAAGTACTAGCTACGTTGCCTTCTCCCCTAAACGCTTTCAAAATCGTCAATGCGACCGAACCGGTGGGCGCGTTCGTGCAAGACCGGCACAATGGCATCCTCGGTGAATTCGATAAGAAGCCGGACATGATCCCGGTGACCTTGACCATCCATGCCGATTCCGGCGATAAGCAAATCCACTACGAGATTCTTAACAATGCCCGTTTGAGCCCCGTTGCCATGATGGCAACCGTATTCAATGCCCTGCATGGAGTGAACGAATACGGCGAAGAAATTACTTATCGCATGAAGGGGAGCATTGGTGTCGAAAAGTACCCTGACGTAATGTTGCAGGACATGTTTGCCGCGGTGGATGGGGCCCAACCCCCGGCGATGCTGGCGGCAACGTCGTTGGGCGAACGCTTCACCCGCATCTACGACAATCCCTACACCACGCCCGACATTCGGGGCGTGAATTTAGATTTCGACATCGTGCACGAACGCCGTTTTGCCCGCCTGGAGAGCGCCCGCACCGATGTTACGGAGGCGCGCCCTGGCGACGAGATCATGATTGAAGGGTTGCTTCGTCCCTATCGTGGCGACGCAGTCGTCGAACATATCCCCATTCAGATTCCGACTTCCGCCTCCAAAGGGCCTCTCCGCATCCTGGTGAGTGATGGTGAGAGCCTTGACCATCTACGCCACGGGTCATCGTTGATGGCGCACAAGCTGGATCTGGCTTCAACCATTGCGTTTCTGAACAAAGAGCATGTCAACAATCGTGTCTACGTCTCTTTGCTGGAGGCCAATCCGGAGGCCATGGTCGCCGACAAGATTATGCCTTCCCTCCCGCCCTCAATCATGAACGTCATGGACGGCATGCGCGGAACTCAGGATATGGTAGTTTCGAATGAGTCTTCATTGAGCGAGACTGCCACCGCACCGCTGGATTATGTGATCGCGGGTGCCCAGGTGTTGACGATTAACGTCAAGTAGTGCGAATGGGTTTTTCTAACGTCCGACCACTAGCTCTTCGTGACATTGTGTATGCTAATCTGAAGTTTTCCTACCTAATCTGTTCATGAGGTTCCAAATTGCAAATCCGTTTCACTAAGCTTGTTGGGGTTTTGTGTCTTTTTATTCCCGCTTTAGCCTTTGCTGACGGTACTCGGACTTGGGAACAGTCCAAGTTCGAAGAACTAATCAAAGGAACACCGGATGGTGTAGCGATCGACAGCACCGGTGGTCTTGAGCTTGCGCCGGCATTCAAGCCGGTTGCAACTACTCCGTCAACCTACTTATGGTCGATTGCGTCTGACCTGAAAGGGAATCTATACGCAGCAGCCGGTTCGCCAGCGCGCGTATACCAGATTACTTCCGATGGGAAGTCAACGCTTATTTTTGAACCCCATGAGCTGCAGGTTCAAACCTTAATCGTGAACAAGAATGGCACAATCTTTGCCGCCACAAACCCAGACGGAAAAATCTACAAAATCGAACATCGCAATAGTGTCGCTACAAAAAAGTCCGAGTCGCAAAATTCCTCTTTGGATTCGAGCTGGAGCTCATCTGTATTTTCCGACCCGGACAGCAAATACATCTGGGCCTTGGCTTTCGACAAAGACGAGAATCTTTACGCCGCAACCGGAGATCCGGGACAAATTCTTCGTATCACACCGCAGGGCAAGTCATCAGTATTTTTCAAAAGCGATGAAGCCAATATTCGAGTGCTTGCCTTCGATGCGAAAGGCGATCTGATCGCCGGATCGGATGGCAGCGGGCTCATATACCGGATTGCTCCGAACGGCGATGCGTTTGTTTTGTATAGTGCGCCCAAGAAAGAAATCACGGCTCTCGCGATTGCCAAAGATGGCAGCATCTATGCCGCCGGTGATGGGGAGAAGCACGGCGGAGCATCGTCCACAACTGCCGGATCGATAGCAATCTCCGCCGCCACTCCGAGTTCGGGCCCACAAACCTCTCCCTCGATGTCAGGCTCGGCGCCACCTGCCGTAATTAATCTCACGGTTGGTGTACCCGGAGGTTCGGAGATCTACCGTATTGCTGCCAATGGCGCGCCAGCACGCGTCTGGAGCTCCCATGAGGATTTGGTCTACACGCTCGCCTTTGACAAGGACAACCGCTTACTGGCAGGGACAGGGAATCGGGGACACATTTTCGCGATCAATAGCCCAGATCAGTACACCGACCTGCTTAAGGCCAGCGCCAGCCAAGTGACTGGGTTCAGCGCCGGTCCTGAAGGTGGGCTGTATGTCTCGACCAGCAATCTAGGCAAAGTATTTTTGCTAAGTGCGGAGCCTGCCTCGCAAGGTAGCTATCAAAGCGACGTGTTTGATGCGCGAATTTTTTCCCGTTGGGGCCGAGCTGAGTTTCGAGGTTCGGGTAGTGTTGATCTATTCGCGCGCAGCGGAAACGTCGATAATCCGGACCGGAATTGGAGCGCGTGGAAGAGAGTTGACCTTGCAAAAGATGCTCTGATACCCGCCCCAGCGGCGCGTTTCGTCCAATGGAAGGCAGTTCTGCATGCGGATAATCACGACCCGCGAGTGGAAAGTGTAGCTCTCAATTACCTGCCGGAAAACGTTGCACCGGAATTTGATGAGGTCACGGTACAGGTCGGTATTCGTTATCAGTCATTGCCCAAGACCGGCGGGA
>Ga0335077_10012618_pt1 | contig 10571 bp, 12 predicted proteins | sample Lox_Sample_31_FD_207151 | JGI IMG/M metagenome (GOLD analysis project Ga0335077, IMG submission 207151) | Soil microbial communities from Loxahatchee National Wildlife Refuge, Florida, United States - Lox_Sample_3.1 | ecosystem: Environmental > Terrestrial > Soil > Wetlands | place: USA...
GTAAATTCCGATCGCGGCCAACAACACCGCGATCGCCGCAAACAAAGACAAGAGGATGACGTTCGCGCGCCGAGGAGCCATCGTCGTCGCTGCGCGCTCCTCCAACGTCATCACGGCATCGATGGGCTGCTGCTTGTCCACCGACCAGATGGCTTGGCGCACCGCCGCTGCCAGCGCCAGAGGATCGCCGGAAGTTCGCACCGCGATCCCGGCAAACGGCCAGTCGGCCTGGCCAAAAGGACGGTAGATTTCGGGGTCAGGCTCATCCGCAAGCTGTTCATGTCTTGTGTCGCCTACCACGCCTGTAATTTCACGCACCGCGGGCGTATCGCCGTCAGCCACGCTGATTTGCCTTCCGATCGGATCCTGACCGGGAAAGAATCGTCGCGCCAGAGTCTCGTTGACGATCACCACTCCCTGACTGTTTTCGCGATCCTGCGCATCGAAGTAGCGCCCACGCGACAGATGGATGCCCATCGCCTGGAAATATCGCGGCGTCACCACGTGAAATCCGGCACTGGCTTGCTCACCGAATGGCCGCGCCGGCTGTCCTGGGATTGTGAAGTTCCTGTGCGCCGACCAGCCGGTCAGCGGTGGAGCATTGATGGCGCCCGCGGCCACCACGCCTGGCAACCCCTCAATGCGTTCGATCGCCAATTGTAAAAACTTCGCCATCGTGCCGCTGCCGCCTTCTCCGCTTGTGCTGCTCACCAGTTGCATAGTCAGCACGTGGTCCGTGCGAAACCCGTAATCACGCGTTTGCAGGCGGAGAAAACTGCGGATCAGTAATCCAGCGCCGATCAGCAACACCAGCGACAACGCCATCTGCGAAACCACCAGCCCGCTCCGCAGCCGCATTTTTCCACGCGCCTCGGAAAAACCTCTTCCGCCCGCTTTCAACGATTCATTGGGCGACGCCGTCGAGCGAAATGCCGGCGCCGCGCCGAACACCACGCCCGATGCCACCGAGATCAGCAGCGTGAATAGCAGGACTGGCGCGTTGATCCACTCCTGTGGGTGCCCGGCGTCCACAAGGTCCGGGAGATTTCCGGGCAACAGCGAAGTCAATGCGCTCACGCCCCAAAACGCCAGCGCCAAACCCGCGGTGCCGCCGAGCAGCGCCAGCATAAGACCCTCGGTTGCGAATTGCCGGAACAGCCGCGCCGTTCCCGCGCCCAGCGCCAGCCGCAGAGCAACCTCCCTCTCACGCGCGGTGGCCCGCGCCAGCAACAGGTTCGTTACATTCCCGCAAGCGATCAGCAACATCACCAGAACAGCCGCCTGCAGCACAATGAGCGACATCTTTCGATCGCCAACGTAGAAATCGCGGATCGGCCATAGCTCCACCCCCATCCCCGCGTCATTGTCTGGATATTCCTTGGCAAGCTGTCTCGCGATGGCGTCCATCTCTCCCTGCGCGCGCGCAAAAGAAACGCCGGGTTTCAGGCGCGCGATTACGCGCAGCCCGTGGTCTTTCCGGTCTGAGAAGAAATCAGGTGCAATCGACAGCGGCGTCCACAGGGCGGTCACCCTTGATGGATGCACGAACGCAGCCGGCATCACGCCCACCACGGTGTACGTCTGGCGGTTGAGTTGCACGGAGCGCCCCACGATGGCGCGGTCCGCTCCAAACCGCCGCTGCCATAGGGGGTAACTCAAAACCACGACGTGATCCCGGCCCGGCTCGCACTCGTCAGGTCGAAACGTTCGCCCCAGCAGCGGCTTGGCGCCCAGCATCGGAAAGATATTGCAGGAGAAAGTGTAGCCGGCGACGGCTTCCGGATTCGCTGCGCCCGTGAACTTATAGACCTCGTCCCATGAGTACCCGATGTCTTCGAACACGTGATTCCGAGCCTTCCAGTCGGCGAAATTGGCCGCCGTCACGGTGTCGATGTGCCGCTCGCGAATATTCCATTCCCAGACCGCCGTCAACCGGTCTGCATCGCGGTAAGGGAGAGGGCGTATCAGGACGGCGTTCACCAGGCTGAAAATCGCGGTGTTTGCGCCTATACCGAGCGCCAGCGACATCACCGCGACTGCCGTGAAGCCTGGGTTCGCGCGCAGCATGCGGATCGCGTAGCGCAGATCCTGCGCCAGTTCTTCAACCGGCTTCCACATCCAGAGTTCGCGGCTGTTTTCCTTCCACTGCTGAACGTTGCCGAATTCCCGCTGTGCCCGGTAGCGCGCATCTTCCCGCCCGAGGCCGCTATCGATCAGCTTCTGCGCCCTCATCTCGACGTGCTGGCGCATCTCGTCGCGAAGGTCGCAGTCGAACTGTCGGCGTCGAATCAAGAACAGCAGCCTGCGCCAAAGTGTCCTCATATCAATCCTCGCCGCGTCGCACCGGCTACGCCGGCTGAATCACGCGTCCGATCGCGCGAATTACGCGCTCAAACTCCGACACCTCGTGATCCAGTTGTTTGCGGCCCGCCTTGGTCAGCCGGTAGAAGCGCGCCCGCCGGTTGTTCGCCGATTGCCCCCACTCCGCCGACACCCACCCCTGAATCAACAGCCGCTGCAGCGCTGGATAGAGCGATCCTTCTTCCACTTCCAGTACGTCTTCCGACATCTGGTGAATGTGTTCGGCGATGCCATAGCCGTGCATGGGCCCTCGCGACAGCGTCTTTAAAACCAACATGTCCAGCGTGCCGGGCGGAATTTCCGTTCGGCGCAGATCCTTCGTTCCCATAGACTGTCTTTCCTATAGATAGACTATGGAGAGTCTAGATCGTTAGCAGAGCGTTGTCAAATTGTTTTTGGAAGGGTACTGGGAAATGCGGGACTAAGTCTGGAAGTAGGTGACCAGCGCGCCTTCGCCGCTAACCGAAGCGTCCAGAAAGTATTCTGACACCTGCAGCGCATTGTGCCCGTCCCGCGCTTCCAACAGAAAGGAGTCCGCCGTGCCGGAGACGGACGGCGCATTGAACTTGATCATCACTTGCGCGAGGGTGTTTCGGTCGAGACCGGCGCCCCCAAAGTACACGTTGCCGGTCAGCCCTGGTATGGTTGACACCAGGATCGCACAGGCCCGCACGGTTAAATCGGTGCTTAACGGAACAGGCGTGCCCGCCGACGCCACTGTCACTTTTCCCAGAAACGTCGGCTGCATGATTAATCGAAAATCACCACGATGTTGGTGGCGCCTGACGCCACTATGCAGATCCCGGCGCTGAAGACCTGGTTGAATTCGAGACTGAAGGGATTCGTAAGTGTCGACGGCAGCGTGATGACTCCGGCTGCCCCCGATCCCGGCGTGCCCGAGCACGAAGCTCCCGCGATGTTGAACAGCTTCACGGTGGCGCTCGCGACGCCCGTGCCCACAATGATTCGACGCAGAATGCCCGTCGTGGCTTTCACCGTGGTGGTTGTCGCGGCGGTAATGTTGGCTCCGGACGATCCGGCCAGCACCGGCCGCCCCGAGGTGTCCGTCGAAAGTGCCCGCAGGTTGGCGCCGTCGGAGCCGCCTATCTGCGCGGTGGCCGGCGGAATCGCGCTTCCCGCCGGCCCCGAAAATAGCAGCGGCAAATCTCGCACCTGGCCTCCGCGCAACAGCACGGTGATGGTGCCGCTGGTAAACGCGCTGGCGCGCACGCGCGCATGTGAAGCGCCAGTAGCGCAAATAACGGCATACGAGCCGTTCGCCGATACCGTGGTCACATACTGAGCGGTGTTGGGGATTTTGAAAAACGTCGCCACCCACGTGGCGCCGCCGTCAAAAGAGAGTTCAGGCGTCAGGGTAGCGGTCCAGGTTCCGGAAACCGTGACACCCGCCCCGGCCTGGCCTCCCAGCGCGACTTGCGCCGCCCCGTTTAGCGCGGTGATCGACTGCGAATTAGGCGCCGTGTCCGGCGTGGACACAGCAAGGTTTCCCGAGACGTTGAGCTGCGCCAGTGCGGTCAGAACAGAGAGGTGCGCGGCGAAGAGCGCGATGGCTGGTTTCACGATCTATTGATAGGCGACAACCGTCCCGGTCATTCCCGTGCCGCCCGCCGACCATTTGACGCCGCTCGTCATCTGCGATCCGTAGAGCGGGAACGTCACCTGCGAATTCGCGGGAACCGAGAAGGCATTAATGACGGTCACCGGGCTTCCCTGGCCGTCTGTGATGGTGACCGTTTGTGCTGCGCCATTGGTGTTGGTGACGATCACGGCAATCACGCATGAGGTCGTCGAGGTGAGCGAAGTGGTGCTAGTGGGGACGGCTTGCCACGCCGGAGTGAAGGCCGTCGTGCCGCAAGCGGTCTTGGGAATCGTTTGCACTTGCCCGATGACATTCGCTCCCGTCGGCAGCGAGCCGGTCACATTGAACCCGGTATTGGAAATGGACCCTGTGATGGGGAAACTCCCGCCCGTTCCGTCCACTTTGAGCGCCGTCATGGACGCCGCGCCCTGCACCGTGATCACATCCGCGGATGGTGTTCCCGCGGTTCCCAGAGCGGGCTGCTTGGCCGCGGTTGAGGCGCCAGTGGGCAGAGTTTGCGTTCCGGAGATGTTGTTGATGTTCCAGGTGCCGGCCTGTGTGGCCGTCACTGCGCTGCCGGGTCCGCCGGATTGTTGCAACTGCGCGTACACCGGACCGAGAACTCCCGCCGCCACTAGAAGCAGGAAAAGGGTTGCCGTCATGAAGATGGGAGTCGAATGTTTTTTCATTTGGTTTTCCTGGAGAACATGGCCTTCCAAAACGGGAGTCTTTCCTTTTGCCCCGAGACTTCGAGAAGCGCCCGGAACACGCTTATCTCTACGGCCCGGCGCTCCCCCTCATCCGGCGGCACGACGATGTGCACGGCCCCATCGCCCTCCCCGTCACGGACGGTATGAATCTCGATAGGCGTTACCGTCTGTTTGCGAAGATGCCGCAAAATAGCCTGTTCGAGTTCTCCGGGTAGGGCGGCGATGAGCGGACGGACGGCGCCGGACTGCTCCTCAATGCGCACCGCAAAATCCGGAGCATGGTGGGTCAGATGGAAATGGTGCCGCGCCAGATATCCACGCAGCGCTTTAGCTGTGACGCAATCGCCCGCGATCAGGACTCGCATGCTCACCTCACGAATCGCGCTTTGACGGTGCCGGTGCCTGAAGTCGCTTGCAAATAGGCCACCGTGCTGCCCGGCATGAACCGGTAAGGGCTGGTGGCCGCGTCCCTCCAAAATGGGGCTCCGGAAAGGGGCGCCACGATGGCTTCCTGGACGGAAGAGGAAATGATGTCCTGGTCGGGCCGGGAAAGGTCGGTGCGCACGATCAAGTCGCAAGAGAGGGTGTTCTTGATAGCGACGTTGTTGCAACCGAACGGCGCCACAACGGGCGTCCAGTTCTGCGGATCGACGTCGAGGTCCTGGATCTCAAAGGGAGCGGGCATTAGGAAACGGCGAATCGTTGCTGAACCCATGCTAATGAGGCATTGCCGGATACGGCAGCCGGGCACTGGGCTCAAGGCGGCACAAGTGCTTGTGAATGAGGCACTAAGAAAATTGGCGTCGGGTTGTGAACGGCCATGCCGGCCCGGACTTTCAAGGCCTCAGCCGAACAGGGCGCGCACGCCTTGCTGTAATGCCGCCGCTCCCGCGGCTCCGGTGAGGGCCGGCATCACCGCGGGAATTGCGCCGCGGCGCCTCCACTCCCCGTGCACGGCGTGAAATCCAAGATAGAGGAAGAAGCCGCCCGCTATGGCCAGCGGATAGCTGAGCCAGGCCTCGCCCAGCATGGGGGCCAGCTGGATGCCCGCAGCTCCGCCGGCGAGCGTGACTCCTTCGGCCAGCAGGCACCACGCCAGAGCCACGCGACGCGCCACGACCGCTTCCCGCAGGATAGCGCCCAAGGCGATGCCTTCAGGGATCTTGTGCAGGACGACGGCCATGGGCAGCGCCAGACGCACGCCCGCTGGCGCCGCGAACTGTGCGGTCACGATGCTCCAGCCATCCAGGATGCTATGAACCGCCGCCGCTAACACTAACGGCCCGGCGAAGCCGTGTAAGAGGGTGCGACAGGCCTCGTGATCGTGGTCGTGAGCGCACGAAGGACAGATCGGGACAACATACTGGTTGATCGCCAGCAGAACCAGATAACCGACAGCGAGTAGCAGCAGCCCTTTGCCCCATCCGATTTCCGAAACCAGCTCCGGAAATAGACCGAAGGCTGAGACACCCACCAGCAACCCGCCGGCAAAGGGCACCATGAAGCGAGCCTTCTGATGCGCGGATGGGAGCAGAACGCCCACCACGGCGCCGAGCAGAGCCGCGGCGGTCGCGAGAAACGCAATGCCAAGTCCGCCGGATGAGACCAGGTAATTCAGAATTCCACTGTAGCGAGTGGGCGGTGGCGGCCACAACCTGGGGGTGGCGGGAGAGGCTGGCGAGTTTCCGATGCTATCGACGGCCGCGCAAGATTCGCGAGGCGCGAATTAATCGATGCGAAACGCCTTCTTGTGCCCCAGACAGACTACCTGTCCCTGGAACTTCGGTTTGCCGTTGACGATGCATTCGAGCGAGTGCTCCAGTTGGTGATCGAACTCGAGGAGATCTCCCTCCCGCAGCTGGAGAAAGTTCTCGACGGTGATGGCGGCGCCCTCCAGCCGGGTGTCCAGTTCGACGCAGGCCCCCTCGAGGACGCGCAACATTCTTTCCTGCTCGCTCTCGGTGGATTCGGCCCGGCGTACCGACCACTGCTGCTCGAACTTATGGCGCATCATCTTGATGATGATGGCCGGCATGGCGATATTCATCATGCCGGTCGAATCGCCGGTGCGCATCTCTACGCCCACGGCGACTACGGCTTCGTTGGGTGCGAGAACCTGGAGCAGTTGCGGCTCCTTCTCCATGACTTCGATGTTGAAGTCGATGCTGGTGACGCCCTTCCAGGCTTCCTTCAGATCGTGCAGAATGATGCGAAACAGGCCATCCAGCAGGTTTTGCTCGATCTCGGTGATTTCGCGCTGCAACACGGTGGGGGTCTTGCCGGTGCCGCCGAGCAGCATTTCGAGGATGGGGAAGATGATGGATGGGTTGAGCTCCATCACCGCATTGCCTTCGTACGGCCGCAAACCGAGCGAAGTGATGCATGTGGGCGTGGGCAGGCCTTCCAGAAACTCGGCGTAGGAAAGCTGTTCCACGCTTACCAGGTTGACGGTGAGGTAGGAACGCAGGTAAGCCGAAAGGCTCGACCCCAGGTTGCGCACGAACGTGTCGTGGAGCAGGTGGATGGCGCGAAGCTGGGATTTTGCGATGCGGTCCAGGCGCCGGAAATCAAAACGGACGCTCTGGTCCGCGGTGGTTTTGGCCCTCCCGGCCTCCAGGTTTTCAAAGACGGCGTCGATTTCCTGCTGAGATAATTGGTGGCTCACCGGATTCCCTTCTACCTAATTGATCGCTTGTCCGGCCGGGATTCTTTAGAGTTGGCGGATTAACGCAAGTAGTCGAACAAGCTGGTCTTGGGTGTTTGGGCGCGGGCCTGCAAAGTTGCCTGCTCCTGGATTTGGGTCTGGTTGAGTTCGGTAATGGCCGTGGTCATATCGGCGTCCTGCTTGCCACTCAGGGCGGTCTGATAGTCGAGGGCGAGCTTTTGTGACAGGTCGGTGGCAGCGCTCACGCGGTTTTGGGCCGCGCCGTAAAAGCCGAGCTGCTGGTTGAGGTAATCGTCAGCCTGCGTGACGGCGTCGACGGAGTTCTGAATGCCCGCCACGTCATTATTCTGGAGAGCGACGCGAAGCTGGTTTACCGCCGCGAAAACGTTATCCGAAGCCGGCGTGCCGTCCGGATTCTGGGCGTCGAAGATCTGCTGCGCCGTTTGATCCACGGTAAAGGTGTTGCCTAGACCATCCTGGATCTGGCGCGTGGCCTGCACGGCGGTTAACTGAACCACGCCGCCGCCCACATCCGGGTCGACGGTGTCGGCGGCATAGGGGGCCGACTGCGGCTGATCCCCTCCGAACACATACCAGTTCCCGACTTGGCTGTTGGCCAGCGAGATCAGCTGGTCATGAATGGATTGGGCCTGCTGCGCGAGAGCCAATCGAGTCTGGGCGGTCTGGGTTCCGGTGACGCCCTGCGCGGCGAGGGTTCGAGCTTGTTCCACCAGCTGTTCGGCGTTGGACAACGCCTGCTCGCCAGCATCCACCTGAGTCTTGACGTTGCCCAAATTGGATTGCACCTGGGCGTTGCGGCTGATATCGGCGCGCAAACTGAGAATGTCGCTGACCTGGTCGGGAGCATCCGAGGCATCGTTGAATTGGAGCCCGGAGGAGAGCTCCCGTTCGGCGCGCGCCATCCTGGCCTGGGTTTGCGAAAGGTCGGCCAGGAATTGCGCCGCCGATGGATCGATTCCCGAAATCATGTGGTGGTCCTCCTCATTCCGTCCTTAGAGCCGGGCTGGCAGGCGTCAGGCCAGGGGCTGTACCATATTCACGGCGGTCTCGGTGAGGCTGTCTAAAACCGAAAACAGCTGAGCATTTGCCTGGTAAGCGCGCTGGAACTCGACGAGCTCCGCCGCCTGTTCATCGAGCGACACGCCGGAGATCTGCTGGCGCAGGCTTTGGGCTTGTGTCACCACCTGCTGCTGAATGCTCTGCCGATCTGTGGCGGCTGCCAGCTGCTGGCCCACGCCGGCCGCCAGGTTGCCGAAAAACTGCACGTAGCTGACATTGTCGATCTCATCAGCCGCGCTCTGTGGGTTGGCCAACGCGGCCAGGTGGATCGCGGTCCCGTTGCTGACGTAGGGTGGCCCTGGATCAATGGCCGCGAGCTGGTCCGCGGTGGCTCCGGGGTCCAGCGCCAGCGTAGCGGCCGCGTTGGTAGCATTGCTGGTGTCGTAAGAGAATAGCGGAGTGCCCGTGACCGGAGGCGGACCGTCGGAGACATTCCCGGCCATCAAGATCTGGTTTACGTTGTCCGCCAAGCTCTGCGCCAGCCGGTTCAGGCTGCCGGGCTGTTGCGCATCTCCGAGCAGCGATGCCAGCACCTGATTGTGCGTATCGAGCAGCCCCGCGAGCGAGCCTCCCGAAATCTTTGCCGTGATGTCATGACCGCTGGCGTCGAGAATACTCGCTGAAGGCGGAACCCCCGGATTTCCCGGCGGCAGGCTGGCTGGATCCGCGATCTTCGTCGAGATCGCGTACTCGTTGTCTCCGACCACCAGAGGCGCTTGCCCGCCGATCATGACGGTAACGGTGCCATCTGCCTGCACCGATGCGGTGAAGTTCACGATCTGACTCAGGTTTTCGAGCGTGTTGTTGATCTTGGCGTCGAGCGCGGCGTCACCGCGGTCTCCATTCCGCAGCTCGGTGTTATAGCCGGCCAGCTGCTGAGCATACGCATTGATCTGATCGACCGACTGGCCAATCTGACGCTCTGTGTCCTGGGTTACCTGCTGCAAGTTGGTGACGGTGGTTTGAAAGCTGTCCACGACTTGCTGGGCGCTGCTGATGACGCCCTGGCGGCCGGACTCGCTCAGCGGATCCTGGCTCCAGGCGGAAAAGCTTTGGAATAGGGCGCCGAGGGTAGCCGGAATCCCGTCGGCCCCCGAGAGGTTCAGCGCGTTTTGCACCGCGGTCAAGCTGGCGGATTGCTGGCTGGCAGTGCCCAGCGACGTCTGCGCACGCTCGACCGCCGCCTCGGCGAATTGGTTGCGCGAACTCTGCACATCCCCAGCGATGACCCCGCCGGTGAGCCCGGCGGCCGGATCGAACGGCATGGCACTCAAGTCGAGCCGCTGGGAGGCGTACCCCGGAGTCGAGGCATTGGACACATTGTTTTGACTGACCGTGATGGCACGCTCGAATGCGTTCATCGCGGTCGATGTATTGCTCAGAGAGTTCAATAGCGACATCGTTTCGCTCCCGGCTAAGCCTCGAGCGAAACGCGGCGGCATGGTTGGAACCGCCAGTCTTCCGCTCCTCGCGGCGAATATCCGGCTTCTGAGCCGTCGGCCAGAATTCGCATCAAGCCGCCGTAGAATGCGCCCGCGTGCGCATGAAGCATGCGGGCCTTCTTGAGTTCCCGGCGGAATTGCTCCAGAGCCCGGCAGCCGGCGCGGTCTCGGCCCTCGTCCTGGCTCATGGCCGCCACGGCAGCTTCCAACAGCCGCGCAGCGTGCTCGAGATCGGGGCGACAGGCCAACAGGTCATCGACTTGGGCGCGCACCGCCAGGCGGCTGACCGGTTCGAGAGCCGCACGAGCCTGGTCCATCAGCGCTGCAGCCGCCCTTTGCATTAGGCTTTCCCGCCCTTTTCGCCGGCACTCGCGCTCAGCGTTTCTTGGATCACGGCGCGGCTGGTCTGGCCCGCATCCCGGGTGAACCCTCCGGACTGGAACTCACGTTCCAGTGCTGCGACCCGCTGCGCCCGCGCCTGGGACTCGGCGCGCAGCGCGCCCCCCAGCCTCCCGGCAAATCCCGACAGTTCCACACGGTCGGTGTCGCCCGCGCGTTCGGTTGCGTTCCGGCGTGTCGCCGTTGTTGAGGTCGCCGCGGACGGCGCGGTGGTAATCGAGCTGGCTGCCAGATTCGGGTCTTCTACTCTCATATCGGTTCCAAGGATCGCGATGACGCCGATTCGGCGCTACTGAACGTATCGGCGGATGCGG
>Ga0335077_10012619_pt1 | contig 10570 bp, 8 predicted proteins | sample Lox_Sample_31_FD_207151 | JGI IMG/M metagenome (GOLD analysis project Ga0335077, IMG submission 207151) | Soil microbial communities from Loxahatchee National Wildlife Refuge, Florida, United States - Lox_Sample_3.1 | ecosystem: Environmental > Terrestrial > Soil > Wetlands | place: USA: Florida...
CGGTGTGTAAGCCGCGCCGAGCGCCTGATTCAGGAAGATCTTCCCCTGTTGCGTGCCGCCTTGGCGAATCACATATAAGTTGCCATCTTCGCTGTTCGCGAACACGTTGCCAAACAGGTCGATGGCAGGCGCATTGATACACCATTCGAAGCCGTTGTTATGAGTGGAATCGGTGGTGGTGTTCTTGAACTGCCACTGGATGCGCATGTTGGGATCCAACTGCGTAATGTAATATGGGCCCGGAGGTGCGACGGGACAGATGGTGTTGTCATCGCAATAAGATCCCGCATCATAGTGGTTGTCTTTGATGACGATGGAGTAAGTTCCAATGTGCGGATAGATGGCCGGCGTAGAGTCCCAACCGAAGTCGTACGCGGCGACGAAGTTCCCGTGAGCATCGAAGCGGAACATATGCCCGCGCGCGTAGTTATAGCGGGTGTATGACCCGTAGATCACGCCGCCATCCGGAGTTACTACCGGCGAGGAAGAGGATTGGTCGATTACCCGGCCTGCAGGGGCTTCGTTTGTTGCAGGGTCGACGCCGTTGGCCGGTTGGCCGGCGCGGCATCCGCCGGTCCTCCATCCATCGGCGAATACGACAGCGGTGACGGCCAGAAAGCCCAAACCGAACAGAATGCGACGGTGATTGTTCACACACCCCTCCCGCTTCAATGCGCGTGCCACCCCCGTCGTGGACGGGACCAGAACTCTAAATAAACGCGGCCTATTAGCACCCGGTTCTTAGTGGTGGCGTACTCGCGATAGTATGTCCGTACTGCCAGTTTTTCAAGAGTATTTCGACGAGCAAGCGCACCGAGTAGGGCTATCCCTTACCGTTGCCGCTCAGAAATCATACTGGTCGATATTTCCCTTGTTGAAGATCAGGGGCTTTCCGAGGATCACCTCGTCGCGCCTCACTTCGATGCGGCCCAGACGGCCGGCTTCGATTGATTCCCTGCCCATTCTTCCCTGCACGAGCAACGCAGCGGTGTGAATGGTGAGGTAGCCGAGATCGCGGGTATTCCACAGAACTACTGCTTGCACCACATCGTCGTGCACGTATCGCTTGCAGAGGTTCGGTAACGAAAGTCCTATCACGGAGACGTCTTTGCGTCCCGCCTGCTGTACGGCCTCGGCCGAACCTGGAACTGCAGGCGCAGAGATAGCGATTACGAGTTTCACGTTCGGGTACACCTTGAGGATAGTCTGGGTCTCGGCGAAGGCTTTATCACGATCGTCGTCACTGGGGCGGATGGTAACCAGTTTCAGACCGGGATATTTTTCTGCGGCGCGCTTGCGAATGTTGTCGATCCAGGCATTCTGATTAGCGGCGCTGAGCGGCCCGGTAATGATGGCGAATTCGCCCTGATTGCCGAGCAGACGCGCCCCTTCGTCGGTGAGCGTGAATCCTATGCCTTCCGGGGTGGCCTGGTCGATGAAATAGTCGCGCGCGTCGGGCGCGGCATCGGCGTCCCAGGTCAGGACTTTGATGCCACGCTGGCGTGCTTTGCGCAGTACGGTCGAGATGCCGGGTGAGTTCTCCACAGCCACGGCAATAGCGTCCACACCGCGGGTAATCCAGCCTTCGACCACCTCATTCTGCTTGGCGGCATCGAGGCCGGTCGGGCCATCCCAGATCAGCTCGACGCCGTCTTCGCGCGCGGCTTCTTCCGCACCGGCACGGCAACTGATGAAGTACGGATCGCCCTTGGCCTTGGGCATCATGGCGACGACCGGACGGCGCGCCGCGACGGAGGGAGCGGCAACCGCGGGACGAAGCGAGCGTGCCAGCCACACGTTGGTGGCGGCGACAATCAGGGATCCCCCGAGAATGGCGCCGCACAGGATCGCAAGTTGGGAGTTCTTCATGGTTTCCGTTTCTTCCACAGACGCCGCGCTCCCGGCAGCGCGCAAACGTCCGAGTCCGATGGTAAGGATGAGCACTACGCCCGTCAACACGCCGGTCAGTTCCGAGGGGAGTGCCGCGAGGCGCAATCCGTTCTGTAGGATCGAAATCGCGAACAACCCGAGAATGGTGCCCCAGATGGTTCCGCGGCCTCCGAAAACGGAGGTGCCGCCGAGAACGACGGCGGTGATCGCCGCAAGCTCGTAGCCGGTGCCTGCGTCCGGCTTGGCCTGCCCGAGGTGAGCGACGTAGATGATCGCGGCGGCGCTCGCGACGAGACCGGAGAGGAAGTACAACAGCGCGATGCGGCGCCGGACATGGATACCGGCGTAGCGCGCACCCGCGGGGCTGAAGCCGATGGCGTAGATCGTACGTCCGATGGCGGCTCGGTGAAGCAGGACCCAGTATCCGGCGATGGCTGCGATCAGGATGGAAAGCTGGACCGGCACGATGCCACCCAGGTATCCCTGACCGAGGCGAAGGAATGCGGCAGGAAAACCCGAGAAATTGTCGGAGCCCCTGGTGACACCTTCGGCGATTCCGCGAAAAAGGGAAAGCGAGCCGAGGGTCACGATCAGCGGCGGCAGGTCGAGACGGGTGATCAACAGCGCGTTGAGCAATCCTGCCAGGCAGCCGAGCAGCAGGACCACGAGCATGGCGGCAGGTATGGGAAAACCGGCGTCGCGCCACAGCGCTCCGAAGAGCACCGCGGAGAGGCCCATCAAAGAGCCGACGGAGAGATCGATGCCGCCGGTGATCATGATCGGCGTCATGGCCAGCCCGATCAGACCAAGCTCGACGCTGAGCCGCACGATCTCGAAGAAGTTCTCGAGCGTGAAGAAGCGCTCGCCGATAGCGGAGAAGATCGCGATTTCGGCGGCGAGCGCGAGCACCAGAACCCACTCGCCGTTCGGGAAGCACCGTTGGCGCCACGACCTATGCTCGCTGGGCGCCAACTTGTCCATAATCCACCGAATGGAGCCGCACCGCGTCCATGGAGACCGCGGCCAGGATGATAGCGCCCTCGATCGCCCGCTCCCAGTAGGCGCTGAATCCGAGGAAGGTGAGTGCCGGGCCGATGACACCGAGCAGGAGAAGACCCAGCAGCGTACCGGCGACGGTGCCGCGCCCTCCGGTAATCGAGACGCCGCCGACCACCGCCGCCGCAATCACCTTCAATTCGAGGCCGATGCCGGCGTTGCTGGGAATCTGATGGAAACGGACCGCGTTAAAGACAGCCGCAAAGCCGGTAAGGGCGCCGGTGATCACGAAGACCGCGAACACCACATGCGAGGGGCTAATGCCCGCGAGCCGCGCGGCATTTGCGTCCGATCCAGTGGCGTACACCATGCGCCCGGCGGCGAGATTGCGCAGGCCCCAGCTCATTCCCACGGCGAGCGCCAGCGCACAGGCAACGGTGATCAGCTCGCTGGCGGTTTGGGACTGACCGAACCATTGAAAGCCCGGTGGCAGATTCTGTACCCAGGCACCTTGCGTCGCCCAACGCAACCCGTCGCGCAGCGCGACCATGGTGGCGAGGGTCACGACAATCGAGGGGATGCCGGCCCACGCCACGAGCACGCCATTGATTGCGCCCATCCCCGCGCCGACCAGGCAAGCGGCGGCCCCGGCAAAAGGCATGGGCAGGCCCATGCGCGCGAAGACTCCGGCCGCGACGCTGCAGATGGCGAACTGCGACCCCACAGAGATGTCGATGTGGCCGGTGAGGATCACCAGCACCATGCCGAGCCCCACGATCAGCACGGGCATGTTGGCGAGCACGAGATCGCGCTGGTTGCCGAATGTGAAGAAACCAGGCGCCGCGAAAAGCAGGACCAGAGCGATCGCCAGTATGGCGGCAATGAGCGAGACTTCCCTCTTCCCCGCCCCCATCAAGCGTGCCCCAGGGCGAGCGCGAGAATCTTTTCCTGCGTCGCTTCCGCGCGCGGCACAATGCCGGCAACGGTGCCGCCGCGCATCACGGCGATGCGGTCGCTCATGCCGAGAATCTCCGGCAGCTCCGAAGATATCATGAGGATGGCCAACCCTCGCGCGGCGAGATCGACCATCATCTCATGGATCTCCGATTTCGATCCGATGTCCACTCCCTGCGTGGGCTCGTCCAGAATCAGCACTTCGGGTTCGACGGCCAGCCATCGCGCGAGAGCGACCTTTTGCTGATTGCCGCCCGAGAGCGACCCGGTTTCGGCATAGATGGACGGCGTCTTGACCCGCAGGAGGTCAACATAGCCGCGGGCCAGTCGGCGCTCTTCGCCGGCATGGATCAATCCGTGGCGCGAGACCGCGTCCAGACAGGCGAGACTTGCGTTGGCGGCCACGGGCATCTCGAGCACGACGCCGTGCCGCCGGCGGTCCTCCGGAAGATAGCCGATCTTCAGATCGATGGCAGCCGCGGGCGAGGAGATGCGGACCTCGCGGCCGCGGAGCAGGATCTCTCCGGCATCGGCGGGCGTGAGCCCAAAAAGAGTCTCGGCAAGTTGGGTCCGTCCGGCCCCGACAAGTCCGGCAATGCCGAGGATCTCACCGGCGCGGACCGAGAGACTGACGTCACGGATTCCGGCTGCGCGGCACGAGAGAGCGCGCGCTTCGAGCACCACGTCGCCGATGGGCACCTCGTGCTTGGGAAAGATCGCGTTCACGTCGCGGCCGACCATGAGGCGGATCAACTCCGCTGGTGCCACGCCGCTCAGATCGCGGGTGGCGATGCTCTGGCCGTCGCGCAACACGGTCACGCGGTCCGCGATAGCGGCGATTTCCTCGAGGCGGTGCGAGATGTACACAATGCCGGCGCCGGAATCGCGCAGACTTCGGATAACGCGGAAAAGGCGCGCCACCTCGCGATCCGTGAGCGACGCCGTGGGCTCATCGAAAATCAGTATCTTCGCACGCGCACCAATGGCCTTGGCAATCTCGACGATCTGCTGCTCCGGCATACTGAGTGTGTGCACCAGGCGGCGCGGGGATAGATCCGTGCCGGTGCGGTCGAGCAGGTCGCGCGCAAGCCGCTCTCGTGCAGCCCAATCGATGCGTCGCCAGATGCCGGCGCTCTCCAGGGTGAGCGCGATGTTTTCGGCGACGGTGAGATCGGGGAAGAGCGCCGGCTGCTGGTATACCGCCACGATTCCGAGCCCGTGCGATACCGCCGGGCTGTTGTGTGGTACCACGTGCCCGTCCACTGCGAGCGAGCCGGAATCGGCCCTCTCCGCGCCGGTGATGATCTTGATGAGCGTGGATTTTCCGGCGCCGTTCTCGCCGACGAGCGCGTGAACCTCGCCCGCGCGTAACTCGAACGACACCGATCTCAGCGCCTGCACGCCCGCGAAATGCTTGGAGACTGCGGTAACCTCGAGCAGGGGCATCGCTGCTAGCCGATCGTCTCCGGGATGGCGTCCACCCGTGCGGTAAGTGCGCGGTATTCGACTTCGAGGCGTCCCTTGGCGGGCAGCCAGCGATACGTAGGAACTCCGAAGAGGCTTCCTCGTTGGATCATCTGGCGGCGTGTCTCCGGAATCGGCGAGACGCCGAACTCCATGCCGCGCGCGAGTGTTTTGCCTTTCCAGGGGGCTTGCCGGCGGCTGTGATTCTCTTCCCAGATTCCGAGCCATGGAAAATCGGCCCGTTTCCAGACGTAGCCGAAGGCCAGCCGGTCCGCGGGAGAGAACGCAACAAAGAACGCATCGTCGCGCGCGGGGTCCATCAGGTGCGTGGTGAAGGCGCTGGAGGCCTTCTCGCCGTTCATCACTCGCAGGTCGGCCGTGCCGCCGGCGGTCCGGGGCGCGTGGGGCCAGTCGAACTCGGCGCCGGCGCACAGGTAGTCGTGTTTGCCGAACTCGCTCTCGAAGACCTTGGAGAGCGTGGCCGAAGCGCGGAACTGGGTGGCGCCTCTCTTCAGGAACGGCGGCCCGAGGGTGACGTGCTGGGTCCATCCGATCGGCCTGTCGCAGGCCGTGAGGTTCTCGACGGACTCTCGGATGACGACGGCGCGCTCGCGCAGCTCGATGACACGTGCAAATGCGATTCCCGCCTGCGGCAATTTCGCCCGAAAGGTAAGTGTCTCGCCACGGGACGAAATCTTGTAGGGCACAACGGACCCCTCGCCGTGCACGGTGAGGCCGGCGGCAGCTTCCTCAGCCGACGGTCCGCCGAAGATATCCAGGCACAGGTTGTGTCCCATGATGCCGGCGAGCAGCTTCGCTTCCGAACCCGAGCCGTAGGCCTTGTCGTGCTTGCCGGGATCGAATGCCGAGGGCTCGAGCGAAGGCCATGGAGGCGTCCAGAGCGGATTGACGCCGGTTTCGCGATCCAAGATCTCGGCGATGTGTCCGCCTTCCTGAAGCACGCTGACGCACAGGTGCTGGTTTTCAATCGACGCGCAGCGGCGTCCCTGATAAGAGGTCACTGAGCCATCTTAATAAAGATATTGCGGAAGCTGATTTTTCCCGTGCCTTCGATCTGAAGCGCGATGATTCCGTTCTTGCGGAATTTGGTTGGGTCGTCGTCGAGGAAGACAGCCATGACATGGCCGTTGATGATGTGGATCAGCTCGTTTCCGCGGGCGATGATGTGGACCTGGTTCCAGTCGTTGATTTTCACGTAGCCGCCGAGCTCATCGCGGTCGCCAAGCGTGGCGAGCAGGCGCGGGTGCTTGCCATCCTCGGCCCGGACCACCTGGCCGCGCCACGCGACGATGCCGCGATTGGTGCCGCCCTCGTAGTATTGGCCGGAAAACCGGTTCGTGCCGTCGAAATCAGATTGCGGGCCGCCGACGTTCCACTTCGCGTTGGCCACCATATCGGGCGTGCCGCGCGGCTGGCCGCTGGGACACGGACCCGTGGGCCCGCGGCCGCCGCGGCCGGCGGGCGGAGCACCGGCAGGAGGTTGCGGGGGCGGCTGCATGAAGCTGCGGTACTGAATGCCGCTATTGATGCCCGCGCCGTCACCACGCATCTCCGCCTTGATTTCGAAATCGCCGGGCTGGCCGCCCTGCCAGATGAGGTACGTGGTTCCGGTAGGTTTTTCGCAGGTGGATTCGGCGACGATGGCCCCGTTCTCCACGTGCCAAATGTCCTTATTGCCGTCCCAGCCGTTCAGCGTTTGGCCATCGAATAGGGATTTCCACCCGGAGCTCTCGGAGAACTCGATCGGGTCAGGCTGGGTGAATCCTCCGAAGCCGCGTCCGCCCCGGCCGGATCCGCCGCCCGTAGCAGGCTGCGGCGGCTGCTGCTGCGACCAAACGATCGCCGCGAGCGCCAGCAGAAGCGCAAATCTGTATCGGTTCATATAGACTCCCTTACTTGAATACCAGCCGGTCTTTCTTGGCTTCGATCTTTGCCGTGTCCACACCCGGGACTTTCTTCAGATCCTCGATAGACTGGAAATCGCCGTTCCTGGTTCGATACTGAATGATCAGCGCGGCCTGCGAGCGCGGCAGCGACAACCCGGATTCCAACTCAATCGCCCGAGCCTTGTTGACGTTGATGCGGGGGATGTCCTCGGCCGGATAGTTCTTAGCCAGGTAATCCAAGACGGCCTGCATGTCTTTGTCGCTTGCCTTCATGCCGAACCCAGCCATTTTGTCCATGGTGGCCTGCCAGCCGCCGCGATCCTGGTGCAGCGAAATCGATCGCTCGAGTTCGTGGCACTGCGTGCAGAGTCTCTGGGTCTCCTGCTTGCCCTCGCCATCTGGCAATTGCGCGCTCGCTCCCGCGGCGAAGATCGCGAGCGCGGCTACAAGCAAAAGAGGTCGCATAGTGTCAGTGTTCGATCGGGAATCCGAATGCCCACAGTGTCCCATCATATGTTCCAAGATAAACCTGCGAGCCCCCGCCGGAAATGCCGCCGTTGTGCGCGAACGAGGTGATGGTCTTGCCGCTGTTCCACAGGGGCTTGCCCGTTACACCATCGAGGGCGTAGAGCACGGCGGGCTTGGAGCGGTCTCCGCTGGAAGCGGCAAACACCACGCCGTTGACGATCAGCGGCGTAAGCGGCGCGGCGATCTCGGGCGAGGTCCAGGCAGTTTCCAATCCCTGGTCGGTCAGCTTCAAGGCAACGACTGAGGACGGCGTGGGGGCGAGGATGTAGCGCGTACCGGCATTGTCCTGGTAGCTCGCAAGGGCACCCGGACGGAAGCCGGCGCCGGCGGCTACAGGTGTGGATTGCACACCGGCTCCGGAGAGCGCAGCCGCGTCGATTGCATGGATGCGTCCGTCGCTGGTGGCGGCGGCGATCATCGTCTTGTCCTTCTGCTGGAAGACGAGCGGCGAGGAGGTGAGTTCCTGGCCGGCCTTGAAAACGTCTTTGACCTTGAGTGTCTTGGGTTCTAGCGCGACCAGTTCGCCGGATGTAGTGGCGACGAATACCGTGCCGTCGCCCCCGAACGCGACACCGCCGGTTCCGGCGATTCCACCTGCCGCGGGCTTCCAGCTTGCCACTTGCTCGGATGCGATATCGAGCGCCCACACGCCATCCGGCGCGCCTCCGCACGCACCGGCAGTCGTGGCATAGGCGGCATTATCGACCACGATCAGGCCCTGCGCGTTGGCGTTCGCAGGAAGAAAGCGAACGGGCGGGTGAGGCTCTTCGCCATTGGAGACGTACATGGAGTGGAGCATACCGTCGCTGGAGACGGCAAAGAGCCACGATGGTGCGCGCATGAAAGGATTGGCAGCCGGCGCACCGCGGCCCGGGTCGGCCGCACCACGACGGCCGCCTGGTGGATTCGCGGGCGGGGGAGGATTGAAAGCATTCGCGTTGCCTCGCGCCGCGATCTCTTTGAGTGTCACCGCGCCCTCGCCCGGGTCGCCGATGCCGCTCTTGGCGGGCCCTCCGCGGCCACCGCCGCCGCGCACGGCGGGCATGTTCCCGGGAAACGCCGCTGGCACGGGGCGCGCGACATTGGCCGTCATGCCCCCGGGGCAGGTGGAAGTGCCCTGGGGGGCAGCGGACGTGGCCAGCGATTTCTGCCACTCGAGACGGCCGAGATCGGTATCGGCCGCGAAGACCCGGTCTCCACTGCCGCCGGCAAACGCAAGCGCGCGGAAACCGCGATAGCCGATGTAGAAGGTCAGAAGCGACGCCGGAGTAAGCGCGTTAAGCTGTCTGGGTTCGTTTTCGAATTTGATCTTCCAGACGAGCTCGAAACCAGGCTTCTGAAGCGCTGCGGGCGAAATCTTGGCGTCGCTGCGCACCCAGGAGGACCGTTGGGCGTCGCTGCCGGTTGTGCTGTAGTCGCCGGCGCCGCGGCCGAATTGGGCACCGGCAGGTAAGGCACACCATAGAACCAAGAAAGCCGCGGTTACTTCCAGTTTTGGCATCTCTCAAACTCCTTAGCTCGCAAGCCTGAAGGCCTGCATTACTGCAATGCTTCAGCGATCGCCTTCTCGGCTAGCGGAGCCATCACGGCATACCCCGCTTGGTTCGGCAGAAGGCCGTCGGCCGTCAGATCCTTCTTGAAGTTCCGGCCATCGGCGAGAGCCGAGTAGTAGTCCAGGTACACGGCGCCGCTTTCCACGGCGTAGTCTTTGATCCAGCCATTGAGGCCGATGATCTTTCCCTGCGGCCGGAGTCCGGTCTGCTTCGTGAAGCAATCACAAACGGGCGTAATCGATGCCAGGACCACACGGATCCGGTGGGCCTTGGCAATGTCCACCATGGACATGAAATTGTCCGCCATTGTGCCCTGCGTGGCAGGCGCGACGAGCGCCGCCAGATCGTTGGTGCCGGCCTGAATGATGACCACTCTCGGGCTCAGAGAGACCACGTCCTGATAGAAGCGCACGAGCATCTGCGGCGAGGTCTGGTTCGCGATACCACGATTGAGATATGACTTGCCGGGGAAGAACGGGCTCCATTTTTCGGTGATTTGGTCGCCCAGAAAGATCACGCGGTTCTCGCCCTGTGTCGGCTTGGGCAGTTCGGTATTCTCGCTGCCATAGCGCGTGAGGCCGCCCCAATCCACCAGCAGCTTGCGCTGTGCTGCCACGCGCCGCTCGAGCTCCTGAATTCTCTGCTCCGGATCGGGAGTCTGGGCAGCGGCGGCGGCCGTCAGCAACGCCGCCAGCAGGAGCCTACTTCTTGATGCCATAGGAGTAGAGCATGTTATCGAAGGTCGCGATGTACACGCGGCCGTTGGCGAGCGAGAGACCGCTCCAGTGATTCCACGACTTGATCTCGTCGCCGCTGGACCATAGCTCCTTGCCGGTTTGCGCGTCCAGAACGTAGAGCACGGCGTGGGTCGATCCCGGAATGCGACGAGAAGCCACGTCATCGAGGCCGACGTCGGCATAGGCTTGATCCGTGTCTTCGCCGTTGCCGTAAGCGAATACGAGTCCGTTGGCGATCACAGGCGGCTCGGCGCGGTTCATGTCGCGCGAGATCCAGGCAGGCGTGAGGGTCAATTTGCCGCCTTTCTCTTCCACTTTGAAAGCGACGATGGCGCCGTCTTTGACTTCGCCGTGCTCGATTGGCGCTTTGAATTGCGAGTGCTTTTTGCCCCAGATTGGCGTGAGCACCCAGCGCGTGCCCTTGGAATCTTCCCAACTCGCGAGCGAGCCCCAGATGCCGGCCGAAGCGAAGTTCACGTCTTCGTTGCAGAGCAGCGGGCTGCGGTAGAGCGGGGTGCGGTGGTCGTCGCCGCCGATGGAA
>Ga0335077_10012620_pt1 | contig 10570 bp, 7 predicted proteins | sample Lox_Sample_31_FD_207151 | JGI IMG/M metagenome (GOLD analysis project Ga0335077, IMG submission 207151) | Soil microbial communities from Loxahatchee National Wildlife Refuge, Florida, United States - Lox_Sample_3.1 | ecosystem: Environmental > Terrestrial > Soil > Wetlands | place: USA: Florida...
TTTCTCGCCCCGGTGATCAAGTTCGTCCCGGCGAGGCCCCGGCGCGTCGACGGACTCGCCATCTCCGGCCAGCAGCCGCCCGACGCGGACGGCGACAGCATCACCTACCGCTACGCGTGGACCCGCAACGGCCAGAAGGTCGACGTGCCGGCGGAGCAGGCCTTCATTCCCCGGGGGCTCCCGAGGAAGGGCGAGAAGTGGGCGGTGGAGGTGACCCCCAACGACGGCGAAGCGGACGGCCCGACGGCCCGGGTCGAAACCATCATCGCCGACACGCCGCCGGGTCCCGCCGCGGTGTCCCTGTGCGACGGGCCGGTTCCCTCCGGCACGATCCCCGAGGTGCGGATCCTCGCCCCCTCGGTCGACCCCGATGGCGACCTCGTGGTCTACCACTACGAGTGGACCCTGAACGGAAAGGTGGTCGCGGGCGCCAGGGGCCAGACGCGCTTCACCGCCCAGCCGCTCAGGAAGGGCGACGAGCTGCGAGTGGCCGTCACCCCCTTCGACGGCGAGCTCAGCGGCCCGGTGGCGAGCGCCGAATGCCACGTCGTGAACACCCCGCCCGGCCCGCCGGTGGTGGCCCTCGAGCCGGCCGATCCGACGGCGCTCACCGGAGTGCAGGTCGTCATCAAGAAGCCCTCCATCGATCGCGACGGGGACCAGGTGAGTTACCGGTACGCCTGGACCCGCGACGGCTTGCCCGCGCCGTTCGAGACGGCGATCATCCACCCGGGGACGCTCCGCCACGGCGAGGTCTGGCGAGTCGAGGTGACGCCGTTTGACGGCGAGGAGCGTGGCGAGCCGGTGACGGCCGAGGTCACGGTCAAGAACACTCCCCCGCCTGCCCCGAGCGTGCTGGTCGTGCCCGAGGTCGCAGGCGTGGGGCAGGAGCTCACCTGCCAGCTGCAATCCCCCACGAAGGACGCCGACGAGGAGCCGGTCACCATCCACCACCGTTGGCTCAAGAACGGCCAGCCGGTTGCCGTGGCTGAGGATAGCCCCGCCCTGTCGGCCGGAATCGTGCGGCGGGGAGAGCGGTGGAGGTGCGAGGCCTGGGGCAACGATGGATTCGCCGACAGCCCCCACGTGGCCGCGGAGATCACCATCCGGAACACGCCGCCGACGGCGCCGGAGGTGGTGGTGGAGCCGGAGCGGCCGCACCGGCGGGATACCCTGGCCTGCCGAATCGCCGTCCCCTCGCTGGACAAGGACGGCGATCGAGTCACCTACAGCTACTCCTGGTGGAAAAACGGCAAGCCTGCGCCGGCCGGGTCGGATCCCTCGCGGGTGGAGTCGAGCCGACTCGCGAAGAACGACCGCTGGAAGTGTACTGCCACCCCGAGCGACGGCGCCGGGGCGGGACCGGGCGGGACCGCCGAGCGGACCATCCTCAACACGCCTCCGGGACCGGCGCGGGTCCGCCTCTCCCCCACCACACCTCTCCCGGGCCAGCCGCTCCGTTGCGAGATCGTTGCGAAGAGCGAGGACGAGGACGGCGACCCGGTGCGCTACCGCTTCATCTGGGTGAAGAACGGAGAGGCCCAGCCCTTTGCGAGCAGCTCCCAGGAGGTTCCCGGGCGACTCCTGAAGCCCGGCGACCGCTGGCGCTGTCGGGTCGTGCCCACGGATGGGACCGACGAGGGACCCGAGACGGTGAGCGAGGAAGCGCTCATCCCCACGGGACCGGAGGGGCCGGCGATGTCCGCGGAAATGTCCGCGGCGCGATGAAGGAAGAGGGAGGTTTCTGTCTCCTGACCCCATACCAGGCAGGCGGGGAAGGCGCTGCTGCGTTGACGGGCACCCCGGAACCCCTTAAGCTCAAGGGGTTTTCCCGGACGAATCGTGCCCGCGGGGAGAGCCCGATGCCGAGATGTGTGCTCTGCGCGATGCTCCTCTCACCAGCGCTGGCCTTTGCGGCTCCGGCGACGCCCGCCGCCAAGCCCCTTGCCCCGGCTCCCCAGGAAAAGTCGCCCGCCGCCGGGATGACCCCGGACTCCGCCTCGCAGGTCCCGGACGCCAAGAAGCTCGAGATCGCCGACCAGAACCTCAAGACCATCCGCAAGACCGTGGATAGGGTCGCCGGCCGCTCGGACGAGGCGCGCGTCGAGAGGGACATCGGCAAGCTCAACTGCCTGAACGCCCAGCTCACCCAGATGAAGGGTCTCGCCAAGGTCGCGACACAGGCCAACGACGCCCTCGTCGACGCCATCGGCAAGAAGGACTCCGCGACGGCCAACACCCAGTTTGCGCGCGTGGTCATCGCCACCGACAAGGTGGTTCGGATGGGGGGAGAGGCGGACATCTGCCTGGGGCAGCTCGCCTACCTCGTGGACGGGCAGACCAGCGTCCAGGTCGAGCAGCCGGAGGGGCTCCCCGGGCAGGATGTCACTATTCGTGAACCATCGCCGCCGGCGCTCGTGACGCCGCCGGTGGTCCGGCCGGTGGCGGCTAGCGCCTACTACTGACGCGGTTCTTGGGACGCAGGGACGGCCGGCGAGCACAGTTCGAAGCCGGGGGCCGTCGACGGGGTTCGCCGATGACGCGGAGGGGACGGTGAAGGGAGACCGGAGGGCGAGTCACGCCTTGGCCGTGCTTTTCGCCCTGGGACTCGCCGCCTCCGCTCGGGCCGAGCCGGGGGACGGGATCCGCCTGGGCGGCAGCACGAGCCGCCTCCACCCGTACTTCGAGCTCGAGGGTCGGTACGACTCCAACATCGCCTACACCGCTCAGGGCCAGGCGACGGCGGGCTACATCCTCCACTTCCGGCCCGGTCTCACCTTCGACTCGACCAGCGACCCCGTGGCAGTGAGCCTCACGGCCGACCTGGACTGGGCACAGTACCTGGGCCAGAACTCCGACCTCTCGCGGCTGTACGGCGGGGCCGGGCTCGGAGTGGGCCTCAACCGGCGCGGCACCGTCGGGCTCGAGCTCTCGGACAACTTCAGCCGGTCAAGCAGCACGCAGGTGTTCACCCTGGGCGGGGCGGTGATCACCAACTCCAACGTGCTGAACGTGAGCGTGCCCTGGCGCCCGGGCGGCGGCGCGCTCATCACTACCCTCTCGGGTGTGTGGGACCTCGAGACCTACGAGCCCTTCGCGACCGGCCCCCTGTGTCCCGGCACGAGCCCACAGTGCAATCCCGCAACCGTCGCCGAGCAGAACTACAGCGAGGGGAGCGCCAAGCTCGACGTGCGCTGGAAGTTCCTCCCCCGTACAGCGGCGCTGGTCCAGGGAGAGTACTGGAAGCGGTTTCCGAACTCCGACCAGGGGAGCCATGCCACGGGCGGGCGCGCCTGGGCGGGCGCGGCAGGACTCTTCACGGCCCACGTGGCCGGTACGGTCAAGGGAGGCTACGGTGAAGTATCCGACACCGGTGGCTCGGTCTCGAGCTGGCTCGCCAACCTGGAGGGCGAATGGCTGCCCCTCGAGACCTCCTCGTTGAAGCTCGGATACCTGCACGACGTGGATTCCGACCCGTCCGAGGACAGTGGCTACACCACCCATCGCGCCTACCTCGACGCGCGGACGCTTCTCTCGGCGAGGTACACCGGACTCCTCAGCGGCTCGTACGAACACCGGAACTACCCCCTCCTCTCGAACTTCTCTGCCGACCTGTTCACCATCGACGGCTCGGTGGACGTCGAGGTGAACCGCTGGCTCCGGGCCGGTGGAGGGCTCACCTACACAAAGCGCACCTCTGCCCTCCCGCCCGGCCAGGTCAACCTGCCTGGCTACAACTACAACAAGACCGAGATCTACCTTCGGATGCGGGCGACCTACTGAAGGCGTCGCCGGACCTCGGATCCGCCCTCGCGCCGGGGAGCGGGCCCTTGCCCTCCATCACCGGGGTTGACGGCGGCTGCCGAAGTCCGGTACCACGTCGGGCGTTCACCCCTCATGGCACGCACCTCGAGAGCTCCGCTCCTCCTCGCCGCGGCCCTCCTCTTCGGAGGCTGTGCCCATAGCGACGGGGCGAGCATGGGGGAGCCGGGCGCGGGCGAGGCGGCGCCCGATCCCCAGCCGGTGGCGTCGACCCTCGGTCCGGGCGACGTCCTTGAAGTGCGCGTCTTCCAGGAGCCGGAGCTGTCGGGGGTGTACCAGGTCGGAACCCATGGGGACGTCATCTTCCCGCTCTGCCGGAGCGTGGAGGTGGGGGGGCTCACCGCGAATGGCGCCGCCGAGGCCATCCGCGACTGCCTGGCGCGCAAGTACATGCGGGACCCGCAGGTGTCCGTGCTGGTGAAGGAGTACAACTCCAAGAAGATCTTCGTCTTCGGCGAGGTGCAGAAGCCGGGGACCTTCCCCTACGAGGACGGGATGTCGGTCGTCCAGGCCGTGACCCTGGCGGGCGGCTTCACCAAGACCGCGGCCCAGAACTCCACCTCGGTCACCCGGCGCGTGGGCGGTACCGAGACCAAGACGAGGGTGAGCGTGCAGGACATCGCGCTCGGGAAAGCGCCCAACTTCACGCTCGAGCCGGGCGACATCGTCTACGTCCCGGAGAGCCTGTTCTGATCGCCGGAGGCTCTTTCCCCCAACCCCCTTCCCCGTGAGCCGTCCCGGCTTCTCCCCGAAGCTCCTTGCCCTCGAGGCCCGCATCGAACGGTGCCGGCTCTGCCCGAGGCTCGTGGCCTGGCGGGAGGAGGTGGCCAGGGTCCGGCGCCGCGCGTTCCGGGACGAGGTCTACTGGGGACGGCCCGTGCCCGGATTCGGCGATCCCAAGGCGGCCATCGTGCTCGTGGGCCTGGCGCCCGCGGCGCACGGCGCGAACCGCACCGGCCGGATGTTCACCGGCGACCGATCGGGCGACTTCCTCTACGGGGCCCTGCATCGGGCCGGCCTGGCGAGCTCCCCCATCTCCCGCTCCCGCACCGACGACCTCGCCCTGCGCGGCGCGTTCATCACCGCCGCCTGCCGCTGCGTACCCCCGGACAACAAGCCCACCCCCGCCGAGCTGGCCCGCTGCGCGCCCTACCTGGACGCGGAGCTATCGTTGTTCGTCGGGGTGCGGGTACTCCTGGCCCTCGGCGCGATCGGCTGGAACGCGGTCCTCTCCCACCTCTCGCGGGCGGGCCGACCGATTCCGCGCCCCCGGCCACGGTTCGCCCACGGGGCGGAGTTTAGGCCTCCCTTCGGCCCGGCGGTGCTTGGCGCCTACCATCCCTCCCAGCAGAATACCAACACCGGGCGGCTCACCCCGGCCATGCTCGACGCGGTGTTGCGCCGGGCGGTCGAGCTCGCCTTGGCAGACGGACGCTGACCAGGGCACAGGGGTCACGGCCTCGCCCCGGGCGGGCTAGAACCAGAGGTAGCGGACGGTGAAGTTCGTGACCCATTGCTCGTGCGCGGCGAGCGCCGGCGTCGTGATGCCCCCGATGTCGAAGGGGTGGCCGAAGTGGAGCCGGATGAGGATGGGCCCGAAGGCCACGTTCAACCCGAGGACTCCGGTGAGCGTGCGGGAATCCCAGGCGCTGGGTACGATCACCGCCCCGCTTGCGTCGCGCTCGCCGGGCCAGCTGTTGAACACCCCGCCGAAGTCGAACGCGAAGATCCCGCTGAAGTACTCGAAGAGCGGAAGGTGGAGGACGGGGTCGAGGGGGACCTGCAGCTCGGCGTTGGCCACGTAGTACTGGGTGCCGATGAGGAAGGCTTCGTCTCCCGGTCCGTAGCCGCGGAGGTTGTCGGCCGAGGTGAGCAGCCAGCTCCGCTCCCAGAGCCGGCTCACGCCGCCGGGCGAGAAGCTCGTCCCGAGCGCCAGCCGCGTCCAGAACTTCGTTCGGCCGATGATCTGCAGGTAGTTCTCCGCGTCGAGGCGGGCGAACCCGGAGATGGCGTGGCGGCCGGGCAGCCAATCGCTGCCCAGCTCGAGGAGCAGCGAGGAGCCACTCAAGGGGCCGGCGGTGGGGTGATAGCGGACGGAATCGAAGCCGTAGCGCACCACCGGCGAGAAGAGGAGGTTGGTCCCGCCGTTCAGGTGCCGCCACTCGTCGGTGCTGCCGTACGGGGGAACGGGAGTCTGCAGGCCGTTGCAGTCCAGCACCACCTGCCCCGAGAAGTCGGTCAGGCAGTACCGCTGCGCCGCTCCGGCGGAGAGCTCCAGCTCGTACCTCTGATAGCGGTTGAGCGGGTACCGGAGCGCCCCGGTCACCCCGAAATCGCGCTCCAGGTAGGCGAGGTAAGGGTCGAGGGAGTCGATCTGCTGCTGGACATAGTGGTAGGCGCCCAGGACCCGGCCGATGCGCTCTGACCGGTCCTCGTACAGGATTGCCGCCTCGGTGTAGTCGAAGCTGCCGTACACCGAGACGTCCGCGAAGAGCAGGTGGTCGCGGAGGGTGTCGGAGAACAGCACCGCCGCCCGCCCGTAGATCGTCCCGGCGGCACCGCCGCCGTAAATGAACCCGGCGTCGGGCCGCCAGTTGCTCACGGAGTAGGGCCGGTAGATCTGCGGCGTTGCGGGAAGGCTCGGTTCGGGGATGGGGAGGGGCTCTCCCCGGGGAGGCGTCACCTCCCGCCAGGGCTCGTCGAGCAGCGCGATGGGGTCGACCTTCACCAGGCGAAAGCGGCCGCCGTAGAAGGTGGCCGCCCAGAGGCCCCGACCACTCGCCGCCCGAGGCGAATGGAGGCCGGTGGCGAAGTCGGTGAGGCGTCGCGTCCGGCCGTCCCTCAGCTGCCACAGGTCGGGCTTCCCCCCTGCGTCCGAGGTGTAGAGCACCGAGCCGTCGGGTTGCGGCGCCGGGGACCGGTCGGTGTCCGGGCCGGTGGTGAGGCGGGTGCGGGTGCCGGTGATCGGGTCGATCCGGAACAGGTTGAGCCGCCCGTGCTCGGTCGCGTCGCAAGCGTACACGATCCCCCCCTCGCCCCAGGCCAGGTCCTTCTTCGCGAAGAGATCGTCCGTGAGCCGGCGGGCCCGGGAGGGCCGATCGAGCGCGGCCACGTAGATCTCCTGCCGCCCGCCCGCGGCGACGCCCACGAAGGCGATCTCCTTGTCGTCGGGCGAGATCGCCGGGTCCGCGATGGCGATGAAGCGATCGCCTTCGGGCGGGAGGACGTCCAGGGGATGGATGCCTCCCGGACGGAGGCGGGCCGGTTTCCCCTTCGCGGGAGGCGAGTGGGCGAAGGTGCCGGTGTAGAGCCGGTCGCCGATCCCGTCCTGGGCGGAGAAGGCCAGGACGCCGTGGCCCAACGCCAAAACGCCGTAGTCCACCGGGTGGAAGGACTCCATCCCCGGCCGGTCGTCGGAGGCGATCGTCTCGGCCGACTCGGGGGAGCGCGGGTCGACGAGCACCAGACGGGCCCGGCCCCTCTCGCGGTCGATGCCCCGGTACAGCACCACGTCTCCGCCGGGCGAAGAGGTGAATGCCTCGGGCTCGAAGGGGAGCCTCCTCACCTCGTGGACGTCCGAAAGATCGAGGTGGCCTTTCAGGTAGGCGCCGTAGTAGCGGCGTTTGAGCCAGGCGTGCCAGCGCGCGTCGACCTCTTCGATGGGCTCGTCGAGCACGCGCCGGACCAATCCGGCGAACCCGCGCTCCTCTCCCGGGCCACCCCTCACCCCCGCTTCCTCGATGAGGGACTGGATCGACTCGGGCCCGTACTGTTCCGACAGGAACTCGACCCGCGCCTGGCCGAGCTTGTAGGTGGGGATGTAGCCGCGGAACCGGTCGTCGCCGAAGGAGAGGATCTGGTATCGATGCTCCGGGTCCGGGTTCCACAGGAGATCGCGAAGGAACAGGTCGGTGTCGACGTCGATTCCCCCCTTCGAGTAGAACTCCGCGATCCCCTCGATGAACCAGAGCGGGAAGATCTCGATGGCCGACTGGCCGTCCGGGCCCGCCAGGTCCAGCATCTTCTGGATATGGAACTGATGGACCATCTCGTGGGTGGAGACCTCGATGAACCGCGAGTGATCGCCGAAGTAGGGGACCGTCATCTTGAGGTCCTCGGGCGAGGTCACGCCCAGCACCGACTCGGTCACCTGGAAGACGTTCTGCGTCTGGAACTCGCGCTGGGTGGCGTAGAGGATGTAGGGGATCCTCCGCGTCGGGTTGTAGTGGAAGACCTCCACGAGGCGCGCGTAGGCGCTCCGGATGGCGGGGAGGGCACGCCGAGCCTGCGCCTCTTCGTTGGCGTAGTAGTAGAGCCGGATCCCACCCGGGCCGCCGCCCATGGGGTCCACGTCGACGTACCGCCAGGCGAACCCGTACCAGGCCACCTGGTTCTGTCCCGGCCTCTCCGGGTACACGAACACCTGCTGGAGGTCGAGGTCCTCGGGGTGGGCCAAAGTGGCGGCGCGATCGCGCTCTTGCGCCTCTTCCCGGAGGTGCTCCATGGCGGACAGGCTGTCGCCGAGCGATGGGATCCGAAGGGCGAATCCCTGAGCTCCGGCTGCGAGCGGAAGCGCGGCCAGGGTCAGGGGGAGCCATCTCACGCGACTAGCTTACGCGGGGTCCCGCCGCCGACGAGCGGGAAACCACCATCGTCGGGGCTAGCGAGGGCGGCGCACCGGCCATGGGCGCCCATTCACGAGGAGTGTGTACGACCCGGACCCGGGCGGGTCCTCCTCCAGGCGGGCGCCCAGCGCCAGCTGGCCGGCGCGGGTGAACTGTGCTTCACGGTCCCCCTTGACGACGCACCGGAGCACACCGTCGTCGCCGAGCCGCAGGGACGCTGGATCGAGGGGTTCTACCGTCCCGTCCGAGAGGAAGAGCCGCGGGACAATGCCCCGGGGCATCTCCTCCACGGCGAGGACCGCGTAGGGCGCGGCCTCGAGGGCCACGTAGGCGCACTCGCGCCCGATCGAGACGGAATAACGACCGTCGGGCTCGCGGCGGAAGGTTCGACGAAGAACCTCGAGCGTGCGGGCGTGGGTGATGGGCTCGCCCCGGTGAAGAAAACGCCCCTCGGCGTCGAGCGAGATCCCGCTGCCCTCGCGCGGCCGACGAGAAGCCTCCTCGGGCGGTGGTCGCGACACGGCCCGATCATAGGCCGCGGGCGTCCGGCGCGCCGCCGGTGAGTCACTTGCGCGCGAACGCGAGGGTGGTAACAAGAGCCGGCGCATGACCGACCGGATCGAGTCCCAGGTGCGCATCCGTTGCCCGCCGGAGAGGGAGGCCCGCTGCCTGGAGGCCCTGGCCCGAGCCGGGTACCGGGGGGAGCGGTCCCTCAACTGGGTGGTGGTCCGTGACGCGGCGCCAGACGCGGTGAACGAGTGCTTGGCCGCGGGCGGGGCGGAGGTTCGGGTGGCCGCGAGGGAGCGGCTGGGTCAGCTCGTGGGCTGGCTCTTGGACCGGGGGGGTCGGCTGGAGGGGAAGGGCGTGAACGTGGAAGCGCTTGTCTCCCGCGTCGTGGAGGAGGCGGGCCTCGGCGGACGTTACCGCCCGCGGCCCAGGGCCGAGCTCCTCGAAGCAGCGGCGGGGGAATACGAGCGTCTCCTCGCCACCGGGGCGGCGATGCTTCGCTGGGACGACTTCGTCGAGAGGTTCTGCGAGACCAGGGAGGACTGACCCGGGCCTTCCTGGAAGCGGTCAGCGCATCGCGAGCCGCAGGAGGTTCAACGCCTCGAAGGCGGCCTGGCGCCGAATGCGGGCCCGGTCTCCCCGGTAGAGGCGGGCGACGGCCTCGGTGCGCGCCGGGCCGGCCAGGGCGACGTGGACCGTGCCCACCGGCTTCTCCGGCGTGCCGCCCGAGGGGCCCGCGATGCCGGTGATGCCCACGCCCCAGGTCGCCCCACCAGCCCGGCGCGCCCCCTCGGCCATGGCCCGGGCCACCTCTTCCGACACCGCGCCGTGGTGGGCGAGGAGGGCGCGATCCACCCCCAGGATCCGCTCTTTCATCGCGTCGGCGTATGCCACCACTCCCAGGTCCAGCACCGCCGAGGCACCCGGGACGTCGGTGAGGAGCTCGGCGAGCAGGCCACCGGTACAGCTCTCGGCCAGCGCCACCCGCTCGCCGCGGGCCGCGAGCCGGGCCACCACCAGCTCCGCGAGCTCGTCCTTTCCCTCGCCGAAGACCTGGTCGCCGAAAATCGTCCGCACCCGGGCCCGGATCCGCTCGGCCCGGGCGGGCGCGTCCGCGCCCGAAACCGTCCACTTGACGTGAACCTCCGGCCAGTGGGCTCGGTACCCGAACCGGACCCCGACGCTGTCCGGGTCATCCATCACGGGGCGCATCCGGTGGTCGGCGTGGGACTCGGGGACGCCGAAAAGCTTGAGCAGCCCGGACGCCGGGACCTCTCCGAGCCCTCGGGCGACGCGCGGCAGCAACCACTCGTCGCAGAGCCCCTTGAACTCCGATGGGACGCCGGGCAGACAGGTGAGCTCGGCCCGGCCGGCGCGGACCGAGAACCCGGGCGCAGTGCCGAAGCGATTGGGGATGATCGTGGCGCCCCTCGGGAACCGGGCCTGCTTCTCGTTGTTGGGCGTCAGGGTCCGTCCGAACCGCCGGAACCGCTCCTGGATGGCCTCCAGGGAGGGCCGGTGCAGCTCCAGGGGCACGCCCAGAAACGCCGCCACCGATTCGCTCGTGAGGTCGTCCTCGGTCGGCCCCATCCCGCCGCTCATGACGACCAGGTCGG
>Ga0335077_10012621_pt1 | contig 10570 bp, 7 predicted proteins | sample Lox_Sample_31_FD_207151 | JGI IMG/M metagenome (GOLD analysis project Ga0335077, IMG submission 207151) | Soil microbial communities from Loxahatchee National Wildlife Refuge, Florida, United States - Lox_Sample_3.1 | ecosystem: Environmental > Terrestrial > Soil > Wetlands | place: USA: Florida...
GTAGTTCGGATTGGGACGAAACCTGAGCTTCACGAGCGGATCGCCCTCGTGTCCAATGCCCGCTGATCCGGGCTCTTGCCCTTCAGGTTCGAACAGGAACGCGTCAGGGAGAGCACGCATAATTCGTGCGGTCCGCTCCGCGTCTTCGTGCTCTTGTGCCCGCTTCTTTCGTAATTCATCAGGATTCTTGAGAAAACGCTGATTGCGGTTCTGTTCATCGGCACGCTGCGCGGGGGTTAAGGGTTTGCCATTGTATGCAATTACCACGCCCGCGGTCGCTTCCTTGGTCTCGACGTAAATTTTCGTCGTCGACCCTTTGGGGGTTGTCTTGGTTCCGCGGAACATGAATTTGATCGATCCGCTGTTTGCGTTGATCTCATTGGTAACGGCCTTACGCACCAGATCGCGTGGATCGTGGTAGGAGCTGACCGTGGTCTGGGCGTATGCTACCGCACCGAGCAGAATCATGAGCAGAACCGCTCGTGCGACCACAATCGACGGCAATGGGTTCGCTCTCTGCAAGTTCACCCCGATAAGACGATAGTAGCAAAGTGACGAGTTGCATTCAGAGATCGCATAACTTCATGTAGAAAGCCAGGCTTGCAGGCATTAGTTGCCTTCCGAAAGCAATGATTTACAATCAAACGAACCCGCTGCCGCGGCATGCAGCGGCGAGCAGGAGGCAGATCGATGGATGCTCAACAGCCTGACGGTTCGCAAAGCAGGGAAGTTGCCATGATCGGCAAGTCGGTGGTTATCAAAGGCGATCTTTCTGGATCGGAAGACCTATACATCGACGGGCACGTCGAGGGAAGCATTGATCTTCGCCATCATAGTCTGACCGTCGGGCCGAATGGCAACGTAAAGGCTGGCATCAGCGCAAAATCCATTATCATCCAGGGCAAGGTGGATGGGAGCCTGACCGCGTCGGATCGGCTTGATCTCCGCAAATCGGCGGTTGTCACGGGAGATGTAACCACGCAGCGCATTGCCATCGAAGAGGGCGCTTTCCTGAAAGGAAAGGTTGATATTCAGAAGGAAGCGGGAAAGGGGGCTGCTTCGTAGCCGCAGCGAACCTTCCGTTGTTCTTCAGTCGACGCCAACGATAACCTAATGAAAATCTTCCGAGGCTCTTCGAACGAGACAACGACTCCGGCTCCGCAACCGAAACTTACCAGACGGTCGAGCGGGATCGGGGAAATTGCGCGCGTTCTGAATTCGCAGGAAGGCCTGTGCGTGCTTGATGTAGGGGCAACCTCGGCCAACAATATCCGTTTCCTGACCGGCAGGGGACATAAGAATTACAGCGAGGACCTGCTGCGTGCCTCGCTCGATCCGGCGCTTCGCTCGCGTGATAGCGAGGGCAATACGATCGTAGACAGCAAGAAATTTCTCGATGAAAACCTGGTTTATGGAAATGGGATCTTCGATATCGTGCTCTGCTGGAACCTCGCCGACTATATGGAAGAGAGCCTAGTAAAACCAACCATCGATCGCCTGTGGTCCCAGATGAAGGCCGGCGGATTGTTACTGGCGTTCTTTCACACACGCGACGCTGGACCCGACTCGACCTGCTATCGGTATCACGTAACCGGGACCGACATGCTCGAGATGCAGGAAGTTCGCTTCGCGCCGCCCGGGCGTCCGGCCACGGAGAAGCAGTCGCCGCGACTGCAGCGGGTCTTCAACAACCGGCATATTGAGAATCTTTTCCGCGATTTCGCCTCCATCAAGTTTTTCCTGGCGCGCGACAACATTCGAGAAGTCCTGGTAGTCAGATAGCGGGGAAAAACGTCAATGATAGCGCTGAATTCCGGCGGAGTAGCGAGTTTGCACAGGTCTGTGCTATTCTCAATTACGTTACGAAAACGATAAGAGACAGGAGTGCAAGAGGTTAGTGCTAGCCAGACAGCAAAAGCAATCCGTTGTTGACGCGTACCGCACGCATCCAACCGATACTGGAAGCCCGGAAGTTCAAATCGCGCTGTTGAGCGAGCGCATCGGTCAACTGACGGAGCACTTCAAAACGCACCTTAAAGATCACGGCTCGCGCCGTGGGCTTCTGATGATGGTCAGCCGGCGTCGCCGCCTGCTTGACTACCTGAAGGAGTATGACTCGGAACGCTACAAGGCCGTGATTACCAAACTCGGCATCCGCAAATAACTTGCTAGGCCCGGTGTGGGCCGCCTTGAACCCCGAGAGCCTCAGAAAAGTGCGTTTTTCCAACCGCGATACAGACTGGCATTCGCCTATCCATCCGGACTCCACATGCGCGTTGTGCGCTCCTGCCTATAGGAAGATTGAAGGATCATCATCGAAGGACAATCTATGAAACCCGAACCAACCAAAGTCACCGTCGAAATAGCCGGCGGTAAAGCTATTTCATTCGAAACTGGAAAACTGGCCAAGCAGGCCCATGGGTCAGCCGTTGTACGCCTCGGCGAAAACGTCGTTCTCGCGACTGCTGTGGCCAATCCTGAGCCCCGCGTAGGGATCGACTTCTTTCCCTTGACGGTAGATTATCGCGAATACACCTATGCCGGCGGCCGCATTCCTGGGGGCTTCATCAAGCGGGAAGGCCGCATGAGCGAACGGGAAGTTTTGACGAGCCGTCAGATCGATCGGCCCGTCCGTCCCTTGTTTGCCGAAGGCTTTCGCTGTGAGACGCAGGTCATCGCGTTCGTGCTCTCGGCCGACACCGAAAACGATCCCGATGTGTGTGGCATTAATGCCGCTTCTGCAGCGCTGACCGTCTCCGACATTCCATTCCTGGGTCCCATCGGCGCGGTGCGCGTCGGACTGGTCGATGGCCGCTTCATCGCCAATCCTACCTACACGGAAATGCGGGAAGGACTGCTGAACATCATGGTGGTCGGCACGGCCGAAGCGATCGTAATGATCGAGTCTGGCGCAAAAGAAGTGAAAGAAGAAACCGTGGTCGACGCAATCGAATTTGCCCACACGGAGATCAAGAAGATCTGTGCCGGGATTGAAGAACTACGGCGGAAGGTTGGCAAGACGAAGCGGACGGTCACACCTCCGGAGTTTGACGACGCCTACTACAAGGATTTGCAGTCGAGGATTGGCGCTCGCCTATCGGAGGCGCTCGACACACAGAAACATCCGAAATCGGAAAGTTACGAACTGGTGCGGGCACTGGAGAAAGAACTGGTGGATGCTGTGCCCGAGGAGGACGAAGCCGGCAGGGCGAAACTCAAGGAATATTACGAGGTTCTCCGCGAGCGCATTTTCCGCGATCAGGTGATCCACAAGCACCGCCGTCCTGATGGCCGCGCCTTCGATCAGATCAGGGATATCTGGATTGAGGTTGGGGTTCTTCCTCGCGCTCACGGCAGCGCGATCTTCACCCGCGGCGAGACGCAAGCTCTGGTGACTACCACGCTCGGCACGAGCGACGACATGCAACGCCTGGAGGGTTTCGAAGGCGAGGCCAAAAAGCGGTTCATGCTTCACTATAACTTTCCTCCGTTTTCCGTTGGAGAGGTTGCCTTTCTGCGCGGTGCTGGCCGCCGTGAGATCGGCCACGGAGCGCTGGCAGAGCGCGCCGTTTCGTCGGTCCTTCCTACCGAAGACAACTGGCCTTACGCGATGCGGGTCGTTTCCGACATTCTGGAATCGAACGGTTCTTCCTCAATGGCGACGATCTGCGGCGCCTCGCTTTCGCTGATGGACGCCGGAGTTCCGCTTAAGGCTCCAGTCGCTGGGGTTGCGATGGGGCTGGTGAAAGAGGGCGAGGAATACGCCGTTCTGACCGACATTGCCGGCGCAGAAGATCATTATGGCGACATGGATTTCAAAGTCGCGGGAACGAGAGATGGGATTACCGCGCTGCAGATGGACATCAAAGTTGCCGGGATCACGCCTCAAATCATGCGCGAAGCTCTGGCCCAGGCGCAGCGTGGACGGTTGTTCATCCTTGAGAAGATGAATGAAATCCTCAGCGAACAGCGCGTGAAGGTTTCGGCCTACGCACCGCGCATTTACACGTTGCAGATTCCGGTCGACAAGATTCGCGACGTGATCGGGCCCGGCGGCAAGATGATTCGCAGCATCATTGAGCAGACCGGCGTGAAGATCGACGTCGAAGATTCCGGCAAGGTGAACGTCGCTTCGAACGATGAAGTGTCCGCCAACAAAGCGCTGCAGATCATTAAAGATCTGACGGCATCAGCCGAGGTCGGAAAGACCTACCTCGGCAAAGTTAGCCGGTTGGCGGATTTCGGAGCGTTTGTGGAGATCCTTCCCGGACTCGACGGTCTGCTGCATATCAGCGAAGTGGCAGAGCACCGCATCAAGGATGTCCGCGACGAGCTGAAGGAAGGCGATCAAGTGTTGGTTAAGGTTCTTGCGGTTGAAGGGAACCGGATCAAGTTGTCGCGGAAGGCGATCCTGAAAGAGCAGCGTGCGAAGATGGGTGGTGGCACTCCTCCACCAGAGGCACAAGGCGCGCCAGAACCCGCGTCTTCTGCACAGCCGGCTCCTACGGCTGTGATTGAGGGTGGGGCCCAGTTTGAAGAAGATGAGGAACCGAATTTCAACCGTGTAGATGCTCCAGTGGGGGCGGCGCCAGCATCGCGTTCCGAGGGCGGAAGAGATGGTGGACGCGGAGGTGACCGTGGAGGGGACCGCAACCGTCGTCGTCGTCGTGGCCGAGGCCCCGGAGGCGGTCACGGCGGCCATGGTGGTCATGGGGGTGGACACGGCGGTGGACACGGAAGAAGGTAGCCAGTACTTAGTACCTAGTTGCCAGTAAGAATCAGGGCCGCAAAAGATGCGGCCCTTTTTCATTTTGGTTGGAATCCGGTGAGACAAGGGCCCAAAAGGTACGCATCTGCATGGGTCGTTAAAACGACAAGCGCTTGAAGATACGCTCAGGAATGTGCGTAACACCCGTCATCACGTAACGCCAGAGTTTTGGAGTGTAGAGAACATCGGGCGACCTTTGCTGCAGCGCTCTCACGATGTCTCGCGCGACGGCTTCGGGCTCCGCGAAACCAGAGGCCTTTGCTAAATGGTCCGTCATTGGGGTTTGAACCGGTCCCGGCTTGATCGTGATCACTTTCACCCCAGCCGGGTGTAAGCGGCTGCGGAGCCCCTGCAGAAAGAGCGAGAGGGCGCCCTTGGCGGAACCGTATGTATAGTTCGACCGGCGTCCCCGATCGCCTGCCACTGATGTGATCGCGGCAATACAGCCGCTTCTGCGACGCTCCAGATCGGAAGCAAAGAGCGTCAGGATGGCCGCCGCGCTGACATAATTCACGTTGATCTCTTCGAGCAGCACATCAACCGAAGCCTCAGACTCTTTTTGGTCGTGCATGGACCCGTAAGTAAGCAAGACGGTGTCGTAATCCGAAAACGATCGCCGGACAAAGTCGAAAATCCAGGCGTGCTGGCCTACCACCGCCAGATCGGCAGTACAGGTCAACACTTGTTTGGCGCCGCGAGCGACAAGATCGGATTGCAAAATCGCCAGCCGTTCCTCGGATCTCGCGACCAGCAGCAATTCGCACCCAAGCCGCGCGAGCTGGCGCTGGACTTCCATCGCGATTCCAGATGTCGCTCCCAGAACGACAATTTTTTTCATGACGGCTTCGGCGGTCGAAGGCGCTTTTTCGGGGTGGACGGTGATGGTCATTGCGCCTCCGTGACACGCCGCCAGAACGAGGATGACATCTTGGGATCGACATAGGAGGCGAAGCTTCTCCAGCGCGGAAAGGATGCCTCAAATAGAGCGGGGCTCATGCGCGAATCCTTCGCCGGATAAAGGGCGCCCCCACTCTGCTGTACGACATCATCGAGAGAGCGCATGAGCTGCAACGTCTTCTCGCCTTTCATCGCGAAATCGAGGGCCAGGGTCAGGCCCGGGCGTGGAAAAGACAGCATTCCCGCTGCTGGGGCCGATCCAAATTGTTTTAGGACGCCGAGAAACGATCCCATTCCTGAACGTGCAATGCGATCGAGGAGTTCTTCGAACGCCTCGATATTGCTTTCGGGAATCACGCACTGGTACTGCAAGAATCCGTGTTTGCCATAGAGCAGATTCCACCGGCGAACAGAATCAAGCGGATAAAAGAACGAGTCGTAGTCCATCAGGGCCGGCCCTTTTTTTCTCACCTGCATGTGGTAGTAAGCCGTGTTGAAGGCTTTCACGGAATATTTGTTCAGAAGCCATCCGGGCAGCGCGAAGGGAAGCGCTGGACCATCTTTGCGGCGAAATCTCCTGGAATTCTCTTTGGCGTGATTGCCGCGGAAGAAGATGCCACGAGGATTCCTACCCGCGAAACAATCAAGCCATGCGACGGTGTATTCAAACTGATCATCACTTTCGCGGCTAAGATCGAGAAAGCTCGCGAGAGATTGGAAGGGAATAAGCTCCGCATCAATCCATGGCCCTTCCACCCGGCGCATCTGTATATCCGCCCAGGCAATAATCCCAGTCAGTCCAAGTCCGCCGATGGTCGCGCGGAAGATGCCGGAGTTCTCTTCTGGACTGCAGACGATCAGTCGATCATCGGACCGATGCACTCCGAGCCGGTGGATGTGAGCGCCAAAAGTTCCTGCAGAATGATGGTTCTTGCCATGGACATCATTCGCAATCGCTCCGCCCACAGTAATGAACTGGGTGCCAGGGGTGACGGGAAGAAACCATCCTTTGGGTAGAAATACATCGATGATATCGGCAAAGCTCATGCCAGCTTCGCATCGCAGCACACCCGTTGATTCGTCGAATGCGAGAAGGCGGTTGAGGCGACGGCAATCCACGAGCTCCCGATCAAGATTGAGACATGAGTCGCCGTAGCTGCGCCCCAAGCCATACGGAAGCAGTGAAGCTGGCGGCGCGGTTTCAAGGACCGCAGCAATCTGATCATTCCAGGCAGGGCGATGGACGTAATTGTGGATACCTGTTGGATATCGTCCCCATGACATAAATTGTTTCGTCGGCGATGCGCTTGACGATCGCTTTCGGGCGGTTGCTGCGGATTGAAAAGTCATTTACTTAGGTCCGATATATCTCATCGCTTATTAAGCGGTGATCTGTAAGAGAGCTTAAGGAACGAGCCGTCAGCCGAAGCGAATCATGCTGGCGGCAATCACCATGGCTGAAGCAAGCGCTACTCCGTAACTGACGCGGTCGCGGATCGCAAGCGTCACCGGGTCTTCTCTTAGTTCTCCGCGATGGGCGAGCAGCCAATTCCTGCTGAGCCAATACAGCACGATTGGGCAGAGCAAGAACAAATACTCAGGAGACGAGTAGAGTTCACGCACGTCCTGACTGTGAACATACAAACTGAAAATGACGACGGCCGAAAATGCGCTTCCAACGCCTAGGGCGAGTAACAGCTCACGGTCGTCCGCGCGATAACCGCGACCTGAATTTCCAGCAGCGACCAGATCATTCGCGTGAAGAAGTTCCGAATACCGTTTTGCCATCGCCAGGCTGAGAAACAAGAAGAGCGAAAACGCAAGAAACCATTGCGACAGAGGAGTTGACGAAATCAGAGCGCCGGCCAGAATGCGGAAGCTGTAAAAGCTGGAGAGAACAAAAACATCGAGGAGCGCGACTCTCTTCACATAGAGTGAATAAAGCATGGTGAGAGCTGCATAGCCCAGCAGTGCCAGTCCGAACTGCGGGCGCAGGGCAATGCCAAATACCAGCGAGATCGCCAGCAGCGTGAAAGACGCAAGGATTCCTTCGGGGATGGAGATTTCACCTGCAGCAAAGGGCCGAGCTTTTTTCCAGGGATGGTCGCGATCGGAATGAAGATCGAGGAGATCGTTCAGAATGTAAAGACCCGAAGCGCACAGGCCATACAGAACAAAACCAAGCGCGGTACGGACGAGGGGCGAGATCGATAACTTATGGGATAGAAGAAGAGGCAGAAAAAGCAGCAAGTTCTTGGCCCAGTGGTGTCCGCGCACAGCATCGACCCAGGTGCGAAAGGAGGCTCGCTGAGTGACGATATTGAGCTTTACTGTGGTAACAGCCGCCGCCGCTTCAGCTCTGGTGTGATCGCCCACGACATAGGCTGCTCGCGCGTGCCGCCAAACCTCGAGGTCGGCAGCCGAATCCCCGATATAGTCAAAACCGGTACCTGCAAAACGTTCGTTCAGAAGGGCTGCCTTCGTCGCGCCCTTAAGATTGATATGCCCATCGCTGGCGAGTACTTCGTGAAAAAGCCCCAGGTATTGCGCGATTGCATCGGCGAGTTTCTGGTCGGCAGCCGTGACGAGCGCAATCCGGCGTCCTGAATGCTTTTCCGCTCGCACTAAGTCGAGGACCTGGTCGTTGTATAGCAGACGGGCAGGGTCGACCGTTGTGCGGCGAGCAAGCTCCTGCTTGAGAAAAGCACGACCATGAAGCAGCCACCAAGGCAGAAGAAACAGCGTCGTAGGATGTGTTTTCAAGAGAATCAGAACACATTCCCACAGCACATTGCCGCGGATCAAAGTGCCGTCGAGATCGACACACAATACGGGCGCCGACACTCTAGCAGTTTGAGTTCCGGCGGCCGACGCCATGAAGTCATGGTCGCAAATGGGTTCGTGGAATACCGTCTATAAGTCGACACGTAGGTAACCTGAGTAACATGCGCATCACGAAATCGGGGGATAGTATGGGCTCGACGCCGAGAGAGTCAACGCACTCCTGTGAAATTCCAAGGGGATATTGGCCGCTTGTTCAAGGACTTGGATCAGATCGACCCATCTCAGGAGCCGAGCGCATGGGAAGTTCTCGAAACCCATTTGCGCCGGCCTCCGATCCTGTTTCTTCTGTTGGGATTGGGCACCTTTGTTCTCTACAGCGGGGCGCTGTGGTTTGAGTTTGTCTGGGATGACCAGCCACAGATCGTGAATAGCCCGATCCTGCGAAGTTGGAGCAATCTGCCGAAGGCTTTCACCAGTGATCTGTGGTATCACGTGGCGCGGCATCAGGTTTATTACCGGCCGTTGTTTGTGGCGTGGTCGATGTTGAACTATGCGCTGTTCGGATTGCGCCCATGGTGGTGGCATCTGGGAGCAATCTTGGTGCACATCGCCGCTGTACTTGCTGTATTTTGGCTGGCGCGAAAGCTGGAGTTGGAACATTGGACGGCCGCTCTCGCGGCCTTGATATTTGCGTTACATCCCATTCATATCGAGCCCGTCGTATGGATTTCAGCTGCCTCCGACACAATGGTTACTCTTTTTGTCGCGCTGGCATTTGGTTCCTTCCTGAATAGCCGCAATCGCATGCAGCCACGTCGTATTTTCTGGCAGCTAATATCGCTGGTCTTGCTGACATGCGCCCTTTTGACGAAGGAAATGGCAGTTACGTTTCCGGCGCTGGTCGGCCTATATGCTCTGATGTTTCCGACCGAGAAATCCTGCTCACTTGGTCGGAAGGTTTATCGAGCGCTCATGGACGCGGCCCCATACGCAATTGTGACAGCGGCATACGTGCTGGTCCGCAAGCAGGCTTTACTTCACTCGACGGGGCAGTTTGATCCGACTCATGGCACAGCCGATGTGCTCAGGACGCTGCCGTTGGTTTTCAGTTTCTATATTAAGAAGCTTGTGGTTCCGGTTGGGCTTACCGGTCTTTATTACACGCCATACGTCACTACCAAGATCGTTTCTCAGTTTGTTCTGCCATTGTGCACCCTTGCCGCGGCAGCCGCCCTGCTCTGGGCGTGGAACCGCCGGGAAAACAACTCGACCGTCGCATTCTGCGCGTCGTGGTTTGTGATCGGCCTGGCTCCGGCGCTTTACCTGCGTAACTTCGGCAATGGTGATTTCGTTCGAGACCGCTACGTTTGTCTGCCATCAATAGGGTTCGCGATTTTACTTGCAATGGCTTGCAGGCGACTTCCATCGATCAACAAATGGTCTGCACCCGCAGTTCAGGCCACCGCTGTTTTGCTGCTGTGCATTTTTTATGCGAGCGCATCGCTGGCGCAACAGGTTTACTGGGACAACGACCTTCTCGTGCTGATGCGTGGACAATCCCTGTACCCGGGAAACCCGCTTACTATGGCGTGGCTGGCATCGGAATACAGTCAGCGCGGAGCTCATGAGCGCGCGATCGCGCTGGCCCGGGAGGCAGCCATCGAACATCCAGAGTATGCCTACGGATCGCTCGCATTGGCCGAAGCCTACATCCGTGCAGGGCGGTTCGACGAAGGGCGGGAGTGGCTGCAAAAAGTGAACCCGGAATACGTACAGTCTGAGACCGGCATGGCCTCATTTGCCGGATTGTACGGACGTGTGGGGGACTTCGACAGGGCCTTTGCCCTTTGTAACCAGATTCTGCAGAAGGAACCGGATTTGTATTCCGCCGTCTACAACTGCGGCAACGTACATTTGATGGACGGGCAATACAAAGAAGCAGAACAACTGCTGACGCGCGCGATCAAACTCTCGCCCGACGACCCGGCACCAAAGCACTATCTCGGGCGAGCGTTGTTGGGAGAGGGCCGCTACACCGACTCACAACCTTACCTGCAGCAAGCAGCAGCCCTCGATGGAAAGGTGTGGGATTACCACTATTGGCTGGGCGTCTCCTATGAG
>Ga0335077_10012622_pt1 | contig 10568 bp, 19 predicted proteins | sample Lox_Sample_31_FD_207151 | JGI IMG/M metagenome (GOLD analysis project Ga0335077, IMG submission 207151) | Soil microbial communities from Loxahatchee National Wildlife Refuge, Florida, United States - Lox_Sample_3.1 | ecosystem: Environmental > Terrestrial > Soil > Wetlands | place: USA...
AAAGATTCAAAAGCGCAAACGGCGCGGGAGTTGTCCCGCGCCGCTTTATCTTTACGGGAATGGGCAAACCCAATATCGTTTGACATTCTTCGAATTATTTTCTAGTAAACCGCTGTGGTCAACAGACTGATTGCAGGCTTCGCCGTCTTTATTTTTTTCAACTCTTTGGCTTTAGGCGATGAAGTTGACCAGGTGCGTGCGCTTTCGGCAGAAGAGCTTAAGGCCAATCGGGCCTGGCAACGTGAACTAGCCGCAGCAAAAAACCCCGTGGAACGGGAAGCTCTGGAGGCTAAAAATCCTGATATTGAATTCGCTCCGCGCTTCCTCCAATTGGCAGAAGGAATGAACACGAATTCTGATGCCGCGGCCGAAGCCCTGGTTTATGCGATTTGTGCCGACCGAGACGGGCCAATCGGCGATCAAGCCGCGAATTTATTGGCGCATGACCATGTAAGTAGCTGGCCGCTCGAGTTGCTGTTCAATTCAAAGCCGTTGCCGGACGACGCGGCCGCCCAGAATCTTTTTCGGTCCATCGCCGCGCGGAGCAAAAAGCGTGTATATCGAGGGCAAGCGATCAAAATACTTGCGGATTTCCAAAAAGACGAAAAACCGGATGAAGCAGAAAAGTTATACGAATCTGTGGTGCAAAAGTATGCTGATGTCAAAAGTTTTGAAGATCCGCGGTACCGGTTGGGAGAACAAGCGCAACATGCGTTGTTTTATGTGAATCACCTGACTGTTGGTAGCGTTGCCCCGAATATTGAAGGCAAAGACATCAATAACAACATAATCAAACTAGCTGAGTTTCGTGGAAAGGTTGTCCTGGTTTATTTCTGCAGCATATCATGTGTCCCTTGCCATAAACTGTATCCCTACTGGCGGTCGCTGGCGGTCCGAATGAAAGACAGCCCTTTTGTTTTAATCGGGATAAATTCTGACCCGCCGCAGAAGGCGCCGGGAATCATTGAAAATGAGAATATCACTTGGCCAACGATATGGGAGGATTGCACCAAACCGGATTCCATTAATACCAAGTGGTATGTCCAAGGCTGGCCGACCATATTTTTGATCGATCAACAAGGGATAGTTCGCGGGCATTGGGAGGGTTCACCCGGCACTGAAGTTATGGACCGGCAGATTCGAGAGCTTGTCAGGAGCATGTCCAAAAGAACTTAGAGTTACCACCAATGCCAAGTCCAGCGGCTTAGCTTGGACCGCCTTTGTCCATGCCTGCGTGGGAGGATTTGACACGGCTTGAATTTTGGTTCAATTAAGATTTGCCCGTGAATGCAAAAACTCCCATTCGCATCCTGCACGTGGACGGCGACAGCTTCTTCGCCAGTTGCGAGATCGCCTTGGATCAAAAGCTGCAGGGCCGTCCGGTCTGGGTCGGCGGCGGCAGGCGAGGGGATGGCATCGTCATCGCGGCCAATCGCGCCGCCAAGATATTTGGTGTCAAAACCGGCATGGCGTGCTTCGAAGCCAGGCGGCTTTGCCCGAAGGGCGTTTTGTGCCGTCCGCATTATGATGAATACCGTCGCCTGTCACAGGAGATGTTCCGCATTCTGGAGGAATATTCACCAACGCTGGTGCCCATCTCGATTGACGAGGGCTTTCTCGATTTCACGACGATGGACCGGCATGTCTGGCGAAATACCTCGCCGAAAAATTATGTTCGGGAAATCTGCCAGCGGATTTTGCAGGAGGTAAGACTGCCTGTCTCAGCCGGTCTGGCAAACTCGTCGCGGTTGGCGAAACTGGCGACAGACGCGGCGAAGCCCGGCTTCATCGAAATCAAATCCGGCGAAGAAAAGGAATTTCTCCGGAACCGCTCCGTCCGTGAGCTTTCTGGCATTGGCAAAAACCGGCAGCGTGCGCTGGCGGCGCTCGGCGCGGAGACTTTTGGCCACGTGGCGAAACTGCCATCGCCGTTGCTCAGAAAGAAATTCGGCATTTGGGGCCAACAGCTCTGGCTGTTTGCCAACGGCCTGTGGAGTGAGCCGCTGCTGCTCGAAGTAAAGGACCGCACGACGATTTCCAGCAATACCACGCTGCCTTACGACGAGCCGGATTACGAGGCCGCGCTGACGTTCACATTGAGCGAGGCGACGCGGCTGGTTGGCCAGTTGCGCCGCGAACAATTGCAGGCGCGCGAGCTGGGCCTGACGGTTCGGTTCACCGATTTCAGCGAGGTCAGCGGCGGCCATCGCTTTTGCGAGCCGCAGTTTCGAAATTCAGTCATCAACACGGTTCTGGAAAATGTCTTTCGCGAGTTGATGAGCAAACAATTTAAACCCGTCCGGCAAATCCGCATTGCGTTCTGGAACCTCGCGCGGCTGGACACGCAGCCGACGCTTTGGGGCCGCACGGAGGCGGAACGCTGGGGCGCGCTCGACGATGCGGCACATAAATTGAACACCCAATTTTCGCAGGCCGAAAAGCCGGCCGTGATGACCGGTGCGCAACTGGCTTTGCGTGAGATCGAGGATGCCTTTAAAAATCCGAAGGCAAAATGTCCGTTTGTGCCGCAGCGTGAGATGGTGAAGAAACTATGGGGCACGGATGCCGACCCATTGGCGCATAAGGGCGAATGGGAAAAACGCCTGGCCAAAGTCAGCAAACAGCTTCAGTTCCAGCATTGAGGGTTGTGCGTAAATGCATGGAAGTCCCCAAAAATCTGTCCCCAGCCGAATTTCGTCTCGAACACGAGGCGCGGAAGCATGTCAAATAATCGGTCTTATGAAGCTGAGTTTTGGAAAATTGCTGTTCCCGCATATGGCAGAGGATCAGCGCCGCCACCAACTGCATATTTTGTTGTTGTCTTTTATGGTGAGCCTGGTCATTTCGGGAATTATTATTATCGTGATGCTCATGAACGATCAAATGACGGAACATTGGCTGGCCAGACTTTGATGGATCGAAGGGCAAGGTATGGTGGCTGAAGGAAAAAGAAGAAATCGGCGAAATTCGCGTTAGGTTTTCGCTGGAAGGCGCCATTTTCAGACAACTAAATCTCTTCAAAAAAACTCTTGCATTGAAAGAGTCTTCTGATATTTTCTCTGCTCCGTTTTACTCGGAAGATTGGCCCTAGCCATGCGTTGGCGCGGTCGGCCGTTTCCTGGTGAACGGACAGCATGTTTGCGGACCGATAACTGATTCCCCGCAGGGACAGGAATGATGGCCTGCCGACTTCAAAGTTGCTGCTGAAACTTTTGTTTTTATGCCAGTTAAAGCATTTAGACCGTTGACGCCGTCTCTGCGCTACATCACGTACGCGGATTTCAGCGATATTACGAAGACGAAGCCCGAAAAGGGGCTGGTCGTCACGCGGAAGAAAACCGGTGGCCGCAATGCCTACGGTCGTGTGACCGCGCGCGGTATTGGCGGCGGACACAAGCAGAAAATCCGCCTCGTGGATTTCAAACGCAACAAGCATGGCGTGGAGGCGACGGTCGCGGCGATTGAATATGATCCGATGCGCTCGGCGCGCCTGGCCTTGTTGCAATACAAGGATGGCGAGAAGCGCTATATCATTGCACCGGCTGGAATAAAAGTTGGCGGGACGATTTCCAGTGGGCCGGCGGCTCCGCCCGAGGTTGGAAACGCGCTGCCGCTCAAGGCGATTCCGGTCGGTCTGGCGATTCATAATATTGAGCTGACGCCGGGTCGGGGTGGGCAAGTGGTCCGTTCGGCAGGCGGGGCAGCGACGTTGATGTCGCGCGATGAAGGCTACGCGCAGATTCGTCTGCCTTCGGGCGAAATCCGCAAGGTGAACGAAAATTGTTACGCGACCATCGGCCAGGTCGGCAACGCAGAACACGAAAACGTGATTTTGGGCAAAGCCGGTCGCACGCGGCATCGCGGTCATCGCGGCATCACGCGCGGCGTGGCGCGGAATCCAGTTGATCACCCGAACGGCGGCGGCGCGGGCAAGTCCAAGGGCGGCGGCGGCTGGCAGCAATTGACTTCGCCGTGGGGCTTCGTCGCGAAGGGCGGCAAGACGCGCCCCAAATACAAACATTCAAACCGTTTCATTATTGTGCGCCGCAACGGTCTGCCGATGAAGATCAAATAATTTTATGGGACGCTCGATTAAAAAAGGTCCGTTTGTTGATTTGCACCTGCTGGACAAAATCCAGAAGGCGAAGGACACGAAGTCCAAGACGCCCATTAAAACGTGGTCGCGTCGCTCCATGATTACGCCGGATTTCGTCGGTCTCACCTTCAATGTTCACAACGGAAAAGTTTTCAATCCAGTCTTTGTCACGGAAAATATGGTCGGACACCGGCTCGGTGAATTTTCACCGACCCGCGTGTTCAGGAAACACGGCGCGCACACGGCCAAGGCGGAGGCGAAATAACATGGAAGTTCACGCCATCATGAAAAACGTGCCGATGTCCGCGCAAAAGATGCGCGAGGTCGTGCGGCAGATTCAGGGGCTGCCGGCTTTGCAGGCGCAGGCGGTCCTGCAGGTCGTTCCGCGCAAAGGGGCGCGGCTCGTGGCCAAGACACTCCGGTCGGCCATCGCCAACGCGGAAAACAACAACAAACTCAAACCGGAGAGTTTGCGCATCAAGGAAGCCGTCGCCGGCACGGCCATGACCATCAAACGTTTCACCCCCAAGGCACGCGGTTCCGCCGGACCAATCCTCAAACGCCGTTGTCACATCAAAATCACCTTGTCAGACGAATAATATGGGCCAAAAAACAAATCCAATCGGTTTGCGCGTCGGCGTCAACAAGGACTGGCGCTCGAAGTGGTTCGCCGGCAAGAAGGAGTTTCCCCTGCTGCTTAACGAAGATCGCCAAATCCGCACGTTGTTGAAGAAGAAACTTGAAACGGCATCGGTGCCGAAAATTTTGATTGAGCGCGCGACCAACCGCTGCCGTGTGACGATTCTGACGGCGCGCCCGGGCGTGGTCATCGGCCGCAAAGGTTCGGAAATTGACAAGCTCAAGGAAGAGTTGAGCCGCATGACCGGCAAGGAAGTCTATGTGGACATCGTCGAGGTAAAAACCCCGGAACTCGACGCACAGCTCGTGGCGGAAAATGTCGCACTGCAATTGGAGCGCCGTGTGTCGTTCCGGCGCGCGATGAAAAAGGCGCTGCAAACGGCGAAGGATTTTGGTGCGGAAGGCATCAAGATTCGCTGTGCGGGCCGGCTGGGTGGTGCCGAATTGGCGCGGGTTGAGCAGTATCATTGGGGCCGCGTGCCGTTGCACACGTTGCGGGCGAACATTGATTACGGTTTTGCCGAGGCGCATACCCTATATGGCAAGCTTGGCGTCAAATGCTGGATTTGCCGGGGCGAAAACAAGCCGCAGAAGAAGGAACAGCCGGGACAGCCGCCGGTCGAGGCGGTGCCAGTCAAGTGAAGAGCGAATTTAACCGTTTAACGATTTAACGAACCTATGCCGTTGATGCCCGAAAGAGTGAAGTATCGCAAGATGCACCGTGGGAGCCGTGCGGGTTTGGCGACCCGTGGCAACGCGGTGGCATTCGGTGAATACGGATTGATGGCGCTCGAACGCTGTTGGATGGACTCCAAGCAGCTTGAGGCGGCGCGCGTGGCGATTGCCCGCAATATGAAACGGCGCGGCAAGATGTGGCTTCGCGTGTTTCCGCAGAAATCGTTTACGAAGAAGCCGCTCGAAACCCGAATGGGCAAGGGTAAAGCGCCTCTGGAAGGGTGGGTGGCGGTGATCCGTCCGGCGAACGTGTTGTTTGAGGTGGACGGCATTACGGAAATAGAAGCGCGTGAGTCGTTGCGGCTGGCAGCGACGAAGTTGCCCATCAAAACAAAGTTTATCGCACGGCACCGGCGGGCGGCTTAAACGATTATGAAATTTTCGGAAGTCAAAGATATGACGCTGGTGGAGTTGGCGGCCAAGAGCCGCGACCTGCGCCATGAAATGTTCAATCTGCGTTTGCAGCAGGCGAGCGCGCAATTGGAAAAACCGGCCCGCCTGCGCGTATTGCGCCGGGACATCGCGCGTTTGGAAACGCGCATCTCCCAACTGCGCAACAAAGCGGCTTAATTAATTATATGGCTGACACAGTGATTTTAGCGAAAACGGCGCCCGCCCGCGGGCACCGCAAGCAGCGCCACGGCCAGGTCATCGGGAATAAGATGGCCAAGACGATTGTCGTGCGCGTCGAACGCCGTTTCCCGCATCCACGGTTCCGCAAGGTCGTGAAGGCCTACAAGAAATTTTACGCTCACGACGAAAAGGGCGAGGCCAAGCCCGGCGATTGGGTGCGCATCGAGGAAACACGGCCATTGTCAAAAACCAAACGCTGGCGGCTCATTGAAATTGTCGAGCGCAACGCGGAGGAAACCATCGCGGCAGCCTGACGGAATTTTTTATGTTGCAAGTTCGTTCTCATTTGGATGTCGCGGACAACACGGGCGCCAGGGTTGCCTGGGCGATCGGCGTGCTGGGCCGCAACCAGCGTTACGCCCGCATAGGCGACGTCATCAAGGTGCACATCAAGGACGCCGCGCCGGACGGCCAGGTGAAGAAAGGCGAGGTTCACAACGCGGTGATTGTCCGCACGCGGCAGCCGATCCGCCGCAACGACGGCTCATATCTGCGTTTTGACAGCAATGCGGTGGTCATTATTGACGCGGAATTGAATCCAAGAGGTACGCGTATTTTTGGACCGGTGGCGCGCGAACTGCGTGAGAAAAAATTCATGAAAATCGTTTCGCTCGCGCCGGAGGTGATTTGACGTTATGCAAAAATTGCACATAAAAAAAGGCGATGAAGTGGTGGTGCTGGCCGGAGCGGAAAAAGGCAAGCGCGGCAAGATCATTGCCGTCAGCCCGAGAAAAAACCGGGCGATTGTCGAGGGCGTAAAAATGATCAAGCGCCATACGCGCAAAAGCCAGGACCATCCGCAGGGGGCGATTATCGAGCGGGAAGGCACCATTCACCTTTCGAACCTGATGAAGGTTGACCGGTTCGACGCGCGCGCGGCCAAACATGGAACGACGGAACCGGCCCCGGTTTGAGATTGCAATTTTAATATGGAAATGATGTTACGGCAAAATCCGTGACCCAAAATGAAAGCCAGACTTTACAACAAATACGTGAACGAAGTAGTGCCGGCCCTGAAGGAAAAGCACAAATTCGCCAACGTCCATCAGATTCCCCGGATGATGAAAATCGTGGTGAACATGGGCGTGAGCGCGTCGCTGGAGAAGAATGCCATTGAAGACGCGGCCAAGGACCTGGCGCTGATTACCGGGCGCAAGGCGGTCATCAGCAAGTCGCGCCACAACATTGCGAATTTCAAACTGCGCGAGGGGCAGCCCATCGGCTGCCGGGTGACGCTGCGCCGCGACGCGATGTATGAATTTTTTGACCGGCTGGTGGCGACGGCGCTGCCGCGCATTCGTGACTTTCGTGGATTGTCGCCGCGCAAGTTTGACGGCCGCGGCAATTACACGTTCGGCGTCGCCGACCAGACGATTTTCCCGGAGATTGAACTGGACAAAATTAAGCGCCAGCAGGGCATGGACATCACGATTGTAACCAGCGCCAAAAATGACGATGCGGCGCTGGATTTCCTGAAGTTGATGGGCTTTCCGCTCGCTGAAAAATAAAACGATTATGGCCAAAAAAGCATGGGGAGAGCGCAACAAGCGCAAAGCTGAAACAGTAAAGAAGTACTCTGCGATTCGCGCGGAGTTGAAGGCCAAGCGTGATTACGCCGGCCTCGCCAAGCTGCCCCGCGATGCCAGCCCGACGCGGCTGGTGAACCGCTGTGCCTATAGCGGTCGACGGCATGGTTATCTCCGCAAGTTTGGCGTTTCGCGCCTCACGTTCCGGGAAGCCGCGTTGAACGGATTGATCCCGGGTGTAGTAAAGGCCAGTTGGTAGCTGATTTAGATTAAGATTTTGATATGACCGATCCTATTTCTGACATGTTAACCCGCATTCGCAATGCCGGCCACGCCCTGCGGCCGACAGTTGTGGTGCCGCATTCACGGGTAAAGGAGAACATCGCCGCCATTTTGAAAAAGGAAGGCTACGTCGCTGAGGTGGCCGTCGAGGGAAATACAGCCAAGACCATCAGTATTAAATTGAAGTATCAGGGCAAAAAAAGCGTGATTGAAGGGTTGCGCCGCATCAGCCGGCCGGGATTGCGTCATTACGTGGGTGCAACGGAAATCCCCCGCGTACGCGGCGGCTTGGGCATAGCGATGGTTTCCACACCGGAAGGTGTAATGACAGACGTGCAAGCCCGTAAGAAAAACCTGGGCGGCGAATTGCTTTGTTACGTTTGGTAAGGATTTTATGTCGCGAATTGGAAAACAGCCGATTGTGATTCCTCCCAAGGTCAAAGTGGAGGTCAAGGGGCGGAAAGTTCTGGTCGAAGGCCCGAAGGGCAAGCTCGATTGGGAACTGCCGCGCCGAACCAGTTTGAAGGTGGAGGACGGCAAAATCGTGGTGAGCCGCGAGAGTGAAGAGTCGCAGGTAAAAGCGTTGCACGGCCTCAGCCGCGCATTGGTCAATAACATGGTGAAGGGCGTGGCGGAAGGCTTTGTTAAAAAGCTTGAAATTCAAGGTGTCGGCTTCAAGGCCGCGGTGCAGGGCAAAAACGTCAACCTGAGCCTTGGTTATTCGCATCCGATTAATTACATGATTCCCGACCAGATCAAGGTAACGGTTGAGGAAAATACAAAGCTGACCATCGAGGGACCGGACAAACGGTTGGTGGGGCAGGTGGCATCCGAGCTTCGCGCGTTTTATCCGCCCGAGCCTTACAAGGGCAAGGGCGTGCGCTATGTGGGCGAACACGTCCAGCGCAAGGAAGGCAAGACGGTACAATAAAGATTTGGTTCACGGCAAAATCCGTGACGCATTGAAATGAGAACGGAAAAAAAACATCAATTGGCGCAACTCCGCCACTGGCGGGTGCGCAGAAAAGTGCGCGGCACAAAAGAACGTCCGCGCATGAGCGTCTGTTTCACCAACAAGAACATTCATGTCCAGTTTGTTGATGATGACGCGGGAGTGACGCTGGCGGCAGCCTCGACAACCAGCAAGGCCGCGCCCGACCGTGACAAGCTGGCGGCGAACGTGACCAGCGCCAAAATCATCGGGAAGCTGGCGGCGGAAACCGCACTGGCGAAGGGAATCAAGGCTGTCGTCTTCGACCGTGGCGACGCGCGCTACCATCGCAGCGAGAATAAAGGCAAGGGCAAAGACAGCAAACCGGTGTTGGTGCTGGGCAAGCTGGCTACCTTGGCCGATGCGGCACGTGAAGCGGGGCTTAAATTTTAACCTGTAACCAAAGAATTATCGTGGCTGAACCCAATAAAACCGGAAGTGAAGAACAACGCGGGCTGCGTGGGCGGGGACGTCGTGCCAGGCCGGCGACCGAAGCGCCCGAACTTGTATTCGAAGGCGACGCGCCGGAGGAACTGGTTGAAAAAGTTGTTTACATCAACCGTTCCGCGAAAGTCGTCAAAGGCGGGCGACGTTTCAACTTCAGCGCACTGGTGGTCGTGGGCGACAAGAAGGGGCGCGTCGGCGTCGCGCTCGGCAAGGCGGGCGAAGTGGCGGACGCCATCCGCCGCGGCGGCGAGTTGGCCCGCAATCAGATGGTTTCCGTTTCCCTCAAGGACGCGACCATTCCGCACGAAGTTTTTTCCGAGTTCGACGGCGCGCGAGTTTTGTTGCGCCCGGCGTCACCGGGAACCGGGATTATTGCGGGCAAGACCGTGCGGGCGGTTTTGGAATCCGCCGGCGTGAAGGATATTTTGACCAAATCACTGGGTTCGAAGAATGCGGCGAATGTGGTGAAAGCGACCCTGAAAGCTTTGTTAAGCCTGCGACTGCGCGAGGATATTTACAGGGGCCGCGGTTTGGAAATTAGAAAAGTCGAAACGCCGAAAGCCGCTGAAATTACGCCTCCGGCAGTTTAAGTTTGTAGCGGCGTCTCGATAGAGCGCCGCTGAGAAGAAAAATGGGCGGCCCTCTGCCGAGATGCCGCTACGAAAAGAAAATATGCGAATACATGATTTGAAACCCCGTCCCGGCGCCAAGCACCGTGTCAAGCGGCTCGGCCAGGGCGAATCCAGTGGTCACGGCAAAACCAGCGGGCGCGGCGGCAAAGGCCAAACGGCCCGTTCGGGCAGTTCCATCCGCATCGGTTTTGAGGGCGGCCAGATGCCGCTCATCCGGCGCATCCCCAAACGCGGATTCAACAACGCGCGGTTTGGAAAGCAATTCATCGCAGTAAATGTCGGCGAATTGAATCAATTTGACGATGGCGCGCGCGTGGACGAAACGGCGTTGCGCGCAATCGGTCTGGCCAATGGCCGCGCGGAGGGAGTCAAGATTCTCGGCGGCGGCGAGTTGTCTAAAAAGCTTACGGTGAACGCGCATGCGTTCAGCGCGTCGGCCCGTTCCAAAATCGAAGCCAAAGGCGGCGCGTGCGAAATCGTTGGAGACAAACCGACCGGGCCGGCGAAGGCTTAAACTTGGCGTTTAACGCATGTTTCGCTCAATCTTCAACACATTTGCCAACTGCTTCAAAATACCGGAGTTGAAG
>Ga0335077_10012623_pt1 | contig 10567 bp, 7 predicted proteins | sample Lox_Sample_31_FD_207151 | JGI IMG/M metagenome (GOLD analysis project Ga0335077, IMG submission 207151) | Soil microbial communities from Loxahatchee National Wildlife Refuge, Florida, United States - Lox_Sample_3.1 | ecosystem: Environmental > Terrestrial > Soil > Wetlands | place: USA: Florida...
CCTGCGGCAGTCACCAGGATGTGGTCGGGGGCAAACCAGTTCTGGAAGCGCCGACGAATGGCCTCGCGGTCGAATTTCCGCACGGTTTCGGGCGTGCCCAGAATCGGCCGGCCCAGCGAATGATTGGGCCAGAACCCGCGGGTGAAAATGTCGTGGAGCAAATACTCGGGATTGTCCAGGTCCATCTTGATCTCTTCGAGAACGACCTGTCGCTCTTTCTTCACGTCATCGGAGTCGAATTTGGGGCGTAGAACCAGGTCGGCCAGTACATCGAAGGCGATCGGCAGATGCTCGTCCAGCACTTTAGCGTTAAAGCAGATTTGCTCTTTCGAGGTGAAGGCGTCGAGCATGCCGCCGACCGAGTCCATTTCTCGGGCGATATCCTCGGCGGAGCGGCGCTCCGTGCCCTTGAACACCATGTGTTCGAGGAAGTGAGCCAAGCCATTCTCGGCGGGGACTTCGCGACGGGAGCCGTTGCGAACCCAGAGGCCGACGGAGACGGAGCGGACGTGCTGCATGGTCTCGGTAATCGTGACCAAGCCGTTGGGCAAAACGTGACGATGGATATCGCGCGCGTTGGAGACCATAAGTTATTCTTGCACATGGGGAGGGGCGTTGCGAGGGTGGAGTAGTGGTGGACCGGTACATTTTGTAAGCTATTTGTTAGCAACATTTTAGTGAGAATTCCAGACAGGCGACCATCTTCGGTTTTCTTCATCCGGCACCGGGCGCGTCCCATTGATGAGAGAATAAGGAAACAACAAGCAGAGGTTCCCTATGGAGTTGTTAGGCACGAGCAGAGCAGAGCTGCAGGCATTCTGCCGATCGCTCGGCGAGCCGCCCTATCGAGGCGGGCAACTCTACCATTCTCTGTACGCCGAGCGAAAGCTGGATGTTGCCACGATGACCAACCTCCCCGTTGCTTTGCGGTCGAAGCTGGCAACGGAGGCGCGGGTGACCCTGCCGACGGTGAAACAGCGGTACCAATCCGCCGATGGAACGGTGCGCTACTTGTTTGGTTTGAGCGCACCGGAAGACCAACAGCGAATAAAAGCGGCGGCGGTGGAAGCCGTGTTCATGCCGAGCGAGGCGCGCCAGACCATCTGCATTTCCACGCAGGCTGGCTGCGCGGTGGACTGCCAGTTTTGCCTGACGGCGAAGCTGGGCCTGATTCGCAATCTCACTTCGGGAGAAATTGTGGCGCAAGTTCTGCTGCCGCTCAACGAAATGAGCGGCAAGGGCGATGAGGAAGGGCTCGCGGTGCCGACCAACGTGGTGTTGATGGGCCAAGGCGAGCCGCTCCTGAATTTCGAGAGCGTGTTTGCCGCGTTGCGCATCCTTCTCGACAAGGAAGGCATGGGTCTCTCGCCGAAGCATGTGACTCTCTCCACCAGCGGAGTTATTCCCGGCATCGAGCGCATGGCGAAAGAAGAGGTTCGACCCAAGCTGGCGATCTCCTTGAATGCTTCGAATGAGGCGCAGCGCGACGTCCTGATGCCCATCAACAAAAAGTATCCGTTGAGAGATTTGATCGCCGCATGCCGTCGTTATCCGCTGCGAAATTGGGAACACCTGACGTTTGAATACGTCATGCTGGGAGGAGTGAACGATTCTCCGGATGACGCCCGCCGCGTGGTAAAGCTGTTGGCGCCGCTCAAGCGGGTTAAGGTCAATCTGATCCCCTGGAATCCCGGAGAATTGCCCTTTGAGGAATCAAGCGCAGAGCGTTTGGAGGGATTTCAGCGCATTCTGACGGACCGCGGCGTGCCTGCGTTCGTGCGCTATTCCCGAGGACGCGACGTCATGGCGGCCTGCGGCCAATTGGCATTGCGGGAAGTTAACAGTTCTCCGTTCACCGTTCTCAGCTAAGTAGAAGACTCAAGCCAATCCGCGCGAATGCCAACTACCGATAGCAGGCGGCCCGACCGCGCGCGCTCTTTCCGGTAGCTGAAGAAAAGATCCCTTCGGCAGCCGGTACAAAGATCACTCGTGTAAATGTTCCGGGCCTGGAGTCCAGCGGCCAGAAGTTGTGATCGGTTCGCCTTGCGCAAATCGAGGTGGACGTTTTTCGGAGGCGGTTGGTGGCCTGGAGGCGCCATGTCCAGCCACTGCAATGGATTCGGTTCTTCACCTGAACTGGCCTCATCGAAATAATCCGCGGCGTCCGCGAATTGCCCTGTGAATTTCACCACGAATTCCGCTGCGACTTCATAGCAACAGGGACCAATCGAAGGACCAAGGGCGGCAAGAATGTCGGTCGGGTTGCTGCCGAAGTCCGCGCGCATCCGGCCGATCGTTTTCTCGGTGATGCGGCCCAGCGTGCCGCGCCAGCCCGCGTGAATCGCAGCGACGGCGCGCTTCTTCGGATCGACAATGAGAATCGGAACGCAGTCTGCGGTCTGTATGGCCAGGAGCAGGCCCGCGCGGTTTGTCGCAGAGGCATCGCCTTTGCAGGGCCGCTCAGGCGCCGCACGAAACAGGTTGATCACGTCCGAGTGGATCTGCTTCATTGCGGCCAAAGTGAATTCTCCTGCGCCGATGGCTGACAGGAATTTCTGACGATTCGCGGTGACGTTTTTGCGGCTATCCCATTCGGTGAGGCTGAGATTCAGCACGTTTCTTCCGTCGAGCGGACTTCCGCCCCCCGAACGGGTGCTGAATCCGTGCACCAGCCATGGAAGTTTCCGGAATGGCGTCAACTGCAGAATCTGCAGTCCGCCTGATTCCCGCCAGACCCAAGGCCGAACAATTGCATCCTGCCCTTGTTGACGACTCCGGTCCTTTTCCTGAGTTGTCTTCTGCGGATTCACAATCCGAACAGTATAATCGCAACAGAGTTCCACCGAAAAATGGTGAAGGCATGGGCGCCGGAATCCCGGCTCCAAGGGGAATCATGATTGTCGGCATGGGCATTGACGTCGCGGAAGTAAACCGCATCCGCGGGGTAATCGAATCGCAAGGAGAGCGCTTCCGGCGCCGCGTGTACACTGAAGAAGAAGTAGCCTATTGCGAGCAATTCAAGAACAAGTATGAGCGCTACGCCGGACGTTTCGCTGCGAAAGAGGCGGCCATGAAGGCGTTAGGCACAGGGTGGAGCCGCGGCGTACGCTGGGTGGACGTCGAAGTAGTGCGCCAGCGCGGCGGCCGCCCGACCATTTCCCTCAAAGGCGAGGCCAAGAAAATCGCAGATGCCCTCGGCGTGAAAAACATCGCGCTCAGCATCACGCACACCGCCGTGCAAGCTATCGCCCACGTGGTCTTTGAAGGCTAACTGAAGAATCCCCCACGCAGAACGCGGAGGCTCCGCAGCGTTCACAAGAAAGTGAATGCGATCTTCTCACTTCACAAGCAGGAAAGGGCCGAGGGCAAGTGCGTCCACGCCGGCGCAATAAAAGCTGCGGACGGCGCCGCGCGGATCGGTGACCAGCGGCTCACCAAACAGGTTGAACGACGTATTGACAAGGATCGGCGCGGGGGCGGATTCGCCGAATTTGTGCAGCAGCTTCCAGAAAAGCGGATTGGCGTCTTTTTCGACGGTGTGCACGCGGATCGCGTTGCCGTGGAAAGCGAACCGTTCGAGTCCTGCCGCAGGCCGCGTCAGTGTGGCCAGCGACGCCATAAACCGGCAGTTCGGAGAAGCATCGAAGAACTCCGCCGCACGTTCGGCGGGAACCGAAAGCGCGAACGGATGAAACTCTTCGCGATGCTTGATGAACTGGTTCACGTTTTCGACCACGTACTCCGAAAACGGCGAAGCCAGCAGGCTGCGATTGCCCAATGCGCGATGACCAAATTCCGACCGGCCCTGGCACCAAGCCACAATCTTGTCCCGCAACAAAAGACTTGCCGCTTCTTCGACGGTTTGATCTTCGCCGGAGAAGTAGCGGTAGGAAATCTTGCAATTGTCCAGCACCGCTTTCATCTCCTGTGAAGTGGCTTGCATGCCGAGCGCCAGGCTTCCGAGGGGCCCGCGCGAAGAATGCCCCATCGTTTTCTTGCGGGAGAGATAGGCCGCGCCAAGAGCCGTTCCCGCATTGCCGGAGACGGGCTGCACAAAGACGTGACCAAAAGCGCTGCGGGTTTCCAGCGCCCGGACCAGGAACACGTTCAGGAAAATCCCACCGGCAAGACACAGTGCGTGTGTGCCAGTCTGCTCCTGAAAGTTGGCGGCGATTTGCAGCACGACTTCCTCGAAATAATCCTGCGCGCTTCGCGCCAGATTTGCGCGCACGACCGGGTTCGGAGGGTGGTCGTGCGACGACAGGTTCAGCTCCCGGTACAACTGCGGAGCAAAAATGCCCCGACGATCCGGCCCGGTCGCAAAATAGCGGCGATTTAACACCGGCACGTCGTTCGCCTTCCACGTGAACAGTTTACGGAAAACGGGGAGATATTCCGGGTGGCCATCCTTGCTCAGCCACTGGAGCTTGTGCTCATCCTTGTGGGAGCGCAGTCCGGCTAGTTCGGTCACGCGCGAGTAGAACCAGCCGAGCGAGTCCGGGAACTTCATGGTATGAAGAGGACGAATCTCGTCGCCGTCGCCGAGCGCAATCAAGCCGGAATGCGAATGGACGCCTTCATCCAGAGAGAGAATAAGCGCGCGATCAAAGCCGGAGGTGTAGTACGCGCTGGCCGCGTGGCACAGATGATGATCGAAGTGAGAAGGGCGTGGGCCACCGCGCAACATATTCTGCAACTGCTGCTCCGCCGCCGTGCGCGTGGGCCTCTTCCGGCGGGAACGCGAAGCCGCGTGTGCCGGACTTCGCTCCGCCAGCGCAATGGCCCGGCAATCTGAAATCTTCAGATGAGTTTCATGCAGGCAGCGATCCAGTGCGAGACGCGGAATTTCCGACGACTCCTGCCGGCTCAGCTTTTCCTCTTCAATCGCGAATTGCACGGAGTGTCCGTCGATCAGCGCCACCGCCGTGCTGCGTCCCAAGGTCGAAATTCCGAGTATGTGCATGAGCGGCCCGGTCAGACGGCCTCCGCAAAACGAGCCAGCGCCGTTTCGACCGGCCAGCCCACGAGTTCTTTGCCTTCGGTGCGGTCTACGATCAGAGTCAGCATTTGATTCGGCGGCAGCATCTCCGGAACCAGGACCGACAGGTAGTTTCCGGAAAGCGCGGGAGTCCACGAAGGATTGTCGTTCGGACCGCGCCTCAATGTCAGGACGCGCAACGTCCGACCGATCTGTGACCTGCGGAATCCCGCCAACTTGGCTTCGCCCAGCGCGCGCAATTCGCGTGCCCTTCGCTTGATAATGTGCCCGGGGAGATGGCCGGGGAGCGAGGCCGCCTTTGTGCCGGGCCGCGCCGAATAGGAGAACACGTGGAGATAGGTAAATGAGCGCTCCTCGACAAAGTGCATCGTCGCTGTGTGGTCCGCCTCCGTCTCTCCGGGAAACCCCGCAATGACGTCGGCTCCTATCGCCGCGTTGGGCAGACACTCGCGAATCAATTCCACGCGCCGCGCGTAGTGTCCGGGGCGGTACCAGCGGTGCATAGCGGCAAGAATGCGATTGCTCGCGGACTGCAACGGCATGTGAAAATGGGGTGCCAGGCGCTCCGTCGAAGCGAACAAGTCGATGAGGTCCTGGGTCACGTCCAGCGGCTCGATCGAGCTGATACGCAGCTGTGCAACGCCGGTTTCCGCGAGGATGCGCCGCAGCAATTCAAGAAATTCCACTCTTGGCGAAAGGTCGCGTCCATAGGTACCCAAATTGATGCCACTCAGGACAATTTCGCGGAACCCGGCATCAGCCAAGCGTCGAATTTCGCCCAGCACGGTCGCGACCGGCAGGCTGCGCGACTTCCCACGCACGAAGGGGATCACACAGAAGGAGCAACGCGAATCGCAACCGTCTTGAATTTTTAGCGTAGGCCGGGTGTGATTTCCTTCGCCGCCGAGCACGGGTGCGACGAGTACTTCCGACAGCGCAAAAACGTCGCCGCTCAGGACCGGGGCGGCGTGGTACGGAACTGGATCTTCCCTTTGCGGAAAAGTGGGGAAAGCCGCAATGGAGTGCAATAAACCAGGAATTTGGGGCTTGTGCGAATTTCCAACGACAAATGTCACGCCGGGAAGTGCCGCGATTTCTTCCGGAGCGCGCTGGGCGTAGCAGCCGGTCACGATGATTCGCGTAGCCGGATTTGCGGCGTGAATCTTGCGAATCGCGTCACGCGCCTGTGTGTCCGCGGCCGCCGTGACTGTACAGGTGTTCAGTACAACCACGTCGGCGAGGGCCGTATCCCCAGCCGCAACGCAACCTTGTTCGCGCAATTGGCGCTCGATGGCCGCGCCGTCAGCCTGCGTGGCGCGGCAGCCAAATTGTTGGATGTAGAAGGTGGTCATGTCCGGCCGGATGCCAGAGTGTTATTTAACCACAGGCCCTGCGCAGGGCACAGTGTTTCGGGTCCTATCCCTTTACGCGCAGAAGCCTGCCTTATAAAATCTGTCCATCGATATGCCCCACGCGCGGCGGAACCCTACGGCGTTGATCGATCCAAAACTTTCAGTCGTCATTCCCGTTTACAACGAAAAAGAAACCATCCACGAAATCCTGCGGCGCATTCTGGAAACCGAAATGCGCAAGGAAATTGTGGCCGTGGATGACTGCTCGACCGATGGAACCCGGGAAATGCTGCAGGAGCTGGCTGAACGGCAGATTAGAGGCGAGAGCCACGCTGCGGCGCCGGATGGCGGCGACCCGGTGGAATTGAAAGACATCCGGTTCTTCTTCCAGGCGCGGAACCAGGGTAAAGGTGCGGCACTGCGCCGGGGGTTTGCTGTTGCCACGGGGGACATCGTACTGGTGCAGGACGCCGACCTCGAATACGATCCGCGTGACTATCCCAAGTTGCTCGAGCCCATCCTCGATGGCCGCGCCGACGTCGTCTTCGGTTCGCGATTTCTCGGCGGGCCGCAGCGTGTGCACTACTTCTGGCACTACGTCGCCAACAAATTCCTGACGCTACTCTCCGATATGTTCACCAACCTGAAGCTGACGGACATGGAGACCTGTTACAAGGTTTTCCGGAGTGAAGTTTTGAGGGACATCCAGATCCGGTCCGATCGTTTCGGCTTTGAGCCGGAGATCACCGCCAAAGTGGCGAAAGGCACTTGGCGGATCTACGAAGTGCCGATCAGTTACGCGGGGCGCACGTACGAGGAAGGAAAGAAAATCACCTGGAAAGATGGCGTCCAGGCTCTGTGGTGCATCATTCGTTATAAGCTTGGAGACTAGCGCTGCCCAGTCCTGGCTGTGCGTGAATCGATCAACCCTGGGAAGCCAGGCGGCGCTGGAACGTCAGAAGAATCAGGTCCGCGCGGCGCCTCACGCCAAACTTATTCAGCAAATTCGAAACGTGAAACTTGACGGTGCGCTCGGCGATATTCAGCTTGCTGGCGATTTCCTTATTGGAAAGATTCTCGAGCAGCGAGTCGAGGACTTCCTGTTCACGACGGCTCAAATTGGTCACCGCGTCGGTCTTCAGGCGGCGGCCCTGGCTGGTGAGAATCGAATCCACGAAGCCGGAGAGCACGGACCGCGGCACCCAGAATCCTCCATTGGAAACCAGCGGCAGAGCGCGAGAGAGTTGATCGCGCGCTTCGGCGTACGTCAGGATGCCTTTCACGCCGAGGCGCAGAAGCGAAAAGCTTATGGTGTCGTTGACGGAATCGCCAACAACAATCAGGCGGGCCTCCGGATAACGCTCTAGGATGTTCGTCAGCAGCGCTCCTGTAGCCTGGCGAGCCGCATGCGCATCAATCACGTAGACCTGAGCCTTGGGAGGATCCAAGCTTCGGAGATCGGGAGCAAGTGTCGACTCCAATTGCTTGGGAATCACTTTGAATTGAGAAGCTTTGGACAACAGGCGCTCAAATTCGCTGAGCACCAGCGGGTGCGGGGAGAGCAGGCAGACAGTCAGTTTCGAGGACATAGGTTTCTTAGCCACTGTACTTGAGGGTAGAAAAACCTGGGAAAAGGGGCAAGGACCTTTGGCAGAGATGTTCACGAGTTGTTACTGACGGATACGGAGTGTTTTCAGAGGGTTGAGAACCTGGCAGGGGCAGGCGAATGCCCTTGCGGGGACAGTCAAATGAACTTCCCCAAGAAGTTCGATTCATGGGCCAAAGCCACGTAAAATAAGTGGGATACGCCAGATGCGCGGCAGAGAATCAGGAGTCGGCCTGCGGACAGAAACTGTCGCTTGGTGAACAGAAGGACGACATCAGAGTGAGAGACTTGCAGGAAACCGAAAAGGCTCTTCGGGAGCTGCTGGCCCAGCGCATCCTGGTTCTGGATGGCGCCATGGGCACCATGCTGCAGCAGCGGAACCTCTCCGCGGCGGATTTTGGCGGGCCCACGCTGGAAGGTTGCAATGAGAATTTGGTGCGTACACGGCCCGATGTTGTGTTGGATATCCACCGGAAATACTTCGAGGCCGGCGCGGACATTGTGGAGACGAACAGTTTTGGCGGCACCCCCCTGGTGCTGGCGGAATACGGGCTGCAGAAGGATGCACACGAACTGAACAAGCGTGCCGCGGTGCTGGCAAAGCAAGCCGCCGAAGAGCTTTCCTCTGCGCACAAGCCGCGATTCGTGGCCGGATCGATGGGACCCACGACCAAGGCCATTACCGTCACGGGCGGCGTCACCTTTGAGGGATTGCTCGATTCTTACTTTGTTCAGGCAAAGGGACTGATCGAGGGCGGCGCCGACCTTCTTCTCGTGGAGACTTGCCAGGATACGCGCAATATCAAAGCGGCCATCCTGGCGATTCACAAGCTGTCGCGAGAAATCGGCTCGCACGTTCCCTTCCTCGTTTCCGTGACCATCGAGCCCATGGGCACGATGCTCGCGGGGCAGTCGGTCGAAGCCATGTGGGCCTCGCTGCGGCATGCACATCCTCTGGCTTTTGGGATGAACTGCGCCACAGGCCCCGAATTCATGACCGATCATATCCGGACACTCAGTTCGCTGACGGGCGAGTTTGTTTCCTGCTATCCGAATGCAGGACTCCCTGATGAAGAGGGCAAGTATCTGGAGACGCCGACGACGCTGGCGGCACAGCTCGAGAAGTTCGTGAACCACGGCTGGCTGAATCTCGTGGGCGGCTGCTGCGGGACAACGGAAAAGCACATTCGCGCGATCGCGCAAATGGTGGAAGGCAAAAAGCCTCGGGTGAGGCCAGCGGAAGCGCACAGGGCGGTGTACTCGGGCGTCGAGACCATCGAGGCCGAGGAAAGCACGCGGCCGCTGCTCGTGGGTGAGCGAACCAACGTCATCGGCTCGCGGCTGTTCAAGAATCTCGTGGCCGAGGAGAAATGGGAAGAGTCGACGGAGATTGCGCGTCGCCAGGTGAAGGGCGGCGCGCACATCGTGGATGTCTGCCTGCAGAGCACCGAACGGGATGAGAAGAAGGACATTGCGCCGTTCTACGAGAAGCTGATCCAGAAAATCAAGACGCCCATCATGATCGACACGACCGATCCCGCGGCGGTGCGGCTGGCGCTCACCTACTGCCAGGGCAAGGCGATCATCAATTCCATCAACCTGGAAGACGGCGAAGAAAAGTTCGAGAAGGTGGTGCCGATCGCGCACGATTTCGGCGCCGCGGTCGTTGTCGGCTGCATCGACGAAGACCCCGTGCAGGCGCAGGCGTTCACGCGCGAACGAAAGCGGGAGATCGCCGAGCGCTCGTATGAACTGCTGACCCAAAAATACGGAATCGCGCCGGAAGACATCATTTTCGATGCGTTGGTTTTCCCTTGCGCGACCGGCGACGAAAACTACATCGGGGGCGCGGTGGAAACGACGGAGGGAATCCGCCTCATCAAACAAGCTCTTCCCGATGTGCGCACCATCCTGGGCATTTCCAACGTGTCGTTCGGCTTGCCCACGGGGGCGCGCGAAGTGGTCAACTCGGTTTTCCTTTATTACTGCACGAAAGCGGGATTGGACCTAGCAATCGTGAATACCGAAAAGCTGGAGCGGTTCGCGTCAATTCCGGAGCACGAGCGGCGGCTCGCGGAGAATCTGTTGTTCCAGCACCCGCCGAAAGAAGTTCCGGCGGACCACCCGCAGGCGGAAATACTGCGGAATGTTCCCACAGACTGGCGTGAGCAGAGCAAGGCGCAGAAGGCGGCGGTGAATCAGTTTCACATTGCGGCGATTGCGGAACACTTCCGCACGGCGGCCAGGAAACAAAAGGTCAAGAAAGAGGACCTGCCGCTGGATCAACGCCTCGGCAACTACATCATCGAGGGAACGCGCGACGGATTGATCGAAGACCTGGAACGCAAGCGTGCCGAGGGCGCGGCGCCGCTGGAGATCATCAACGGGCCCCTGATGGACGGGATGGCGGAAGTTGGTCGCCTGTTTAACGCTAATGAACTGATTGTGGCCGAAGTGCTGCAATCGGCCGAGGCGATGAAAGCCGCCGTAAGCCACTTGGAACAGTTCATGGAAAAGGCGGACTCCGCGAAGCGTGGGAAGGTGATTCTCGCAACCGTAAAGGGTGATGTGCATGACATCGGAAAGAACCTGGTCGAAATCATCCTGAAC
>Ga0335077_10012624_pt1 | contig 10567 bp, 12 predicted proteins | sample Lox_Sample_31_FD_207151 | JGI IMG/M metagenome (GOLD analysis project Ga0335077, IMG submission 207151) | Soil microbial communities from Loxahatchee National Wildlife Refuge, Florida, United States - Lox_Sample_3.1 | ecosystem: Environmental > Terrestrial > Soil > Wetlands | place: USA...
ATCCAACGTCGTCATACACAGGATGACAGCCTTTTATGAAGCGTTGCGCAGCAAAGATGTAAAGCGAACAGCGGCCGTTCGCAATTGCGGCCCGGGGCCAGCCACCCCGAGCCGCGCTATGAGGCACAAGCGTGACGCCGTGCGACGCCAGCGCGGCTTCCATGCTCACGGAGCCGGAGCGAGCAAAACCAGGCGTGTGCTGCGCATCGCTGCGCTGTGGTGGTCGGACCATGGGAGGAGATCCCGAGGACCTGCGCCTCGAGAACGGTCCGCGCATGAGCCCACGCTGATTTCGTCTGCCCCACTCGGCTGCGATGATCCGGATGCGTTACGTTTCCTTCAGCGCCTGTCGAGTGGCGCTCAAGAAAAGGATCCGAGGCCGTTGCCTGGCGCCTCGGATCATCTCGCATCGCTGCAACGGTTCATCAGCAACCCCGGAAGCGGCACAAGAGCCTGTGCCTCGACTGCGGGAAAGGATGCCGGAGGGGAGCGCAGCTGCACAAGCACGAAAATGCCGGCCGCTGTGCATATCGTGTGCAAGGCGCAAGATTGCTGTGCAAATCGAGAGGAAAAGTGGGGCGTTAAGTTGGCGCCCAAAATCGGCGAGCGGTACTTCCTGGCGCCGTTAACCAGTTTGTTACTACCGCGAACCGTCGCTTGCGTTTATGCTCGCGCTTATGGCGGTGTCGGTCACGGTGCTGGCGAGCGGCAGCAAGGGCAACTGCACCGTCATCTCCAGCTCCGGTACGCGACTCCTGGTGGACGCCGGCCTCTCCTGCAGGGAAATCCTGCGCCGCATGATTCTATGCGGCGTTGACCCGCATTGTATCGACGCCATTCTCATCACGCACGAGCATACCGACCACATCAGCGGGGTGTACGTGCTGGCCAAGCGGCTCAAAGTCCCGGTTTACATCACGGGTGCGACGTACGATGCCTATCGGAAGTTCGCGCGGGACAGCGTCGGAAATCGCATTACGATCACGCGCCGCGAGACGTTCTGCTCTGGCAGTTCCTTCCAGATCGGCGACATCACAGTCCTGCCGTTCACGATTCCGCATGATGCCGTTGATCCCGTCGGGTTCACTTTTTGCACGGACGGCGTCAAGATCGGCATTTGTACCGACCTCGGCTATATGCCGGCCAGCGTTCGTCATCACCTGCGCGGCTGCCATGTATTGATGATCGAATCCAACCATGACCTGGAGATGCTGCGGGGCGGGCCTTATCCATGGAGCGTGAAGCAGCGGGTGATGAGCCGGGTTGGCCACTTGTCGAACGACGCGCTCGCGGATTTCCTGGCGCGCGACTATGATGGGGGAGCGGAGTTCCTCATCCTGGCGCATCTTTCCGAGCAGAACAACCATCCGGAGATCGCGCGGATGACGGCTGAACGTGCCCTGGGCGGGCAGCGTAGCTGGCTGCACAACCACTTGCTGCTTGCGGCACAGCATGAACCGCTGCCGGCGGTTCGCTTGTAGTTCCACCCTGCGTATGCCGCGGCGGCTTGCCGCGGGTTGACTTGACCGATGAAACAATGCACCGATCGCGTTATCGGCAAGATCCTTGCGGGTTGGCGCTACGACATCTCCGGCATCGCACCCGAGATGCGCGGCGACTATGAAAAACACCTTGCCGAATGTGAATTCTGCCACTCGCGCCAGCGTCTGCATCGCGGCATTGACATCGGCCTGATGGTGCTGGCCACCGCCTCGATGGCGGTCTTCCTGCTCGCTTACGGCGTCATCCGGCACTTCAAGCCCGTACATGCCTTCTGGTTTGAAATCGGCGCCCTCGGCGGATTCCTGCTCTCCATGCTGCTGTGGCTGCTGGTGGCGGTGGCGACTCCGGCGCCGCTGGTGGTCAAGGACGTCGCGCTGTTTGGCGCGCGGGTTGGGCTGGAGAAACTGCCGGAGGAGATCCGCGATCGCATCCCCGAAGATCTGCGGCTGAAAATCTCAGGGCAGAGCTAAGAGCTACTGGATGTTGATCAGCTCAACGTCAAACACCAGCATGCCGAATGGTGGCTGCCTGCCCTGGTAGGCCAGGTTCTGCGGGATCCAGAAGCGGACTTTCTCGCCCACAACCATCAACTTCATGCCCTCCGTCCAGCCAGGAATCACGCGGTCGAGCGGAAAAGTCGATGGCTGGCCCCGTGTCAGCGAACTGTCAAACATTTTCCCGTCGGTGGTCCAGCCGGTGTAATGGACGGTGACCTGATCGACCGACTTTGGGTGGCGTGTTCCGGTCCCCGGCGTCAGCACTTTGTACGCAAGGCCGCTGGAGGTCCGCTGCACATCGGGCGGCGGCGCTTTTACATCGGCAGGCGCACGGGTTGGCAGGTCGAGCAAAGTGACGTCAAACACCAGCGTCCCCGCCGGTCTCCCCGCTGCGCCTTTGTAGGCCAGCGATTCGGGAACCCAAAGCCGGCGGGTCTCCCCGACGACCATCAGGCGCAACCCTTCCCCGAGGCCGGGAATCAGGCGGTTGACTACAACGGTTACGGGCTTGCCCCTCGCGACCGTGCTGTCAAACATCTTTCCGTCAGCGGTCCACTCGGTGTAGTTCACGGTGACGGCTTCTTCTTTGCCGGGGTGGTCTTTGCCCGTGCCGGGTATGATGACCTTCGTCGCCAGGCCGGACGGAGTCTTGGTGGCATCTGCGGGCGGAGCAGCAACGTCAGAGGGAGCGGAAATAGCGGAAGGCGCTGGCGTCTGCGCGAAGACCACCGCAGTGGATAGGAGAATTGCTGCGAGCCACGCAAGTGGCATCCTTTCACACTCCTTTGCCGCCGCTGAAGGGAGTCTATTCAAAATGAAGGTCACTTCACCGTCGATGGTTAGCAACTGACAACTGACTACTTAGTACTGCTTTTCCACCCCACTTGTTTGCCTTTGTTCTGTTCATCGAGCCACTTCTGTAGGGGCGCGAAGTATTCCAGCAACGCGCCGGCGTCCATCTGGCGTTCACCGGTCAGGGTGTATAGCGCGTCGGGCCAGGGTTTGCTCTGGCCCATCTCCAGCATCGCATTCAGCTTCGCGCCGGCGGCCTTGTTGGCATAGAACGAGCAGCGATAGAGCGGTCCGCTGAATCCGGCCTCGCGGCACATGGCGCGGAAGAACTGGAACTGCAAAATCCGGGCGAGAAAGTAACGGGTGTAGGGCACGTTTGCGGGCACATGGTACTTCGCACCAGGATCGAAGTCGGCCTCGCTGCGCGGCACCGGCGGCGAGATGCCCTGATACCGCGCACGCATCTCCCACCACGCCTTGTTGTAATCGCCGGGCTTGATTTCGCCGTTAAACACCTTCCAACGCCACTGATCAATGAGCAGCCCGAAGGGCAGGAAGGCGACTTTGTCGAGCCCTTCGCGCAGCAGATAGCCGATGTCGTCGGTTTGCGGGATGGTCGCCAGCAGACCGATCTTGTTCAGGTATTCCGGCGTGATGGCCAGTGCGATCGCGTCGCCGATGGCCTCGTGGAAGCCGTCATTGGCGCCACCTTTGAAGAGAAGCGGCTGGTCCTCGTACGCGCGCTGGTAGAAGTTGTGCCCAAGCTCGTGATGAATCGTGACGAAATCTTCGCCGCGTACCTGTATACACATCTTCAGGCGCACGTCGTGGAAGTTGTCAATGTCCCAGGCGCTGGCGTGGCAGACCACATCGCGGTCCTGCGGCTTCACGAACAGAGAGCGTTCCCAGAAGGTCTTGGGCAGCGGCGCAAAGCCCAGGGAGGTGAAGAAGCCTTCGCCATACTTCACCATGCCGATAGGATCGACGTTCTTCGCCTTCAGCAGGTCGGTCACGTCATACGGCTGTTTCTGCTGCGGCGGAGCCACCAGCTTGAAGATGTTGCCCCACTCCTGCGCCCAGGGATTGCCCAGCAGATCAGCGCGAATCATGCCATTGGCGTCAACCGCCGTCGGGCCATACTTTTCCACCAGCTTGGCGCGCACGTAGGCGTGTAGAGAGTCGTAGAGCGGCTTAACCTGTTGCCACAGGCGCTCGACTTCCTGTGAGAACTGCTCGGGTGTCATGTCGTAGCCGGCGCGCCACATCGCGCTGAGGTCCTTGAAACCCATTTCGCGCGCGCCTTTGTTGCCAAGCTCCACCCAGCGCGAGTAGCGATCACGCATCGGCGGCGCGATGGTGTGCCAGCCTACCCACAGGTCCTTCACTTCGTCGGGATCGGTGCTGCCGGCCATGATGCGCTCGATGGCCGTGATGTCGAGACACTTGCCCGCGTGCTTGCCGGTCTTCGGGCAGTATTTGCCTTTGCCATAGTCGGCTTCGAGCGAGGTACCGATGCGCGCCAGCTCCGCCAGCTCTTTGGGATCGCTCGGCGCAGGAGCGGGCACTGCGGCCGAAAGCTTCAACAGCAGCATCTTGCGTGCCAGTACGTCAGGCAGCTTGAGGTTGTCGTAGCGGGTGGCTTGCTTCGCCAGCTTCGTGGTGACGCCGATCAGCGCTTCGTTGGCGTCGGCGGCCATCTGCTCAGTGTCGTCGGTGATGAAGTTGGACTGCACCCAAGCTGCCCGGCTGGCCTTCACCGTGAGATCCTGGAGCTGGACTTCTGCATCGTGGATGAATTGCTCCGCTTCGGCAAGCGTCGGCGGGGTGGATTGAGCTGTGGTTTGAGGATCAGCAGTAGTAGCTTGGGCATTCATAAGAGCGCCAGAAAGAATGAGATGCAGGACAAATACCGACATGGCCGGGAACGGCCGGACGGCTTTGCGCATGGCCAGTGACCTCCGGGAGAACATTGTAAAGGAGGCCGCCGTTCGTTATTCGCTCATCGTTATAATCACCGTCATGCCTCCGACCCTCATCTCTCAGCCGACCCGCATTGCTGCTGCAGGCAACAAGCCCAAATTGATTGACGAGTACATCGGCCGCGTAAACTCCAGGGACACCGCGGCCAGCGTCGCCCACATGCGCAGCCCACAAGGCTGGACCGAGCCGGGACAGACACCGGAGTTCGATGAGTTTACCGTTGTACTGAAGGGTACGCTGCACGTGAAACATCGAGACGGCGAGCTTGAAGTTCATGCCGGACAGGCGGTGGTGGCGCGTGCGGGAGAGTGGATCCAATACTCCACCCCCAGTCCCGAAGGTGCGGAATACATCGCAGTCTGCGTGCCCGCGTTCTCAATGGACACGGTGCATCGCGACGCGGAGTAGCCAAATTTAGAACTTCTTCGCCGTAATTCTGTCGGTCCCGATGTACGGTCGCAGGGCCTCCGGAATCAGTACGCTTCCGTCTGCCTGTTGATAGTTCTCGACAATCGCCACCCAGGTGCGGCCGATCGCGAGGCCGCTGCCGTTGAGCGTATGCACCAACTCGGTCTTCTTGCCGCCCTCGGGACGATAGCGGATGTTCGCACGCCGCGCCTGGAAGTCGGTGAAGTTGGAACACGACGAGATTTCACGAAACAGGTTTTGTCCCGGCAGCCAAACCTCAATGTCGTAGGTCTTGGCCGACGCGAAACCCAGGTCGGCGGTGCAGAGCGCGACGACGCGGTAGTGCAGCCCCAGCTTCTGCAACACCTGCTCAGCGTCGCGGGTGAGCTTTTCGTGCTCCTCCCACGACTGCTCCGGCCGGGTAAACTTCACCAGTTCGACCTTCTGAAACTGGTGCTGGCGAATGATGCCGCGAACGTCCTTGCCGTACGATCCAGCCTCGCTGCGAAAGCACGGCGTGTAAGCGGTGAGCGCAATCGGCAGGCGCGCACCGTCGAGCGTCTCGTCGCGATAGAGATTGGTCACCGGAACTTCAGCCGTGGGGACGAGATAGAGGGTCTTCTCGCCGTGCGGCACCTTGAACGAATCAGCTTCAAACTTGGGCAACTGCCCGGTGCCGTACATGGAATCGGCGTTGACCATGAACGGCGGCAGCACCTCGGTGTAGCCATGCTCGCGCGTGTGCAGTTCGAGCATGAAGTTCATCAGCGTCCGCTCCAGCCGGGCACCGAGGTCCCAATAAACTGCAAAGCGGGCTCCTGTGATCTTCGCTGCCCGTTCGAGGTCGAGTACGCCCAGCTCCTCGCCCAGCTCCCAGTGCGGCTTGGGCGTGAAGTCGAATTGTGGGGGCGTACCCCAGCGCCGCACCTCGACCTTGTCGGCCTCCGAAGTGCCGACCGGCACGCTGTCGTCCTGGAGGTTGGGAATGCCAGTCAGGATGTCGCGCAGTCTTGCGTCCGCCGCCTCGGCGACCGTCTCGGCCTCAGCGATTTTCTCGCGCAGCTCCTTCGTTTCATTGATCAACGAAGTTGCGTCGCGCTTTTCCTTCTTGAGCTTTGCGATTTCCTCGGTGGCCCTATTGCGCTGGGCCTTCAGGGTTTCGGCTTTAGTGATCGCGGTGCGACGATCCAGATCAATGACGTAAAAATCTCCGAGGACAAGGTCTGGGTTCATGCCGCGTTGGCGGACTTTCTGCCTGACCAGTTCCTGATGATCGCGTACAAAGACTAAATCGAGCATAAGAAATCAGGTTACCCGAAGAGGTTCTGCCCCACAAAACGCAACATTGTGCCGCCCGAGGCGTCTAATAGAGAAACGGCATCTCGCGGAGACCAATGTCCAAGGCCAGAGTCCTGACCATGCCCACCCTGCCCGGCGTCAAACGCATGCGCCGCAGCCAGCAAGGCGACCCGCGCTACGTGGAAGGGCAGCGTCTCATCACCCAGGCCATTCGCTATTTGGTGCAAAGCGATCCTGAGGCGAATGTGCTGGCCGTGGAATTGCTCTCCGAGCACTTCCGCACTAAATTCCGCATGAGCGACAAGCCCGAATTGTTGCAGCCGCAGGCATGAGAACAGCCACTAGCTGTGACTGGCACTAACCGGTGTTCGGCACCAACTTCTTCTCAACCAGCTAGTTGCTGATCCTCTCCACCGACTCAAAATCCTGCTGCTTGTTCGCCAGGCGCTCGTGCCATTCGGCTGCTGCCTTGACGAAGGCGCGAAAAAGCGCCCGGGAGGCTGCATCGTCTTCGTACGTGCGCTCGGGATGCCACTGCACCCCCAAAACGAAGTGGTCAGTCGCGGCTCCTTCCAACGCTTCCTTCACGCCGTCTTCGGGACACCACGCGACGAGCCTCAGGCCGTCGCCGGGCACATCCGGTGCCTGGTGATGGTTGGAGTTGACCGGCACTTTCAACTCATCGCCCGGGAGCGCATTCGCATCGCGCAGAATGGCCGCCAGCTTCGACCGGGGATCCAGCTGCACATTGTGAACCCGAGGCACCGTCTTTCCTGCCTCGTGATTTATGCCTTCAGGCAGTTCCTGGTCGAGTGTGCCCGTTCGCCACACGTTCAGCGACTGCAACCCGTAGCAAATGCCGAAAACCGGCTTGCGCATGTTGTACGCGTCCTGCAGCAGCAACTCATCCGCATTGTCGCGGCGCGGGTCGGCGGATGCAGTCTTGGGGTGGCGTTGCGCGCCGTACTTTTCCGGGTCAACATCCGCAGGACTGCCGGGCAGCAGCACGCCGTCACAGAGCTTGACGGCCTGCGCGATTTCGGTGTTCGTCCCTCTCACATCAATAACAACCGGCTCACCGCCGGCGGCGCGCACCGCTCTTTCGTACTGCGGTAACGCGCGCAGCACATAGTCTGGCCGCTTCGAGTTCGGCAGCGGGATGGCGATGCGAGGTTTCATGACGACGCAATCAGACCGGCAAGTTGCGACCTTCTTCCAGTATAGGGGTTCCCGGTTGGGTCAGGAGAGGAAGTGGATTACGCGGACGGGTTCTGCAGTTCGGCGACGCGGCGGCGCAGGTATCGGCGCTCCACGGCATTCGTGGTGAGAGCCAAGGCCCGGTCGTAGGCTTCCAGCGCTCGGTCGCGGCTGCCGATTCGCCGCAGCAGATCAGCGCGGGCGGCGTGATAGAGGTGGTAGGAATTCAGCTCGCCGGACGAGCCAAGCCTGTCGAGCAGGGTCAATCCGGCATCAAAGCCTTCGCTCATGGCCACAGCGACGGCATGGTTCAGAGCAACCACAGGAGAGCCATTCATCCTCAAAAGTGCCTGGTAGAGCGCCGCGATCTGCCGCCAGTCGGTCTGCGCGGCCGTCTCGGCCTCTGCGTGGACGGCGGCGATGGCGGCCTGCAGTTGGTACGGCCCGGGTCTGCCGACTTGCAGCGCTCTTTCGACCAGCCCCAGGCCTTCCCTGATCTGCTCGCGATGCCAGGTTGACCGGTCCTGCTCCTCCAGAGGCACGAGCTCTCCCTCAGCATTCACACGGGCATCGCGCCGGGAATCGTGCAGCAGCATAAGCGCAAGCAAGCCGATGTTCTCGGGCTGGCCGGGCATGAGCTCGCAAAGCGTGCGTGCCAGCCGGATGGCTTCGGCGCACAGCTCGCGCCGGATGAGCGTGTCGCCCGCGGTTGCGGTGTAGCCTTCGTTGAAGATGAGATAGATGACCGTCTGGACGGACGCCAGGCGCTCCGGCAAGGCGTGCTCTTCGGGTACTTCGTATGGAATGTGTGCATCCTGGATTTTGCGCTTGGCGCGAACAAGCCGCTGGGCGAGTGTCGGTTCAGGCAGCAGGAAGGCGCGAGCAATTTCCGGGGTGGTGAGCCCGCCCAAGGTCCGCAAGGTGAGAGCGACTTGGGCTTCGCGATTCAGGGCTGGGTGACAGCAGGTGAAGATGAGGCGCAAGCGATCATCCGGGAAACTCATATCGGCATCTCCGATGGGATCTTCTGCCGACGTGGAGGTTTCGGTTTCGTAGAGTAATTGGTCCTGCTTGTCGAGCCGGGTACGTTCCCGCCGAGCATAGTCGATGAGCTTGCGGCGAGCGACGGCCGTGATCCAGGCTGCCGGATTGTCGGGAATGCCGTTCTCCCAGTTAACCAGCGCGGCTGCGAAGGCATCCTGCATCGCCTCTTCGGCGAGGTCAAACGAGCCCGAAACCCTGATCAGACCGGCAATGATCTTCCCCGACTCGCGCCGGAAGATGCCGTCGGCCGTTCTACGCAGATCATCCATCTACGCCTTCGCGTATTGAGACGGGACAGGCTCCGCTACTGGCTTGCGAACCTCATGGATGGGCCGCACTTCGACACAGCCAGCTGCACCTCCACAGGAGCTGGGAATCCTGGCCGCCCACTCCAAAGCTTCGTCGAGATCTTTGCAGTCCAGGATGTAATATCCGGCCAACTGCTCCTTTGTCTCCGCGAAAGGACCATCTGTCACCACCACTTTGCCGTTGTGCACCCGCACGGTAGTGGCCGTCGAAGTCGGCTCCAGTGGGTCGGTACCGCGCAGAATGCCCCGCCGGGTGGTCTCATCCATAATCGCCCAATGTGCCGCCGAAACTGCCTGCATCTCCTCGGGGCTCGCAGCATCTGTTTCCTTGGTATAAATCAGCATCATGTAACGCATGGTGTCCCTCGAAATCAAATCTGAGCGCGCCAGAATCTTTCCTCGCGCCTTGTGGCTACTTTAGTTTTCTGATCGGCCGCACTTCGACCGAGCCGTGAGCTGCGATTGGGTTCTTCTCAGCCAGGGCAATCGCCTCGTCGAGATTCGCCGCCTCTACCAGGTAGTAGCCGGCAAGCTGCTCCTTGGTTTCGGCGAACGGTCCATCGATAATCAGCCGCTTCCCGTTACGAACCCGCACCGTGGTGGCAGCGGAGGTCGGTTGGAGCGAGTTGGCGCCCTTGATATGCTCTGCCTGGGCCTCGCTGAACGCCAGGCATTTCGCAGCCTCAGCGCCCCACGTGGCCTCGTCCATGGCCGACGAGCGTTTCTCGTCCGCATAAATCAGCAGCAGGTATTCCACAGCTCTTTTCTCCTATAGCACGACACTCGATCCAAAATCGACAGATGTAGGCGAAATTGCACTTCCTATACGGGAATCTTCATGATGGGCCGCACTTCGACGCAGCCATACCGGGCCGCAGGAACCTTGGCTGCTATCTCGGCTGCTTTGTCGATGTCGGGCGCCTCGATCAGATAGTATCCGCCAAGTTGCTCCTTGGTCTCAGCGAAGGGTCCGTCGGTATTCACCTGTTTGCCGTCGCGGACACGCACCGTGCGGGCGGTATCAGTATGTTGCAGCGGGTTGCTCCCCAGGATGGCGTTGGCAAACTCCTTGCCAAACGCCTGGTATTCAGCGACCCCTGCCTTGTACTGGGCTTCGCTCATCGACGCCCAACGTTTTTCGTCACCGTAAAGCAGCAAAAGATATTGCATGGTTTTCGTCCTCCTGTACGTACGACGTGTGCATAGTCCAAAATCGACAACGAGTTCTGTCGTAATTTGATGCTGGTCGGGCCTGACCGTTCTAATGCCAATACAGCTCTAAGCTTCGGGCTGCAGACAACGCAGCGCCACCAGAGTGAGATCGTCGCTCCGGCTGCCTTGGCCAAACCGTCGGACCTCACCGACGCATTCCTGAAGAAGCATGGACAAAGGCAGGCCACTTTGGGCCTTCAGCGTGGCGACCAGCCGGTCCGGGCCGAATTCATTTCCGTCGAAGTCGGCGGCTTCGGTGACACCGTCAGTGTAGAGGAGCAATGTGTCGCCGGGCTGGAGGTAAACTTCGGTGACGGAACATTTCCA
>Ga0335077_10012627_pt1 | contig 10566 bp, 12 predicted proteins | sample Lox_Sample_31_FD_207151 | JGI IMG/M metagenome (GOLD analysis project Ga0335077, IMG submission 207151) | Soil microbial communities from Loxahatchee National Wildlife Refuge, Florida, United States - Lox_Sample_3.1 | ecosystem: Environmental > Terrestrial > Soil > Wetlands | place: USA...
ACGGGCCCGTCGAGCTCCGGCCAGATCGCGGTCGCGATCGCGACGCCCATCGTCCCGATCAGCGGCAGCGCCACCCCGCGCGTGAGCAGCCCCAACGCGAGCAACGTGCCGCAGCTGAATTCGGTCATCGCGACGAACGGTGCCTGGTACTGGGGAAACGGGATGCCGAGCTTGGTGAAGAACGCGATCACGTGGTCCAGGTTGTGGAGCTTCCCCCAGCCCGTGCTCACGAACGTGAGCCCGACACTGATCCGCGCCAGGAGCGGCGGCAGCCAGGCGAGCGCCGCGGTCACCTCGAGCAAGCGTTCGCGGAGTTCGAGAAGTCGAGCGAGCACGAGACCCCCGAGAAGAGAGACGAAGGGGAGAGGCCTCGCGACCTCTCCCCTCTCGTTCAGCTCTTCTTCTGCGCCGCTTTGGCCTTCGCGGCGTCGCAATCCTTCTGCGACATCATGCTGAAGCCCTTGCCCGCGCAGCCGTTCTTCCCCTTGCAGTCGTTGGAAGCGGACTTGCAGTCGCTGTGGCCCTTGCACGAGTTCGCGCCTTCGCACTTCACCTTGCCGTCCGCGTCCGAGTCCGCAGCGGCAAAGCCGGCGTGGCCGGCCAGAAAGAGCGCAGCCGCAGCCGCGGCAATGGCAGTTCGAGACTTCATGGATCCCAATCCTCCGTGTCGTGAATCGACCGCGCCCGATGTGGGAGCCGGTCGCTCTACACTACGAAGGAGGCCCGGCGCGGGTTACACCGCGCGAGGAGCCGGCTGCGCTCGGCTCGACCGCGCCCGCTCTAGGCGGCTCCGCTCGACCGCCTCCGCACCCCCGCCCCGACGAACGCACGGAACAGCGGGTGCGGCTCGAAGGGCGTGCTCTGGAACTCGGGGTGGAACTGGCAGCCGAGGAACCAGGGGTGGTCGGGGTACTCGATGATCTCGACGAGCTGGCCGTCGGGGGAGATGCCCGAGATCACGAGGCCCGCGTCGCGCAGGCGCTGGTGGTACTCCGGATTCACCTCGAGCCGGTGGCGGTGGCGCTCGCTGATCTCGGTCTTGCCGTACGCGCGGGCGGCGAGCGTGTCGGGGATGATCCGGCACGGGTAGGCGCCCAGGCGCATGGTGCCGCCGGTCGCCGCGACGGCCTGCTGGTCCTTCATGTAGGCGATCACCGGGTGCGGCGTCTTCGGGTCGACCTCGACGGAGTTCGCGCCCGACAGGCCGCCCAGGTTGCGCGCCGCTTCGACCACGGCCATCTGCAGGCCGTAGCACACGCCGAAGTACGGGATCTCGTGCTCGCGCGCGTACTGGATCGCCTGGATCTTGCCCTCGGCGCCGCGCGAGCCGAAGCCGTGCGGCACGAGGATGCCGTCGACCGCGCGCAGGCCGTCGAGCGCCGAGCCCTCGAGCTTGTCCGAGTCGACGTACTCGATGTCGACCGCGACGCCGTGCGCGATGCCCGCGTGCGCGAGCGCCTCGTTCAGGCTCTTGTACGACTCGGTCAGGTCGACGTACTTGCCGACCATGGCGATCTTGATGCGCTGCTCGGGGTTCTTGAGCACGCCGACCACCCGCTCCCAGCGCTCGAGGTTCGGCTGGCCCGTCCAGATGTTGAGCTTCTGCGCGATCGCGTCGTCGAGGCCCTCCGCGTGGAAGAGCAGCGGCAGCTCGTAGATGGTGTCGACGTCCTTCGCCGTGATGACGGCCTCTTCGTCGACGTCGCAGAACAGCGCGAGCTTGGACTTCACCGAGCGCGGCAGGTAGCGGTCGGTGCGGCACAACAGGATCTCGGGCGCGATGCCGATCGAGCGCAGCTCCTTCACGCTGTGCTGCACCGGCTTGGTCTTCAGCTCGCCCGCGCTCGCCACGTAGGGCACGAGCGCGATGTGGATGTAGAGCACGTTCTCGCGGCCCAGGTCCGAGCGCAGCTGGCGGATCGCTTCCAGGAACGGCAGCGACTCGATGTCGCCCACCGTGCCGCCGATCTCCACGATGAGCACGTCGGTGCCCTCGGCTGCGATCGACAGGATGTGGCTCTTGATCTCGTCGGTCACGTGCGGGATCACCTGCACGGTGGCGCCCAGGTACGCGCCCTCGCGCTCCTTCTGGATCACGCGCTCGTACACGCGGCCCGCGGTCAGGTTGTTCTGCCGCGACAGGCTCGCGTGCGTGAAGCGCTCGTAGTGGCCCAGGTCGAGGTCCGTCTCGGCGCCGTCGTTCGTGACATACACCTCGCCGTGCTGCAGCGGGTTCATCGTCCCGGGATCGACGTTCAGGTAGGGGTCGAGCTTGAGAAAGGCGACCTTCAGCCCGCGCGCCTCGAGCAGCGCTCCGATCGACGCGGACGAGAGCCCCTTGCCCAGCGACGAGAGCACTCCCCCCGTCACGAAAATGAACTTCGTCTGGCGCTTCATCGCTCTCCCTCGGCTCCGGGGGCACGGGCCTCGGGACTCGATAGTTAGTCCACTTGATGCCGTTCGTCGACGGGTTTCGTGCCACGATGTGCGGATGCGCAGGCTCTACGGCTCCTCGGTATCCCGCGCCTGCCGGTCGCTGATCGCGCTGGAGGAGCTCGGGCTCGAGTACGAGCATGTCCCGTCGCTTCCGGGCATCCGGCCGGGCGATCGCGAGCTCGTCGACGGCCTCAATCCGAACGGGCGGGTTCCGATCCTGGACGACGCCGGGCTGGTGCTCTGGGAGTCGATGGCGATCAACCTATACCTCGGCGATCGCTACGGCGGCCCGCTCTGGCCCGGCGCCCCCGCCGAGCGGGCGGCACTCTACCAGTGGACCCTGTGGGGGCAGACCGAGATGGATCGGGCCGACTTCGTGGAGGCGCGGAGGAGCGGCGATGCGGAGCGGATCGCGGCGGCGCGCGCGGCCAAGGCCAAGGCGCTCGGCGTGCTCGACCGAGCCCTGGCGGAGCGGCCGTGGCTGCTCGGGGACGCGTTCACGCTGGCCGACGTGAACGTCGCTGCGACGCTGAGCCAGCCCAACGAGAACGGGAAGGTCGACTGGGATCAGCTCGACCCGTTCGCACTCGGCCTGACGCGGCTCGGCGACTGGCTGCGGCGCTGCACCTCGCGCGACTCATGGAAGAAGGTCGGGGCGCTGGGCTGACCGGCTCACAGCGGCGGCTCGCCGGCGCGCCCCGTCGCGAGCCACTCGAGCATGGGCAGGTGCTGGCGGCCGATGAAGACGTCGCCGTCCACGAGGTAGGCGGGGACGCTCCAGACGCCGGCTTCCGCGAGCGCGCGCGCGTTCTCGGCGAGCTCGCGCGCGGCGTCGCGCTCGAGGTAGGCGCGGAAGCCGCCTGAGGCAGAACCGAGCGCGGCTTCGATCGCGCTCGTGTCCGCGGGATTCGCGTTCTCCTTCCACACGAGCTCGAACACCCGCGCGCAGAACGCGCCGGCGCGCTCGGACGCCGTCTGGCGCAGGAAGAGCAGCGCCTGCGCCGGGAGCGTCGTGTCGACGTCGCGGTGCACGTCGCCCAGCGCGAGCCCGCGGGCTTCCGCGTAGCGCGCGATGTCGCGCGCGAGATACTCGGCGCGCGCGCGGCGGTGGCGCGCGCCCCGGTCGTCGCCGGGCGAGGCGGGCTTCGGCCGCGGCAGCGCCGGCAGCACGAGCGGCCACCAAGCGAAATCGATACCGAGCCGTCGCTCGAGCGCGCGCGTGGGCTCGAAGGCGAGATACGAATGCGGGCTCTTGAAGTCGACGCAGACCGCGATCATGCGAAGTGCTGGTACGCCACGTCGGGCGCCGGGCCGCGGCGCCCCGCGAGGATCCAGCGGATGCGCGGCAGGTGCTCGCGGCCCCAGTAGTACTCGCCGTCGACCACGTAGCCGGGCACGCCGAAGATGCCGGCGTCGAAGATCGCGCGCTGCAACTGGTCGTAGCGCGCGCGCCCGCCGCTCGCGAGCTCGCGCTCGAACGGCGCGGCGTCGCCGCCCGCCTCGCGGAGCACCGCGGCGATCACCGCCGGGTCCTCCACGTCGAGCTCGCGCTTCCAGAAGCGCTCGAACACCAGCGTCGAGTAGCGACGCAGTTCTGTGTCACCCTGCCCCTTCGCGCACAGCATGCCCATGCCCGCGAGGCGGGTGTCCCAGATCTTCGTGGTGCCGCGCACGGTGATCCCGCGCAGCGACGCGTAGCGCCGCGCGTCCTTGTACGCGTACGTCACCTGCGCCCACTGGCCCGCGCTGCGCTGCGCCTCCACCACCTTGCCTTCGCGGTCGAGCTTCGCCGAGCCCAGGTACGACGGGATGTCGAGCGTAAGCGGCCGCCAGTCGACCGCCACGCCGAGCGAGCGCGCGACCCGGTGCGTGGGCTCGACGGCCAGGTACGCGTACGGGCTCTTGTAGTCGACGTACACGATGAGCGGGCGGTCGGAGCGCAGGGGGTCCACCGCAAGCATGCTAGCACCCCCCCTTCCGCCGCGGGCTCACCGGAATTTGGCTCGACAGGAGGTCGTCGTTCGTGAATGCTTCCGCTGAGTCAGAGGGAGAACTCACGATGTCTTGTATCTCGACCCGGTGGTCGACCGCAGGGTTTTGTCTTGCCGTCGCGTTGACATGTCTCGCGCCGCGCCTCGGCTCTGCCGAGACCAGGTTCATCACGGACGCGCAGGGCCGCGTGGTCGTCGCGATCCACGACGACGGCACGCGGGTCATCTACACGTACGGCGCCGACGGCAGCGTGACGCAGACTCACCAGTCCGACGGCGCGCGAACGGACCTCTCGAAGGACGCCCAGAAGGCCGTCCAGAGCAACGTCAATGCGACGCACTAGCACGCTCGCGGCGGCACTCGCCTTCGCGCTCTTCGCGTCGGCCGGCGCGAACGCGCAGACCAGCTGGCCCACCTATCAGTACGACGCCGCGCACAGCGGCTACGTGCCCGTCTCTCTCGACGTCTCGAAGTTTGCGCTCCGCTGGCAGCACGCCGTCGGCGATGGTCAGGCGTTGAACCCCATCGCGATCGGCGACGGCAAGCTGTTCGTCTCGACCATCGGCTACTTCAGCAACGCCGGGCTCTACGTCGCGGACGCGCAGACGGGCAACGAGCTCTGGCGCGTGCGCTACGGCGACGTCTTCTCGGTGAACCCGCCGGCGTTCCATGCCGGCCGCGTGTACATCCAGACCGGCCAAGGTTTTTCCGGCAGTCCGTATCTGCGCGCGTACGACGCCACGACCGGCACGCTCGCCTGGCAGGTCGAGTTCGACGCGCAGTGGGAGGCGTATCTCGCGCCGACGATCGTCGACGGCACCATCTACGTGGACGGCGGCTACTACGGCGGCATGTACGCGTTCAACGAGACCGACGGCACGCAGCGCTGGTTCGCCGGCGTGTTGCCGCAGTACGACGGCTGGACGCCCGCTGTCGACGCGAACTACGCATACGCGTATCTCGGCGAATACTCGCCTGCGCTCTACGCGCTCGACCGCACGAAAGGCACGGTCGCGTACACGATCGCCGACCCGAACTTCTCGTGGGACGGCTGGACCATGGGCTCGACCGTGGCACTCGGTGGCGCGAACGACGGCTTCGCGATCCACGACGGCCGCCTGCTCAAGTTCGATCTCGCGGGCCGGCAGATCGCGTGGCAGCTCGTGCGGAACTTCACGGGCCAGCCTTCCGTGGCGAACGGGGTGGTCTACGCGATCGACTCGGGCGCACTCACCGCGTGGTCCGAGGCGAGCGGCCAGCTCTTGTGGACGTTCGCCCTGCCGACGCAAACGTTCTCCGGCCCGATCCTCGTCACGCAGACGCACGCGTTCGTGTCGGGCTCGGGCTCGACCTACGCGGTCGATCTGGTGACACACCAATCGGTGTGGGCACATCCGCTCGCCGGCAGCCTCGCGTACGCCGACAACGGCTTCTACATCGCGAGCGCGACCGGCGTGATCGCCGCGTTCGACGCCGGCCCGGCACCCGACCGCGACGGCGACGGCGTGGCGGACCGCATCGACAACTGCCCCGACGTGCCGAACCCTGACCAGGCCGACCGCGACCACGACGGCATCGGCGACGCCTGCAACGACGCAATCGACCGCGACGGCGACGAGTGGGCCGACGCGCTCGACAACTGCCCCGATGTGCCAAACCCCGGCCAGGAGAACCGCGACGGCGACGCCCTGGGCGACGCCTGCGATCCCTTCCCCGACGACGCGAACAACGAGTTCGCGCAATGCCGCGTCGATCGCGACGCGTGCACCACGCAGCTCCAAGCTTGCGAGAACCCCGTCGACACCGACAAAGACGGCGTACCTGACTCGCGCGACACATGTCCCCAGACGCCCGCGGGACAGCCCGTCGACGCCTCCGGCTGCTCGCCAGACCAGTTCTGCGCGAAGGTCGAGATCAACGGCTTCGTCGGGGTCGCGCGGTGCCTCCTCGCCGACTGGCAAGGTCCGACCACGCAGAGCTCGAGCTCGGTGAACAACATCGATTGCAGGTTCCGCCTCACGAACAAGAAGCTCGTCTGCATGGCGCGCTGAGGCCCCGTCCGCCCGCTCAAGCGCTCGCCGCCGCGCGTCGATGAAGGCGCGACCCGTCCCCCCACCCAGGAGGACGACCATGCGGAACATGTTCGGACGGCCGGCGAAGGCGCCCGAGGCGCTGATGGCGGGCCCGAGCACGATGGACCTGTCGCGCCCCGCGCTGCCCGAGCGCGCAACTACTTACGTGGACGCGTCCTCGGAGTTCACGGGCTCGCTGAAGATGTCGAAGTCCGTGCACATCGACGGCTCGGTCGACGGCGAGATCGAGTGCGCGGCCGCAGTCACGATCGGCCCGAGCGGCAAGGTCACCGCGCGCATCCGCGCCGAGTCCGTGCTGATCGACGGCGAGGTGCACGGCGACATCGAGGCGCGCACCGAGATCACGCTGCGCAAGAGCGCGCGTGTGTTCGGCGACCTGCGCACCGAGGGCATCGTGATCGAGCGCGGCGCGAAGGTGGAAGGCCAGATCACGATCGGCCCCACGGGCGGCGGCAAGGCGGCCGCGCCCGCGGACTCGACCACGCCGACCGTCTCGACCGCGAAGCCGACGCCCGCGAAGTATCCCTGAATCCCGGCCGCGCCGCGCGCGTCCGAAGCGCCCATGAAGGTACTCACGGGCAATGCGGTCGACGCCGCCCGGCACACGCGCGGCTGGCTCCTCGGGCACTTCATGCCGGACGGGCCGCTGCAGACGCCGGACGTCGAGGTGAAGTGGCACGTGCACGCCGCGGGCGAGACGCGGCCCGAGTGGGCGCCGGCGCTTCCCGTGCGTACGCTCAACGTGCTGGTGCGCGGCAGCGTGGTCTTGATGTTTCCCGGGCGCGAGGTGCCGCTCGCGCACGAGGGCGATTTCGTCCTGTTCGGGCCCGACGTGCCGCACTCGTTCCGTGCGGTCGACGAGTCACTCGTCCTGACCGTGCGCTGGCCGTCGCTCAGGACTTGAAGAAGGCGTAAAGGTCCGCGTTGATCTGGTCCTTCAGGGTCGACGGCATGCCGTGCGGCGCGCCGGGATAGACCTTCAGGGTCGAGCCGCGCACGAGCTTGGACGACAGCTTCGCGGACGCTTGGATCGGCACGATCTGGTCGTCGTCGCCGTGCATGATCAAGGTGGGCACGTCGAACTTCTTCAGGTCCTCGGTCATGTCGGTCTCCGAGAACGCCTTGATGCAGTCGTACACCGCCTTGTGTCCGGCCATCATGCTCTGCAGCCAGAACGAGTCACGCAGACCCTGCGACACCTTCGCGCCCGGCCGGTTCGCGCCGTAGAACGGCGCCGACAGGTCCTTCCAGAACTGCGAGCGATCGGCCTGCACCGCCGCGCGGATCTGGTCGAACGCCTCGATCGGCGTGCCTTCGGGATTCGTCGCGCTCTTCAGCATGACGGGCGGCACCGCGCTGATCAGCACCGCCTTGGCGACGCGCCGCGTGCCGTGGCGGCCGATGTAGCGCGCCACCTCGCCGCCGCCGGTCGAGTGACCCACGTGGATCGCGCGCTCGAGGCCGAGCTGAGTCACGAGCTCGGCCAGGTCGTCCGCGTACGTGTTCATCTCGTTGCCCTGCCACGGCTGGCTCGAGCGGCCGTGGCCGCGCCGGTCGTGCGCGATGCAGCGGTAGCCGCGCTCGGCCAGGAACAGCATCTGGTCTTCCCACGCATCGGCGGAGAGCGGCCAGCCGTGGCTGAACACCACCGGCTGCCCCGTCCCCCAGTCCTTGTAGTAGAGCTCGGTCCCGTCTTTCGTCTCGATCGTGCTCATCTCGGCACTCCTTCCACGCTTCTTGCAGGCTACCATGCGCAACATCCAAAGGAGGACACCATGCGCATCACGCTCGCGCGCCTCGCGCTGCCCGCTCTCGCCTTCGCGCTCTTCGTCGCCGCGCCCGCATTCGCCCACGACATGTACGGCACCACGCTCAAGGGCTCCGATGAAGTTCCTGCGAATGATTCGAAAGCGACGGGCAAGGTCGAAGCGACCTACGACCCGGCGACGATGAAGCTCACCTACTCCGTCACCTACTCGGGCCTGTCGGGTCCGGCGACCGCCGCGCACTTCCACGGCCCCGCGAAGCCCGGCGCGAACGCGGGCCCCGTCATCACCTTGTCGGGCGATTTGAAGAGCCCGATCAAGGGCGAGGCCACGCTCACCAAGGAGCAGGCGGCCGACCTCGCGAACGGCATGTGGTACCTGAACGTCCACACGGCGGCGCATCCCTCGGGCGAGATCCGCGGCCAGCTCGGCAAGATGTAGCGCCGGAATCTCCGACTGCGGTGCCCGAAGACCCCGCAGTCGTTTGTACAGAATTCCGCCGCACCGGTGCGCGCGGACGCGGCTGCTGCACGCGGGGCCACGTCCGCGCGCGGCATGCGTCGTGCAGCGGACGCACGCGACGAGCGAGTCGACTCGTCTCGAAATCCAAACCTGTCCTTGCGGTCGTACTGCGTGCGCGGTTGCCCCACCCAGCTCTACAGCTCGCCAGAGCGTCTGCTCCCTCCCCTCGCCCCGGCGATCGTCCCCGGGGCGCTGGCTTGAGCTTCGAACGCGCGCGCACGGTCGTCGATGCGCTGCTGTGGAACGGCTACGTGTTGTATCCGTACGGCGCAGCCGGTGAGAGGAGCCGCTCGCGCTGGCAGCTCGGCGTGCTCGCACCCCCCGCGTGGGCCGAGTCGAACGGCGAAGCAACGTGGCAGGAGACCGACTGTCTCGTCGCGCCCGGTCCCGGCGCCCAGCTCGACGTGCGCGTGCGCTTTCTTCGCGTCCGGTCGCGCCACGTCGAGGAGATCCGCGGCAAGCACGACTTCCGCCGCGTACAGACGCTCGACCTGGGCGAGACGCTCCTCACGAGCTGGGACGAAGTCACGCCCCACGAGCTCGACTTCGCATTGCCCGCTTCACCGGGCGAGCGGAGCTGGCGGATCGTGCTGCCCGCGCACCGCGAGGTCGAACGCGTGCGCAGCGCGGGCGTCGCGCGCGCGCGCATCGTGCGCGAGCAATCGCGCGTCGAGCTCGAAGTCCGAGTCACCGTCGAGCGCGTGGGCGAGACCGAGGGGCTCGCGCGCGTGCGGCTGCGGCTCGAGAACCGCACGAGCGGCGGCACGTTCGCGGGCCGGCCCGAGGCGCTGCGCGTGGCGCTGCTCGGCACGCACGCGCTGCTCGCGCTATCGAGCGGCGAATTCGTGCGCACGGCCGCCGCCGAGTGCGCGAGCGTGCGCACGTGGCCCGTGCTGGTCGGACCCAAGGACCGGCGCGACCTGCTCCTGTCGTCGCCGATCGCGCTGCCGGATCACCCCGAAGCCGGGGAGCCGCCGCCCGCCGATCGCCACGACACCGGCGAGCTCGACGAAGCTCTGCTCCTGCGCGCGCTCACGTGGACCGACGACGAGAAGCGCGCCGCGCGCGCCACCGACCCGCGCTACGCGCGGATCCTCGAGCACATCGAGCCGTTCCGGCGCGAGCTCCTCGCACACGTGCACGGCGCGGTGCGCTCGTTCGGCCCGCCGCACCGGGCGCGGCCGCACCGCGCGCGTTAGCGCTCGGGCGCGAGCTGCGGCACGACCTCGAGCTCGAGCAGCTCCAAGAGCCGCAGCACCTTGAGCTTGGCGGGCACGTCCGCGCGGTCGGCGCCGAGCAGGCGGTGCAGGTCGTCGATGCCGACGACCGGCGTGTCCGCGAACGAAGCGATCACGTCGCCTTCGCGCACGCCCGCGCGCTGCGCGGGGCTGCCGTTCTCCACGGCGCGCACCATGACGCCCGTCGAGGCCGGCAGCGCGTAGTGCCGCACCACCGAGCGGTGGATCGGCACCGTCTGGCCGCCGACGCCGAGGAAGCTGCGGCGGATGCGCCCGTCGCGGATCAGCTCGCCGGCGATGCGCTGGAGCAGGTCGACCTCGAGCGCGAAGGCCAGCCCCTGCGCGCCGGCGATCACCGCCGTGTTCACGCCGATGACGTGCCCGCGCGAGTCGACGAGCGGCCCGCCCGAGTTGCCCGGGTTCAGCGCCGCATCGGTCTGGATCACCTGGTCGATGAGCCGGCCCGAGATCGAGCGCATGGAGCGCCCCGTCGCGCTGACGATGCCCGCGGTGACCGTG
>Ga0335077_10012628_pt1 | contig 10566 bp, 8 predicted proteins | sample Lox_Sample_31_FD_207151 | JGI IMG/M metagenome (GOLD analysis project Ga0335077, IMG submission 207151) | Soil microbial communities from Loxahatchee National Wildlife Refuge, Florida, United States - Lox_Sample_3.1 | ecosystem: Environmental > Terrestrial > Soil > Wetlands | place: USA: Florida...
GCCGATGCCGCCCTCATCACCAGCCTGGTCAACGTCCGTTACCTCACCGGGCTCGCCAGCTCCAACGCCGCCCTGCTCGTCCCGGCCGACGGCGCCCCGGTGCTGGCCACCGACTCCCGGTACGCCCTGGCCGCCGGGCGCGACTGCCCCGACCTGGAGCTCCTCACCTGCCGGGAGGTGGAATCGGCGCTCGCGGGCCTGGCCGGCCGGCGCGGGCTGCGCAGGCTCGCGTTCGAGGCGCACGAGATGACCGTCGAGCGATGCGACGCCCTCAGCTCCGCCGCGGGCGAGCTGCAGCTACGCCCGCTCGGCCGGGCGGTGGAGGAGCTGCGCATGGTCAAGGACGCCGCCGAGCTCGCTCTGCTCGACCGCGCGTGCGCGATCACCGGCGCGGCGTTCGATGAGGTGGCGCCGCGGATCATGGCCGGCATGACCGAGCGCGAGCTCGCCGTGCTCATCGAGCGGGCGATGGTCGACGCCGGCGCAGAGAAACCGGCCTTCGACACGATCGTCGCCAGCGGGCCCAACGGGGCCATCCCGCACCACTCGCCGACCGGCCGCGCCTTCGCCGCCGGTGACATGATCACTATCGACTGCGGTGCCCGCTACGGCGGATACCACGCCGACATGACCCGGACGGTGATGCTCGGCACGCCGGCCGGCTGGCAGCGCGACCTTTACGCGCTCGCCGCCGCCGCGCAGCGGGCCGGGATCGAGGCGGCCCGGCCGGGTGCCCCGGTGGCGGAGGTGGACGCGGCGGCCCGTGACGTCATCGCGGAGGCCGGGCACGGCGAGCATTTCTCGCACGGCCTGGGCCACGGAGTGGGCCTGGAGATCCACGAAGCGCCGATGCTGGGACGCGGCAGGCCCGGTAGACTTGGTGACCGGATTCCCATCACCGTCGAACCGGGCATCTACCTGCCCGGTCAGGGCGGCGTCAGGATCGAGGACACCCTGGTGGTGCGCTCCGGGGCGGCCGCAGCCCGTGACCTGCTCACCACGACCACAACCGCTACCCCGAGGGAGCTGCTTGTCCTCTAGGGCAGACCCGCCCTGGTGAGCTAGCGTCCCCATACCCCAGGAGAGACATCAGACGTGGCCACGACGAACGACCTCAAGAACGGCATGACGCTGAACCTCGACGGGCAGCTGTGGACCGTCGTTGATTTCCAGCACGTCAAGCCGGGCAAGGGCGGCGCCTTTGTCCGGACGAAGCTGAAGAACGTCCTGTCGGGCAAGGTGATCGACCGCACGTTCAACGCCGGGGTCAAGGTCGAGACGGCCAGTGTGGACAAGCGCGAGATGCAGTATCTCTACCGCGAGGGCGAGGACTTCGTCTTCATGGACACGCAGGACTACGACCAGCCCCGCATCCCGGCCGCCACGGTCGGCGACGCCGCCAGCTACCTGCTGGAGGAGCAGATGGCCGTGGTGGCGTTCAACAACGGGGTCCCGCTGTACGTGGAACTGCCCGCCGCGGTCGAGCTGACCATCAAGCAGACCGACCCCGGGGTGCAGGGAGACCGCTCCACCGGCGGCAGCAAGCCGGCCACGCTGGAGACCGGGGCGCAGGTCCAGGTACCGCTGTTCATCACGACGGGTGAGAAGGTCAAGGTGGACACCCGCACCGGCGAGTACCTCGGCCGGGCGTGACCTTCCGCCGTGCCTGCGCGTAGCAAGGCCCGCAAGCGGGCGCTGGACGTCCTGTTCGAGGCGGAGCTGCGGGACCAGCCGGTCCTGGAGGTGCTCGCCGAGCGGGCCGCGGATGAGATCCCGCCACTCCCGGCCTACGCCGCCGATCTGGTCCGGGGCGTGCACGCGCACCAGGAGCGGATCGACGAGCTCATCGCCGAGCATGCACAGGGCTGGGCGCTGGAGCGGATGCCGGCGGTGGACCGTAATCTCCTGCGCATCGGGGCCTACGAGCTGTTGTGGGCCGACGACATCCCGGACGCGGTGGCGATCAGCGAGGCGGTCCAGCTGGCGCGCGACCTGTCCACCGAGGGCTCGCCGGCCTTCGTGAACGGCCTCCTGGCCCGGCTGCTGGAACTCAAGCCGACGCTCAGCCTCTGACCCGGCACCGGGTGGGTGGCCCGCCGGGCGGGGGAGCGGCCTGCCGGGAGGGGAGCGGCCTGCCGGGAGGGGAGCGGCTACCGGGCGGCGGGAGCGAAGCGCAGGCCGATGCCGAAGCGGCGCAGGACGGCCCGGAACCACACAGCCGACACGCCCACCCCGGCCACCACCAGGCCGACCGTGAGCACGGTCGAGAGCATGATGAACAGCCGGGTGGGCTCGGTCACCATCAGCACGCCCAGGCCGGCCGTGAGCAGGAAGAAGATCCCGGCCCAGAGCCAGGTCGCGCCCTGGAAGAAGCGGTGCAGGCCCGGGTGATGACCGGGCTGGCGCAGGGCCACCACCTCGGCGGCGAGCCGGGCCACCAGCGGGCTGGGCCCGCGCGCGGTCCGCGCGAAGAGCACGCACATGACCAGATTGGCGACCGGGAACTGGAGTAGGTAGAGCCAGAGCTGGCCGGTGGAAAGAACGACGGCGGTCTGCAGGGTGAGCACCACCGCCGAGATCGTGAGCAGGCTCGGGACGCTGCCGGTAGCGATCTTGCGGATGAGCGCGGTGAGCCAGGTCGCGGCCAGGCCGGCCAGCAGGCCGACGTCACGGCCGTACAGCCAGGCCCCGAGCGCCGCGGCGCCCACCGGCAGGCCGGCGGATTCGGTCAGGCTCCAGAGCGCTGTGCGCAGCAGCCGCAGCGGCCGCGGCAGCTCCAGGTGCTCTCGCATGGCGGAGAGCCTAAGTGGTCGCGACGGCGGCGCGCGCCGGAATCTGGAAGAGTCACAACGAATCCCTTCACCTGGGCGCTGCGCCCCGATGCTCGCGCGGATGCAATTCATAAAAACCCGTGTCATAGCGGCGGCCGCCGACGGCCACAATGTCCTTCAGGCGGCCATATTCAGTGAAACCCAGGCCCCGGTAGGGTGCAAGGCCCGCTACCCATGGCATCCGCCATGAAACTCCCGGTCACGCGGCTGGCAAGCCCCCGGCCTCGCGGCGCACCGGTGGGAGCCTCCGCCCCGGGGATGTCGGTGGGCGGCACTACATTGGTGCCCAGCGCGGGACAGGGAGGTTGGCAGTGGCAGGCGACCGTCGCGCCGCGGGCGCGCTGGGTGATACCGGCGCCGCGGGCGCGCTGGACGGCACCCCCGCTGTGGGCGCGTCACCCGGCCTGGGCGCCACCGGTGCGCCGGGCCGGCCCTGGAGCCGGTACGACGACGCGCGCACCGCGGTCGTCCGCGACATCCTCCGGACGGTGATCTCCGCGCTCGCCGCGCAGGCCGGCCGGGCCCGGCTCGACATCCTCGACGCCGGCGGCGGGACCGGCGGGTTCGCCGTGCCGCTGGCCAGCCTGGGCCACAACGTGACCGTGATCGACCCCAGTCCCGACTCGCTCGCCGCGGCCGAACGCCGGGCCGCCGAGATCAACGTGCCGCTCAGCGTGGTCCAGGGTGACGTCGCGGACCTCGCGGTGGTGGCCGGCGAGGCGAGCGCGGACCTGGTCCTCTGCCACAGCGTGCTGGAGTACGTCGACTCCCCGGCGGACGCCATGGCGTCGATCGCCCAGGTGCTGCGGCCGGCCGGCGCGGTCAGCGTGCTCGCCGCCAGTTCGGTTGCGGCGGTGATCCACCGTGCGCTGGCCGGCCGGTTCGACGACGCACGACGGCTGCTGGCCGAGATCGACAGCGGATCCAGCCAGCCCGGCGCCGGGGCAGCGGCCCGGCCGCGGCGGTTCACCCTGGCGGTGGTGGTGGGCCTGATCGAGGGAGCAGGCCTGCGGGCCGGCCGCGCCCACGGGGTCAGGGTCTTCGCCGACCTGGTGCCCGGCATGTTCGCCGACGCCGACCCCGGCGCGGCCGACGCGCTGCTGGCGCTGGAGCAGGTGGCCTCGGCCCATCCCGCCTTCCACGACATCGCCACCCAGTTCCACATCGTCGGGTACCGGTAGCTGCGGTGGCTGGCGGCGACACCGGCTGTCACATCCTCCACGCCGACATGGACGCCTTCTACGCCAGCGTCGAGATCCGTGACCAGCCCGAGCTGGCCGGGCTGCCGGTGATCGTCGGTGTCGGCAGCCGCGGCGTGGTGCTCTCCGCGTCCTACCAGGCCCGCGGCTTCGGGGTCCGTTCGGCGATGCCGGTGACACGGGCGCGCCGGCTCTGCCCGCAGGCGGTCTTCGTCCCGCCCCGCCGCGGGGTCTACGCCACCGCGTCCGCTGAGGTCATGGCGGTCTTCCGGTCGGTGACCCCCGAGGTGGAGCCGCTGTCACTCGACGAGGCCTTCCTCGACATCTCCGGCGCCATCAGGCGGCTGGGCCGCCCCACCCGGATCGCCGAGCTGATCCGGGCCAGCATCCTCGAGCAGCAGGGCCTCACCTGCTCGGTGGGGGTGGCCACCTGCAAGTTCGTGGCCAAGCTTGCGTCGGCCCGGTGCAAGCCGGACGGGCTGCTGGTCGTCCCGGCCGATCAGATGCTCGGCTTCCTTCACCCGCTGCCGGTCGCCGCCCTGTGGGGGGTGGGGGAGCAGACCGGGCACGCCCTGACCCGGCTCGGCCTGCGGACCGTGGCCGACATCGCGCATGCGCCGCTGGCGGTGCTGCAGCGGGAGCTGGGCCGGGCGGCCGGCGCGCACCTTTACGCGCTCGCCTGGGGGCGCGACGAGCGCCCGGTGACCCCCGGTGTGCCGGACAAGAGCATCGGGGCGGAGGAGACCTTCGCCACCGACGTGGACGACCCCGAGGTGATCCGCCGGGAGCTGCTCCGGCTGTCCGGGCGGACGGCCCGCGGCCTGCGGGCGGGTGGCTCCGTGGCCAGGACGGTCGTGGTCAAGCTGCGGCTCGCCAACTTCACCACTATCACCCGCTCGCGGACCCTGCCCGAGCCCACCGACGTGGCCCGGAAGATCTATGCCACCGCCTGCGACCTGTACGCGGCGGCAGGCCTTGACCCGCGCGCCAGGCTGCGGCTGGTTGGGGTGCGCGCCGCTGGCCTTGTCCCCGTGGCCAGATCGGCCACCCAGCTCGCGCTGGGCGAGCAGCCCACCTCCTGGCGGGACGCCGAGCAGGTGGTGGACCGGATCGCCGGGCGGTTCGGCCCGGACTCGGTCCGCCCGGCCGTGCTCGTCCGGCACGGCGAGGAGGCAGGCCCGCCGATGCCGGCCGGCCCGGATCGCTCACCTGCGCCGTAGCCGCCGGCGGTGCCCGGAGGTAAACTCCGCTTGAACAACCGTTTGAACGAGTAGAGTTACGGTGCGTGGCGTGGGCAACACGAGATCTGGTCCCACCGGGGACGCGCGGGCGCCCTGGGCGGCAACATCGCCGGTTCAGCTTCCCTTTGCACTCTCACTGCTCTTTCCCAGGATGTGGCAGCACTCGTATTGTGGAGAGCATCAGGACCGTGAGATGAACGTCATCGCACCTGTCCCCGCGCGTGAGGTTCATGGGAGGCGCTGTGCCGCTTTCTGAGCACGAGCAGCGTCAGCTCGAGCAGATCGAGCAGGCGCTCTATTCCGACTATCCGAAGCTTGCGCAGGCCGTGCGCGCAAGAGACCCCCGGATCCACTACAAGCGGCGGGTGGTCCAAGCTGCGATCGGGTTCCTGCTCGGAGTAGGCCTGCTGCTGGCCGGTGTGGTTTCCAAGGTCATTTTTGTGGGTGTCGGCGGCTTCGTGGTCATGCTCGCCTGCGCCATGTGGGCGCTGACGAGCTGGCGTCACATGGGCGGTGCCGTCACCGGGCGCGCCGCGGGCGTGAGCCGTGGCCCGGGCGGAACGCGGGGCCAGCGCGGGGGACGGGCGGCCAGCAAGGACCGGCGCCGGCGAGCCAGCGGAAAAACTGGGTTCATGGAACGGCTGGAAGAGCGCTGGCGCCGCCGCCAGGAGGGGGGACGGTAAGTCCGTCCCCTTAGGGCGTTCCCGTCAGCTTCAGCCTGCTGCGCGTCCGCCGGCCGGCCGTCCTCGCGGCGTGGGGCGTGCGATCCATCCCGCCGCCGGCCGCCCGCCACGGTCAAGATCCACGGGACACCCCTAAGTCCGCCCGGAGCGGGCCGCCTGCCCGTTGCGCTGGCGGAGCCCACTGCTGACCACGTCGATCCAGCCGAACACGTCCAGCGCGTGCGTCATCGCCGTCCGCGCCGGTGCCAGGGCGGATGCGGGCAGGGCTATGGCGGCGCACCTGGCGGGCAGGCGGCACGCCTTGCCCATGGCCCGCCTGACCGTGGTCACGTCGCTGTGGAGCTGCGCGGATGCCACCGGGGCGCGGGCGTAGCGCGCCCTTTCCTCGGCGCGGGCGACCCGCTCGAGTGCTTCCCGCTCGGCGGGCGTGAAGCCCAGCGACGTGCCGATCCGGCCAGCCAGCGCACGCGGCGATTCACTGGCCCGGCTGGCGATCCGGTGGTCGGTCAGGTCGTCGCGGAACTCGAGCCACGCGGCGTGGGCGCGGCCGGCGTCACTGGCCGCCCGGAACCACCGGCGCCGCCGGGTGAAGAACCGGATCGCGAACGGCGTCAGCGCGGCCACCCCGAGCACCACGAGGGCGATCAGCGCGGCCGACAAGGGAGCCGAGGTCGGGCGGTGCTGGGCGTCGCCGCTGCCGCCGACGGCCCCCTCCTTCGGCACGGGCTTTCTCGCGCCCGGGGCGGCGCTGGGCAGAGACCCGGCAGGACCTGAGGACGAGGTTGGCTGCGGGGCGGGGGCGGAGCTGCCCGCCGGCGGGAAGGAGTACGCGGGGGCGGATGCCGTGGGCTGGCCGGCCTGCCCGGGCGAGCCGGTGGGGGTCGGTTCGAATCGCAGCCAGCCCACCCCCGCGAAGTAGAGCTCCGGCCATGCATGCGCGTCGCTGGTCCGCACCTGCCAGGTGCCGTTTCCCAGGTAGACGCCCTGCGTGTAGCCCACCACCACCCGGGACGGGATGCCCGCCAGCCGGGCCAGCACGGCCATGGCGAAGGCGAACTGCTGGCAGTAGCCGCGCCGGGTCTTGGTGAGGAAGGTGATCAGCGCGCTGGCGTTCGGCGGCAGGGCCGGGGTCAGCGCGTACTTGAAGTTCCCCGGCTTGATGAACCACTGCTGCAGCGCCACCGCCTTGCCGTAGGCGGTGCTCTGCCCGGCGGTGATCCGCGCGGCGGCCGACCTCAGCCGCTCGAAGGGCTGCGGCACGGTGAGATAGCCCCGTTCCGAGGCCGGGGCAACCGGCGCGAGGCGGAGCTGCTGTGGTGACGGCTCGACATCGGCGCTGGTCACCGTGTAGCGCAGGCCTGCCAAGGCAGTGGTGGTGGTGTAAAGGGACAGGGAGTTGCGCTCCACCCGCCAGTCGCCGGGCACGTTAACCGACCGTGGGGCGTAGGGCAGGGGAAGGTAGCTCAGCACGTTCTTGCCACCGCTCAGGGTGGAGCCAAGGGTGATCGTCTCGTGAACGGTGAGGGCGGGCGTGGTCTTGGTGAGCCCGGGGACGGCGGGAAGCCGGCCGCTGCCGGCCACGGCCGCGTCCGAGGGCGGCGCCAGGCTCCAGTCGTTGGTGCCGAGCCGGCCCAGGACGTAGACCTGGAGGTAGGGCGGGCTGGCGCTGTCATTGGTGTGGTAGGCGAGGACCGCTTCCGCGTGGGGTATGCGCAGCTGCTGGTTCATCTGCACCAGCGGGTCGGGCAGCGACAGCGAGCCGGCGTAGCCGTTGCCGCCGCTACCGCCATGGCCGGGGAACAGCCGCTGGCTGTGCCGCAGGCTGGGCAGGACGAGCGGCACGCACAGCGCCAGCGCCACGGCCGCGAAGCCGACCCGCCGGCCGGCCGCCGTGAGCTGCCGGGTGTCCGGCCCCCTGGGCTCCCGCTGGCCGGGCCAGGTGTGGACGACGCGGCCCCACAGCCGCACCCGCTCCCGTCCCTCCGCGGACAGCAGGGCGAGATACCCGGCGATCCCCAGGCAGAACACCACCACCTCGCCGAACCAGCCGGGATTGGCGATGGTCGTCAGCGGCACGCAGAACAGCACAAGCAGCGGGAGGCCGGCGAGCGCGGGCCTGCGCAGCCGCACCGCGAGCAGATCGGTGACGGCCGCGATGATCCCGATCCCGGCCGCGGCCAGCAGCGCGATCTCGTTGGTGGCCGGCACCGGCGGGGCGAATCTCGACGTCTCCGAGCTCCCCAGCCTCACCATCAGCAGCAGGTGGCCGGCCGAGGCCGGGGTCGGGATCAGCCAGTGGAACGACTGCGGCCCGGCGAACAGCACATTGAGGTAGAGGAACAGGCCGGCCAGCGCCGCCAGGAGGCAGACGATGACCGGAAGGGGCCGCAGCCGGGTCAGCGTGCCGACGGCAGCGACCACGACCACCGCGCCGAGGCCAGCAAAGAACCAGCCGGTCCTCGAGATGAGCGTGTACAGGGCGACCGAGGCCAGCACGGTCGCCGCCGCCGCCGTCACGGTGAGCCGGTGGTTCACCGTGCTGCTCCGGCCGGCGCGGGGCTGCCGGGCTGGCCGGCCTGATGGTTGAGCAACTCCCAGGCCGCGGTGAGCGGCATGCCGGCCGTGACGGTCGCCACCCGCCATCCGGCGGCGGTCAGGACGCCGGCGGCCGCGCTGGTCTCGCCCGGTACCGGCTCACCCGGCTGCTGCGTGCTCCAGGTGGAGACGGCGAGCAGCAGCGCCATCGCCGCCCCGGCCGAGTGGCGGGCGGAGGCAAGCCGCTGCGCCTCCTCCGGGGTGATGTGCCCGAGCACCGCGATCAGCAGGCCGCCGCTGCCGCCCGGGCCATCGGCCAGGGCGGGCACGACGGTGGAGAGCCGCGACGGGCGGACGACCGCGAGCGAGTCAAGCAGCACGTCCTCGAACGGGCCCTCGGCGTTCACCGGCCCGGCGTCGGTGACGAAATCGCCGCTGATGCCCTCCCGCGCCAGGTGCACACCTATCGAGGCGGCGGCGCTGACCGCATACTCGAAGGACGAGGAGGGCCCGCGGCCGGCGTGCGCCCCGCCCCTGGTATCCAGGAACAGGATCGCGCGGTTCCGCCACCGCTGCTCCTCCCGGCGCACCATGAGCTCCCCGTAGCGGGCGGTGGAGCGCCAGTGCACCCGCCGCAGTTCGTCCCCGTCCCGGTAGGCGCGCGGGACGACGTCGTCCTCCCCGGCCGCGGCGGCCGTGCTGGCCCGGGAGCCGTCCGCCTTGAGCCAGGTGCCGCCGAACGCCGTCCACGGCAGGGGCGTGATGGCCGGGGTGACCACGAGCGTGCCCGGCAGGGCCACCAGCCTGCCCAGCCTGACCAGGCCGAAGGCGTCGGCCACCCGGACATGCAGCGGGCCGATGGCGAACTTGCCCCGGCGATCGGACTGGAGCCGGTAGGTGATCCGGCGGCTGCCGCCCGCCTCGATCCGGTCCAGGACGAACCGGGGACGGGTGCCGAGCGAATACGGGATGGTGTCCTCGGCCAGCAGGAGGCCGGTGGGCAGGCGGGTCACATTGTCGAGCTGGATGGTGACCGCGGCGGCCTGGCCAGCCGGTACCCGGGCGGGCGCGATCTGGCGCAGGCACTGTACCCGGTAGCGGGCCCGGCCGGCCGCGAGCGCGGAAAGCAGCGGCAGGAAAACCAGCACCCCGCCGAGGCTGACCAGCTCACGCTGGCCCAGGCTGAGCCCGAGCAGACCGACGGCGATGCCAGCGGCGAAGAATGTCCTGCCGCGAGTGGTGATCCCGGCGAACAGCGACCGCATCCCGGACCCTTCCTTCCACCTGCTCTCAACCTACGGCCGGTGCCAGGCCCGTGCCAGGCGGCCCGCGGCCGGTGCCGCCTACCGGAACTGGGGCAACGGCACCTGCCCGACGATGGCGGCCAGCACCTGCTCGGGCAGCTGGCGGGCGACCAGGGCCTCCGCGCTCGGCAGCAGCCGGTGGGCAAGCACCGGCAGCGCCAGCGCCTGCACGTCGTCGGGGATCACGAAGTCACGGCCGTCCAGCGCGGCCCGGGCCCGGCTGGCGCGCAGCAGGTGCAGGGTGGCCCGCGGCGATGCTCCCAGCCGGAGCTCGGGAGTGGAGCGCGTCGCCGTGACCAGCTTGATGACGTACTGCTTGAGGGCATCGGCCACGTGCACCCGGCGGACGGCGGCGATCAGCTCGCGCATGTCCTCGGCCCGGGCGACGGGTTCCAGCGCCTCGAGCGGGGAAGACGAGCCGTGTGCGTCGAGCATCGCCAGCTCCGACTCCGCGCTCGGGTAGCCCATGGAGATGCGGGCGGTGAACCGGTCCCGCTGCGCCTCGGGCAGCGGGTATGTCCCCTCCATCTCGATCGGGTTCTGGGTGGCGATGACCATGAACGGCGGAGCCAGCGGGTAGGTGGTCCCGTCGACGGTCACCTGCCCCTCCTCCATGCATTCGAGCAGCGCGGACTGGGTCTTGGGGGAAGCGCGGTTGATCTCGTCCCCCACCACGATGTTCGCGAACACCGGCCCGGGCTTGAACTCGAACTCACGCCGCTCCTGGTTGTAGGCGCTGACCCCGGTGAGGTCGCTGGGGAGCAGGTCCGGGG
>Ga0335077_10012629_pt1 | contig 10566 bp, 8 predicted proteins | sample Lox_Sample_31_FD_207151 | JGI IMG/M metagenome (GOLD analysis project Ga0335077, IMG submission 207151) | Soil microbial communities from Loxahatchee National Wildlife Refuge, Florida, United States - Lox_Sample_3.1 | ecosystem: Environmental > Terrestrial > Soil > Wetlands | place: USA: Florida...
ATCGAGATGATTGCTGGCGTTCCCGAATGCCGCCGGGTACGCGGAGCGATACACGGTGTAGCAGCAGAACATGCCGCCGAAAAACAGGACCTCGGTGGCCAAAAAAAGCCACATTCCCAGCGTGGAAGCGTCCTTCTGCTGCTCGACGTCGTCGAACTGGTGGCGGAGCGCTAGTGAGTGGTTAGCCAACCTTCATCTCCTCGAGAATCGAATAATCGTAAGCTTCGTGCGTGACGACGGGAGTGACGTCGAAGTTCTCGGGCGGGGGCGGCGAAGTGGTCTGCCATTCGAGACCGGACGCGTTCCAGGGATTATCGGGCGCGAACTTTCCATAGCGCATCGACCAGACGAAGTAGATGGCGGGGATGAGGTAGCCCACGGCCAGAACTGAGGCTCCGGCTGTGGAGAGCACGTGATAGACCTGGAACTCTTCGGGATAAGCGTGATAGCGCCGCGGCATTCCGAGGTAGCCCATGATGAATTGCGGGAAGAAGGTCAGATTGAAGCCGAGGAAGACCACCAGCGCGGAAAGCTTGGCCCAGCCTTCGGGATACATGCGGCCGGTCATCTTCGGCCACCAGTAGTGCATGCCGCCAAGATAGGCCATGAGCGTGCCACCGACCATGATGTAGTGGAAGTGAGCGACCACGAAGTAAGTGTCGGTGACGTGCACGTCAAATCCGAGCGTCGCGAGGAACGTGCCCGTGAGGCCGCCGATGGTAAACAACCCGATGAAGCCGAAAGCGTAGAGCATCGGAGTGTCGTAGGAAATGGAACCTTTATAGAGCGTGGCGGTCCAGTTGAAAACTTTGATGGCAGAAGGGACGGCGACAAAGAAACTCAGGAACGAAAACACCAAGCTGGCGTAGACGGACTGGCTGGCCACGAACATGTGGTGTCCCCAAACCAGAAATCCCAGGACAGCGATGGCGACACTGGAGAAGGCGACGAAATGGTAGCCGAAGACTTTTTTGCGTGTGAAGACGGAGACGATTTCGCTGATGATGCCCATGCCGGGAAGCACCATGATGTAGACGGCGGGATGTGAGTAGAACCAGAACAGGTGCTGGAAGAGCACGGGATCGCCACCGAGGGCCGGATCGAAGATCCCGAGATGAAATCCACGCTCGACGGCCACGAGAAGGATCGTCACGGCGACCACGGGAGTACCGAGCACCTGGATGATGCTGGTGGCGTACATCGACCAGATGAACAGCGGCAGGCGAAACCAGGTTAGCCCGGGGGCCCGCATGCGGTGAATGGTGACGATGAAATTAAGCCCGGTGAGGATGGAGGAAAATCCCGAGATGAAAATGCCGACGCCGGTCAGGATGACGTAGGTGTTCGCGTAGTTGGTGCTGAAGGGCACGTAAAACGTCCAGCCGGTGTCGACGCCGCCTTCCAGCATGGCGTAGAGCACGCAGGCGCCGCCCACCATGAAGATGTACCAGCTCAACAGGTTGAGCTTGGGAAAGGCGAGGTCTTTGCAGCCGATCATCAGGGGGACGAGGAAATTGCCGAGCGTCGCCGGTATGGACGGGATGAGGAACAGGAAAATCATGATCACGCCGTGCAGGGTGAAGAGCTTGTTGTAAGTCTGGGCGGAGACCAGATCGCCAGGCGGAGTGAGGAGCTCGAGGCGAATCACTGTGGCGAAAATGCCGCCCAGGAAAAAGAAGAAGCTGATGGCCGCGAGGTACAGCAGCCCGATGCGTTTATGATCCTGCGTCAGCAGCCAGGACTTGACGCCGTATTCATGCGTCAGGTAGTTATCCTTGGTTTGTACAGTTGCCGTAATCATACGAATTAGGGATTCTTCTTGGCTTCAGCACGTCGCACCGGAACCGGCGCGGGTTGCGCCGGCTGCTTCGCCAGCGACTTCACGTACTCGATGAGCTGCAACAAATCCTCCTCAGTAACCTGGCCCTGAAAGGTTGGCATGATGTTCTGGTAGCCGGCTACGACCTTGGCGCCGGGGTTGAGGATGGACTCGCGGACGTAGGCCTCGTCCGCCGTAACGGTCTCGCCGGTGGTCAATTGCACCTTGGTTCCGAAGAGGCCAGTGAGATTGGGGCAGCGGCCTGGTTTGTCGGTGCGATGGCAGTTGGCGCAGGCCAGGTATTCGAATAACTTTTGACCGCTGGAGGCCAGAGACTCTCCGCCGGCGCCGCCCGCGAGCCAGCGTTCATACTCGGCCGGCTCTAGGACTTCGATCCAGCCAATCATGCCCGAGTGCAAGGTGCCGCAATACTCGGCGCAAAACAGGTGGTACTTTCCGGGACGGGTGGGGTTGAACCAGGCAGTAGTATATTTTCCGGGCAGCACGTCAAATTTCACCCGGAACGCGGGCATGTAGAAGCTGTGGATCACGTCTTCGGACGTCATGGTCAAGCGGACGGGACGGCCCAGGGGCACGTGGAGCTCATTGATCTCGCGCTGCCCCTCGAGGTGCTGGGCCTTCCACATCCATTGCTTGCCGACGATATAGATGTTCATGGCGTCGTCGGGCGGCCGCGACATTTCAAAGAAGATGCTGGCGCCCCAGCTGAACATGACCATCATGAGCCCGAAGGGGATCACCGACCAGGCGATCTCGAGCGGCAGCGCATGGGTGATTTCGGTAACGCGCTCATGCGCGGACCGCCGGCGGTACTTAATGGCGAAAATGAAGATCAACGCGAAGATTAGAGTGCTGAAGAATGCCGCGATGGAGAGCAGATAAATAGTGAGATGATCCAGATGGACGGCGGTGGCTGACGCCTGTTCCGGAATCAGCTGGAACTGCGGATTCATCGGTACCGGACCCCCATGACGCCGGGCAGTGGCGCGCGGCGGCCGCGCTGCAAATCGCGCCGCCACATCCAGATCAAGAGAGAGCCGAAGATCAGGAGCGTCAAAGCTCCGGCTAAACGAACGATGTTCATCACGATGGCAGAGTATTTTCCGGTGCTGGGATCGTAGTGATAGCAGTAGAGCAGGATTTGATCGGCCGGCGATCCGATCTTGTTTGCGGATGCCTCAACCAACCCCAGGCGGAGATCCCGCGGAGCGTATTCGATTCCGTAGAAATACCGGGAGAGGCGGCCGCCGGGGGTGAGCACCATGATGGCGCTGGCGTGGGCGTACTGCTTAGTCCGCGGGTCATAGGCGTAGCGGAAGCCAACGGCTTCGGCCAGCTGTTGGATTTGAGGTTCGGCGCCGGTGAGGAAGTGCCAGCCGCCCGGATTCTTGGCATAGCGGCGCAGATATTCGGATTTCTTGCGCGCGGCCAGATCGGGTGTTTCGGTGGGATCGATGCTAACGGCGATGATTTCAAAGTCGCGGCCAGATTCAAGCGACATGCCGCGCAGACTCATCACCAGCCCGTTGAGAATCTGGGTACACAGCATCGGGCACTGGTAGTAGACCAGCGCCAGAATCACGGGCTTGCCGCCGAAATAGGAGGACAGCGGCATCTGACGCCCGGTGTCGTCGCGAAAACTCAGATAGAGAGGAACCTGCTGGTTGAGCTTCTGCTCCAGGCTGACGTTGCGCAGACCCGGAGGCAGCACCGAGGCGGCGGATGCCATTTGGCGGTCCTTGAGCTTCTGCCCCTGGGCCAGGACGGCCGCGGCAAACAGAATGACGATTATTTTCCAGACTTGCATTTACGATCTCATCTCGATGCTGTCGGCTTCGCTTTACTCGCTGGAGTTTCTGCCGCCGCTTTGAATTGCGGCAATCCTTTTTGCGCCACGATGTCGAGCGCCCGGTCGATGGGGAGACGAACTATGCCGCGATCCGGATCCACCCAGCCGTACTGGTTCAGGACTTGATCTTCCTCCTGCAACATCTTTCGCATGTCGGACTGCGGATTGGGTTGCAGACGAGGTTCGGGAGGCTCTTTCGGCGCCTGAGTGCGGATTATGGCTGGGACGGGCGGGCTCAGTTTTTGCTCCCTTTGCGAAAGACTGGAGAACACCCACCACAGGACCAATTGCGAAACAATCAGGAGGAAGGTGAGCCCGATGCCGAATTGCGTAATGGAGCGGGAATCCGCGTCTGTATGTTCGTGGGAAACGGTGGGGTTGTTATCCGGCTCAGTAGATTGCTTCATGAACCCCTCCACGAGCGATGGCTTCTTCCAGGTGCGGATCTCGCACGGGCAGCAGCGGCCACTTCTGAAGTTGAAATAGGAACGCGCCCAGCCACAGGCCGCCGATTCCGAGCGGGGCGAGAAAATCCATCCAGTGCACGTGGAATGCGCCTTTACCGGCAGGCGCGACGATCCAGAACAGATCCACGAAGCGCATGACAATCACCAGTGCCGCGATGCGGACCAGTTTGCGGCCTGCCCGCTTCAGGCTTTGCGAGAGCAGCATGGCGAACGGAAATGCAAAATGGAACACCACCAATAGAAGCCCGATCCATTGCCATCCGCCATTCAGACGCTCCATGTACCACGGAATTTCGTCCACCAGATTGCCCGACCAGATGATTAGAAACTGTGAGAACGAGAAGTAGGCCCAGAGCATGGTGAATGCCAGCAGCAGCTTGCCGATATCGTGGAGGTGCGAGGGTCCGATGACGCCTTCGAGCGGGCCGCCCTCATCGGAAAGAATCACCAGCAGCGCGATGCAGAGCGAGAGTGCCGAAAGTCCCTGGCCGGCGACAAACAGCAGGCCGAAGATGGTCGAGAACCAATGAGGCTCGAGCGACATCACCCAGTCGACGGAAGCGAAAGTCACGCTGAGCGCGTAGAAGATCAAGCCGGGGCCGCTCAGAAGCTGTAAGCGGCGCCCGCTTCGGTCGCGCCCACCGGCATCCTGCTCGTGCGACCACTTGTTCAGGAAGTGAGCGAAAATCCACCAGCCGACGAAGTAAATCAGAACGCGGACGATGAAGAACGGCACGTTCAGGTACAAATGCTTGTGCTGTAGGAGGGGATCGGCTTTGACCACTTCGTCGTGCGACCAGGAATACAGCTTGGGAATACCGATCAGGATGGGCAGGAACAGAAACGCGAGCAGCGGGATGGTGCGCAACGCGGATTCTGTAATGCGCCGGATCACAATGCCCCAGGATCCTCCGCTCAGGTATTGCAGCATGACCAGGGCCATGCAGCCCAAAGTCAAGCCGAGATAGAAGAGATAGGAGAACAGGTAAGAGCGGAAAAACTGGTCGGGCGCGAACAACGCCCCGATGACGCACGCCACTAGGGCCGCGCCTCCGACGATGAGAGACCGCTGCTGCACGCGGTGCAGAGCGCGTCCTAGTGGGGCAGCGATGGTGAAATCTTGAGCGCTCATTCTTGTGGTTTCTTCGCTTCTGCCGGCTTTGGAGCCGCGCTGGTCAGGTCCTGGCGATGCTCAGGGGGCACATCGTTGATCGACGCCAGCTGGCTGTACTGCAAGACGCGAATGTAGGCGGCGATGGCCCAACGGTCGCGTGGCGCAACCTGTGCCGCGTAGTCCTGCATGGCGCCGAAACCGTTGCTGATGACGTCATAAAAGTAACCGACGGGAATCTGCCGGAGGCGGTCTATGTGATACGAGGGCGGCCGTTTCAGGCCGCGCCGCACAATCATGCCCAGACCGTTGCCCAACCGGCCGTGGCACGGCGTGCAGTAAATGTTGAAACGCTCCTGGCCGCGCTCGAGTACGGCGCGGGTAACGGGGAAGGGAATCCGGTCAACGAATTGATCGCCCACTCTTCCGGTGAAAAAGACCTTATCGGCGCGGAGTTGGCCGCGCGCTACGGTGCCTTCAGGGAGCGGACGGGCGGACCGGCCATCGACGAAGAAATCGCTCGAGCGTAACGGAATGTACTTGGGCTGGTCCTGCATGTCGCGACGGCAGGCGATAGTTGAGCAAGCCAGCGCAACGACCAATAGGATGAAAACGAAACCGGCTTGCACGGCGTCGACGTCTACCGCTCCGTTTGGTCGCGGCTCGGTTAGTCGCCGATTCGGCAGAGCGCCGAAACCGAGCCGCGACCGAAGGAAGCGGTGGACGGCACCTCTCACGCGAGCGGCTTGGTTAGTGCGCAACTTCGGACACCTCGCGAGGATGGAGACTGCTCAGGAATTCAGCAGTGTCGTGGCGATCGAATAAGGGATCGCGAGCTTCAATGCACAGAAAAAACCGGTCGCGCGACGCCAATGCAAAGCGCGGAACGTTGAACACCGGATGGTAGGGCATGGGCAGGCCGCAAAGCCCCAGCAGCCCAAGCACGGTTGCCAGCGCGGAGAACAGGATGGTGAGTTCGAACGTGATGATGATGAACGAAGGCCAGCTATGCAAGGGCCGGCCGCCGACGTTGATGGGGAAATCGATCACCGCGAGATAGTACTGCATCAGGTACCCGGTGAGGCCGCCGAGAATGCCGCCGCACAGAACGATCAGCGAAAGCCGGTTATGGTGCAGGCCCAGGGCCTCATTCACCTCTTCAATGGCGAACGGAGAATAGGCCTCAACCTTGCGATATCCCTTTTCGCGCGCATGCCGTGCCGCGGCCGCCAGCGCGGTGGGATTTTCGAACTCGGCCATCAGACCGTAGATGGGCGTTTTCATTTCTCCACGCCCTCCGTCACCTCCGCCTGCGGCAAAAGCGTGCGGACTTCGAAGATCGAAATCATAGGCATCGATCGAATGAACAGGAAGAACAGGAAGAAGAACAGGCCGAGAGTGCCGACATAAGTGGCGACATCCCATATGGTGGGCGAGTAAATGCCCCAGGACGACGGCAGGAAGTCGCGATGCAGGCTGACGACGACGATGACGTAGCGCTCGAGCCACATGCCGAGCAGCACGTCCAGCGACATGACAAACAACCACACGATGTTGGTTCGAATCTTCTTCCACCACAACAACTGAGGGAAAACCAGATTGCAGAAAATGAGCAGCCAGTAGGTGGGCGCATACGGCCCCGTCATGCGGTTCCAGATGGCGAACATCTCGAGCGGCTTGCCGCTGTACCAGGCGATGAAGGCCTCGAAGAAATACGAATACGCCACGATTTCGCCCGTGGCGAGCATGACCTTGGCCATATTATCCAGGTGGCGCATGGTGATGAGGTCTTCCAGCCCGTACATGGCGCGGAGCGGAATGGCCAGTACCATCACCATGGCGAAGCCGGAATAGATGGCGCCGGCCACGAAATAAGGAGGAAAGATGGTGCTGTGCCAGCCGGGCACGATAGCCACAGTGAAATCGAAGCTGACTACGGTGTGTACCGACAGCACCAGCGGTGTGGCGAGGCCGGCCAGCAGCAGGGACGCGGTCTCATACTTCTGCCAGTGGCTGGCGGCCCCGCGCCAACCCATCGCCAGAATGCCATATATCACCTTGGCGATGCGGTTGCGCGCGCGGTCGCGCAACGTGGCGAGGTCGGGAATCAAGCCGACGAACCAGAACATCGCCGATACCGTGGCGTAAGTGGAGACGGCGAAGACGTCCCAAACCAGCGGGCTGCGGAACTGCGGCTGGATGTTCATGCTGTTGGGGTACGGGAACAACCAGTAGAACAACCAGGGCCGGCCGAGGTGCAGCAATGGAAACATGCCGGCGCAGGCTACGGCAAACAGCGTCATGGCTTCGGCAAACCGGTTGATCGAATTCCGCCAGGACTGGCGCAGCAAGAGCAGGATGGCGGAGATCAAAGTGCCGGCGTGTCCGATTCCGATCCACCAGACGAAGTTGGTGATGGCCCATCCCCACATCACCGGAACTCTGATGCCCCAGATTCCCACGCCCCTCACGAACAGGTAGGCCACGGCGGCGAGAAAAACCATGAGCAGCGCGGAGGCAACCAGAAAAGGGACGAACCAGAAGAGCGGCGTCCGGCGCGTCAAGACGATGGAGCTGATCTTGTCGGTAACGGAACCGAAGGTGTGGCCGGGCGCGATAACCGTAGGCCTTCCGGACTGGACCGAGCGCGTGTCTCGTTGATCGTCGCTCATCTTACGAATTCTCAATCTCGGGGTTGGGATTGCGCAGCGCCGCCAGGTAAGTGGTGCGGGGGCGCGTGTTCACTTCGGCCAGCAGAGAATAATTCAACTGCTCGGCTTTCAGCTTGGCCACGCGGCTGGCGGGGTCGTTGATGTCTCCGAAGACAATAGCCTGCGTGGGGCAGACCTGCTGGCAAGCCGTCTGAATCTCGCCGTCGCGCACCTTGCGGCCCTCTCTCTCCGAGTCGATCTTGGCTTCATTGATGCGCTGCACGCAGTAAGTACATTTTTCCATGACGCCGCGGCTACGCACGGAGACGTCAGGGTTACGCTGCAGCTTGAGGCTGGGCGTGGTCCAATCCGAGTACAAGAAAAAGTTGAAACGCCGCACTTTGTAAGGACAGTTGTTGGAGCAATACCGCGTGCCCACGCAGCGGTTGTAGACCATGTCGTTCAGGCCTTCGGAGGAGTGATTGGTGGCTTGCACCGGACACACTAGCTCGCAGGGCGCGTTTTCGCAGTGCATGCAGGGAAGGGGCTGGAAGTACGTCTCGGGATTGTCCATCCCACCTTGGAAATAGCTATCGACGCGAATCCAGTGCATAGCGCGGCGCATAGCCACCTGCTCTTTGCCGACCACGGGAATATTGTTCTCCGCCTGGCAGGCGATCATGCAGGCGTTGCATCCCACACATGAGGTCTGATCGATGGCCATTCCCCAGGCATAGCCTTCGTATTTAAATCCGGGATAGATGGTCAACTCTCTGGGAGGCTCCTCGGCGACTTCTTTGGCAAAGGCCGGATTCTTCCGATACTCGTCGATGTTTCCAGCGATCACGACGGCGCGCCCCTCCATCGCATGATGGTTTTGCGTGACAGCCAAGGGGAACTTACCCCCCACTTTCACGATTTCGACGCCATAGGCAAACAGCGGCGCATCGGAGGTGCGCAACGTGTACGCGTTGAAGCCGACGCCATTGCCAACGCGGCCGGCACTGGTGCGCCCAAATCCCAAATGAACGGTAACGGACTCGTCGGCGTGCCCGGGCTGCAGCCAAATGGGCGCGCGCACCTTGCGGCCGCGGTACAGGAGGTCCACCAGGTCCTCGTTTTGCAGGCTTAACCGCTCCGCTGTTCGCGGACTGATGATGGCGGCGTTGTCCCATGTGAGCGTGGTGATGGGCTTGGGCAGTTCCTGCAACCAGCCGTTGTTTGCGAAGCGGCCATCGAAGATGTGCGCATCCGGGCGGAAGACGATTTCGAATGCTTCAGGCTGCGCAGCTTTAGCCGGAGGCGTCGGCGAGCCCTTGAATGTCACCTGCCGCGCGGGGAGCGCGCTATTGGCGACGATGCCATCGTGCACCGCTTTGCGCCACCAATCTTCGAAATCGGGGCCGGGATGCTGACGGTTCCAGTAGGCCTTCACGATCTCGTACGGCGTCTGGTTAGGCGTTTCGCCAAACGCGGCAAGCAGCTCGTGGACGGAGCGTCCAAAATAAAGCGGCAGGATCAGCGGCTGCATGATCGTGATGGTGCCGTCGAAGGTTCGGGCGTCGCTCCAGGTCTCGAGGAAATGCGCTTCGGGAATGTGCCACTGGCAGAGTTCCGAAGTCTCGTCTGCGTAGAGGCCCAAGTGGATGCGCAGCTTGACTTTCGACATGCGCTGGGCAAACTCGAAATCCGCCGGCGCGTTATAGACCGGGTTGCCGCCCACGATCACGAGCATCTCGACCTTGCCCGCATCCATGTCCTGGACCAACTCGCGCAGGCTTTCGAAGTCGTCGACGGGGTTGGGATCGAGCGCGTCGGTGTGGATCACGGTCTTGCCCACATTGCCGAGCGCGATGTTGATGGCGTGCGCCAGCACGTGGACCGCAGGCGACTGGTGGTCGCCGGGGATGACGACGCTTGCCCCCTTGTGTTGTTGCAAGTCCTTGACGAGCGCTGCAATCCATTTGGCGTGCGGGCCTGTGGACACTGTGCTGCCTGCGGATGTGTCGACGCCTTTTGCTTCCACGCCTGCGGCGACCGCTGCCGCGAATGCTTCGATGCCTGCGGCGCGCACGGGAAGCCGGTGATCGGCTTTGGCGCCGGTGGGTGTCGCTGTGCTCTCGACCACGTAGAGGCGGTTCATGGCCGTTTGAGTGCCGCGAACCCTCCTGCGCAATGCGAAATCCGCGGCGTAGCGGACGCTGGTGGGTCCCGAGCACAAGAAATCCGCATCGAGCGACAGAATGACGCTGGCGTTGGCGATCTGATAGTAGGTATGGACCGGCTCCCCAAAAGCCTGCCGCGCACCCGCGAGCGAGGCATGGCGTCCCACCGGTTCATAGCGATGCCACTTGGCAGCGGGGAATTTCTGCAGGATGGTATGAAACTGGTCGGCAAGCGTCGGTGAGGTGGTAGCACCGGTAAGAAATCGCAGACCGGCTCCGCCTTTCGCGGTTTGCGAAGCCAGGGCTTCGCGGGCCGCGCCCAGGAATCCACTCCACGGACGAATGTCGCCGAGGTAGGTCAGCGTCTGTGAGCGATCGGGATCGTAAAGATCCAGCACCGAAGCTTGCGCGAGCGCATCGCTGGCGCCCAGGCTGGCAGGATGGTCGGGATTGCCCTCGACTTTTGTGGGCCTCCCCAGATGG
>Ga0335077_10012631_pt1 | contig 10564 bp, 7 predicted proteins | sample Lox_Sample_31_FD_207151 | JGI IMG/M metagenome (GOLD analysis project Ga0335077, IMG submission 207151) | Soil microbial communities from Loxahatchee National Wildlife Refuge, Florida, United States - Lox_Sample_3.1 | ecosystem: Environmental > Terrestrial > Soil > Wetlands | place: USA: Florida...
CTTCCATGACCGGGACATCGCGCCGGAGGGCCGCTCGCTCGCCGAAACCAACCGCCACCTCGACCAGCTCGTGGCCCACGCGAAGGCGCTGCAGAAAGCCACCGGGGTCAAGCTGCTCTGGGGCACCGCCAACCTCTTTTCGAACCGGCGTTACATGTGCGGCGCGGCGACGAACCCCGACGCCCACGTCTTCGCCTACGCCGCCGCGCAGGTGAAGAAGGCGCTCGAGGTCACCCTCGAGCTCGGGGGCGAAAACTACGTCTTCTGGGGCGGGCGCGAGGGCTACGAAACCCTGCTCAACACCGACCTCAAGCGCGAGCAGGCGCACCTCGCCGCCTTCCTGCACATGGCCGTCGACCATGCCAAGGCGATCGGCTTCAAGGGCCAGTTCCTCATCGAGCCCAAGCCGAAGGAGCCGACCAAGCACCAGTACGACTTCGACGTCGCCGCCGGCATCGCCTTCCTCAAGACCCACGGCCTCGACCGCCACTTCAAGTTCAACATCGAGACCAACCACGCCACGCTGGCCGGCCACACCTTCCAGCACGAGATCGAGACCGCCGCCGCCCACGGCCTGCTCGGCTCGATCGACGCCAACTCCGGCGACCTGCTCCTCGGCTGGGACACCGACCAGTTCAACACCGACGTCAAGGAGCTGACGCTCGCCATGATGTCGATCCTGCGGGCGGGCGGCCTGGGCTCGGGCGGCTTCAATTTCGACGCCAAGCTGCGCCGGCCCTCGATCGATCCCGAGGACCTGTTCTACGCGCACATCGGCGGCTTCGATGCCTACGCGCTGGCTTTCAAGCTCGCGCGCCGCGTCCTCGCCGACGGCAAGTTCACCCGGTTTGTGGCGGACCGCTACGCCTCCTTCGACTCCGGCTACGGCCGCGACATCGAAACCGGCCGGGTGGGCTTCAAGGAGCTCGAGAAGATCGCGCTCCGGGGCGCCGAGCCCGTGCCGCGCAGCGGCCGGCAGGAATACCTGGAGAACCTGCTCAACCAGTACCTCCACGGGTAGCCGGCGCGCCGCCGGCCGGTCCGGCGCGACTGTCCCCAAAGAGGTGACAGGCCACGAGGTGGCGGTCGCCCGCCGGGTCTGCCAGCGCGGGACGCTGCTGCCGGCAGGGCGCGAAACATTCCGGACAGCGTGGATGGAACGCGCAGCCGGACGGCAGCGCGGCGGGGTCGGCCGGCTCGCCAGCCAGGTCGAAGTCCATCCGCCGGTCCGGGTCGGCCCGCGGCACGGCCGCGTGCAGGGCGCGGGTGTACGGGTGGCGCGGGTTGGCAAACAGCGCCGCCGTGGGGCCGATTTCCACGATGCGGCCGGCGTACATCACCGCCACCCGGTCGCAGAGGTGCCGCACCACCTCGAGATTGTGGGCGACGAAGATGTAGGTGAGCCGCAGCTCGGCCTGCAGCGCCTTGAACAGGTTGAGCACCTGGGCCTGCACGGACACGTCCAGCGCCGACACCGCCTCGTCCGCCACCAGCAGCGACGGCCGGGTGATGAGGGCGCGGGCGATGCCGATGCGCTGGCGCTGGCCGCCCGAGAAGGCATGCGGGTAACTGGCGCGATGCTCCGGCTTGAGGCCGATCTTCTCCAGCATGTCGGCCACCCGGTCATCGAGGTCCCGCCCCCGGGCCAGCCGGTGGATGAGCAGCGGCTCGCCGATGATCTGCCCCACCGTCATCCGCGGATTGAGCGATGCGTAGGGATCCTGGAACACGAGCTGCAGCGCCGGCCGCAGCGGCTTGAGCGCCCGCGGTGCGAGCCGGGCCAGGTCCACCACCCCGCCGCCAGTGCGGAAGAGCACCTGCCCGCTCGTCGGCACGAGCGCACGGAGGATGCAGCGGACGGCCGTCGTCTTGCCCGCGCCCGATTCGCCCACCAGCCCGAGGGTCTCGCCCGGGCGCAGATCGAAGCTGACGTCCTCCACCGCGCGGACGGCTCCGGTGCCCCGCCGGAAGAAACCACCGCGGAGCGGAAACTGCTTGCCCAAACCGCGCACGCTCAGCAGCGGCTCCAGGGCGTCTGCGGTCGGATCCGCTGGGGGACGATGGGCGATGGGCGGCATCCGTGTTCAGGCGGGCGTTGCGGCGGCGGCGATCTCCTCCGCCCGCCAGCAGGCCACGACCCGCCCGGGTCCGAACGGGCGCAGCGCCGGGGCGCCACCCGCGTCGCAACGTCCGGGCTGGGCGTGCGGGCAGCGCGGATGGAAGGCGCAGCCAGGCGGAATGGCGGTCAGCGCCGGCACCGCCCCTGCAATGGGCACCAGGCTGCCGCTGGGATTCAGGCTCGGCAGAGAACGCAGAAGACCCTGGGTGTAGGGATGACTGGGGCGCTTGAGCAGGTCGCGCACGCTCCCCTGCTCGACAATCCGGCCGAGATACATGACCGCGACATCGTCCGCCATCTGCGCGACCACGCCCAGATCGTGGGTGATCAGCAGCACCGCGCACCCGAGGTCGCGCTGGAGCCCCTTGATCAAGCCGAGAATCTGCGCCTGGGTGGTCACGTCCAGCGCGGTCGTCGGCTCATCCGCGATCAACAGCTCCGGGTTGGAGGCGAGCGCGAGGGCGATGACCACGCGCTGCCGCAGGCCGCCGGAGAGTTCGTGGGCATACTGGCTGAAACGGCGCTCCGGCGCGGAGACGCCGACCTTGCGCAAAAGATCGACGGCCTGGTGGCGGGCCTCCGTGCGCGTCGTCGTCCGGTGCAGCCGGATGGCTTCGACGATCTGGTCGCCCACCCGGTGCACGGGCGAGAGCGCCGTCATCGGCTCCTGGAAGATCATGCTCACGTGCCCCCCGCGCACCGCATAAAGGCGGTCCTCGTCTTCACGCAATCCGGTGATGTCGATCCGGCCGGCGCGCCGGGAATGCAGCGTGATCCTCCCGCTGACAATCCGGCCCGGCGGCTGGATCAGGCGGAGGAGGGCGAGACTGGTCAGCGACTTGCCGCAGCCGGACTCCCCCACCAGCGCGAGGACCCGCCCCCGCCGCAACTGGAATGACACGCCGTCGACCGCGCGCACCTCGCCCTGCTCGGTGGCGAAGCCCACCCCGAGATCCTCGACCGATAGCAGGAGATCCGGCGCGGCGGGCACGGGCTCCGGAGGGGCGTGAGGGACGGCGGACACGGTGACAGTCGGGGTGGCCGGGCTGGCGTCCGGGGGGACGGCAGCCCGATCGGTGACAGGCGATCACAAGCAGCCGCCTTCGCGTTGTCATGCGAAAAAGCCGGCGGGCCGACCGGCGGCCCCGAATTCGACCAAGAGGTTGCACCGCGCCGGCCAAGTACGCAAAAGTGTCGGTGTGCAAACCCATTCGCTGCCTTTTCCCGCGCGCCACGGGGCGCCCCGTCTTCGCCGTTCATCGCATCGACCAATCGGTCCCGGCGCCGTGTGGCTGGGGCTCGTGCTGGTCGCGGCGGCCTTGGGCGGCTGCACCACCAGCCGCGCGACGCGGGAAAAATTCCTGGAGCGCGTGCCGCCGCCACAGCCGCTGCTCACCGCCTCGGGGAAATTCGGCGGCGGGTTCCTGACCGCCCAGGCCTGGCTCGGGCCCTCCGTGCGCCTGCGCAAGCCCGGCGAGCACGAGGAGGAGGCCGGCGCGCCGGGTCCGCAGGACCGCTTCCGCGGCCGGAACGAGGAACGCGATGCCTTCAGCCAATACACCGATCCTTTCCAGGAGGACAACGGCGACGAAAACAAGTATTCGCAGGAGGAGATCGATGAGATGTACGGCCGCATCAATTACCAGTACGTGCTGCCGCCCCGCCTCGCCCTGACGCTGACCTTCGCCAACACCGGCACCCGGCGGGTGACGGTCACGATCGCCGAGATCAGCTCCGCGTTGGGAAACTTCGCGCCCCGTCCGGAGCAACTGATCCTCGGCCCCGGCCAGGAGGGATCGCTCGATCCCATGCTCTCCAACTTGGAGGACAACTTCAACGAGCTCGACGTGACGGTGGGCGTGCGGATCGGTGACCAGCGCGAGACCCAAGTGCTAAAACTCCGCCACGCCACCGGGCCGCGCCTCGGCGCCCCGGCGGGCCCGCCTCCGCCCGCGCCCGCAAAATAACTTTTTGCTGTCCTTTCCGACCCCCACCGCCACAATTCCGCCACTCCACCATGAGAACCGCTCTCGCCCTCATTCTGCTGGCCACGGGTTATCGCATCGTCGCGGCCTGGAATCCGGAGCTGACCAACTTCTCGCCGCTCATGGCGCTCACCTTTTGCGGCGCGGTCTATTTTCGCAATCGCTGGCTGTGGCTCGTCCCGTTCGTCGCCCTGAGCGCCTCCGACCTCTACCTCGACCGCTACCACGCCACGCAATTCGGCTATTCGTGGGATCTGGGCGGGGTGCTCGTGCGCACGCTCTGCTTCGCCGCGGCCCTCGCCCTTGGCTGGATGGTTTCGCGGCGCCGGAGCTGGCTGGGGCTGCTGGCCGGCTGCCTTGGGGGCTCGTTGCTGTTCTACCTCGCGACCAACACCGCGTCGTTCCTGGGCGACGCCTTCTACGCGAAGACCCTGGCCGGCTGGTGGCAGGCGATGACCGTGGGCCATCCCCAGTTCCCGCCCACGCTGCTCTTCTTCCGCAACACAGCGGCCAGCGACCTGCTCTTCACCGCGGCCTTCGCCCTGGTGATGGAATGGGCGGCGCTGCGCGACGGTCTGCCCAGCCTGCTCCGCGGCCCGGTCCGGGCGGCGCAGACGGTCTGACCGGCGGGCTCCGCCCCACGCAAGCCGGGCGCCCGCCCGGCCTTCCCGTTTCCGGACCGCCGTCCCGCCCGGCACCCTTATCCCCCGCCCGCTCCGCCGGCTCCCGCTTCCTCCGATGGCCACCTACGGTTACTTCGACGACCGGAATCGCGAATTCGTCATCACGCGCCCCGACACCCCGCTGCCCTGGCTGAACCTGCTGGGCCAGGACGAGTTCTTCGGCCTGTGCACGCAGACCGCCGGCGGGTATTCGTTCTGGCGTGATGCCCGCCTCCGCCGGCTGACCCGCTACCGTTACAACAACAACCCGATGGATAACGACGGCCGCTTCCTCTACGTGAGGCACGGCCGCACCGTCTGGAATCCGGGCTGGAAGCCGGTGCGCACGCCGCTTGACGCCTACGAGTGCCGCCACGGCCTCGGCTACACGCGCATCACCGGCGCCAAGGGCGGCATCGAGGTGGAGCAGCTCCTGTTCGTGCCGCCCGACGAGAACCTCGAGGTCTGGAAGGTCACGGTCCGCAACCGGACCCGGCGCCCCCAGAAGCTCACCCTGTTCTCGTTCGTGGAGTTTTGTTTCTACGAGGCACTGAACGACATGACCAATTACCAGCGCACCTATTCGGTCGGCGAGGTCGAGATCGAGGGCGCCGGAATCTACCACAAGACCGAGTATCGCGAGCGTCGCAATCACTACACTCTGTTCGGCTGCACCCGGCCGATCGACGGCTACGACACCTCCCGCGATGCCTTTGTCGGCGTGCACCACGGATTGCATGACCCGCAGGCGGTCCTGGCCGGCCGCTGCACCAACAGCCGCGCGTACGGCTGGAACCCGGTCGGCGCCCACCAGCTCAACCTGTCCCTGAAGCCCGGCGACGCGGAAACATTCGCCTTCGTGCTCGCCTACGTCGAGCAGGGCGACCGGCCGAAATTCGACGCGCCCTTCGTGATGAACAAGAGCCGGGGCCGCGAGCTCCTCGTCCGCTTCGCCGACGGGGCGGCGATCGATGCCGCCTTCGCGGCGCTCCGGGCGCGCTGGGACGCCCTCCTCGGCGTCTACCAGGCCCCGCAGGTGCCCAACGCCCACCTCCGGCGGATGGTCAACGTGTGGAACCAGTGCCAGGTGATGGCGACGTTCAACCTCTCGCGGTCGACCTCGGGCTACGAGACGGGCATCGGGCGGGGCATGGGCTACCGCGACTCGAACCAGGACCTGCTGGGCTTCGTCCACCTCGATCCGAAGCGCGCGCGCCAGCGGCTGCTCGACATCGCCGCCACCCAGCTCTCCGACGGCACCTGCTACCACCAGTACCAGCCCCTGACGAAGAAGGGCAACGCCGACATCGGCGGCGGCTTCAACGACGATCCGCTCTGGCTCATCCTGGCCACCTGCGCCTACCTCCGCGAGACCGGCGACGCGGCCATCCTGGCCGAGCCGTGCGGCTACGCGGACCGGCCCGGCTCCCGCGAGACGCTGCACCATCACCTCGAAACCTCGATCGCCTACACCCTGAACAACCGCGGCCCGCACGGCCTGCCGTTGATCGGCCACGCCGACTGGAACGACTGCCTCAACCTCAACTGCTTCTCGAAAGAGCCCAATGAGTCGTTCCAGGTGACCGGCGACATCGCGGGCTCGAAGGCCGAGTCGGTCATGATCGCGGGCCTGTTCCTCTACGCCGCCCGCGACCTCGCCGCGCTCCATCGCTGGTTGGGGCGCGCGGACGACGCCGCGCGGATGGACGGCCATTACGCCGCCATGCTCGCCACCGTCGAGACCCAGGCGTGGGACGGCGAGTGGTACACCCGGGCCTTCGATGCCGCCGGCCGCCCCGTCGGCTCGAAATCGTGCGCGGAAGGCAAGCTCTTCATCGAAAGCCAGGCGTGGTGCGTGCTTGGCGGCGCGGGCCGCGACAACGGGCGCGCCCGCCAGGCATTGGCGGCCGTCGACCGGCATCTCTACCGGCGCGGCCTCGGCTGCGCGCTGCAGTGGCCGCCCTACTCCGACTACCACCTCGAGCTCGGCGAGGTCTCGAGCTACCCGCCGGGCTACAAGGAAAACGGCGGAGTCTTTTCGCACAACAACACCTGGATCCACATCGCCTGGACCCTGTTCGGCGACGGCGACAAGGCGCTCGATTACTATCTCAGCATCTGCCCGTCGGCGAAAACCGACCACGACGTCTACCGGTCGGAACCCTATGTGTACGCCCAGATGACGGCGTCGCAGTTCTCGCCCACGCCCGGCGAGGGCAAAAACTCCTGGCTCACCGGCACCGCGGCCTGGTCATTCGTCGTCGCCAGCCAGTACCTGCTCGGGGTGCGGCCCGAATTCGAGGGCCTGCGCGTCGATCCGTGCGTGCCGAAGAAATGGAAGGGTCTCACGGTGGTCCGCAGGTTCCGGGGCGTAACCTACACCATCGTGGTCCGGAACCCGCGCGGCGTCTCCAAGGGCGTGCGGTCGCTGCGGGTCGACGGTCGCCGCGTGCCGGGCAACCTCATCCCCGCGCCCGCCGCCGGGGTCACCGCCGTGACTGTCGAAGCGACGCTGGGGGCCTGAGCCCCGGCGCGCCTGCGCCGCATGCTGGTCAATCTCGTCTGGCTGCTCGTTGTGCTGACCCTGGGCCTGCTCAGCCCCGGGCCGGACTTCCTGCTGATCGTGAAGAACAGCGTGGGCACCGCCCGCGCCTACGCGCTGGGCACCGTGGCCGGCATCGCGACCGGGCTGGCCGCGCAGATGCTGGTGATCTCGCTCGGCTTCGTGGCCGCATCGCCGGCCGCGCTGCGCCTGGTGCAACTCGCCGGCGCGGCGTTCCTTGCCTACCTCGGATTGCGCGCCCTGCTGGCGGCGCCCGGCCCGGGCGCGAAGGGGGGCGGCGGCGGACCGCCGGGCATCAGCAGCGGCTTTCTGCAGGGTCTGGTCTGCAATCTGACCAACCCCAAGGCCTTTCTGTTTTTCGTCAGCGTGTTCGCCCAGACGCTGCGGCCGGACACGGACCGGCTCTGGCGGGTGATCCTGCCCGTGGCCGTGGTGCTGCACGGCGCGGCCGCGTGGAGCCTGGTCGTGGCGGCGCTGCAATCGCCGCCGGTCGCCCGCCGCCTCGAGCGCGCTCAGCGCTGGCTGCCGCGCGCCTTCGGCGCGGCGCTCATCGTGCTGGCAGGCGCGGTCGTGGTCGAGGCCTGGCGCGGCTGACCGGTCTCAACCCAGCACCGCGACGATCCGGCCGCCCTCCCGGAGCCGCTCCAGCGGCACCAGATTGCCGAGCACGACCTTGCGGTCGACCGTCAGCCGCTGCACGCCCCGCGAGACGCCGTGCGGGTTCTTGACCTCGATGCGCACGTTCACGCCGCGAAAATTGCGCCGCAGGATGAAGCCGGGCCAGGTCCGCGGGATGCACGGATCGATCCGCAGGCCGTCGACTTCGGGCCGGATGCCCAGGATCCACTGCACCGCGGCGTGGTAGCTCCACGAAACCGTGCCGGAGAGCCAGGACACGCGCGATTTGCCCGCGTTGCGGTTGCACGGGGCGTAGGTCGTCTGGCAGTGCACGTAGGGTTCGCTCTCGCGGACCTCGGCCCGGTCGTTGTACGCCGCGGGCATGAACGCGCGGTAGTACTCGTAGGCCAGGTCCCCGTTGCCGAGGAGCGCCTCGGCCATCACCGCCCAGCTCTGGGTGTGGCAGAAGATGCCGGCGTTCTCCTTGATCCCGTGGTTGTAGATGACGCCACCCATGACCGTGCGCGGCGTCCGGGTGAACGGCGGCGCGCTGAGCATGATGCCGAAGGGCGTGGCGAGCCGTTCCCGGAGGGCGTTCATGGCGGCGCGCGCCTGCTCGGGCGTGGCCGCGCCGCTGATCACCGCCCATACCTGGGTGTTGATATAGATCTGCCCCTCCTCCTCCTGCTTCGAGCCGTAGCGGTGGCCGTCGGCCCCAATGGCCCAGAGGAACCACTCCCCGTCCCAGGCCGCCTGCCGGACGCTGGCGTCGAGTCCCGTCAGCCGCTCGCGTGCCCAAGCCGCCTCGGCCGGCAGGCCCAGCCGGTCGGCGATCCGCGCGTAGACGTCCAGACCGAAGCGCACCTGGAACGCCACCATGATGCTCTCGCCGTAATAGCCCATCTGGACGCAATCGTTCCAATCGGCCGCGAGACCGCACGGCAGGCCGTTCTTGCCGGTGCGCTCGAGGTTGAACTCCAGAGCGCGGCGCAAATGGCCGAGCACGGTCGCCTCGCCTCGGTCGGCGTACGGGAGGATTTTGCGGTAGAAGTCCACGTCGCCGGTCTCGGCCACGTAGTCGGGCACGGCGTTGAAGAACCACAGGCAGTCGTCGCTGCGGTACTCCGCGTCGGCCGGCGGCCGGTCGTGCCCCGGGCGGTGGTCGAAGGGCTTGATGACGGGGATCGCCCCGCCGCTCGCCACCTGGCCGGTGAGCATCAACTCCAGCCGCTCGCGCACGCCGCCCTTGAGCAGCGGCATCACGCCGAGGAAGTCCTGCACCGTGTCGCGGAAGCCGAGGCCGTCGCGCTCGCCATTGTAGACGAGCGAGGCGTGGCGCGACCAGGCGTAGGTGACGAGCGCGTTGTACGCGTTCCACACGTTGACCATGTGGTTGAAGTCCGGGTCGGGCGTCTTGACCTTGATGGCGCCGAGCAGGCCGTGCCAGTGCTCCTGCAGCCGGGCCAGTTCGCGCGCGCAGCGCTCCGTGGAGCCGAACTCGGCCACCGTCGCCCGGCCGTGGGACTCCGGCGTGCCCAGCCCGAGCAGGACGATCAGCTCGCGCGTCTCGCCGGGGGCCACGGTGAAGTCGGCCTGGAGGGTGCCGCACGGATTCTCGCCCTCGGCGAGGAAGTTCGAGCAGGCGCCGCGGGCGACCACATCGGGGTTCGCGTAGGTGTGGTAGACGCTGCCGAGGAAGCGTTCGCGCACGGTCTCGAAGCCGGCGAGCGGCGCGCCGGTCAGCGCCATCCACGTCCGGCCGCAGCCGGCGAGCCGCTGCGGGTCGAACGGCACGTACGGATGCACCGCGAGGCCCAGGATGCCGTCGGCCATCTCCGCTTTGACGATGAACTGCGCGTACTGCAGGTTGAGCAGGTCGTTGTGGAGGTGCCAGCTGGTCGCGAACTCGCAGTAGGTGAAGATGGAAAGCGCGCGCGGCTGCTTGGCGCGGTTGGTGACGCGCAGCCGCCAGTACTCGAAGGTCTGGCCCAGCGGGACGAAATAGGTGGTTTCGGTCTCGATGCCGGCGTAGCGCGACTCGATCGTGGTGTAGGCGGTGCCGTGGCGGCAGGTCGACTTGTACCGGCCCAGCGGCTTGCCCACCGGCTGCCAGGACGCACTCCAAAAGTCGCCGCTGGCGCGGTCGCGCAGGTAGAAATACCGGCCCGGCTGGTCCATCGGCACCGAGTTGGACCGCAGGCGCAGGAACCGGCTGCTCAGCGCGCTCCGATAAAAACTGTAGCCGCCGGCGTTGTTGGTGATGATCGCCCCGTATTCGATCGACCCGAGGTAGTTGCTCCACGGCCGCGGCGTGTCCGGACGCGTGATGACATACTCTTGGCTGGCATCGTCAAAATGGCCGAAGTTCATGGGGCGAGGGAATCCGCGGGCCGGGGCGCGCCGAAGCGCCCGAGGAGTTAAGCCGGCCGCCCCTCCCGTGCGCGAGGCAAAAGCACGCGGGCCGTTCCGCGCCGCCCGCGCACCTACAGCAGGTCGGCCGCCAGCTCCGCGAGTTTCGAGCGCTCGCCCTTGGTCAGCTTGACGTGGGCGGCGATCGCCTGGCCCTTCATGCGATTGCGGCAGAAGACCAGGCCGTTGCTGCGGGAATCAACGTAGG
>Ga0335077_10012635_pt1 | contig 10562 bp, 6 predicted proteins | sample Lox_Sample_31_FD_207151 | JGI IMG/M metagenome (GOLD analysis project Ga0335077, IMG submission 207151) | Soil microbial communities from Loxahatchee National Wildlife Refuge, Florida, United States - Lox_Sample_3.1 | ecosystem: Environmental > Terrestrial > Soil > Wetlands | place: USA: Florida...
CACCATCGCTCCCGCAATCGGCTTTCCCTCCATCTTCACCACTCCTTCCACGCGCCCCAATCCTCTTCCGAGCGTCACCGTCAGCCGCACTTCGCTTGCGCCTTCAATCTTCACCGTTCTTCCTGATACCTTTGCCCCGCTCCCTGCCACTTTCGCTACGTAATCTCCATTCCTGCGCGTATTCACAAACACCTCGTACGTCCCTTCTTCCACCGCCGGGATCCGGAACCCCCCATCCTTCCGCAGCGGTGCCGACGATCCCTCCTCCTCCCCGCTCCGCAACACCACTTCTCCTTGGATCTCTTCCTTGCTCCCATCGGCGCTCACCACTACTCCGCTCACGCTCGATGTCGCCGTTTTTGCCGTGGCATCTACGCTCTCCCCTTCCACCGCGTTCAACTTGATCCCGTGCGAGTCCCACTCCGACTCGCCACCGTGATTTACCGTCAATCGCACTTCGCCCGGTGGCAAGCCTCCCACTTCGTACACACCCGTCCCAACCTCCGTCGCGCTCACGTTGACCGGCACACTCGCCGCGCCAAACGGCTTCTGCATCGCAAATACATTCAAGCTCTGCCCCTTGTGCTTGAACACGTCCATATTTGTCAGCAGCACGTGCACCGATGGCACCGCCACCATCTGCACATTCGCCTCAATCGTGTCCCCCGCCTTGGCCATCAACGGCACCGCGCCCACATCCTCCGTGGCCCCGGCATAAAACGTCACCGGATACACCACGTCAAACATCGCATCACTCGCGTTCGTGGTTTCCCCAAAACCCGCTGCCATTCCATTTCCACTGTCTGCCTGTGCCTGCGTCTTCGCCTGGTACTTCACTCCCATTTCCGCCCACCACGGCCGCGCCATCACTCCCACGTAATATTTCCCGGGCAGCAGATGCGCGAACCGGTACGCCCCCAGATCGTTTGTCTGCGTCTGCACCGTCACCCCGTGCTTCCCATACTGCACACGCTCCGCGAACAACCACACCGTTGCCCGCCGTACTCCATCTCCCCGTTCATCCGTCACCCGCCCGTAAATCACCGCCTGCCGGTGCAGCTTGAACACCAAATGCTCGCTGTCCAGCCCGCTTCCCGCCGCAATCCCCGTGAAATACCCTCCGTGCTGGTTGTAGCCCTCTCTCACGTACCCCGGCGCCGTTGCATTCAACGGATACTTACCCGCCTCCACCCCCTCAAACGCAAATCTTCCCTCAGCGTCCGCCACCGTCTTCAATTCCACCTCGCCCGTTGCCCACAATTCCGCTCCCGCCACCGCTGCTCCCGTCGCCGCATCCACCACCACTCCGCTGACGCGATACGTCTCCGCCCTCGTCTCCTTCGCGGGGCCCTGGTCGGCCGCGCTTATACCAGCCATGCACCACAGCACGATCATTTGTAGGCTCCGCCTTCTGAGGCGGACCGCCAGCCTCGCCATGTCACGATTTTCCACCCGTCGTACCCTCACGGCTCCGGCTCCTCTTGCACTTCCACTTGCACATTCACCGTCGCTTCCGGCGCCAGCGTCACCGTCGTCGCGTGCGACAGATACTTCGCCATCACCGCCGGATTCCGAAACTCCAACTCCCGCACTCCCCGCGTGGCAATCAACTTGTACGTCCCCGGCGCCAGGTTCGGCAGCGGCGTCACGCTCGTTGGCCACGTCATCAGGTGCGTCGATCGCTTCGCATACTCTTCCGAATACACAATCACCCTCGCCGGCACCGGCTTCCCGTTCTCCACCGCGCTCACCTTCAATGTCGCCCCGTCATTTCGCAGCGTCACCTCGATCGGCGCCACCGACGTCCCCGCCCCCACTTTCAAATCCTCCTTCAGCAAATCCACTCCCGCGCAGCGAATCGATGCCACGTATCCCCAGCCCTCCGGCGACGCCTCCACCGTATACGTTGCCGGGGCCACATTCTCGAATCCGCGCGGCGCTCTTGCGTCATTCACCGGCGACGGCGCCTGCACTTGCTGCATCAGTTGCGGAAACTCCGCCGATTGCAGAGTCACCACCACCTGGTGCCCATTGTCGCCCGCCTTCGTCGCCATCTCCGTCACCCGCACCCCGATTGTCGCTCCGTGTCCCAGCAGCAGCACTAGTCCCGCCAGGTCCGTATTTACGTCCACCACCGTCTGTGCCACCAGTTGCGACGGCTGTCGATTGAATCGCTCTGCCATCGGATCTTGCGCCGACGCCGTCAGCAAATATCTCCCCGGCGGCACTGCCTCGATCCGGAATTCTCCCGTGCTCGGAAAAATCTGCGACTTCCCGCGCACCTCCCCGCCCCCACTCCCCCCAGCCATCAGCATTACGCTGAATCCTTCCCCGCTCGGCGCGCCTCGCACCACTCCCGCAATCTCATACAGTCGCAGAGGCTCCAGCACCTGCTGAATGGGCACCTCTCCGCCCGCTCGCACGTGGATCGCACTCGCCATCGACTCATCCCCCACGCCGGGATAATACTGCGTGCCGTATCCTTGTTTCCCCTCACTCGCCTCTCCCGCTTTTCTTCCTCGCTGCCTCGGCGGCCCATCCCGGAAAGTCATTCCGCCCCCGCCTTGCTCCGAAAATTTCAGGTAGTAATCCCCTGGTAGCAACTCGGCGATGCGGAAATTCCCCTCATCGTCCGTAGATACGTCCCCTCCCTGCCACGGTTGCAGTTGCTTCGTTCCGTTTCCCACCGTCCACAGTTCCGGCTGCACGTTCACGCCTTCCAGCGGCTTCCCCTTCTCGTCTTCCACTCGCCCCGAAATGATTCCCTCCGGTGTCAGCTTCAACACCACTTCTTCTTCTGACGGCACCGCGTGCGATTCGTCCGCCCCCGGCATCACCACTCCCAGGTCCCGGTCATTGAAGTACCCCGGCTTCTTCGTTTGCAGCATGTAGTTCCCGCGCAGCAATTCCGCGAACTCAAAGGTTCCGTCCGCCGCGCTGAACTGCGCTCTCCTCGTTCCGCTATACAACTCCACCAGCGCTCCGCTCACCGGTTCACCCGTCACCGCGTTCACCACCCGCCCGCGCATCTTAAACTTCTCATCCTCCCCCATCTGTTGCGCACACACGCCCACACCCGCACCCGCCCACATCATCGCCGCAATCAAAATGATAGAGAGCCCCCGCGCCCGCATCCCCTTTTCCTCAGCCCGCTACCTTATCACTCAGACGTTACTCTCCCCCAACATCCTTCTGGATGCGCCCGCCTCGCCTCGAGTTTTCCAGTTCAACTCAACACTAGCCCATCACCGACATACAATCTGGTGTCATCCTCCCAGGGAGCGCCAGTCGCTGACTGGCGTCGCTGTCACGTCGTCGCCCGATGTTCTTGGAAAGGGACAAATCCAACGCACCGCTTCTCGATTGGCTGCACCGGACTTGATGGTGGAGGCGTAAGGCTTCCACTTCGCATCCACCCACGGATACGCACAGCGCGGCGACACCCGCACCCAGTCAAAAAAGAACGCTCGAATTTTGTGGCTGATTACCGATTACGGATTACCGACAACTGCTTCCCGACTCCGCCCAACCGTGCACCGCCGCCCCTCAATTCATCCCATTCACATCCGGCTTCGACACGAACCTCCGCATCGGCTTCGCTCCCGGCGCCGGAAACACCATGCTCCAGAAATTCTCCCCACATTCCACAAACTCGAACGCTCCCAGAATTTTCCCCTCTCGCGGCCCGCGGACCGCCACCAGCTTCGCCACCGCTTTCTTCATGTTGCCTTCGTTGAACAGTTGGAACACTTGTCCCACCGGCAGTTTTTCATCCATCTCGATCACTCCGCCGTGCGCCGCCACGCTCGTCGTTCGCGTCCAGAATTTGAATTTCTCTCCGCCCTCGCTCTCCCCATACGCCAGCACGTTCATCGTCAGCGACGAACGCGTCGTCCGTCTCCGCTCAATGCTACGAAAATGCAATATCGACATGCCTCAACCTCTCGCTGCTTGTCTTCGGCGACCCGTCTAGCAAGCCGTCATTCCGAACCGAGTCTGCGGAGTCAGGAATCTATTTTTCCTTGGGTTTTCTCCGTCGCTGTTCAATCTCCGCTCGCCTGCCCGTTCGCTGTCTAGCCCGACCACTCTAGCCTATCCCCCACCTGCAACCCTCACAAATAGCAGGTCCGTACCAATTCGGAACGACCCTCTCCCTAGTACTTCCTTCCTATCTTCGTACTCCTCCTACACATCCGCCAACATGCTTGTAAACGCCGGCAGGCCCCGGCAGATACTCCGGATTCTCTCCTTGGTTTCCTCGCTTAGCCCCATGAATTCGAATCCGTACAGCGCCCCGTGCTTCCTTCTCACCACCGCATTGATCGTCTGCCCCGCAATCGTACTCACTTCCACTCTCTCGCCAATCACCAGTATGTTCGGAGTCGCCGCCGACATCCCCCCCTCACTAAGCTTAAACGTCATCGCATCCAGGTCTAGCCCCTGCTCCCGGTGGATTTCCACTCTCGAGCTGAACCGGTGCCGTGTATACCTCCTCCGTTCTACAGGCTCCGGCGCCGGCTTCGTTGCACCTACCTGCGACGGCTGCCCCTGCCCGTCCATGGGCACAAAAACCTTCATACCCGGCCCCATCCACCTCCTGCCGCCTTACACCTCTCCTCCAGCGGCGCTTCCCCTTTTCTCCCGCAATTCCATCTCCTCCTGCTTCTCTTATCGTTCAGTGCGATTCGACCTTCAATTTCTTTCCTTTTCTTCGTCTTGCGCCCTCTCCCGTCGCTCCGACCCTCTTTCCTCTTCGACCGGTTCGTTCCATCTGGGAACAGCTTCCGACCCACCGACCACTATGCGAACAGCTTCACCTTCTTCCAGAACTCCTCCCAACTCCCTCTCAACCCTCTACACACAAAAATATCTGGATCCTCGATGGTCTCTTCATTTGCCACTCCGTAACGATTCCACGTATGCGCCACCAGTTCGCACGACGCAAAATTCTCTTCCAGAAACTCTCGCGTGTATCCCACCGTAATTACCGTTTCCGGTGCCGGATCCCCGTACCCTCTCTCCCAAGACGAATTCACTCCGCTGATCGCCCGCGGCAGCTCATACTTCTCCCCGTACAGGTTCAGCGCCCCCACTTCCCCATAATTCCTGGCCAGGATTCCCAGCCTCGCGCGATCCTTCTCCCCCAATCCATCCCTCACCCGCGCCACCGTCTCCGCCATCTCCGGCCAGCCCAACTCCTCCGGCAACACCGTATCCACCTGCGCGGCCATCTTCCACCAACCCGAATTCACCGGCATGATCGGCAGCGCCACGCACCCCGCTACCACCGCATCCACCACCAGCACTGTTGCCATCCACCGCCGCATCCATCTCGCAACGCTCGCCTTCCTGGCGTTCCACTTTTCTTCTCTCGCCGCTCCCATATCGCCGTCCGTGGCACAGCCATTCTCGGCTGTGCTCCTTTCTCCCCCTTTTCGATTTTCCAATTTCAAATTTCGCGCTTTCTTTTCCAGCCACGCCGCTCCCGCCGCATACAACATCGGATACGCCGGAGCCAGGTAGTAATCCCTCCCCCGCATCACCGCCAATAGCACCAGCGGTACCACATACATCCATCCCAGCGCCCGCCAGGGTTTCCCCTCTTCCGTGAAAAAGTAAAACCACAATCCCGCCACCGCCAGCGGAATCGCCAGCAGCATCAACTCTAATTGTCCCACCAGAAACCAGTCCGTCAGTCCTTCCGCCACATCCCGCGCATGCAGAAACCGTAGAAACTCCACCGACGGAAATCCCCGTTCCCACTGCCACCACACATTCGGCGCCCAGATCCCCACCGCTACCAGCACCCCGAGCCACAACCACCCGCTCCGTAAAAATCTTCGCGCCCCCGTCGCCAACACTCCCGCCACCACTCCCACCGCCAAAAACCCCATCGTCCACTTCGCCATCATCCCCAACCCAATCCCCGCCCCCGCCACCACCCACCACCTCGCGCTGCCGCTTTTTTCCGTTTTCCATTTTCCATTTTTGCCGCTCCCGCTCAACACTCTCACCATGCCGTAAGCCACCAGCACCCAGCACACGTAATCGAACGAGATGTACTGCATCAACGCCCCGCCACCCAAACAGAACGGCACCCCCGCACCCGCCGCCACCAACGCCGCCCAGTCTCCCTCGTGGCACAGCCATTCTTGGCTGTGCTCTTTTGCTGCTGATTCCGCTTCACTCTCTTCTTCGCTTAGACCAATTCCGATTTTCGATTTTCGAATTTCCTGCTCCCCATTTTCCATTTTCCCCGTTCTATTTTCGATGGTCGCCGCAATTTCCTTCGCCATCATTCCCGTCAACACCAGCGCCAACGCCTGCACCACCGCCGCGAAGAACCGAAATCCCGCCAGCGAAGTCCCAAACAGCTTCAGCGCCATCCACCCGAACATCGCCGTCATCGGCGGATACTGCACATAACCCCACGCCACATGCCGCGCATCCTCCAGCGCCATCAATTCATCTCGATTGAATCCATACCTCCACCCCGTCGCCACATGCACCACCACCGTGCCCGCCGCTATCGCCCACACCCCCGCCATCCCTGTCTTCCACCACTCTCGCCGTGGCTCCAACCGTTCCTCCAATCTCACATTCAACTCCATCACTCTCACCATTCACACTCCGGCGCCTGGGTATCTCTTATTGCCTATTCCCCCTCTCCTTTGCCACAATCCTCCCAATGATGAAAACCAAAATTCTGCTCGCCCTGTCGCTGCTCATTTTTCCTATCCTGGCCTCGCCTCAATCCTCTCCACCCGCTCCACAATCGACTCCTCCCTACCTCGATCCTTCTCTCCCCATCGACGCGCGCGTCAACGACCTCGTCTCCCGTCTCACCCTGGAAGAAAAAGTCTCCCAGATGCAAGACGTCGCTCCAGCCATCCCCCGTCTTCAAGTCCCCGCCTACAACTGGTGGAATGAGGGACTCCACGGCGTTGCCCGCGCCGGCATCGCCACCGTTTTCCCGCAAGCCATCGGCCTCGCTGCCACCTGGGACACCGACCTCCTCCACCGTGTCGCCGACGTCATCTCCACCGAAGCCCGCGCCAAATATAACGATGCCCAACTCCACAACAACACCGCACGCTACTTCGGCCTCACTTTCTGGTCCCCCAACATCAACATCTTCCGCGATCCTCGCTGGGGACGCGGCCAGGAAACCTACGGCGAAGACCCTTTCCTCACCGGCCGGCTCGGAGTCGCTTTCGTCACCGGCCTACAGGGCGATGATCCTCACTATCTCAAAACCGTCTCCACTCCCAAACACTACGCCGTCCACTCGGGCCCGGAAACTCTCCGCCACCGTTTCAACGTTCCCGTCTCCCTCCACGACTTCTACGACACCTACACGCCCGCCTTCCGTGCCACCGTCGTCGATGCTCACGCCTATTCCGTCATGTGCGCCTATAACTCAGTACTCGGCGAACCCGCCTGCGCCAATCATCTCCTCTTCAACCTACTCCGCAATCAGTGGGGCTTCAAAGGCTACGTGGTCTCCGACTGCTGGGCCATTTCCGACCTCTACCAGGGCCACAATTTCGTCCTTTCTCTCGACGAGGCCTCCGCCCTTTCCGTTAAGGCCGGCACCGACCTCTCCTGCGGCCCTGAGTTCGATATCCTCAACCACGCCGTTCGCGACCGCCTACTCTCCACCGAAGATCTCGATCGCGCCGTGAAACGCCTCTTCGAAGCGCGCTTCCGTCTCGGCATGTTCGATCCGCCCGCCAACGTCCCCTGGTCCCAGCTCGCTCTCGCCGATGTTGACACGCCCGCGAATCGCAAACTCGCTCTCGACGCCGCTCGCGAATCCATCGTCCTCCTCAAGAACGAGCGCAACACTCTCCCACTCAATCCCTCAAAAATAAAATCCATTGCCGTCGTCGGCCCCGCCGCCGATTCTCTCGACGTTCTCCTCGGTAATTACAACGGCACTCCTTCCTCCTACTCCACCATCCTCGCCGGCATCCAGAAACGGTTCTCCAGCGCCAAAATCAACCACGCCATCGGCGCCCCCATCACTGAAACCCGCGCCATCCCCGTCCCGGGCGCCGCACTATGTAGCGGCGGGGCTTTAGACCCGTCGCGCGAGTCCGCGAGCCCGCAAGCGCCGGCGGCGCCAAATACGGTAGCTGAGCGCGCCAGCGCTGGGAATGAATCCGCACCCGCCAAAGCGCCGGAGGCGCGACACACTCCCTCCTCCAACGCCTGCCCCGAATTCGGCATTCGCGCCGAATTCTTCCTTAATCCCAACCTCTCCGGCACACCCGTCTTCACCCGCGTCGATCCCAATGTCGATTTCCTCTGGAACAACATTCCCCCCGCCCCCGGCGTCCCTGCTGAAAACTACTCCATCCGCTGGTCTGGCTCCTTGGTCGCTCCCGTCGGCGGTGAATTCCGTCTCGGCGCCGCTTCCGACGGCGGTTTCCGACTCTATCTCGACGGCAAACTCCTCATCGACGATTGGACTCTCTACAGCCAGCGCGGCGAACGTTCCTTCACCGTCCCCGTCCACCTCCAGGCTGGCCACTCCTATTCCATCAAGTTCGAGTACTTCCGCCGCTTCCGCGAATCTTACGCCCGTCTCCTCTGGGTCCCACCCAATCTCGAAGACGAAGCCCTCGCCGCCGCGCGCAAATCCGATGTCATCATCGCCGTCGTCGGCATCAGTGCCGATCTCGAAGGCGAAGAGCGCGACAATTCCGACCCTGGCTTTTTCGGCGGCGATCGCACCGACATCGATCTCCCGCGCACGCAAGAGCATCTTCTCGAAGCTCTCGCTTCTACCGCCAAACCTCTTATTGTCGTCTTGACCAGCGGCTCCGCCCTCGCCGTTAATGGGGCCAACGATCGCGCCGCCGCCATTCTCGAAGCCTGGTATCCCGGCGAAGAAGGCGGCGCCGCCGTGGCCGACGTCCTCTCCGGCGCCTACAATCCCGCCGGACGTCTCCCCATCACTTTCAACAAATCCGTCGCCCAGCTCCCGCCCTACACCAGCTACTCCATGGCCAATCGCACCTACCGCTATTCCACCGAAACCCCACTCTACCCCTTCGGCTTCGGCCTCTCCTACTCCTCTTTTTCGTACACCGAGCCAAAAACATTCAGCGCGGAGTTCGGCTCAGCGCAGCCATGGTCTGCGTCATGCCGCGTTGCGAACACCTCTACGATTCCCGGCGACGAGGTTGTCCAACTTTACCTCTCCCATCCCAACGTCGAAGGCGCGCCTATCCGCTCTCTCGCCGGCTTCCAACGCATTCATCTCGATGCCCACGCCTCTCAAACCGTCACCTTCACCCTTACCCCGCGCGAACTCTCTGTCGTCGCACCCGACGGTACGCGCTCCCTCCCCGCCGGTCCCGTCGACCTCTGGATCGGTTCCTCTCAGCCCAACGCCCCCACCAAATCCGGCGTCCCGCTCCACCTCAACATCGCCTCCACCATCCCAGTCCCCAACTAATTTGGAGTCGAGAAAACTCTGCTGGTGCCTCTTTGCGTCTTCTGTGCGCAATGGGTGGGTCTTCTCTTCGCTCTTTCCCATTAAACCCTGCATCCACCCTTGACCCCTCCCCCGCCCCCATTGTCTAATCGCTTCAGAATCCGCTTTCATCCTCCTTCACCCACGAGGCCCCCATGATCAAAGTCAGCGTCCTCTATCCCAATCAACCGGGAAATCACTTCGACATCACTTACTACTGCGAAAAACACATCCCTCTCGTCCATCAACTCGTCGGCCCCGCTCTTCGTGAATCCGCCGTCGACCAGGGCCTTTCCGGCATGATGCCCAATACTCCCGCCCCCTATCTCGCCATCGGCCATCTCTACTTCGATTCCGTCGACTCCTTTCAGCGAACCTTCGGCCCTGTTCTCCCGCAAATCGTCGCTGATCTCCCTCACTTCACCAACGCCCAACCCACCATCCAGATCAGTGAAGTCAAACTCTGACCCGGCCCTCGACTTCCTCACCTTATTCGCCAGCCTGGCAGCAGGCCTGATTCGTGCTCGTCGATAATTTCCGCCGCTGCCCAGCCGTCAAAAACCGAATGCCGCCATCCCCGGCGAAGCGAGCGATCTCCCTTGCTGGATTTCGCTCCGCCTCTATCCTCCCGTTTCGTTTGCCCGCATCACCCTCGGCAATAGCACCAGAATGGCTCCGTATGTCAGCAACGACACCATTAGCGTTCCCGCATTCCCGAACCGCAAGTCCTCCAACACCAGCTTCAGCGCCCCCAACCCCATCGCTCCGTATGCCACCCAGCCCAACTCCGCTCGTCTCCAATGTGATCCCGCGTACCCCGTCCCCAGTGCCAGCGCGCACGTTACTATTGTCCGCACCATTGACAATCGCGACGCGCTCAACCCGCTCACGCCTGCACTCGCGATCGCTCCCACCAGCGCCGCCGCCAACGCGAACCCCACCACCGCCGCGGGCACCACCCACAGCGCCCGCGCATTCCACTCGCTGCCCGACGCCCGCGAACCCACCACGTAACTCACCAGCCCCGCCACCGCCACTACCCAGAAACTCCATCCGGGCCACGCCGGCACTGTTCCCG
>Ga0335077_10012636_pt1 | contig 10560 bp, 12 predicted proteins | sample Lox_Sample_31_FD_207151 | JGI IMG/M metagenome (GOLD analysis project Ga0335077, IMG submission 207151) | Soil microbial communities from Loxahatchee National Wildlife Refuge, Florida, United States - Lox_Sample_3.1 | ecosystem: Environmental > Terrestrial > Soil > Wetlands | place: USA...
TATCGCGTGGCCAGCTCGGGCGGCGCGCCGGTGCGGGTCATCGCCCACGAGGTGGGCGGCTTCACGGCGCTCGCGAGCGCCCGCCGCTCGCCGGCGCCGGTCCTGGTCGGCAGTTACGGCAGCTCGGTGAGTCCCGCCGAGGTGGTGCGCATCGATCCGGCCACCGGCAGACATCTGAACCTCACCGAGGTCGACACCGCCGCGGCCGAGGCGATCGACTGGCAGCCGCCGCAGCATTTCTATTTCACCAGCGCCAGGGGGCGCAGCATTCACAGCATGCTGGTGACACCGCCCGCCTTCGATCAGGCGAAGAAGTACCCGCTGCTGCTTCTCATCCACGGCGGCCCTGCCGCCCACGATTCCGATCAGATCGGGCTGCGGTGGAACCACCACCTGCTGGGCGCCCCGGGCTACGTCGTGCTGACGGTCGATTACACCGGCTCGACCAGCTTCGGCGAGAAGTTCGCGCAGGAGATCAAGCTCGATCCGCTCAAGACTCCGGGCGATGAGGTCAACCAGGCGGTGGATGAGGCGCTCAAGCGCTTCGCCTTCATCGACGGCTCGCGCATGTGCGCCGCGGGGGCGAGCTACGGCGGTCATCTCGTCAACTGGCTCGAGGCGACCACGACGCGCTTTCGCTGCATCGTGAGCCACGCCGGTGAGGTGGATCTCACCACGCAGTGGGGCGAGAGCGACTTCAACTACGGGCGCGAGCGCGCCAACGGCGGCCCGCCCTGGGCGGGCAGTCCGATCTGGCGCGAGCAGAGCGCCATCACCTATGCCGCGAACTGGAAGACGCCGATCCTGATGAGCATCGGCGAGCGCGACTACCGCGTGCCGATCGGCAACACGCTCGAGGCGTGGAGCACGCTGCAGCGCATGCAGGTGCCGAGCCGGCTGCTCGTCTGGCCGGACGCCTGGCACTGGATCCTGAAGCCCGAGGACAGCCGACACTTCTACGAGGAAGTGCACGCCTGGCTGGCGAAGTATCTCAAGTAGCGGAACAGTCGCGGTGGGCGCTAACCCCGGAGGGTTGAGAGCCTCTCCGGGTCGCATGTTCGATAAGCATCGAACTTTGATCAGTAGAGGCCCTGAATCGAGCCTCAACGGGCGCAAGTTCGATAAGTATCGAACTTTGATCAGTAGAGCCCCTGAATCGAGCCTCAATGAGTGCAAGTTCGATGACTATCGAACTTTGGCCTCGGAGGACCCTCGCCGCGACACCTCACGTCGCGCTACGGAAGGGTGTGGTCGCCTGCGCCGAGCGGTCGCTGCATCAGCACCGTGTCCACCCAGCGCCCGAGCTTGAATCCGACCGAAGCGAAGGTGCCGACGTGCGTGAATCCCAGACGGCGATGCAGCGCGATGGAGCCCGTGTTGGCGCTATCGCCGATGACGGCCAGCATCTGCCGCCAGGGGCCCGCCTCGCAGCGCTCGATCAATGCCGTGAGGAGCGCGCTCCCCAGACCTAAGCCGGTGAGGCCCTGCTCCACATACACCGAGTCCTCGATCGTGTAGCGGTAGCCGGGGCGCGCGCGGTAGGCGCTCGCATAGGCGTACCCGACGACCTCGCCGCGCAGCTCCGCCGCGAGATAGGGGAGCCCTGAGTCGAGAACCGCGGCGCGGCGCGAGCGCAACTCCTCGATCGTCGGCGGAACCACCTCGAAGGAGGCGAGACCGTGCCTCACGTGATGCGCGTAGATCCTCGTGAGCGCGCCGAGGTCCGCATCGGTGGCAGCGCGGATCAGCGCCGCGAGCCTCGGTCGGGGCGGCGTCTCTGACCGGATCATCCCGCCGTGATGACTCGTCATGCCGCAGGCAGTGCAACCCGCGTGCCAGGCCGAACGCGGCGGCGAGGCGGTCAACGAGTGGCGGTCGCGCGCATCGCCGGCGGTGTCAGGTCGTTCCCGGGGCACGCGACCCCTGAAGCGCACCAAAGAGGTGCGAGGCCGTGTATCAGAGTGCCTTGGTGAGACGACCGATGCCGCTGCGCACCTTGAGTGCGAGCAGGATGAGCATCACGCCGAAGGCGATCGCGTAGACCGCAAACAGCCACAGCAGCGTCAGCGCGCCGACCCCCGGCTGCGCGATCAGCAGCACGCCGAAGATCACCGAGGCGAGACCGGCGAGGATCAGCCACACCTCGCCGGTGAGCTGCTTGCGCAGCCGAATCGCCGCGACGATCTCGAGCAGCCCCGTGGCGATCGCCCAGATGGCGACGTAGAAGACCAGGGCGATCGCCGTGGCCTGCGGGCTGTAGAAGGTGAGGGCGCCGACCACGATGCCCGTCAACCCGACGAGCAGCAGCACCCACCAGTCCTCGTGCACGCGCCGGCCCGAGATGGCATGGGCGACGTTCAGGATGCCGTCGGCGAAGATCACGATGCCGAAGGCGAGCGTCAGCGACAGCAGCGAGATGCCCGGACGTGCGAGAATCACGATTCCAAACAGGATCCAGAACAGGCCCCGCAGGACCGTCATCCACCAGTAGCGCGAGAGAATTTCCCCGATCATGTGGTCCTCCCAGCGTTGTTGTGCAGGGCGAAGACACCGGTCGTGAACGTGACCGACGTCCACATCCTGCTGCGACGCCCGTCAAGGAATGAAGCGCCGCCGCTTCTTAATGTTAACTCACGCTTGGCAAACGGCGCGGATTCTTAAATCTTCTGTCGCATGTCGCATGCTTTACCCGCCGAACTGCCCCTGCCGCTCATCGAGCGGCTGCGCGCCGAGGGCATTGCCACGCTCGAAGCCTGGGTCGCCCTCGGACGCCGTCGCCGCCAGATCTTTGGCGTGACGCGCGCCGCGGTCGAGCAGCTCGACGCGCTCGCCAAAGCGGCCTTGAGAGTTAAACCCTGAAGGGACCGGCGCTGGCGGCCTCAGCGCTGCCGGCCCGCACTCTCGACGGCCGCCGTCACCACCTCGTGGTGGTGGTGCTCGTGTGCGCCGCTCAATGCGGCGATCGGCAGCGCGGCCGTCCAAAGACCACAGGCCACCAACGCAGCACCGAGCAGGCGCGCCAGCGTGCCGCCCGGACTCGGCAGCCGCGCACCGAGCAGGCCGAGGCCCGCCATCGCCGGCACCGTGCCCAGGCCGAAAGCGATCATGGTGGCGGCACCGCTCGCGCCACCGCCGGCGACCGCTGCAGCCAGCAGCACCGAGTACACGAGCCCACAGGGCAACCAGCCCCAGAGCAGTCCCAGCACGAGCGCGCGCGTGTAGGGGGAGGCGGGGAGCGGGCTGCGCGCGCGTGGCGCCACGCGCCGCCAGAGCTGCGCTCCCCAACGCTCCGGGAGCTTCAGCCAACGCCCGCGCGAGCTGCCGCTCCAGGCGATATCGAGGCCGATCACGACGACCATGACGGCCGTCGCCAGGCGCAATATCTCGCCCCAGCGCGAGAGGTCGAAGGCGAAGCCGGCGGCGGCGCCGAGTGAGCCGGCGATGGCGCCGGCTGTCGCATAGCTCGCGACCCGCCCGCAATGATAGAGCAGCACCTGGCGGGTGCGGCTCGCCCCGCCCGGCACCGCGCCGAGGGCCGTCGCGATGCCGCCGCACATCCCCAAGCAGTGCGTGCTGCCGAGCAGGCCCGCGAGCAGCGCCGTCACCAGGGTGAGCTCATGCATCGCGCGAGTCCGGCGGTGCAGGCGGAGGCGCACGGTCGTCGTCGAGGAGAATCTGCACACCGGGGGAGTCGAGGTCGTCGAACTGTCCGGAGCGCACCGCCCAGAAGTAGGCCCAGACCGAGAGTGCGAGCAGCCCTAAGCCGAGCGGGATCAGAAGGTAGATGACCTTCATGCGTGCGCCACCTCCGGGCGTGGCGAGGGCTGGGCCGCGGAGCGGCCGGCCCCGCGATCGAGCAGCCGCATGGCATTCAACACCACGAGCAGCGAGCTCCCCGACATGCCGAGCGCCGCCATCCACGGCTCGATGAGTCCGCTCGCCGCGAGCGGCACCGCGGTCAGGTTGTAGAGCACCGCCCAGGCGAGATTCTCCCGGATGATGCGCAGCAGCCGCCTCGAGGTCTCGACGGCGCAGACGAGCGGCGCGAGCCCCTCGCCGAGCAGTATGAGGTCGGCGTTCACCTTGGCGAGCTCCGTTCCTGCGGCGATGGCGACCGAGACATCGGCCGCGGCGAGCACCGGCGCATCGTTCACGCCGTCACCGACCATCACGAGCCGATGGCCTTCGGAGCGCAATGCGCGCACCAGGGCGAGCTTGCCGTCGGCGGTGAGGTTCGCGCTGGCGGCGACGTTCCCGAGCTGACGCGCGGCCGCGGCGACCGGTCCCGACCGGTCGCCGCTCGCGATAGCGGCGCTGAGGCCGAGCGCTGCGAGGCGCTGGATCGTGTCACGCGCGTCGCTCCGCAGGACGTCCGTGAGGTGAAACTCGGCCAGGATCCCCGCCGTATCGCCCAACACGACGCTCGTGTGGCCGGGATCGTCCGCCGTCCCGGCCGCCCCTCGCGCGCAGCCTTCGAGCACGAACTCCCTGCGCCCGATCCGGTAGCGCGTCCCCTCGATCACTCCCTCGAGTCCGCGGCCGGCGAAGCACTCGATCCCGCTCACCCCCGCGAGCGGCGTGAGATGCTTGAAGGCGCGCGCCAGAGGATGCCCCGAGTGGCTCTCGAGAGCTGCCGCCAGACTTAAGCACTGCTGCGCAGTCAGTCGTGGCTCGAGCATGAGGACCCCCTCGAGGCGCGGCTCGCCGCGCGTCAAGGTGCCGGTCTTGTCAAAGAGGATGCGGTCGGCTCTCGAGAGACGCTCGAGCGCGCGGCCCCGGGTGACCAGCACCCCGGCACGAGCCAGGCGCGTGGTCGCGGCGGCGAGCGCCGCCGGCGTCGCGAGCGAGAGCGCGCACGGGCAGGTGACCACCAGCACCGCCAGCACCGTACCGAAGGCACGCGTCGGATCGGCGTGCAGCCAATAGAGGCCGACGCCCGCGGCGAGCAGCAACACGCAGGTCACGAAGTACGCGGCCACCCGGTCGGCGAGGTCGGCGACGGCGGGCCGCGAGCCGCGCGCACGCTCGAGAAGGCGCGACACGGCCGCGAGCGTCGAGTCCTGCCCGGTGCGCGTCACCTTCATCTCAATGACTCCGGTGAGGTTCAGCGTGCCGGCCGTGAGCTCATCGCCCGTTCGGCGCACGCGCGGCGCCGATTCTCCCGTGAGGAGTGACTCGTCGGCATCCGTGCTGCCGCACTCGATCCGGCCATCGGCCGGCACGCGCTCTCCCGGGAGCACCCGCACGCGATCCCCGGCGCGCAGCTCATCGGGCGTGACGCGCTCGGCCGCAGCTCCGCCGAGGCGCAGCGTGCTGTCGGGCAGGAGCCGCGCGAGCGCATCGTGCTGCCATCCGGCGCGGTGCCGTAACGACATCTCCAGGTAGCGGCCGAGCAGCAGGAAGAAGGTGAACATGACGACGGAATCGAAGTACACCGCGCCGCGGCCGCGCAGCGTCGAGACCACGCTCCACAGGTACGCCGCGCCGATCGAGAGCGCCACGGGCACATCCATCCCGGGCCGGCGCGCGCGCAGACTCCGCCAGGCGGAGATGAAAAAGGGTTGCGCTGAATAGAGCACCACCGGGGTCGCGACCAGGAGGCTCACGAAGCGCAGGAACTGCTCCAGATCCGGCGCGATGCCCTGCATGAGACCTGCGTACAGCGACACGGCATAGGTCGTGACCTGCATCATGCCGAGGCCCGCGACCCCCAAGCGCTTGAGGGCGGTACGGCGCTCCGCGGTCCCCTCGGCGGCACCGCCGGCGAAGGACAAGGGCCGCGGAACGAACCCGAGTGCATGAATCCTCGCGAGCAGGCGGCTGAGTGCGCTTGCGCGGGGGTCGAAGCGCAGCTCGGCGCGCGCCGTGCTCGCGTTGACCTGGATCTGGCGGACGCCCGCCTCGCGAGCGAGGCTGGTCTCGATCAGCCAGGCGCAGGCGGCGCAGTGCAGTCCCTCGATCTGCAGGCTCAGCTCGCGTTCGCCGCCGGCGCACTCGTGGGTATAACGGCGCAGCGCCGCCTCCCGGTCGAAGGCCGCCCAGTTGTGCGTGCCACCCGCCACCGGCTCGCCTGAGAGCTCGCGGAACTCATAGAAGCGTCCGAGGCCCTGCGACAGGATGAGGCGGGCGGCTGCCTCGCAGCCGGCGCAGCACACCGGATGATCCGTGCCGTCGAGGCGCACGGCAAAGGCAGCCGCGGCGGTGAGCGGGCTGCCGCAGTGAAAGCAACGGCTGGCGGAAAGCCCGGGCTCCAACGCGCGCTCCTATTGCGAGGCGTCCGCGTGCTCGAGCACTACATCGGACGTGTGCAGCGCGAAGTAGAGGCTGATGAAGCTCCCGGCCACGGCGCTGCTCAGCAGCGCGATGATGAACCACGGCCAGAAGTGCCGATACCAGGGAGCGTTGCGGATCACGGTACTCATGAGGCAGGTCCTATGAAACGGGTCTTCTCGTGTACTTCGATGCGGGGGGCATCGAGCGCGGTGAGCGTGAGCACGATCGGGTGCACGCCGCCCGCCGCCGCGGCCGGGGCTTCGAGGCGCGCCGGGATGTTGCTCACGCTCCCGGATGCCACCGTGATCGGCTCGACGGGCGCGGTCAGCTCGAGCCCGGGCAGGCCGCTCACCCCTAGGCGGTAAGCGTGCGGCTTGTCGTCGAGGTTGATGACCTTCAGCGAGTAGGCGTTCTCGATGCGCTCGCCGCGCACCTCGCGGTAGAGCGCGTTGCGGTCACGGATGACATCGAGGATGAGCGGCATGCGCGTGACGAGCGAATAGAGCAGCGCACCGCCCGCGAGCGCGAGCAGCGATGCATAGACCGCCATGCGCGGGCGCAGGACGTGCGTCGCCTTGGCGTGCAGGGCGTGCTCGGTGGTGTAGCGGATCAGGCCCCGCGGGCTGCCCATCTTGTCCATCACCTCATCGCAGGCATCGATGCAGGCGCCGCAGGCGATGCACTCGTATTGCAACCCGTGGCGGATATCGATGCCGGTGGGGCAGACCTGTACGCACAGCGTGCAGTCGATGCAATCCCCGAGTCCCGCGGCCCGCGCCGCGGTGCCGCGCCGCCGCGGTCCGCGCGGCTCCCCGCGCACCTCGTCGTAGGAGATGATGAGCGTGTCCTTGTCGAACATCGCGCTCTGAAAGCGCGCGTAGGGGCACATGTACTTGCACACCTGCTCGCGCAGGAACCCCGCGTTGCCGTAGGTGGCGAGTCCGTAGAGAAAGATCCAGAACGTCGACCAGGGGCCTAAGGAGAGGCCGGCGACCCCGGCGCCGAGCGTGCGGATCGGAGTGAAGTAGCCGACGAAGGTGAAGCCGGTCCAGGCGGCGAGCGTGACCCACAGGATCTGCTTGGCGCTCTTGCGCAGCAGCTTCTCTGCGGTCCAGGGTCCGCGGTCGAGCTTCATGCGGCGCGAGCGCTTGCCTTCGGTCCACTGCTCGATCCACACGAACAGCTCGGTCCAGACCGTCTGCGGACAGGCGTAGCCGCACCACAGGCGCCCCGCGAGCGCGGTGAAGAAGAACAGCGACAGGGCCGCGATGATCAAGAGCAGCGTCAGATAGAGAAAGTCCTGCGGCCAGAGCGTGAGCGCGAAGATGTGGAACTTGCGTGCCGGCAGATCGAACAGCAGCGCCTGATGGCCGTCCCACTGAAGCCACGCCACCCCGTAGAAGAGCCCGAGCAGCACGACGACCGCGATCTCGCGCCAGCGGGTGAATCGACCGCTGATCTCACGCGGATAGATCTTCTCGGCCGCGGCGTAGAACGGGGCGGGCTCGGGTGTCGGCACGAGCTTGAGATGCGGCGGGCTCATCAGGCCCCCGGGCCACGCCTTGCGGGGCGATCGGTGCGGACCAGATAGACGCTGAGCGTACTCGCCAGGGCGCCGATGCCCCAGAAGAAGAAGAAGCCGAGCGCGTAGCCGGCCTCGCGGTTGATGCCGGCGAGGAGGCGCGGGCCGGCGTCGCGCAGCAGCTCGGGGTCAACGGCCGCGAAAAACAGCAGGCTCGCCACGCACGCGGCCAGGAACGACGGCCACACGACCAGCGCGATATCGAGGGCGTTTGAACGCCGCTGCGGCTCATGCGATGACGGAGCGCTGGGGGTCATGGCTGGTCACTGCGGATGCGACAGGCTGTAGACGTAGGCGGCGAGCAGGCGGATCTTGTCATCGCCCAGCCACTGGTGCGCGGGCATCTTGCCGTGACGTCCTTCGGTCACCGTCTTCGTGAGCGTCGCCGCCGAGCCGCCGTAGAGCCAGATATCGTCGGTGAGGTTCTTCGAGCCGAGCACCGGGTTGCCTTTGCCTTCCGGCCCGTGGCAGGCCGCGCACAGCGCGAAGCGCGCCTTGCCGGCTTCCACCTTGTCGGCCGGCTCGGTATGGCCGCTGAGAGTCAGTACGTAGTCGACGACCTCCTCGACTCCCTGCGGGCCGAGCGCCGCGCCGAGCGGCGGCATCACGCCTTCGCGACCGAAGGTGATCGACTTGACGATGTCGTCGGGCGTGCCGCCGTAGAGCCAGTCATTGTCGGTGAGATCGGGAAAGCCCGGCGCGCCGCGCGCATCCGAGCCGTGACAGTTGATGCAGTTGGTGGCGAAGAGGCTCCTGCCTAAGGCGACCGCCTTCGGATCCTTCGCGAGATCCACGATGCTGCGGCCGGCGAAGGCGGCATAAATCGGCGCGTACTGGCGCTGCGCACGCTGCATCTCATCGCGATACTGGCGGTCCTCCGTCCAGCCGAGCGTGCCGTGAATCACTCCGGGGTACAGCAGCAGGTAGACGAGGGCAAAGACGATCGTGCCGAAGAACAGCATCAGCCACCAGCGCGGCATCGGGTTGTTGCGCTCGCGCAGGTCGCCGTCCCAGACGTGCTCCTTGACCTCGCCCTCGGCGACTTCGCCGGGCACCCGGCGCGCCGTCCACCAGATGAGCCAGGCGCAGGCGAGCACGTTGAGGAGGGTGACGACCGCTACGATCGTCGTCGTCAGGGGGGACATCAGCGGCTCCCTTGGCGGCCATCGGCCGCACGCTCTTTGAGGTCCTCGAGACGCGGGTCCTCGAGCGGCAATTGCGCCGCAGCGTCAAAATCCTTGCGCCGCCGGCTGCTCCACGCCCACACGCAGAGCGCGATGAAGGCGAGGAACCACACGATGGTGACCGCGCTGCTCAAGACGTCGGGATTTAAGTGCATGGTGAGCAACTCCTGTCAGCCGCGCGGACGGGCGAGGCCGAGCGACTGAAGGTAGGCGATGAGAGCATCCTGCTCGGTCTTGCCCTCGACCGCCGCGGGAGCTGCCGCGATATCGGCGTCGGTGTAGGGAGTACCGAGGAAGCGCAGCACGCGCAGCTTCCGCTGCAGGAGCTCACCGTCGATCGTGTTCTTCTCGAGCCACGGGAAGCCCGGCATGTTCGACTCCGGCACGACATCGCGCGGGTTGTGCAGGTGCAACCGGTGCCACTCGTCGCTGTAGCGGCCGCCGACGCGCGCCAGATCAGGTCCGGTGCGCTTCGAGCCCCACTGGAACGGGTGGTCATACTGCGACTCCGCCGCCACCGAATACGGCCCGTAGCGCTCGGTCTCGCTGCGGAAGGGACGGATCTGCTGCGAGTGGCAGAGATAGCAGCCCTCGCGCTCGTAGATGTCGAAGCCTGCCTGCTCGAGCGCCGTGCGCGGGGTGATGTGGACTGCGCCCTGCTTGGCGGCGGCGCTGGTGGCGAGCGGGATCACCTCCACGAACCCGCCGACGCTGATCACCAGCACGATCAGCACGATGAGGAGGCCGAGCTTGCGTTCGACGACGTCGTGGTTCATGAGCCTGCTCCCGTGGCGGCGACCGCGGCGGCCGGCAGCGGCTCCTCGTCCGGCGCTGGCGCCGGCACCGGCACCGGCTCAGGTCGCACGCCGCGGATCGTCATCCAGACGTTGTAGGCCATGATCCACATGCCGCTGAAGAAGAGCGCACCGCCCATCAGGCGCACCAGGTAGAAGGGATAGGTGGCCTTGACGCTCTCGATGAAGCTGTAGGTGAGCGTGCCGTCGTCATTGACGGCGCGCCACATGAGCCCCTGCATCACGCCGGCGATCCACATGGCGCAGATGTAGAGCACCACGCCGATGGTCGCGACCCAGAAGTGCACGTCGATGAGCTTCACGCTGTACATCTCGCGGCGGTTGAAGAGGCGCGGAATCAGGTGATACATGGTGCCGATGGTCATCATCGCGACCCAGCCGAGGGCGCCGGAGTGCACGTGGCCGATCACCCAGTCGGTGTAATGCGAGAGCGCATTCACCGTCTTGATCGACATCATCGGGCCTTCGAAGGTCGACATGCCGTAGAAGGACAGCGACACGATCATGAACTTGAGGATCGGGTCGGTGCGCAATTTGTCCCAGGCACCCGAGAGCGTCATGATGCCGTTGATCATTCCGCCCCAGGAGGGCGCGAGCAGCAGCAGCGAGAACACCATGCCGATCGACTGCACCCAGTCGGGGAGCGAGGTGTAGTGCAGGTGATGCGGTCCCGCCCAGATGTAGACCGAGATCAGCGCCCAGAAAT